>ERZ761602.3502-NODE-3502-length-22065-cov-5.431259_pt1 | contig 22065 bp, 17 predicted proteins | sample MGYA00512165_ERZ761602 | MGnify/ENA primary metagenome ERZ761602 (study PRJEB28899, sample SAMN02445085) | bioreactor sludge metagenome | biome: EBPR sludge; isolation source: Thorneside wastewater treatment plant | place: Australia: Brisbane, Thorneside...
CGCATCGTTCGAGGCGCATCGTTCGAGGCGCATCGTTCGAGGCGCATCGTTCGAGCGTCGTTCGAGGCGCGTCGTTCAAGGCAGACGGAGCCACGCGGGCTCGCCGCATCGCGCCGCGGGCAGTTCGCTCCTGCGCACGACGTCGTCGCGACGAGCGCGTAGCCACCGGACGAGCTCGGCGCGCCATGGCTCGCGCCACTCGGTCGGGAGCCTCGCCGGCTCGTCGCACCCGTCGAGCGCCCAGAGCGAGAAGCGGATCTCGTCGGCGTGGCTTCCGTCGGACGCATGCAAGCGCGGTAGTGCGCCGTGCCAACGCAGGAAACGATCGTCGAGCACGAACACCGGGAGCGCGGCGAGCTCCACGTCGTGGGGACCGCGGATCCACAGGCGTGCGAAGAGCCCTTCGCGCGTCGCGGCGTCCTCTTCTTTGCGCGACGACTGACGCCGCGGGCCGGAGAGGCGGCCCATGTCGCTCATGGCGTTGCCGAGCCCCCACGCGATCGGGACCCGTCGCGCCCCGAAGCGCTCGATCCGCATCGGCAGGTGCGTACCGTGCACCACGATCGCGTCCACGCCGGCATCGACGAGGCGGGTCGCCCAGCTCGACCACGACGGCTCGGGGTCGGGCTCGAGCTCCGCGACGACGTGAACGATCGCGATCACCGCGTCGTGGGTGGAGGCGCTCCGTGCGACGTTCGCGAGCGTGGCTTCGTCGAGGAACGCGCGCTCCGGATCGCCGGCCTCGATCGCGCCGCGATCCAGGCCCACGTAGAGCGCGTGCACCGCGACCTCGCGGCCCGGATCGCCCAGCGAGAGCGGCCAATCGCGTGTGGGCTCGACGCCGGCGCCGAGCACCGCGAGCCCGGCGCGCCGTGCGCAACCGATCGTCTCCACGAGCCCCTCGGGCCCCTGATCCATCGCGTGGTTGTTCGCGAGCACCACCGCGTCGACGCCTGCGCGCGCGAGGCCTTCGCACATCCACGGCGCGCCTTGCAGATGCACGCGGCGGTGTCTCCCCCCCTGGCTCGGCGACGTGTCGAGTGACGCGTCGAGCGCGAAGCGCCGCTCGTCGGCGACCGGCACCTCGAGGTTCACGATCACGAACGCGTCGTCGTCGCGCCAGAGCGACGCTGCCGGCTCGAAGGCAGCCGCGAAGCCGTCCGCGGGATCGTCGTACGTGCGCGCGAAGTCGCGCAGCGCTTCGCCGTCGAGCACGTCGCCGCCGATCCAGACGACGGTGTCACGCGGTGCAGGCGTTCGCGAAGGCGGGTGCGGCCTCGGCGACGCGTGGTGCGAAGGCGGGCTCGTGGGCTCGAGGGCGACGGGAGGCGCGTCACCTCGCGAATCGCACGCGAGCGTGAGCATCGCGGAGACGAATGCACACGCTCGTGAGGCGGACGAGGACTGCACGCGCGAAGTGTGCGTGATCGTGATCGACCTGATCGAGCGAGACGACGGAACGAAGAAGCCCGCGCCGTCTCCGACGCGGGCCTCTCACGCTCGAATCGTCAGCTCAGGGCGCGATGCGCACGTCGTCGAAGCCGAAACCTTCGAAGTGTGTGGTCGCGTCGCTCACGAATGCGTGGCGCAACCGCACCTGAGCGTTGCCGCCCGCGCCCGTCAGCGGATGCGAGGCGTCGAGCCACGCGCCCGACACGAGGCCCTGGTCGTCCCACACGTCGCGCGCCGCGTCGTTGTACCAGTTGGTCCCGCTCGCGTCGGTGCCGAGCTTGTTCCACGTCATGCCGCCGTCGAGCGAGATCTCGATCCAGCCGGAGTCGACGTCGTTCTGCGTGCGGTAGATGTGGGCGAAGCTCAGCGTCGCCGCGGCGATGCCGCGGAGGTCGAAGCACGGCGACACCAAGTACGACATCTCCGCCGCCGAGTAGTTGCCCGTCAGGTTCGTCACCCACGCGCGCGTGCCCGAAGCCGCCGCGGTGATGTACGCGCCCGCCGGCGTGCCCCACGCCCAGCTCGCGTTGGTGCCGGTGGCCTGCCAACCGCCGGGGCCCGACTCGAAGCTCGTCGCGTACGCGGCGCCGATCGCGATCGACGCGGTCGCGCTCCCGGCGTCGTTGCCGGGGTTCGTGTCGCCCGTCGTGACGATCTGCACGTCGACGCTCGTGCCGGTGACGCCGAGCGACTCCACGCGGCTCGCGCCCGGCGCGATCGCGCCACTGACGCTCCGCACCGAAGGCGTGCCGCCGTCCACGCGGAACGTGAGCTCGGTACCGGTCGCGGTCGCGTCACCGACGTTCGTGATCACGGCTTCGAACGCGCCGCACGCGCTCACGCTGCTGCGCACGCTGACCGCGAGATCGACCGCGAGCGGTCGGAGCTGCACGTCGTCGACCCCGAAGCCGTTGCGCTCGTTGGACGAGTCGCTCCGGAACACGTGGCGAACCCGCAAGCGCCGCTGGCCCGCGGAACCCGGCAACGCCGCCTGTGCCGTCCGCCATCCGCTCGACAGGTTCTCCCACCAGCCGTTCGCGGTGTCGTTGTACCAGTTCATCGACGAAGCTCCCGCGGGCACCTTCGTCCACGTCGCGCCTCCGTCGGTGCTCATCTCCACCCAGCCGTAGTCGAACCCGTCTTCGGTCTGGAAGACGTGGAGCATCCGAAGCGCGACGTCCGTGGTCAGGTCGGTCGCGTCGAAGCACGGCGACACGAGGTACGAAAGCTCGTTCGAGCGGTAGCTCCCCGAGAGGTTCGTCACCCACGCCCGTGTCCCTTCGCCCGCCGCCGAGATGTAGGTGCCCGACGGCGTGCCCCATGCCCAGGTCGAGTTGGTCCCGCTCTGGGTCCATCCACCGTCGTTCGCCTCGAAGCCCTCGCGATATCCAGCAGCGCCGAGGCGGACGAACGTGGACGACGGCGCGATCGTCGCGCTGTTGTTCGCGGGCACGGGATCTCCCGCGAGGTCCGCGCTCACCGTCACGGTGGATGCCATCGAGCCATCGATCGTGCGCGTCACCGTCGCGCCCACCGGCAGACCGGCCGGGAAGTTCTCGCGTGCTGGAGCTCCGCCGTCGATGCTCGTCTCGAGGCGGAAGGCCATGCTCGTGGTCTCGCCGGTGTTCGTGACCGTCGCGATCAGTCGTCCACAGACGGCCTGATCGGGCACCAGCGTCACCCGGAGGTCGGCCGGGAAGCTCTCACGAATCGTGACGGAGTCGACGCCGAAGCCTTCGCGGACGTTGGACCCGTCGCTCGCGAAACGGAACCGCAGGCGCACGTCCGGCCGCCCTGCGCTTCCCGTGAGCACGTGGGATGCGCGCACCCAGCCACCGCTGACGCCGTCCCACTCGTTGGTGCTCCGGTTGTACCAGGCGACACCGGTGTTCTGCGCGCCGACCTTCGTCCAGCTCGTGCCTCCATTCGTCGACACCTCCAGCCAGCCCTCGTCCCAGCCGCTCTCGGTCTCGTAGACGAGACCGAACGACACGATCGGGTCTGCGGCGACGGCGCTGAGATCGATCGGAGGCGACTGAATCCAGCTCGCCTCGTTGTCGCGATACGAGCCCATGAGGTTCGTCACCCACGCGCGCGTACCCTCGTACGCGCGGTTGATGACGGATCCGTTCGGCACGCCGTGCTGCCAGCTCGACGTCGTGCCACCGGTGGTCCAGCCGCCGGGGCCGGACTCGAAGCCTTCGAAGTAGAAGACGCGCGGGCCGGTGCAGACGCCCGCCATGCAGGTGCCGGCGAAGCAGTCGTCGCCCGTCATGCACATCAGACCACCCGAGCACGGGCCGCAGCGGTCGCCGCCGCAGTCGACGTCCGTCTCGGTGCCGTTCCGAACACCGTCCGAGCACGACACGCACGTCCCGCTCTCGCAGCGCCCCGACAGACAATCGCCCGGCACCGTGCACGTGCTTCCGTCGTCGCAGCCGGGGCATTCGCCTCCGCAGTCGACGCCGACCTCGCCGCCGTCCATCGTGCCGTTCGTGCAGCTCGCGCTGCGGCAATAGCCCTCGATGCACGTCGAGCCGGTGCAGTCGCGGTCGCTGCCGCATGCCTCGCCGCTCATGCAGGGCCCGCATTGCGTGCCGCCGCAGTCGACGTCGGTCTCGTCGAAGTCGCGCACCGCGTTCGTGCAGCTCGCGGCGACGCAGAAGCCACCGACACAGCTCCCGCTCGCGCAGTCGTCCATCTCGACGCACGTGCTGCCGAGCCCACAGCCGACGCAGGGGCCGCCACAGTCGCGTCCGGTCTCGTCGCCGTTGCGCACGCCGTCCATGCAGCTCGGCGCGAGACAGATTCGACCGATGCAGACGCTGGTGTCGCAGTCGGACGAGATCTCGCAGCGCCCGTCGACCGGGCAACGTGCGGCGCAGGTCGGGCCTCCGCAGTCGACGCCCGTCTCGTCGCCGTTGCGGCGTCCGTCCGTGCAGCTCGCGGGGCCGCCGTCGGGCATCGATGCGTCCGACTCGATCGGGCCTCCGTCTCGGTCGACCGCCGCGTCGCCGCCGCCCGCGTCGATCCTGGCGGCATCCGGCGGCAGGCCGGCATCCGGCATCGCGGCGTCGATCCCACCCGAGTCCACCATCGACATCGGCCGTTCGTCGTCACCGCACGCCGCGAGCGCGACGCCCACGATCACCCATACGAGCTTCGTCTTCACGCGATCTCCATCCCCGACCATCGTCGCGGTCGCTGCGCCGTCGCCCAACCCGACGAGCGCCATCCCGTCCCACGTCCCGGGCCGCATCCCGTCATCGACGGCCCATGTCCACCTCGCGTCGACGGGTGGTGCCGTCGCGCGCGACCGCGCCATGTAGCATTCGTGAAGCCCCTTGCACGCATGCACGTGCGCAGACGGTGTGTCGGCGTACACGACCGGTGTAGGCGACCGCCCCATCGCACACGGATCGCTCGACTTCTACAGAGGATCCGCCCGGGGCGGGTTGGACTCGATCGGGGGGTGGATACGTCGGCGAGAGAACGTGCGAAGCTCGCGAGGTCGGTCTCGCGGGGACGCGTTCACCCTCGCGATCGATGCGTGCCCAATCTGCTCCATCGGCTGCACAGACGGCGGCCCAATCTGCTGCCCAGGCCTCTACCCCGAGGGACCCCGCCAGGCATGACGCACCCCAAGATCTTCGTGCTCGACACCAACGTCCTCCTCCACGATCCACAGGCGATCTTCAAGTTCGAGGAGAACACGGTCGTCATTCCGATCTACGTCATCGAAGAGGTCGACCAGTTCAAGAAGGAGCTCAGCGAGCGTGGACGCAACGCGCGTCTCATCGCGCGCACGCTGGACGAGCTCCGGGAACAGAACGGGCACTCGTTGCAGGACGGCGTCGACATCGCGGAGGGTGGTCGCCTGGTGATCGCGACGCCCGCAGACGCCGAGCTCTGGCGCAGCCGCGACAACCGTCAGATGGACCACGCGATCCTCGGCACCGCGCTCGAGCTCCGCGACGCGCACCCGGAGCGCAAGGTCATCTTCGTCACGATGGACTCGAACCTCCGCATCCGCGCGGACGCGCTCGGTCTGCTCGCAGAGAACTACGAGGGCGGACGTCTCCACGTCACCGAGCTCTACACGGGCATCATCCGCGTGCAGGTTCCCAAGGAGATGGTCGACGTCCTCGGCAAGCGAGACGCGGTGGAGCTCGGCGAGCTCACGCCGAAGAGCGACCTCCATCCGAACGCCGGAGTCGTGTTGGAGAGCCGCGATCAAGCGCGTCACACCGCGCTCGGCCGTTGGGATGCGGTGAACCAGAAGGTCATCCCGCTGCGCGTGAGCCGGGAGGGCGCGTGGGGCATCCGTCCGCGCAACCTCGAGCAGACGATCGCGCTCGATCTCCTGCTCGACCCGGACATCCACCTCGTGACCTTGGTCGGCAAGGCGGGAACGGGAAAGACGCTCCTCGCCGTCGCGGCGGGGCTGCAGCACGTCCTCGACGACGGGGCCTTCGCGCGCCTCGTGGTCTCGCGCCCGATCTTCCCGCTCGGTCGCGACGTCGGCTACCTGCCCGGCACCCTCGAAGAGAAGCTCAACCCCTGGATGCAGCCGATCTTCGACAACCTCGAGTACATCTTCTCCGCGAATCGGCGCCGCATGGCCGACCAGCGCGACTACCAAGAGCTCGTCGCGAGCGGGCAGCTCCAGATCGAGCCTCTGACGTACATCCGCGGTCGCTCGCTCCCGAATCAATTCTTGATCGTCGACGAGGCACAGAACCTCACGCCACACGAAGTGAAGACCGTGATCACACGCGCTGGCACTGGTACGAAGATCATCCTCACCGGCGACCCAGATCAGATCGACAACCCCTACGTCGACTCGCAGAGCAACGGCCTCACCATGGTGGCCGAGCGCTTCCGCGGCGAGACGATCAGCGCGCACGTGACGCTCACGAAGGGCGAGCGCTCCGAGCTGGCCGAGCGCGCCACGCAGCTCCTTTGACGGGCGAGGACCGGATGCCGCGCGCCGATCGGTCGCCCGCCGCGTCGACGCGCGCGCGTCGTGCGTCGCACGCTGCGTGCTCGACGGATCCCCGATGAGGTCGCGCGCGCAGCTCGAGCTCGACGCGCGCCTCCGCGAGGTGTCGGAGGCGGCGACGCGCCTTCCGTCGCTCGTGGCGCGCGGCGGTCGCGAGGAGCGCGCGCGGCCCGCCGATCCGGTCGCGCCCGCGGCGCGTCATGCGCTCGCGCACGCGCGTCGGCTCGCAGGTGACGGGCCGCTCGGTGCGCTCTATCGGGCTCGCCTCGACGAGCTGGAGCTGGAGCTCGATCTGCGCGACGCGCTCGGCACGCCACGCACCGTGCGCGCGCTCGCGCGTCGCCGTTGGCCCACCGGAGCTTCACGACCGTTCGCGACGAGCGCGAGCGGCCCCACGCTGCGGGAGGTCGCGGACGCGTTGCTCGACGAGGTCGCTCCGGACGAAGAAGAGCGCGCCAGCGTGCCTGCCTCGGGCCCCGGTTCGCTCCAGGAGCTCGTGCTCGGTCTCGCGGCGCTCGCGGGGCTCACCATCAAGGTGTCGATCGAGCCCGGCCTCGTCGCGCGCGCGGCCGCTGGCGAACGCACGGTCTTCCTCGCCGACACGCGCTTCGGGGAGCGCGAAGCGCGGCGTCTCGCGGTGCACGAGGTGCTCGGTCACCTCGTCGCAGCCGCCAATGCGCGCAGCCAACCGCTCGCGCTTCTCTCGGTGGGAACCGCGGGTGCATTCGAGGACCAAGAAGGGCTCGCGCTCGCGCTCGAAGAGCTCGCAGGCCTGCTCGACGCCCGACGCGTGCGCACCTTCGCGGCCCGCGTGCTCGCGACCGACGCGGTCCACGAAGGCGCGGATCCGAACGACGTGGTGACGCTCCTCGTGGGCGAGCGCGGGCTCTCGGTCGACGACGCGATCGCGATCACCGAACGCTCGTTTCGCGGCGGCGGTCTCACGCGCGACGCGAGCTACCTCTTCGGCTGGATGCGTGTGCGCCGCGCGCTTCGTCGTGCGGACACCACGATCGACGAGCTGCGTTGGGGCAAGGTCGCGCTCGACGCGCTGCCCGCGTTGCGCGCGCTTCGTGACGCCGGCGTTCTGCGCGAGCCCGGTCCTCACCGCCCGAGCTTGGCGAGCAACCTCGACGCGACGGGCCCCGGGACGAGCTCCTTCACGTCGCCGCCGAGCGTCGCGGCCTCTTTGATGAGGTTCGAGGACACGTAGAAGTACGCGTCGTCCGCCATGATGAACACCGTCTCGACCTCGGAGTTGAGGTGGCGGTTCATGTTCGCCATCTGCAGCTCGTACTCGAAGTCGGCCACCGCGCGCAGACCGCGCAAGATGATCCGAGCGTTCTTGCGCTTGCAGTAGTCCACCAGGAGCCCGTCGAAGGTGTCGACCTCCACGCGGCCGGGGTCTTCGCCCATCTCTTCGACCGACTCGCGGATCATCTCGATGCGCTCGTCGACCGTGAAGAGCGCGTTCTTGCGCGGGTTGTGCAGCACCGCGACGACGATCTTCTCGAACGCGACGAGGCCGCTCCGGAGGATCGAGGTGTGGCCGTTCGTGATGGGGTCGAAGGAGCCGGGGTAGACGGCGACGCTCATCGAGTTCTCCGAGTTTTCCGGGGACGCGGGGTCCGGTGGAACGAGGTTCCGGCGCTCAGGCTTCGGGCGCCGCGGAGGGCAACATCGTCGCGAACACGACGACGGTGTCACCATACTCGTAGCGCGCGACCGGCGCGAGCGAGGCGAGGGTGGGTGGGGTCGCCGCCGCGTGCTCGATCACGAAGAAGGCGTCGTTCGCGAGCGCACCTCCCCGTGCGAGCGCGTCCAGGATCGACCCGACGAGCGCCGCCTTCGCGTAGGGAGGGTCGGCGAAGATCAGATCGAAAGGTCCGTCCGCGACGAGCCGCGCGACGTTGCCTTCGCGCTCGAGATCGAAGGGGCGGATCGTCACGCGCTCGCCCAGCCCGAGCTCGGCCACGCTCTGCTTCAAGCCCTCGAGCGCGCGACGATCGCGTTCCACCAGGACCGCGTGCGCGGCGCCGCGCGAGAGCGCCTCGAACGAGAGCGCGCCCGTCCCCGCGAAGAGCTCGAGCACTCGCGCGTCTGCGATGCGACCGCGGGAGAGCAGCGCGGAGGTGAGCGCCTCGCGAACGCGCTCGGAGGTCGGGCGTGTGTGCTCCCCGACGTGCGGACGAAAGCGGCGGCCCTTGAGGGAGCCGCCGACGATGCGAAACGTGCCCACTGGTTCCTTCGAGGGTGCCGTCGCGCGATTCGCTTCCGCTCAGAAGTCGAAGCCGAAGTGAAGCCCTGCGTCGCGACGCCCCGCCACCGGCGTCAGGCGGAAGTTGCGCGCACCTTCGGTCGCCGGCGCCGCCTCCTCGTCACCGCCCCCCGCGAGCGCGACCACGAGCCACGTGATGCCCGCGCCCGCGAGCACGAGCCCGGTGAGGTTGAACACGTACTGCAGCGTGGTGTGCTTGTTCAGATCGCTGCACGCGCTCCGTACGTCGGCGCGCAGGCTGTCTTCGAAGCCCTCGAAGTCGCTGTACTCGCCGCGGCAGGCGTTGCTGCCCTGTGGGGTGCCGAGCAGCGCGTGCTGGTAGGGCGAGAAGCCGTCGATGCGCATGCCGTTGTCGCGCAGGCGGTTGACGAGATCCGACACGCCACCCGCGCGTCCGTTCAGCTCCGACGCGTCCTTGTCGTAGTCGCGCACGATGCCCCAGCTCCGCAGGCCGAGCCCGAACATCACCGCGCCACCCGCGATGAGCGCCGCACCCGGGATCCAGCGCAGGTTCGTCGGCTGATCGGCCGCGAGGCTCGCGCGGAAGTCCGTGCGCTCGTCCGCGACGACGCGGAACGAACCTTCGTACCCCTCGTGATCGAGCGCGGTGATCGCGAGCGCGTGCTCGCCCTCCGTGAGATCCGGGATCTCGATCGCGCCCGAGGCGTCGGTCACTCCGACCTCGTTGCCGTCCACGATCACCGTCGCGCCGGGGACGTTGGTCGAGACCCGCGCCGATCCGTAGCGCGTCTGGTTCGTGAAGCGCGCCATGTAGCGCGTCGCGCGCGGACGCAGCGGGTCGATGTCGGACTGAGCCCGCGGCACGGTGTCGGTGAGCGAGTCCGCGATCTGACCGGTCTCCGCGTCGAAGTAGTAGAGCGTGAGCGCGAAATCGTATTGATCGCCTGCGCCGGTGCGGCGGACGGTGCCGTAGACGATGCGCTGCTGTTGCAGCTCGCCCGCGATCTCGGCCATGCACGCCGCGTCCGGCTCGTCGCAGCCATGCACCATCGACATCTGGGTGAGCGTCACGTCCGCTTGGCTCACCGTGATCCCGGGCAGGTTCGCGGCGGCCTGGCGGAGCGCGCCGGTCAGGTTGCGCGCGAGCTCTTCGTCACCTTCCACGGAGCGGATGCCGAGCACGATGAGGCTCGTCTCCTGAGCGGCGACGCGTTCCGAGGCGACCACGACCGAGGCGAGCGCGAGGAGCGACGAAGCGAGGCGCACGAAGCTGCGAGGCATGGGGCGGAGAGTATTCGACCCGGCGGGCGCGAGGCAACGAAGGACACGGGCACGGGCGTCCCCAGCCGGTCACGTGCGGTACGTGCGGTCCCGTGCGGTCCCGTGCGGTCACGCTGCGGTCACGTGGTGACGTCGCCACCGCGCCGTGGGCGGTAGCCGTCAGTCGTCCGTGGCGATGCCGTAACGCTCCAGCTTTCGGTACAGCGTCTTGCGGTCGAAGCCGAGCACCCGCGCGGCGGAGCTCTTGTTGCCACCCACCCGCTCCATCACGTGACGCACGTAGCGGCCCTCGATCTCGTCCATCGGCACCAGCTCGTCGGGTCCGAAGAGCGCGTCACCCGCCGGCGCCGCGTCCGTCACGCTGCGCGGGAAGTCCGCGAGCTGCAGCACGTCGCCCCGCGCGAGCGCGACCGCGCGCTCCACCGCGTTGCGCAGCTCACGAACGTTGCCCGGCCACGGATACGCCAGCAGGCGCGCGAGCGCGTCGGGCGCGATCGCGCGGATCGGCTTTCCGTAGCGCTCCGCGAGCTCGCGTCGAAAGCGCTCTGCCAGCTCGAGCACGTCACGTCCTCGCGCGCGCAGCGGCGGCACCTCGATCGCCACGACCTGCAAGCGGTAGAGCAGGTCCTCGCGGAAACGACCCTCGCGCACGAGCGCTTCCAGATCGCGGTTGGTCGCCGCCACGATCCGCGCGTCGAAGGGAACCTCGTGCACGCTGCCCACCGGGCGCACGCACCGCTCTTGCAGCACGCGCAGCAGCTTCGCTTGCAGCGCCAGCGGGAGCTCGCCGACCTCGTCGAGGAAGAGCGTGCCACCCTCGGCCTGAACGAAGAGCCCCGCGCGGTCGTGGCGCGCGTCGGTGAACGCACCCTTCACGTGCCCGAAGAGCTCGCTCTCCAAGAGAGTGTCCGGCATGGCCGCGCAGTTGATCGCCACGAAGGGCCCGCCGCGTCCGCGCGCGCGGTGCAGGCTGCGTGCGACGAGCTCCTTGCCCGTCCCGCTCTCGCCGAGCACGAGCACCGTCGCGTCGTGAGGCGCCACGCGGACCACGAGATCGCGCAGCTCGCGCATGCATGCGGAGTCGCCGAAGAGCAGCTCGTCGCGCGCTTCGAGCGAGTGGATGCGACGGTGCAAGCGACGATGGGCGACCGCGCGTGCGATCGCGAAGCGCAACACGTCGAGGTCCACCGGTTTCTGGAGGAAGTCGAACGCGCCGAGCCGCAGGGCCTCCACCGCGCCCTCGATGGTCCCGAAGGCGGTGAGCACCACGACCGGTCGATCCGGGTGGGTCGCGACGAGGTGTCGGCAGAGCGAGAGCCCGTCCTCGCCGGGCATGCGCACGTCGGTGAGCACCACGTCGACCTCGCCGCCCGCGACCAATGCCCGCGCGCGCGCGGCGTCGGGGGCGGTGCTCACGCGATGTCCGAGCCGCTCGAGCGCCGTCGTGAGCATCGCGCGCAGATCGTCGTCGTCGTCGACGATCAACACGTTCGCGAGGTCGGTGGGCTCGTTCGTCACGACGTCTCCTTCGACGGCTCGAGGTCGGTCGCGCTCACCTCGGATCCCGTCGACACCGGCAAACGCACCACGAAGCTCGAGCCTTCGCCCGGCGCGCTCGTCGCGCTCAGCGATCCACCCGCGTCCTGCACGATGCCGTACGCCACGCTCAGTCCGAGCCCCGTCCCTTCGCCCACGTCCTTCGTGGTGAAGAAGGGATCGAACACCCGCGCGAGCGTCGCTTCGTCCATCCCGACGCCTCGGTCGCGCACCTCGACGACGGCCTCGTCGCCTTCGCGCGTGACTCCGAGCTCCACCCGCTGTCCTTCGCCGCTCGCGTGGATCGCGTTGACCACCAGGTTGGAGAGCACCTGACGCAGCCGCTCGGGCGGAACGTCCACGCGCAGCTCGACGTCGGCCTGCACGTCGATGGCGACGCCGCGCTTCTTGCCGAGGAGCGAGAGCATCGCGCCCGTCTCGCGCGCGACCACACCCACCTGCGCGCTCCCTTCGTCCGTCGTCGAGGCGCGCGCGAAGGTGAGGAGCTGCTGCACGATCGCGGTCATGCGCCGGCACTGCTTCACGATCGCCTCGCCGGCGGCGGAGGCTTCCGGATCCGTCGTGTCGCGCAGGAGCTGAGCGTGCCCCTGTGCGACGTTCAGCGGTGTCCCGAGCTCGTGCGCGATGCCCGACGCGAGCGTGCCGATCGTGCGCAGACGATCGACGTGCCGGAGCTGCTCGACCGCCTCGAAGCGTCGGCGCGCTTCCTCCACGGATCGCTCGCGTGCCTCGCGCAGCGCGAGAGTCATGCGGTTCATCTCCTCCCCGAGCTGTGCGAGCTCGTCGCGTCCGGAGAGCGCGATGCGGGCCTCCAGATCGCCGGCGCCGACGCGGCGCGCGTGCTCGACGAGCAGTCGCGTCGGGCGCCCGACGAAGAGCTGCAACAAGATCGCGGCCGCGAGCGAGCAGAGCAGGGCGAGCAGCGCGGCGCCGAGCACGATGTTGCGGAGTGTCTCGCGCAGGTAGGCCTCTTCGTCGCTCTGCGGATCGTCGATCACGATCGCGCCCGTGCTCCCGTCGGGCAACGTCACCGGGAGCACCGCGTGGAGCCCACGCTCGTCGGCCTCGAACCGCTCGCGCGCGGGCCCCGAGCGCCACGCGATCGTGAAGGCCTCCTCCGCTGCGTTCGCGGTCGCGAGCTGCGTGCTCACCTGCTCCTCGCCGCCTTCGAGCCACGCCACGCGCACGAGCGCCGCGAGCGTGCGCCCGTACACCGCGGCGTCCTCGCGCATCTCTTCTTCGAAGCGCTCCGTCACGCGCGTCATGCGCACGGAGCCCATGATCGCGTGCACGGCCGCGATCGCGAGCAAGAGAACGACCGTGAGCTTGGTGGCGACGTTCATGTTCGACGCAGGATCGCACGACCTGTCGTGCGCTTCGGCGTGCTCCTCATTCGGCTGCGCGCTCGGGTGGGCGAAGAAGTCGCAGCGCGGTGCGGAGGTCGTCGAGGTCGAAGGGTTTTGCGAACACGCCGATCGCCCCGAGCGCGCCGGCCGAACGCGCGAGCTCCGCGTCCGCGAACCCACTCATCAAGAGCGCCGGGACCCGCGCCCCGAGCGCGCGCAGCTCCGCGAGGACCGAGAGCCCGTCGCGGCCCGGCAGGCGCTGGTCCACCACGATCACGTCGATGCGCGAGAGCAGCGGGACCACCGAGGGCGCGTCGCGGTAGGGCAGCACCTGGAAGCCGTCGCGCCGCAAGCTCGCCTCGAGCAGCTCGCGGAAGTCGTCGTCGTCCTCGATGAGGAGCACGGTCGTGGTGCGCATGAAGCGCGCTTCAGCAGCATCCGCGCCAGCAGCATCCGCGCCAGCCGGACCCACGGCCCGTCGACCCGCGATCGTCGACGCCATCGCGCCGTCGTCGACGTCGTTCGACGCCGAGCCACGATCTTGCGCAGCCCGAGCGGGTCGACGATCCCCTTGGCCCCGTTGGGGACAAATTCCCCACCCGCACCCTTTCACCCCGCGCGCTCTCGCCCACCGCCCCGAGCGTGCGCCGTGAGCGTGGACGTCCTCGTTCGGCGCGATGCCGCGCGCCGCGCTCGGTTTCGCGGTCACGGCGCGTCGAAGCAGGAGCGTCGTGCGCTCGTCACCGTCGGCGGTCTCCCGACGTGGCACACGCGGTGCTCTGGGGCTCCGTCCGCGGCCAGAAGCCGCACACGGCGGCCCGCAGCCGCACCTCGGAGGTTCCCCGTCATGCGTACGCTCCTCTTCCTCTCGATCGCCCTCGCCGCGAGCGCCTGCTCGCGCGACGCCGAAGAGACGTCGACCCTTCCCGATCAGTCCAGCACGGCGTCGCGCACGAGCGGAGATTCGCGCGCCACCGCGCAGGATCTCGGCCCTTCCACCGCGCGCGATTGTGAGCTCCAGCCGGTGTACTTCGGCTACGACTCCAGCGATCTCGACGCCCGCACCCGCGAGGCGCTCGCCGCCAACGCGCAATGCCTCCGCGTGAAGCCGGATCTCGCGATCACCGTGGTCGGCATGACCGATCCGCGCGGCACCGAGGAGTACAACCTCGCGCTCGGCGAGCGTCGCGCCCGCGCCGCGAAGCAGTACCTCGAGTCGCTCGGCATCGAGGGGCCGCGCGTGAGCGTGCACTCGATGGGCGAAGAGAACGCCACCGGCTCCGACGAAGGGAGCTGGTCGCGCGATCGACGCGCCGAGCCGCGCCCCCGCTGAGGCATTGGTCCGCGCCGGAGCCTCGCTCGCGCCGGAGCCGCGCTCCAACGAAGAAGCCCGCACGACGTTTGGTGCGGGCTCTTCGTGTCGTCGCGGTCGATCGGCGGACGTCGAGCTTCGTCGCGTCGCCTGCTCGCGCTGAGCGCTCGAACCTCAGGCCGGCGGCAGCCGCAGGTGGAAGCTCTTCGGGCGCGTCAGCGACTCGAACCCCCAGCGGCTCAGCGTGCAGCCGCGTCCGCTGTCCTTCACGCCGACCCACGCGAGCTCGGGGTCGAGGTAATCGCAGCGGTTCATGAACACCGTGCCGGTCTCGAGCGCCGCGCCGAGCCGCTCCGCGCGCTCGAGATCGCGCGTCCAGATCGACGCCGTGAGCCCGTAGCGGCTGTCGTTCATGAGCCGCAGCGCCTCGTCGTCGTCCGCGACCTTCATCAGCCCGATCGCCGGACCGAAGGTCTCGTCGCGCATGAACGCCATCTCGTGCGTCACGTCGACGAGCACCTGCGGCGCGAGGTACGGCAGCCCGCGTTCCGCGCCCGGGAAAGTCTTCGGATCGATCAGGCTCCGCGCGCCCGCCGCGATCGCCGCGTCGATCTGCGCCTGGATGCCGCGCGCGTTTCGCTCGCGCACCACGGGCCCGAGCGTGGTCTCGTGTACGCGCGGATCACCGAGCACGTACTGCTTCGTCAGCGCGACGAATGCCTCCACGAAACGATCCCAGATCGACACGTGCACGTACACGCGCTCCACCGCGCAGCAACTCTGCCCGCTGTTGAAGAACGCTCCGTCGACCACGTTCTCGACCGCGAAGTCGAAGGGCGCATCGGCCGCGACGTAGGCGGGATCCTTGCCGCCGAGCTCGAGGCCCATCCCCACGAACCGTTCGCTCGCGGCCTTCACCACCGCGTGCCCACCTTCGACCGAGCCCGTGAACGCGACGAACGCGACCCGAGGATCACGCACCATCTCCGCTACCCGCTCGTGGCTCGCGTGCACGTGCGAGAAGACGCCCTCCGGCAGACCCGCTGCCTTCGCGGCCTCGCTCATCCGATCGGCGACGAGCGGCGTCTGATCGGAGTGTTTGAGCACCACCACGTTCCCCGCGAGTAGCGCGGGCACGATCGCGTTCACGGCGGTGAGCCACGGATAGTTCCAGGGGGAGAGCACCAGCACCACGCCGAGCGGCTCGCGGTGCAGCCTCCGCACGAAGCCCGCCTTCGGCCCCGGATCGAGATCGCCGAGCGCGTCGGGCGCGAGCCGCATCATCGTGCGCGCGCGATCCTCGAAGCCTCCGAGCTCACCCTCGGTGTAGCGACGCGGTCGCCCGATCTGCAACGTGAGCTCGTCCGCGAGCGCGCTCTTCTTCGCGACCAGCGCGTCCACGAACGCACCGACGAGCTTCGTCCGCTCCTCGAGCGACGTGCGCCGCCAAGCCTCGAACGCGCGCTGGGCTCGCACGAGCACCGCGTCGGTCTCCTTCGCGCTGGCGAGCGGATGCTCCGCGATCACCTGACCCTCGATCGGCGAAACCGTCTTCTGCACGTCGCTCATGAACGCCTCCGGCCCGCGAGCGCGTGGCTCGTGCGGGCGCGCGGAGCATCGAGCCGCGCCGCCGCGGATTCAAGAGACGGATTCGTGAGAGCACCGAGACGAGGTGATCGACCGAACACGAGCGATCACGGCGTCGCGTCGCCGACGTTCCCGAACCGATCGATCAGAGCGTCGCGTCGCCGTTCCCGAACCGATCGATCAGAGCGTCGCGTCGCCGTTTCGAACCGATCGATCAGAGCGCCGCGTCGCCGACGTTCCCGAACCGATCGATCACCCGCACCGCGCTCGCCCCGCTCGGGGCCTCGACGTCGAACGCGCCGTCCGCGCCGAGCGTCGTCTCCACGTCCACGTCACCGCCCGACGTGCTCACGCGGAGGGTGACGGCGCCGGTCGCGGGCACCGGGCCGTTCGAGGGCAGCGTCGCGTGCAGCAAACGCCAGCCCTGCTCGGCGTGGAAACGTGCGGTGCCGCGCAGCCGTCCGTCCGCGACGCTCGCTTCGACGAGGATCGACGCTGGACCGACTTCGAACGTGCGGCTCGTGATCTCGTAGCCCGTGCCCACCACGCGGAAGCGGTAGCGCCCGAGCGGCAGCCCGACGCGATCGTCGAGCCCGTCGCGTCCGTCACTACCCCACGGCGTCACGAGCTGCCACTCCACCGCCCAGCGGTGCGTGCGCTGCTGCAGCGGCTCCGAAGGAATCAGCGGATCGGGCGTGTGGTAGAGCATGAAGTCCTGATCCTCGATCACGCGCCCGCTCCGACGACGCACCGTCTCGTACGTGCCCTCGTCGACCTCGCGCTCGATCGTGATCGTCGGCGTGCCCGCGCGCGGCGACTCACCCATCCACGCGAAGATCGCCGAGCGCAGCCGCGGGATCGACGCCTCCGGCTCGTTGTTCGCGATCGTCTGCCCACGCACGTAGAGCCGCGAGTACACCGTCTCTTCCACCGTGCCCGCGAGCGGCGCCGGATCCGGCGGCGGCACGTCCGACTCGTCGAGCTCGCGCGGGACGTAGCGATCCGCGCCTCCGACCTCGCCGTCCTCCCGCTCGTCCGTCACCGCGAGCCGCGCGAGCTCGAGCGCCTTCTCCGCGATCAGCTCGCCCTCCAGCGGACCCCACGCGTTGATGCTCGGCTCGTAGCCCTTCGCGAGCCAATCCTCGACCGTGAGGATGTAGCCCACGTGCCCCTGCGCGTAGCCGAGCACCACGGTTTGCCCGTACGGAACGGGCGATTCTTCACGCACGAGATCTGCGATCGTCGTGTTCACCTCGCCCGGCAGCGCCACGAACACGAAGTCCTCGTCACCGAGCCCGAGCCGCAGCGCGCTCACGATCGTCCGGGTGGTCGCGCACGAGGGCATCGGCTCGAACGGCAACACGATCAGCTCGCCGAGGATCCCCACGGCCTCTTCCACGCGCGAGCAGCTCGCGTATGCGTGGTCTTGGTTCCACGTGCCTTGGATCTGGCTGCGCGGGAAGAGCGCGTTGCCGTCGCCGCCGCAGAGCGCCGCCCCGTACGGCGCATTGAACTCGTCGATCGGCGACACGAGGTTGCCGCTCTCGTCGAAGACGACGTTGTCCGCGTGCGTGCGGCCGTCCATCGGCGCGTAGCGGAGCGCGCCGTCGCGGATCACGAAGTTGTTCCAGTCCGGCCCGAGCGCGACGTGGCGCGTGAGCATCTCGATCGCCAGCTCGCTCTGCATCGAGCCCATCATCTCCGGGCTCTCGTAGAGGCTCAGGATCGGATCGACCGCCAGGCGCCCCACGCTCTCCGCCTTCGCGAAGTTGTAGCAAGGCCGCCGCGGACACGAGATTCCCCCGGTGCCGGCGGGCGAAACGTCACCTCCCGCGCCTTGCAGGTGCATCACGACCACGCGCTCGTCGAACTGCTCTTCGATCGCGCGCTCGATCGCGCCCGGCCCGTCGGTCGACGCGAGCAGGTTGTCCGCGTCGAGCACGGTGCCGTGGATGCCGAACACCGGCAGGATCGCGATCGGCGCGCCGCTCTCCGCGTCGTCGACCCGCACCACGAAGAGGTCGCGGTCGTCGCGCGGACCTCCCTGAAGCGCGTCGTTCTCGCCGCGCCGATCGCGCGTGACGAGGTCCTCCGGATCGAACGCCGGGTCGTGCGCGATTCCGAGGCGCGCGGGTCGAAGATCGTCGAGCGCGGCGATCGCGATCGCCGAGAGGTCGTTCACCATGCGCTCGAACACGATCGCGCGCTGCCGTCCGAGCCCGACCCAGAGGAGCGAGTTCGTCGTGTACTGCGCGAACTGCGAGTGGCTGTGGCTCGTGCTGATCAGCACCTTGCCCGACAGATCGATCCCGCGCGCTTCGCCCACGCGCCGCGCGACCTCGTGCGTGATCGCCTCGTCCGCGAGCGCGAGGTCCGCCTTGATCACGATCACCGTCTCGCCGCCCGCTTGCAGGGCGAGCGCCTTGCCGCGCTGCCGCGTCTCGATGCCGTACGAAGGCACGAACGCGCCGCTGAGCTCGTCGAAGCGCCGGTCGGGGCTCGAGCTCTCCCCGAGGAAGTCCGCGCGCCCCGTGAACGCGCCGAGCGCGGTGCCGACGGGCGGGCTGAGCAACCCTTCGGCCGCGCCCGCTTCGAGCGCGCCCGCCTCGACGGCGCCACTGCTGTGCGCGTTGGCCGGGGGATCTTCGTACGTGCAGTGCGCGGTGGACACCGGCTCGGGCGGCACCTGCGCGTCGACCTCGGCATCGACCTCCGCGTCCTCCGGGACGGCGGCGTCGATCGTCGCGTCGTCGTCGCCGCAGCCATGCGTGAAGCCGAGCGCGAGGCCCGTGAGCAGGAGAAGGAAGAAGCGCGTTCGCATCGCGCGCAGGGTAACCGGGTCCGCGCTTGCGGGTGGTGCGCGGATGCGACTTCTTGCCCTGGTCGGCGGGGTCAGCCGCCGACTTCCCCTCCGAGCGACCCCGCGTCTCGCGTCGCCCATGTTCGTTCGGGCGGATCGGTGTTCGGCCCGGAACGACCCGTGGTCGGCTCGAGGTCGGAACGACGCGATCAGCGCAGCACGACGATCGTCGCCCCCCAACCGCCGCGCTCGGGCGGAGCGAGCGCGAACGACACCACGTCCTCCCGCCGCTCGAGGATCGCGTGCACGGTGCGTCGCAGCGTCCCGCTTCCCTTCCCGTGGACGATCCGCACCTCCCGCAGCCCGGCGGCCCGACACTCGTCGAGCCAGACCGGCACCAGCGCCGGCACCTCGCGCGGCGCGAACGTGTGCAAGTCGAGCATCCCGTCGATCGGCAACGCGACCGCCGCCTCGGGATCGAAGTCGTCCTCGTCCATCGTTCTGGGAGCGTACTCCCACGCCGCGGTCAGCTCCCGTGTGCGCGCAACCAGGCGATCAGCCAAGGCGCGAAGTCCGGTGCTCGAGCTTCATCGCGCTTCACGGCTCGCGTCGTCGCGAGGCACGAACGCTCGAGATCCTCCGCGACGCGCGCGCACGTGGCCGCGGTCCACGACTTCTCGGGCATCGAGTCCACCAGCGCCCGCAGCGCGCTTTCGCGCCGATCGACGAGCGACTTCGCGTTGAGTACGAGCACCTGCGTGACATCGCGGTCCGCGGCAGTTCGCTCCACTTTCAGCAGGCCCGAGAACTTCAGCTTCGTGACCTCGAACGTCGGTCGCTCGAACGGTTCGACGTAGTCGAGCTTCTGACTCCCCTTCGCATGATCGCAGTGCGGCGTCGATTCGTCCGCGTTTCCCCCATCGCACGAGAGCGCGAGGTTGTTCCACTCGAACGGATCGACGCTCGGATCGGACCGCGGGATCACGTGCTCCACGTGCGTACGTCCCGCTGTCTCGAGGTCGAGCCGACGCCCACAGTAACAACAGAGCCCCCGCTGCACCTGGAAGAGCCGCTTCCGAACCGCGTCGAGCACCGCGCTCGGCAGCTCGTCCCAACGAGGTCGCCCCGCACCTACCGCCGCGGGTATCTTCCGGAACTCGATCAGCTCCCGCGGCGCCGGGCCGCGCACGAACCACCTCATTCGTGAACCGAAGCGGCGCGGAAACGAGTCGCGAGAGTTCGATAATAGACGACATCCGGTTCGTCGCCGATCTCCTTCTCGAGCTCGTCGAGCGCTTCGAGCGCGGCGTCGTAGTTCTCGTCGTCGACCAGTCCCTTGATCTCCCGGAACTTCTCTTCGACCTCCCGCGTCCGGATCGAGACCCCGAACGTGTCCTCCAACACCTGATTCACGTCCCGCCCGCGCCCATGCTCCGTCGTGACGAGCTTGAAGTCGTTCAGCACCCGCAGGTTCTCGCGCTCGATCTCCGAGACGACGATCGGCGAATGTGTGGTCACGACGAACTGCGCATTCGGGAACACGTGCAGCAATCGACCGAGAATCTCCCGCTGCCACTTGGGGTGCAGATGGAGCTCGATCTCGTCGATGAGGATGAGCGCGGGGACGTCGAACGCAGAGCCTGGAGCCCCGAAGATCGCTGTGCGTCGTGCGATGTCCGCCACGAGCAGGATCAGGTTGCGTTCCCCCTCCGAGAGTTCGGAGAACAGACGCTCTGTGCCGTTCTTCTCTACTGTGAATACGGGCCGGCTGGACACGCCCGGGAGCATTCGTCGAACGCGCGGTTTGGAGAACCCGTCGGCAACGCGCGTGACGGCTTCTCGAAACGCCTCGAGTTCGACTAGCTTGCCGAGGCCGTCGCGTAGGTGTTCGTTCTCAAGATCCTCTCGCTCTCGAAGCCAGTGGAAGAAGCTGTCGTAGTCTGCTCCGGCAACCCACCATGATTCATGTGCATCCCTCTGCGACCATGACCTCGGCTTTGTTGAGCCAGGAGTGGTGTCGAGAGCATGTCTGAGCGCCGCGTAGTGAATGCACAACAACGATTCGAATCCCTTGTCGAGGATCGTCAGTAGTGGAGATGTCGGTCCGCGTCGATAGAACGGTCGCTGCGCCGCCGAGCCATCGCTGCTGGTCAATCGGGCAATCGCAACGTCGGTTGAAAGTGACGCACGAGAAAAGACGTTCCTGCTGACGTGTCGGTGGCTCAAGACCGCCACGATCGCGTCCAACACCGTCGTCTTCCCGCAGCCGTTCGGCCCCACCAACACCGTGAGCCGCGGATGCAGGTCGAGCACGAACGACTCGAAGCCACGCACGCCGTCGATCTCGACTCGACTGAGGAACATGAAGCGATCGTCGCCGCATCGTCGCCGCGCGGCAAGCTGCCGACGCGCGGTGCGGTGTCGTGGCGCGAAGCGCGGTCTGCGCGACTCCGTCTCGATCCGCGACTCCGTCTCGACCCGCGACTCCGTCTCGGTCCGACTTCGCCTCGGTCTCGGTCTCGTCTCGGTTCTCGGTCTCGGTCTCGTCTCGGTTCTCGGTCTCGGTCTCGGTCTCGGTCTCGGTCTCGGTTCGCGGTCTCCGTCTCCGTCCCGGACACCCGTCGCCCCTCACCGCCCCCGCAACATCCGCAGCACCAACGTGGTGAGGTCGTCGAGCATCACCTCGCGCGCCACGCCCTTCGGCGGCGAGAGCAACATCGCCAGGAACGCCCCACGCACCATGTTCGCCACCAAGAAGAGCGCCGTCGGCACGCCACCGAGGTCGACCTCGTTCCGTCGCCGCGAGCCGCCCGTCGCCGCGATGGCGACGAGCCGCACCGCCAGCTCCTTCGCTGCCGGCAGCCGCCCGAGGAACGGCACGTTCATCATGAGCTCGCGAACCAACGCGCGTCGTGCGTGCAGCTCCTCGAACGCGACCCCGAGCCACGCGCGCATCGCCGGCTCGAAGGGCTCGTCGTGCAGCGCCTCCATGCTCGACTCCAGCACGTCGAGCACGCGCCCGATCTCGCGCGCCGCGAGCAACGCGACCATCGTGTCGGCGTCCGGGAAGTACTCGTAGAGCGTCCCCACGCTCGCACCCGCGCGCTCCGCGATCCGGTTCGTGGTCAGCGCCGCGTAGCCGTCGCGCTCCAGAATCCGAGCCGTCGCGTCGAGCAGCGCGTCGAACGTCGCCCGCGAGCGTGCTTGGCGAGGCCATTTGCGGGGCTGTGGGTCGTAGCGCGGCGGCTTCACGGGCGAGCTCCAAATCCGAGCAGATCAACCATTTTGCTCGGATTACGATTCTCCTGTCCAGCACCGAACCCCGGCGCCTCGATCGCGCCCGATGCGCCCACGAGATGCGCTCGAACCGAGGAGGCCCCATGCGCCCGACGCCCACGCGTTTTCGCGATCCGAGGACGAACGAGAGCGAGCCCATGCGCCTCTTCCGCCTCGTCCACCGCCTCCCGCCGCCCGGCGAAGAGCTCGTCT
>ERZ761602.3504-NODE-3504-length-22058-cov-11.311367_pt1 | contig 22058 bp, 10 predicted proteins | sample MGYA00512165_ERZ761602 | MGnify/ENA primary metagenome ERZ761602 (study PRJEB28899, sample SAMN02445085) | bioreactor sludge metagenome | biome: EBPR sludge; isolation source: Thorneside wastewater treatment plant | place: Australia: Brisbane, Thorneside...
TCCGTTCCCCAGCGGGCCTTGCAGGCAAACCAGCTGTTCACTCGGGCCCCGGCGATCTGTTCAGGACCATGCTCTCCGTCGAACACGCCGGGAGTCAGCAGGACGATCCGGGCCTCGCTGCCCTTCACGACAGGCGCGGGCCAGGTCGGATCCATGCTGGCCCGAGACAGGCGCGCCAACCGGCGGTCGGGACCGAAGACCACCAGGCCGGGCCTGAGGTCGGGCTCCTCGCACCAGACCAACAGGCCCAGCCGCCCCACCTGCGGCCGCCTCCACTTGCGGAAGCTGGACCGATCCCCGATCAGACGCTCGGGCATCGCCTCAGAGGCGCCCTCCCCGGCCATGGCCGGGTGGCGGTCGATCGTGGCGAAGCCCTCCTCTACGACCAGCGGCGCGGCCTCCTGGTAGAAGTCCTCCAGCCAGGACCGCAGGGCGCGGGCGCTCCAGAAGGCCGGACCGTGGTCCAGGGCCAGGTCGGCCGCCAGTCGACGCTTCCCCGCCGGGCCCGCCTCCTCCGAGCCAGGACCGCCCGGGCGGCCCTCGGCCTGCCGGGGCTCCCAGTACTCCTTCGCCCGAAAGCGGATCCGGAGGGCGGCCAGGCCGAGCGCGTCCCTGGCCGTCGGAACCAACACCTTGGGCGCGTCACCGTCCAGGTTGCAGAGCAGCGGCCCTCGCACATGGACAAAGGCGGCCGCTCGCTCGGAGCGGCTGAAGCCCGACCCTTGGCGCTCCACGCGCAGCCTCGTCCGAAGCAGCTCGGCCAGATCGGAGGGCGGAGGAAAGCCCAGCGAACGATCGGCCTGGGGCTCGATCTGGATCGGGCTCCCCGGGGGCAGGGTGAGGGGCTCGCGGGGCTCGAGGATGTACCAGCTCATGGAGGCTCCAGGCGGAGAGGGGGGCCTCAGGACGCGCGCGCGCGGGAGCTGCGGACAGGCGCTGGGTCGGCCGCAGGGGCAGGGATAGGCGCCACCCATGATCCTCTCCCGCGACGAGGCCCGCCGCCGACTGCTCTCGTGGCTGGGCCTCTGCCACCCTCTCGGTGAAGGGGCCGAGGGCGCCCGAACGCTGCTAGAGAGGCTGCGCTGCATCCAGCTCGACCCCCTGGACAGCATCGGCACCAACGCCGATCTGGTCGCCCGGGCGCGGGTCGACGGGCTCGCCCGCGGCGAAATCTACGAGGCCCTCCTGCCCGGCCACGCCTTCGAGCACTTCGCCAAGGAGCGCTGCCTCGTCCCCGCCGAGCGCTTCCCCGCCTACCGGGCGCGGGCCCTGCAAGCCCCCTGGTGGCGGCTCGACGAGCGCCTTCAGCGCATCGACGAGGGGCTGATCGCCGCCGTGCTCGAGGAGCTGCGGGCGCGAGGCCCGCTGACGGTCGAGGAGATGGAGGACCGCGGCCGGGTGGAGGCGCTCGACTGGGCCGGCTGGAAGGGCACCTCCAGCGCCACCCGGATGGCGATGGAGGTCCTCTGGACCCGCTGCGAGGTCGTCGTGTGCGGGCGCCAGGGTCGGCGCAAGCTCTACGACCTCCCCGAGCGGGCGCTGGGTCCGCTGGCCGAGCTCGAGCCCGAGGAGGCCACAGCGCAGCTCCTGGCCGACCGGGTGAGGGCCTGTGGCCTGATGAGCCTGAAGCTGGGGCCCTGGTGGAGCGGGCTGCGTGAGCAGCGCGGGCGCGCGGGCACCGTCCGGATCGAGGGGGTCAAGGGGGAGTTCTTGTGCGCTGAGGAGTTTCTTGATCGAGAAATCGATGAACCGGACGAGCGGCTACGGGTGCTAGGCCCGCTGGACCCGCTGCTCTGGGATCGCGACCTGGTGCGGGCGGTCTTCGGCTTCGACTACACCTGGGAGGTCTACACACCGGCCGCGAAGCGGAGGTACGGCTGGTACGTCGTGCCGCTGTTGCACCGGGGGAAGCTGGTCGGGAGGATGGAGGGGCGGACGGAGGGGGGGAGGGTCGAGGTGGTGAAGCTATGGGAGGAGGAGGTGGGATCGGTGGATCGGCGGGCGCTGGAGGTGGCGTTGAGCTGAGGTGGGCTCTGGCAAAGACATGAACACAACTACCGCAGAAAGGGTTGGCCCGTCGGCGACGGGAGGCCGACATGGACACCGAGGTCATCGCCACCAACCTGGTCCGCATCCGCATGGCCAGCGGCTTGACACAGGAGCAGGTCCCTTGCGTGTCAACATGGGTGAGACACGGAGCCCCCAGGTCCCGGCACCTCAGATGGAGGAGGGCACGACCCTGCTCGGTAGGGACTTGGGGTCGCAGGTACTGGTCGAAGCAGGCCAGCTCGAGGCCGAGGCGGCGATCTTCATCGCCGAGAGTGTCGCGGCGATGAATCCATGGACTGGGGCCAGGGTGGTCGACGAATCCAGGAGATGGGCGACGGGCGACTGGGTGTGCCCTCCGCCGGTCGGGGCTCTGAAGGGGTGGCGCCACCACCGAGGGAGACCGTGGCTCAGGATCCTTCAGCTCAGGTCGTCGACGGTCCCGCCTGCGATTCGCTCCAAGAGAGCGACCAGCTCAGGACCGGTGCGGCCGTAGGGGGAGAGGAAGCTCGCCCGCCGACCGGTGCGGCGGATCTCGTCCAGCCAGGCGTGGACATCAGGCAAGGAGTAGCCCTGGGCCAGGGCCGACTGGCCGACCATCTCGTACTCCCGCCGAAGGCTCGTGTGAAAGATGCCCGCGTCGTCCGTTCCGATGGCAAGGGGCAGGTTCGCTCGTTGACCCGGCGCTCGGGGGCCCGGCCTGCTCAGTCGGGTGTAGGGCAGACGATCGATCGAGGAGAAGCCGCCCACCATGCGGTTGCTGCTGGGGTTGATCTCGATCACCAGCCCCTTCTCCAGCACCCGGTCCTGCACCAGGCGCTGGCAGGAATCCACCAGCACCTGCCACGCTCGGGGGCGGGGAGGCCGGGGGCCGATCCGATCGCGCTTGACTTCAGGGATCCCCAGCAGATCAAGCAACTCGTCCTCTCGAAGGGCCCGTGGCACCTCGGGCGGGCCTCGATCGTCGGTCCTGCGGTGGTCGAGCACGGAGGAGAGCGGAGAGGCCCAGGGGTGCGGCTGGTTCAGGTCCCACGCCGCTACGATGGAGGGCAGGGGCCGCCTGGCAGTAGCTCCAACCTGCGTGAGCAGATCGACCAGCCGATCCCTGGCGTCGCGGGCCTGCTCTCCAAGCCCCTCGTGACGAGACAAGAGCGCGGCCGCCCAGCAGAGGTCCAGCGCGTGGTCTCCGATGGTCGGGAAGGCGCTCTGTCGGGCGATGAAGAAGTCCTCGACGGGCCAGGAGAGAGCCAGGGCGTGGCCGAGGCGGTCTCCGGGGCGCATGGCGAGCAGGTGCGCGGCCTCGTCGACGTGGCGGATCCCGGTGAGCAGGTCGCGAAAGTCTTCGCCCGCGTGGAAGGTGAATCCAAGGCGAATGGGGGCCCCGACCACCGGCTCACCGTCGAGCTGCTCTCGCACCCAGGCGAAGGCGGCCGAGAAGGTTCGTGGGGGGCAGGCAAGCTCTACCGCGGCTGCGTCAAGCCCGACCAGCAGCGGTCGCAGATCGGGGTTGGCTTGAAGCAGGTACCAGACGCGTTGGAACTCGTCGAGCGCCGTCGAGCCGTCGGCGCGGCCAGGGAGCTTGATGGTGTGATGGACCAGGCCGACCCGGAGGCCGGGGCACACGTGGCGCCGAAGCACCCTCAGCAGCCCCCTGGCCATCGCCTGGAAGAGGTCGATGGTCTCTCTCCCGCGCAGGGGGAGGGAGGTGCGCAGCTCCAGGTCCAGCCCTGGCCTGCGGACCCCGCCTTCCTCTCGATCGGCCAACCAGCTCTCGAACAGCAGCTCGAATCCCAGGGTCTGTGCCGGGTCGACCTGGGCAACTCGACTCGTGGCGCCGCTGAAAGGGCGCCGCCACAGCGCGCTGCGACGCTCGTAGTAGCTAAGGAACCGCACCAGCCCTCGGTGTCCGGGCCCCTGGCTGAGCAGGGCGTTGAAGGCGCAGCGCCGGCGAACCAGGTCAGCAAGCAAGGAGACGCCATCGGGCGGCAACTGTTTCCGTCGGTAGCACCACAATGCCCGGTGGAGCAGAACCCGCTCGGGCAGCAGGAGCGCGAGGGTCGCGCTCTGGTTGATGGTCGCGCCCTGAAAGGGCCAGCGCAGCGGATCGATGTCCTGGTCGAAGGCAAGGCCGGCAGTGAGCGCGGCGCCCAGACGGTCGGAGTCAAGACCGGCGATCTTGCCCAGGCTCTTCCGTGTCTCCAGGATCATCGCGGCCCACGGTGAGTCGCCCCCCTCCTCTGTGTCCGGAGGGGCCAGGCACTCCGGAGGCAGTACACCCGCCACCAGCAGCGACCACAGCACCGCGTTGGGCAAGCTGCCGCCCAGGTGGGCGTGCACCTCCGCCAGATCTTCCACGCAGGAGGCGTGAAAGACGGTCTGGTGTGCACGGAGGACCGGTGGCCAGGTCAACCTGCTGGCTGTCTCCCGGTCAGCCGGATCGAGCAGCAGGATGCGAGGGTGAGCCAGCGCCAGCAGCTCCGGGTCGACAATCCGGCAGACCTGGTCCCATCCCTCCTCGTTGACGACGCGAGGGACGCATTGCTCCAGGCGCAGCGTCGCCTCGGAGATGAGCGAGAGGCCGTCCAGGGGGTGGGGGGCCCTCTCGATCGCCTCGGCCCAGGCGTCGCAGGCGAGCTGGTACGGCAGGCCATGGGGGCCCTCCGCCAGGCGGCGCAGTACCCAGGCGCGCTCGGCGTCAGGCCCGTCGCCCGGCAAGGACTCGCGGGCCATGATGTCCCGTCCGACCAGGCGCCAGGCCAGCGCCTGCAAGATGGGCGGGTACAGTTCCATCAGCCAGGAGCCAGACCTCGGAACCAGGGCGCTCCGAGGAGGGCCTTCAGAGCCGCGGAGGGGGCGTCAACGGCATCGCCCAGCGCTACCAGGTCCTCCTCCCCTTGCTTCAGGACCCCCTTGAACCCATCTGCGATCTCACCGGTCCCCAGGGCCCGCCCGTCCTGCACGACCGCGACCAGGCGGGCCGTCAGGCGCTCGGTGGCCAGGTCTTCGACGGTTCCAAGAGCCCCGATCCGGGCGCGATAGGCTCGGCAGGTCAGAGTCGCGGCCAGTCGGGCCAGGTCCTGTGGTCCAGCCTCGGCGCCGACCTCGCGCAGGGCGGTCCAGGGCTGGCGAGCCAGCGCCTCCACCTGGGAAAGCAGCCCGCGGGCATCGGGGGGGAGGAGGGTGGGGATCTCAGCGACCGGCGCGGTGCCCAGCACAGCGCCCAGCTCCTTGACGGGGCTATCCCCCTGATTGACCAGGGTGGCGAGCCGGTTCGGGCTCCAGACCTCGTCCTGCATGATGCCCGGCCAGAGGCTTCGCTCACCGACCAGCCACTGCAGGACCGGCCAGAGCCCGACGGAAAAGCGCCCGATGCTGCGTTGTGGCCCTGGGGTCCAGCGCATCCAGTACAAGGTCGCGAGCATCGCCAGCGGCTCGGAGTCGAAGGCCCGATCCACGCTGTCCTCCGTGCGTTCGAGCTGGACCTCACACTGGCCGAGGCGGGCCTGGGCCCATGGGACCCGCAGCAGCCAGCGCAGCGGCGAGAGGGTCCCGGCGTCCAGCGCGAGGTCGACCAGCACCTCGGCCCAGCGCACGGAGCTGGGGCCGAGCGGAAGGTCGCTGGACTGGGGATCGGGGAGCAGCTCGGGAAGATCCTCGCCAGCCCGAAGGCGGCGGTCCAGGATCTGCCAGGTGGCCGAGGAAGTGGCCCCCGACTCCCGCCAGGCCAGGAGCGGCGCCCACTCGGCCAGCGGCCGCCTCCGCAGGGTGCGTGCCAGGTCGAAGTCGAAGCTGGCCTCCGCGAGGAAGCTCAGCAGGTCCAGGTCCAGATCCTCTGGGGGCGCCGAGTCGGCGGACCTGTCCCGCTGCCGCAGCGCCAGCTCACGGAGCACGTTCTCCAGGCCTCGCGGCCACTCGGGCAGGAGCGCGTCCAGGTGCCGGGCCAGCACAGGGGACATGCCCAGACTGCGGGCCCGATCGCCGATGGAGCGCTCCGCCAGGCTGCCAGGGGGGAAGGCGGCCCGCTGATTTGCAGGCCAGGGCACCAGCTCCACCCGGTCGACCTGCGGCAGCACCTTGTAGACGAGATCCGACGCTGCCTGGCTGTCCAGCTCCGCGCGGCGCCGCGTGCCAGCGTCTTCTTCCGCGAGGCGCCGCTCCAGGCGAGAGATGTCCCCCGCCAGGACAAAGAAGAGCCGGTCCTGGTGCAGCTCGTCGAGCAAGGACCAGACCATGCTGTGGTGCGCGTTGGCGGGGGCCAGGTCCAGATCGTCGATCGCCACGACGAAGCCCTGCGTACCCAAGACCCGCGCCTGGACGTCCAGCCAGGCTTGGATGTCGGCCCACAAGCGCAGCCGCATCTGGATCTCGCCGGCAGCCGACTGGGCGTAGTGCTCCGCGCTGATGGCGCGATCCTGCACCAGCTTGTTGAAGCCGTCGGCGCCCCGGAAGTAGCTCCGCGCGGCCCGCTGAAAGGCCGTGTCGGCCTCCCTGGAGCGGGGCGCGTCCGAGCCGCGGCTCCGCAGCTCCTCGTACAGCCAGTGCAGGACGGTCAGGCCGTGGGGGAACTCGCGCGGGGCATACGAGAGGTCCAGCGGACGCGCCAGCACCGTCCACCCCGTCCCTGCCTCGCCGATCCTTCGGAGCACGTCGACCAGGACGGTGGTCTTGCCGCTCCCCCGGCGTCCGAAGACACCGGCGCAGTTGCTCTGGCGGGGCGTCTTGAGCCGGCCAATGGCATCGGGATTGGGCGCGGCTCGGGATTCGTCTCCCTTCCGTTCCGATGAGACGGACGCCAGGTGCTGAAGGTGCCGCACACCGCGGCGCAACAGGCGCAGAGCGACCCGCTCCTGCTCGTCTCCGAGCTTGACCCCCCTCTCGCGCGACGAGCTCATCGCTCACCCCGCCCGCCCAGAAAGCGCTCGGGGCTCCGCAGGACCTGGAGCGCCCAGAACTTGTGCAGGTCGGAGAAGCGCCAGACCTCGGTTCCTCCGTCCGCCGACAGGCCCGGGCTCATCCACCCCGCGAGGGAGAGCGAGCGGGTGAACATGGGCGCGGCGTCGGGGATGGAGGAAGGTCCCACCCGGTACTCGTGACCGCCCGCCAGATCCCGGACCGCGTTCTTGATCCGTTCGTCACGGGTGATCATCTTGGCGAGGCGCCGCCGCCAGCCAGCCAGCGAGTCGTGGGAGGTGTCCCGGAGCTGGCGGTAGATCGCCGGCATGGAGTCGAGCGTCGCCTCACGGTCCAGCCTGGAGAGGAACAACTGGGCCAGGAGGGGCTGTCCGCCGGTGAAGCGGTGCAGGGCGCGGGCTTCGGGGCTCGGATGGGACGAGGGCGTGTGGTCCTTATCGCTCCCTGGCGCGCGGTGGTGTGCCAGGAGGATGTCCAGCTCCGCGGGCGTGAAGCGGGGGTAGCGGCACACCCGGACGACCGGCGCGATGAACGAGAAGGGCGCGGTGTTGAAGGCGTCCTCGTCGCGGCCCGTCAGGACGAGGCTGATTCCGTGGAGGTCCCATGTGCCGCTCGGCCTCTCAATCTCGTGTCGCACCGTGGCCAGGAAGTCGCCTCCCAGCGCGGGCGCCAGGCGGTCGATTCCCGCCCCGACCACGAGGGTGTTCGCCTTCTTGAGCCCGTCGAGCCCGTTGAACAAGGCCTGGTACCCATCCTGATCCTCTCCCGACACACCCATTCGGGCCAGGAAGTGCTTCGCGAGGTGACGGGGATCGGTCCCCTGAAAACCCGCCAGATCGACAGTGATTGGCCGCGGGCTGCTTGGCGCCCTGCCAAGCCAGTTCGCGAAGCTGGTCTCGCCTCCGCCCTCTTCGCCGATCAAGACCAGGGGGCCGGGGTACGGCGCCTCCCGGGGGAGCGGGAGGTCCTCACGCTGGGGGAAGAAGTCATTCCGGCCGTCCGAGAGCAGCTCCAGGCGCCAGCCATAGACCCAGCTCAGGCGGTAGCCGTTTTCCGCGGAATTGCTCGTCGCTGCTACTGTCCCTTCTACCATGACATTGGATATCGACACCCGACCTCCACTTCAGGGATGCTACACCACGTCGCCGCCGCCTGGCTTCAACAGCTCCCACAGGGCCTGCGCCTGCAGCAGGATCCGGTCCTCCAACGATCGACCCGTTCGGGCCGCTCGGGCCAGCTCGGCCGGGTAGATATGGCCCTGGAAACACCAGCCGCGTTGGCCCTGGACGACCGCCGGGGCCAGGATGATCGACAGGGTCAGGGCGGAGAGGAAACGCTCCATCTGGACCTCGCGCAGCCATCGCTCCAGCACGACGCGCTCGGCCACCAGAAGAGGCAGCTCCGCCAGGCCCTCCGTGCAGGCGCCGAGGACCTCGTCGGTGGTGAAGGAGCGCGACTCGGCGGGCGTCGGCAGCAGGTCCTCCCAGGTCTGCTCCTCCAAGCGGGCGCCGTACAGCCGCCGCACCAGGAGCAGCAGGATCAGGCGTCCCCCGGTGCGGGCCCGGTTGGCCCTGCGCGCGTCCTCCCCGCTGTCGACGGCGGTCGGGTCGAGGCCCATGGGGGGGGCCAGGTCGAAGGACTCCAGCCGCTGCAGGAAGCTCGACCGAGCCGCCACAACCCGGCGCGCGTCCTCCAGCTCGATCAGCCCCGCGCTGCGCTCCTTCAGGGCCTGGACCAGCGAGTGGCAGAGGTCCTGGAGCGCGAAGGGGAGCCGGTAGGACGCTGCGAGCAGCAGCTCTTCGCCGCGTTCCTGGTGCGCCTGGTCGGTCCACTGGAGCTGCAAGGGCTCGCGGCAGAGCCAGCCCACCAGCTCGTGGCCCTCCTCGGGGTCGAGCGGGCCCAGGGTGAAGGCCGCGCCGCCGCCCGCGCTGGTGAAATGGTACAGTGGCCCTTTGATGTCGTCCAGGGCCCAGCGCACCGGCGCATAGCCGACGAAGACGAAGCGCATCCGGCTGGCCTCGTGACGCGCGCGCAGGGCAAGCAGGAGGTCCGGAGAGGTCTGGAGCAGCCCGTCGATCTCGTTGAGGAGGAGCACCGGCATGCGCCCCTGGGCGCGGGCGTGAGCCTCGAAGCGGTCGAGCAGCCCCTCGGCGGACTCCTGGCCCGACCCGATGCCCAGCTCTATGCCCACCTCATTCAAGGCTACCTGGAGCCTGGGTCCGAACGTCTCGGCTGTGCGGACACCCTGGCAATCGACATACAGGCAGGAGACATCGCTCCGATCCCGGGCCTCGTGGCGAAGCTGGTGCAGCAGGCTGGTCTTGCCCACCTGTCGGGCCCCCAGGATCAGGAAGCTGCGGCGCACGAGGTGGTCGGCGATCTCTCGCCGGATGCGCGTCCGGCCGACGAACAGGGGGCTGCCCGGAGGCAGGGCGCTGTTGTGGACGAAGGGCGAGATCTGCTCCAGATCGAGCTGGGCCCGCAGGCTGGACCAGAAGGCCCGTCGCGGATCGGCTGCCCGCAGGATGTCGCGCACCTGCGGCTCGCCCAGGCGGACGGCCGGGCTCGAGCCCTGGAGCGACACCGAGGGGCCGATCCAGACCGCCAGCGCCCCCGAGGGCGGGTCCCCCGTGGGCTGGCCCTGCCCCTGGCCCTGACTCGGCTGGCCTTGGCCGGGCGGCAGGACCCAGATCGCCAGCCCCTGGTGTTTGGGCAGGGCGGGGGCCGGCACCGTCGCCAGGAGGGCCGCGCCCACGCGGGTCAGAGTCCGCGGCGGCGCGCCCGTCAGGCCCTGCACCAGGGGGGCGACGGTGGCCTCTCGGGTTTCGGCCTCGGCCCACAGCCGACCGATGGCGCGGAGCAGCGCCGAGCTGGCGCCCGCGGCCAGGCCGAGAATGGCATTCATGTCTTCGTCCTCGACCTTGACCAGGGCCGAGAGATCTAGGGCCTGCCAGGTCGCCTCGGGGTCCCCGAGCGCGGCCACGCAGGCCGCGAGGTCGTCGCCGCGCTGGCGCAGGGCCTGGATCACCAGGGCGAGGTCGGTCCGCAGCGTGTGGAGCTTGCCCTGCTTGCGCACCAGTCCCAGCACCTCCAGCCGCCGCAGGTCCGGCGGGCTGTAGGCGCAGAGCACCAGCATGCGGCGCTCTTCCTCGGGCAGGGCCGAGGTGTCCCCGTCCACCAGCCCCCGGACGAGCAGCTCCCTTTGAAAGGACACGAGGCGGGCCGTCTTGAACGCCGCCGAGCCCTCGCGGACCAGGACCTTGGGCGCTCGCCCCGGCTTGACCGGTGACCGGACGGTCTCGGCGGCGACCGCGCCGGGCGGAACCTGGGCGAGGGCCAGGCGCGTCCGGGCCGCGCCCAGGGCGACCAGGATGCAGAGCTCGCGCGGGGGCAACCCCCGCAGCTCCGCTCGGGCCCAGGCCAGCCGACGCTCCAGCGGAACCTTGCCATCGGCGCGCAGCAGGCGGAGGTCGTGGCCGGCCTCGGTCAGCGCCCGCCGGGCGGTGGCCGGGGCCAGGCTCATCAGGTCGGCCAGCTCGCCGCTGGCCGCCTCGACCAGGGCCGGCGCAAGCAGCGCGGGGCGCAGGATCGTGGCCCCCGCCTCGACCAGGGCGATCGCCCAGGGCATCGCCAGGCGCGAGGGCAGCACCAGGATCCAGGCCGGCGCGGTCCCGGCACGATCGCGGAGCCCCTTGAACCAGGTCTCGCGCTCGGCTGCGCCCAAGCGCTCGACGAAGCTGTCCGAGGGACGCAGCAGGATCCGCTTGATCGTGGGGTCCCCCGGCGCGCGCCGCCGTCCGCCGGTGGACCGATCGCGAGCCTCGCGGCCCTCGATGGCCCCCGCAACGGCCCGGAGGTCCAGCGCCTCGGCCTGGGACCGGCCCGGGCCGAGCTCGGCTATCGACGGGTCCAGGTCGACCAGGTCCGTCCCGGGCAGCTGGCTCAGCGCGGCCACCACCGTCGACGGCAGCATCGGCTCGTCCAGCACCAGGAGGGCGAGGCCCTCGCGCAAGCCCTCGACCGCCTGCGCGAGGGCTTGGAAAACTGCCGGCATCAGCAACAGGCTCTGCTGCGGCGGGGGCCCAGCCTGCCCGCCCAGGTCCACCGGCCAGTCGGTCTCGTCCACGCTGCCGTCGGTGAGGGTGCAGCGCAGGCGGAGGGTGAAGGGGTCCCCCGCGGCCGAAGCGGACACGCGCAGCCGGGCGCGCAGCGGCGGATCCCCCTCGGCCAGGGCTTGCAGCTCCGTGACCCACGGATCGGCGCCCTCGAGGCCCCGGCCCCCCTGACAGGGCTGGATCTCCACGCGCGGGCGGTCCAGGGGGTTCGGCCCTTCGTGGCTGATCTCCAGCGAGAGCAGCGCCTCCGCCCCGGTCCAGCCGATCACCCGGGCCCGAAGGCGCGGGCGGCTGCGGGCCACTACCGCGGTGAGCTTGTTCAGTAGGGCCTGCCGGTAGGCGCCTTCGGCCCGATCCAGCAGGCCTCGGGCCACCGCCTCCCAGTCCTTCCAGCCCTGCTGTCCCTCGTCCAAGGCGGGAAGCCGCCATCGGAGGCCCAGCGCGTCGGTCAGCCAGCGGGTCTGACGGTCCAGGTGATCGCTGTCGACCGGGGGCTCGCCGGGCGGGGCCCTCAGCGCCGGCTGGCGCAACGCGTCCACCAGCGGCCCCGAGCCCGGCGGCATCGCCCGGCTGGCGCGGAGGAGGCCGACGGCGCGTTCCCAGGTGGGCCCGGTCCCCAGGTCGCGCATGGCCTCCAGCACCTCCAAGGCCTGCGGCTGGGCTGCCGGAGCCGACGCTGTAGAGGCCGAGGCCGGGGGAACCCAGTCCTCCTTGGGATCGCAAGCCTTGTCGTCGCTTAGCGCCTCGACCCAGTCCGCGATGGGTCCGGCCGGCAAGAAGAGCGGCAGCAGCTTCGCCGCCGCCCTAGGCAAGGTGTGCAACTCGGAGAGGATCCGCGGGAGCGGGATCTGCGCGTCCGGGGCGATGGCGTCGAGCCAGAGCTGGGCCGCCTGCAAGGCCGCCTCGCGATGGTCGACCAGGACATTCTCCCAATCCGGACCCCGAAGATCGGCCAGCCGATCCTGTACGAAGGCCAGGCCCGGCCGGCGGCGGCGGAGACTGGCCATCAGCTCGGCCAGCATCTCCGACTCCCGGCGGTCCAGATCCAGTCCGTCCGCGAGCCGACCCATGCCGTACTCCCAGAGCAAGCTCCAGTCGCGGATCGCCCGATCCGGGTGAAGCTCCCGGGCCATCGCGGCCAGGTCAGCCGCGTCGGGCTTCGGCTCCAGCGCCAGGAGCGCCTCGATGTCCGCCGAGGCGTCTCCAGCCGCGGCGGCGAGCAGGACCCGCCGCGCCTCGACCCGCTTGATGTCGGACGCCTTCTGGAACTCGCCGCTCACCAGGATCCGGGCCGTGCGCAGCCGGTCGCTGTCGGTGTCCTCTTCGAGAAAAGCGCGCGCCTTCTCCCGCCAGGCCAGTCGATCGCTCCGCCAGTAGACCGAGAGGCTGCCGCCCTCGTCGACCACCACCAGGCGCGAGGGCTCCCCGCTCCCCGCGGCCGCCGGCACCAGGCTGATGTCGCCGGGGCGGGCCCCGATCCGGTGGCGCCAGAGGCGTCGACCCTGGCCGTCCAACACGGTCAGGCGATGGGGGGTTGAGCAGACCGCGATGCGCAGAGCCTCACCGACCCCGGTCAGGTCCAGGGTGGTCGTGGTCCCGCCCGCGTGATGAGCCCACAGCGGCCGACGGGTCGCGGCGTCGAAGCACCAGACCCGGCCCGCCTCGGTGCTGAAGATCAGCACCGGGAGATCGCCGGGCCCCGTGGCGAAACGCAGATCGATGATGGCGCTGTCCAGTTGGGTCTCTGCTTGGGGCACCCACCCTTTGGCGGGGTCGAGCTCCAGCCAGTGCAGCGCGCGCGAACGGGTCGAGGCCGCCAGGAGCTGTCGCCCCGACAGGCTGAGCAGATCGAGCTGGACCGCCGGCACCGGCACGGCTTGCCGCTGCCCCTGGGTGACGCTCCAGCCGGATCCCTCCGGCTTGCGGGAGACAACGACCGGGTCGAGCCAGACCCGTTGACCCTCGCTCCAGGCCAACGCCAGCTCCAGGCGGTCCGCCCGCGGTGGCGCCCGGTTCAGCGCTTTGAGGATGCGCTCGCCCGAGGCGCCGTCGAAGGTGACGAGCTCTGTCCCTCCGTCGCGCCCGGACAGGACCAGGATCATCCCGGCGCGGCTGCCGATCGATACTGCGTGGCGCTCAGAACCGCCATGCAAGCTGCGCAGCCAGGTCCAGGAGGCGGCCTCGACCCCCTCGATCACCGCAACAGGCTGCTGCTTCGACCGCGCCTCGCTTCCGATCGGGCGGTCGGCGGTCGGCAGCTCGATGCATCCGATGCCCCCCTGGCGGGCGACGACCAGGCGCGCGCCCGAGGCGGTGTTCAGCACGCCGACATGGCTGGCGGCCCGGCTCCAGGTCGCCTCGTGCAGGTAGGGTCGTGTGGCCAGGTTGCCGCAGGCGGAGCGGTGTTCTGTGGGCCAGGTCACCGGGTCCGCGCTCTCCCAGTAGTTGGTCAGGGCTCGTATCGCGAGCTCGTCGTTGTCCTGTGTCAGCCGGGCGCGGTCCACCTGCTCGCGCATCGCCAGTCCGCAGGCTTCATAGACCTTCAAGGCCTTCGCCCTGCCCACAGGGGCCGTGTCCCCAGCGGCGAGGGCCGCCAGCTCTTGCCCCGCCCGGGTGCCGGGGCGATAGGGCCCGCGCTTGCGGGCCACCGCGCAGAAACCCTCCAGCAGGGTATTGTCCATCCAGGCGGCACACAGCCACAGGACCTGGCGAAGCTCCACATCGGGCCCTGGGTCCTGAGACTCTGGGCAGGCCCACTCCTCCCACCCCGCCCGTCCGGCCAGCGCCGTCAGCCGCTCGGCGACCGCACCATCCCAGGCGGCCTGCAGGCGCGCCCGGCGGACAAAGCGCCAGCGGACCAGGCTGCGGTCCTGGCTGGCCACGATGATGTCCAGGTCGAAGCCCGGCAGCACCGCCAGGACCGAGACCCCCGCCTCCAGCTCGTGGGTCTCGGGGGCCTGGTCGTCGGGGCCACAGAAGGTGAGGAGTCGACCGTTGCCGCAGGCGACCACGAGCCGCTCGCCGGAGGCTGAAAAACCGAGGGCGACGGGACGATCTGGGAGAGTGATCTGCTCATGGCGATCGCCCGCCCGCCAATGTAGTGCACCGTCGGCGTCCACCCAGGCCAGGGACGCCTTCGAGACCGCCAGGACCTCGGCATCCATGGGGCACGTCGATGGGGCGCGCAGCAAGTCCACGTCGCTGCCCTGCACCTGGGCTGCGAAGAGGGCGGGGGGCAGAGGATCGGTACCGTCGCTGCTCGGCTGGACCTCGTTCCAGACCTGCTCCACGGCATTGAGCGTGCGCTCGGCCACTGGGCGAAAACGATGCTCTCCGGGACCAACTTCAAACCAGGCGACGGCTCGCCAGAAGTGATCGGTCGGCGCCGTCCCGCCCGCGGGCCAGCGCCGCACCGTCACGAAGACATCGGACTCCGAACTGTGGCGGCGGGGCGAGACGACGATGTTCCGGATCTGGTCGGTCCGTGGGTTGAAGCCCTTCAACTCGTAGCTGGAGCCCAGGGTGGACCGATCCCCTTCGATATGCAACAGGCCGACCTGCCCGGCAGCAGTGCCGAAGAGGACCAGCGGTCGGCCACCGACCTGCGCGGAGGCCAGCTCCACTGGGGTGTCCGGCAGGTCAATCGGCAGGGAGGTCCCGACCCAGCTCTGCCGGATGCTCCGGCTGAGAGCGTCGATCGTCTGCCAGTACCCCGCCGTTGTCGGGGAGTCGGATTCCAGATGAACCAAGTCTGAAGCCAGCAACATCAACACCTCCAAGGGAGAAGAGAGCACATGTGGTATCATTTTGTCAATCGTCGACCGCGACATCCAGTAGGATCATCTCATGCCCACCCTTGATCTCCTCGGCAGCAAGAAGACCGGCTTGACCCTGGTGCTCCTGAGCCTCGGGCTCTTCGGTCTTGCCTCGCTTCGTGAACCCGAGACAGTGGTCAAGGCCGTCGTCCGCCGCCAGCTCCATGCCCTCCCGCCCTACGTCCTCTCCACCGACAGCGATCGCTTCCTGGGCCTGGTCCTGGAGCCCCTCTGCCCCCCGCCGCCGGACCAGCGGCTGCTGCGCACTCCCGTCCGGGCCGTCGCCTCTTGCACGGAGCCGGACCCCACCGACGGCAGCGTCACCGCCAGGCTTCGGCCCGGGCTCAGGCTGCACCGGAAAGCCCTGACCAGCGCGGAGGTCGTCCCGCTGCTCGAGGCCTGGGCCGAGCGGGCGAAAGGGATCGATCTGCCCATTCCGTGGGAGACCATCCGTGTCGAAGGGGCGGCCAGCGTTCGGTTCATCCCCTCCCGCCCGGCCGACGGGGCCAACATGCGCCTGCGCCTCGCCGAGGTGGTGATCGTTGACCAGGACGGCACCTGCCGCCGCGGCACCGGTGCCTGGCGAGAGGTCGCCTGCCTGCCCGATGGCACCTCGCCGTCGGAGTCGCCGCACTGGAAGGAGGTGCCACCTGCGCTTCGGGACATCGGCGCCGTCACCGACCTCGCCGTCCTGGAGCGAAGAAGCGGCCTCTTGGGCCGGAAGAGGATCCTGGTCATCGGTCTGGACTACAACGCCATCGCCGTCGAGCCCGCGGGCGAGTCCCCCACGGACGTAGAGCGCTCCCAGGCCCTTGCAGGAGCGGTCTTCGACGCCCTCGGAGCCACGACGGGGGCGCCCCTGCACCTGCTCCGGGGCTTCGAAGGCGACCAGGTCCAGCGCATCGAGGCGCTGCGCGTCGAGTCGTCGGGCCACACCTGGGAGCTCTTCAACCGCACCGGCAGCCGCACTGCCTGGGCCGTCGCCAACCCGGGGCTGGATGAAGTCAACCGCCGGTGGCTGCTGAACGAGGTGCGACGAGCCGTGAACAACCCGGCCTGGTTCGACGGGTATGGCGGACCCTCGGTGCGATCCTTGCTGCCGAGCGTCTACACGCCCGTGCACTTCGTACCCCCTCCCGCGGATCTCGCCTGGCCCGACTCCTGGCCCGAGACGATCCCGCGCACCTTGTTGACCCACACCTTCTGGGAGCCCCTGGCCCGAAGGGTGCACGGGCTCTCCGATCTTCGTCACCATGTACCCTTGCAGATCAACCCGACCAGCAGCGAGGCCACCTTCCGCAACGCGGGAAAGTACGCCCTCTCCATCCTGACCGTAGAGGCCCTGGACCGATCCCACCCGACGCGCACCCTGGAGAACCTGCTGGTGTGGCTCCCCCGCGCGGAGCACAAGGCGCTCCACCGCGAGGCCGACCGCCTGATGGCCCAGGACGCGGAAGGCCAGCTTGATCGGCAGGCCTTCGAGCGGCTGCTGACCTCCCTGGACGCGTACATCGTCCCGCTCAGCAGCCCCCCGATCTACTTCGCTGTCCACCAGGATCTTCAAGGCTGGGACGCCTACGCCGAGCGCCTCGACCCGGACGATGTGCGCCTGCGCAGCCGCTGGTTTCGGAACGCCGAGTGGTGGTCGTACGGTCTCTTTGGGCTCGGCCTGCTGGCGCTGGTCACGACCTGGCGGGTGCGCCAGGATCGCCGCGAGCGCGCAGCAGCGGTCCAAAGGCAGGTGGACGGGTTCCACCACGACCTCACGTCCCCGCTCTCGGCGATCCGCGCTGAGGCCGACCACCTCCTCACCCAGCGCGGTCTATCCGATCCCATCGCCGAGGTGGCGCGCACCGTGGACCTGGAGGCCCAGAAGGCAATCCAGCTCGTCGACGACATGAAGGTCTGGGTCGACCCCAACGCGGCGCTGCGCATGGAGCGGACCCTACAGACCCGGCTGTGGGCCCAGGGCATGGAGCCTGAGCTCCAGCACCTTCGCGCGCGGGCTACGGCCGATGGGGTCGACTTGCGGCTCGATCTGCCCGCTTCGGGCACCGAGATCGAGGCCGCTATCGGACCGTCCACCTGCCGACGGCTGATCCAGAACCTGCTGGACAACGCCTACAAGTTCCGCAAGCCCGGGAACCCGGTCGAGATACGAGTCCGACTCAACCAAACGAAGGGGTACGCCGTCCTGGTGTTCGAGGACCGTGGGATCGGCTTCGACCAGGACCGCGCGTCCTCCAGCTACTTCGAGGGAGGGGTCCGCGGCCAGCGCGCCCTCGACGCCGGCATCTCCGGGCAAGGTATTGGCCTTCGGATCGTCAAGGACCTCGTTGAGGGCGTCGGCGGCGAGGTTGCCCTGCTACAATCCCAAGATCCGACACGCATCGAGGTTCGCCTCCCCCTAGCCCTTCCGAAGGAACAGCCATGATCCTCTTCGTCGACGACGAGACCGCACGCAGCGCCCGATGGCGAGAGGCGGTCGCCGAACGCTGGACGGTAGAACACCTGGACTCCGTTGAGAAGGCACTTGCGGCCTTCGGGGACTCCCAGAAGATGCAGGAGGTGCTCCTCGTGGTGCTCGACCTCGCGATGTACACCGCGCCCCCGATGACCGACAAGGAGACCGATCTCGGCCGTCTGACAGGCGACGCGCTGCGCAAGCGCCTCCGGGCGAGCGGTTGGAAGGGCCCGATCATCGTCCTGACCAACTCCCGTGACGACATCATCCGCCAGTCGGTGGAGCGGGACGGCGACACCTTCACCCGCAAGCCGGAGACCGTCCCCTCGGCCTTCGTCGAGGTCGTCCGTGGCCGGCTCCACTCCTGAGAAGGCCTCCGTCCGTGGCCCCCTCACCATCTACGTCGTCTGGCACCCGCGCTTCCAGCCCGGCGCCGAGCTGGCGCGAGGGGTCCATGGCTGGTTTCGCACCCTGGACGGCGCGGTCTCAGTTCGCGGATCCGAGATCCCGGTCTACTACCGGAGCGAGCCCTGGTCCAAAGTCCTGGCCGTCCCGGACCAGGGCGCTGGCCTACCCTCATCCAGCCTGGCGGCCGACGAGAGCGAGAGCCCCGACCTCGCCCCTCCGTATCGGGCCCTCGCGCTGCGCGACGCCCGCACAGTGGTGGTCCTCGCCCTGGTAGACGCGGAGTTCGCCCGCGACCCGGACTTCCGCGCCCACCTCTACGCCTTGGCGCAGGAGCATCGCCGCGGCCGCGGCCTTCTGCTGGTCCCGGTCGAGCTGGGCCCCGGCTTGTCGTCGCTCCACCCGGTCGTCAGCGGCATCAACGCGATCCGGGTCGACCACTGGCTCGACGGAGATGAAGCCGAACACGAGGGCCGACTGAAGCGCCGCGCCGTCCGGCTGAGGCGACACTTGACCCAGGTGCTGGTCCGCCATTTTCGAGAGAGCGCCATACTGGGCAAGGTAGGGCCAGCGCTCCTGCCTCGCACGGTCTTCCTCAGTCACGCCAAGGGTGATCGGGAGCATGGCGTGGGGGTCGCCGAGACGATCCAGCGCGAGGCCCTGGCCCTTGGCCAGGTCGACACCTTCCTGGACGCGACCAACCTGGACTGGGCCCGGGAGTGGGAGAAGCCGATGATCGGGGCGGCTGGAAGCGACGCGGCGGCCCTGGTGGCGATCGTCAGCGACCAATACGCCTCACGCTTCTGGTGTCGGCGCGAGCTCCAGGCCGCCCGCAGGCCCCGACGCCTGAGACGCACCAGCCCGATCTGGTGGGTTCAGCCCATTGTGGCGGTCGACACACTGAAGGAGCGCTGGACCCGTTCGCTGCCTGAGCTCTCCGGCGTGCCCATGGTGCGATGGCGCAACGAGGAAGACTGTGCGGCGAGCGTCCTGGATCGGTTGATGTTGGAAGCACTCCAGGCGCTGGTGCACGTTCAATACAATCAAGACGTAGCCGCCGCGATGACCGAGACCAGAGGCATTCACTTCCTCTCGTGCAGCCCCGAGCCCTATGTGCTGACCGAGTGGTATAGCCAGCTTCCAAGGCGTACCGGCAAGCAGCGGGTCGTATACCCGGGCCACGGCTTGATGCCCGGCGAGGACGCAAGGCTTGAGGGCTGGTTTGGCCGGAGGGTCGAGTTCCGTTCGATTGACGAGGTGGTGGACGATCTGACGCTTGATGGCAACGCCTGGCCTGCGCAGAAGGCGGAGCAGCACGGCATCCACCGCGGCTTCGTCGCGCTCTCCGTTGGTGATCCGCCCCCAGACGAACTCAATGCCCTGGGCATGGGCGTCGAACACATGCACGAAGCCCTCTTTCGAATCGGCCGCGCAGTCCTTGGCGACGGAACGGGGCTGGCGTTCGGCGGCGCCCTCCAACGCCGCAACAGCTTGATGGATCCGCTGTTGGACGCGGCGGCCGTCGTCGTTCCGAGACCGTCCGAGCGCGCCCATGGCCGCGACCCAATCCAAGACCGGCCCGCCCGAGTCCGCAGCTACCTGGCCTGGCCGCAGGGCGAGGTTGTCTCTGCGAGCGACGAAGCCAGACTGCTGGACCGATGCCAGATCCTGCGATTCAACGCCATGGGCGTGGCCAAGGGCGAGGAGGCCCGTCGCGCGGCCGAAGCCAAGAGCGTAATGCGGCGCCAGCTCGCCCAGGACTGTGGCCTGATGCTCGCCATGGGCGGACGTCGACAGGGCAGCAGCGGCTGGGTGCCCGGGGTGCTCGAAGAGATCGCCGAAATGGCCCTGGCCGACAAGCCTGTGATCCCACTGGCGATGTTCGGTGGCGCTGCCCGCTCCGTCGTGGCCTGGCTGTTGGGCTCGCGCGACGCGCTTGACGAGCTGCTGGACGCCAGCCAGGCCGCCGCTCATCCTTCCAATCTCGGCCTTCGGCGTTTGCTGGAGTGTGGCGACGCGGCCAGGGACACACATCGGGAGCGCCTCGACCGCGTCCGCCAAGGCGTGGACCGGCTGCTAGTGGGCTACGACAAGGCCCGCCGGGGAGAGTTTTACCATGGCATCGACTTCCCTACGCTCAAGACCCTGATGACCACCGACAGCGTGCGCGTGATCCGACGCCAGCTTCGCTGGAACGTGATTCCGAAGGTGTTCCCGGCCTGACCCTCAGCCCACCTTGACCCCCTCCCCCAACCGCTTCAGCGCGTCGAACAGCCCCCCCAGCTCCCGCGACCACGCCAGCCGCGCCACCGCCTCCTTCGGCTTGCGCCTCCGCCGGGTCTCCTGGGCCAGCGCCTTGGCGGCGGCCTCGACCTCGTGCCGGTGGGCCGCGGCGAGCTGGGAGGCGAGACCGACCAGGAGGTGCTGGTCGGCGAGGCTCTTTCGGGGGTCGTTCAGGCGCGCGTCGGTCTTCAGGGTCGAGCTGAACAGTCCCCTGGCCTCGTCGAGCAGGGCGAGGCCGGCGCTCTGTTCGGCGAGCAGCTCGGCGATGCGGGCCTCGATCCGGTCGAGGTGCTCGGTCCAGCGCTCCAGGGCCTGAGCGGGCAGGGCCGTGTTGAGCCAGTAGGTGCCGGCATGCCAGAAGGCGAAGGCCTCGCGGGAGAGCAGCTCCTCGGTGCTGTGCTTGCGAGGGGCGGCCCGCCGCAACGCGACACCGAGAACGCGCCAGGGGCTGCCGCTGTCCAGGGCGAGGTGGGGGCGGTCGACCAGAGCCCGCAGGCCCGCCGGCAGCGCCGCACCCGATCCGATCAGCCCGGCGAGCCCCTCCTCCAGCTCGGGGTCACTCCGCTCCGCCAGCCGGGTCAGCACGTCGACCGGCAGGTGCACCACCGGCGCGCTCCTCCTGCTCACTGTTTTCCCAAGGGGGGGCCCCCCTCCAGGTGCCCCCATAGGCGCTAACTTACTTGACACATCAAGGCTTTCGGGTGAGCCTGTGGCATGTCTACACGCATCCGTGACCTCCTCTCCAGTGGCGCTTGGGCCGACCTCGCGGCGTGGCTGCCGCGTGACCTTGACGCACTGGCCGCCCAGAGCCTCGGCTTCCAACGGCGCCGCGTGATCAAGTCGGCGTCGGACTTCGTGCGCGTGGCGATGGCCTACGGCGTGCTGGACCTCTCGCTCCGGTCGGTCGCCACGTGGTGTGGAGAGCGCCAGCTTGGCGACCTCTCCGACGTTGCCATTCTCGGGCGCCTGCGTCGGGGGTGGCCGTTCCTCAGGGCGATCGTCCAGGAGCTTCTCGCCGCGCAGGTGGTAGAGCCTCCGTCGGGTGGGCTGCGGCGGCGAGTGCGCCTCGTGGACGCCACGACGCTGTCGCATCCCGGCTCCGACGGGGCCGACTGGCGGCTGCACGCGAGCTACGACCTGGCGAGAGGGGTCGTCGATGCCGTGGAGCTCACCGACGGTCGAGGCGGGGAGCACCTGGGTCGAGTTGAACTGGCCCCGGGTGACCTCGTCGTCGCTGACCGGGGCTACGCTCACGAGAAGCGGGTGTGGGAGACCGTCGAGGTGGGTGCTGACGTGCTCGTGCGCATCGGGCACAGCGCGGTTCCTATGGTCGATGAGGAGCGCGCGGAGGTGGACCCGCTCCGATTCGCGACGCGCAAGCGCCCGGCGGCGGGGCGACCTCCGCGCGCCGAGAGCCGGGTCGTATACCTTCGGACCGACGAGGCCCGCGCGCACCCGCTTCGCCTGGTGGTCGTCCGCAAGTCCGTGGCGGCCACCGAGCGAGATCGCGAGCGCATCCGGCGGGAGGCCAAGAAGAAGGGCAAGGTACCCACACAGAGGACACTCGACGCCTGCCGCTTCACGTTCCTGCTGACCAGCGTGCCTGGAGCCGAGGCCGACGACGCGACCATCGCCGAACTCTATCGACTTCGGTGGCAGATCGAGTTGACCTTCAAGCGATGGAAATCCCTCCTCGGCCTCGCCAACCTGCGTGCCGATGATCCCGACCTGGCTCAAGCGTACATATACGCCAAGCTCATCGCGGTGCTGCTCGCCGACAGGATGACCCGCCAATGGCGGGCCTTTTCCCCCTACGGTGTCCCGGTTGGCAATGGGAGCGTGGCGAGTGTGGCGTAGCGCCATCGACGACATCATGGTCGCCGTCCGAGGCTACGACCGAAGTCCGCCATTTCAACGGGCGCGCTCTCCGACGGCCGCGAGGTTCGCAGAATCCAGCCGCAAGCGTGGTTTTCAGGCCATCCCCTACGGGCCCTGGCAGGCGCAATGTTAGCGCCTATG
>ERZ761602.3506-NODE-3506-length-22052-cov-6.598809_pt1 | contig 22052 bp, 28 predicted proteins | sample MGYA00512165_ERZ761602 | MGnify/ENA primary metagenome ERZ761602 (study PRJEB28899, sample SAMN02445085) | bioreactor sludge metagenome | biome: EBPR sludge; isolation source: Thorneside wastewater treatment plant | place: Australia: Brisbane, Thorneside...
TCTGGAGTTTTCGGCAAATAGCCATGATCGTCTTTTGCGAGCAGCGCTTCGTCAGCCGCAACGCGCCTCAGTTTCGCTTCTTCAAAAGGCAGCAGGTTCCATTCAGCCATTTTCAATCTCTCCCTGTGTCTTCGCCGCAAACCAAGGGCACGGCGCGTGCATCGGATGCGGGCCGGAAGGGTGGTTGCAGCGGTCGTGCCGCTCGACCCGGCTTCCAGTTTGAAATTTCACGAGAATGACGTACCTGCAAGCTCGGCAGAACTCGGGGGCGGTGCACGGTTCGCGCATGGTTAATACTCCTCCCGCGCCCGTTCGTCGAAGATGCGAAGAACGCAATTGACGAGGTGCTCGCCGATGGCAGCGAGTTTGGCTTGCGGGATGCCGCCGACGACAAGCTCCGAGTCGAGGGCTTCGAAGACGAGGGCGTCGGTGCGTCTGAACTCCTCATCAGTGAATGAGCCCAGGGCGTCCGTAACGGCGGCGGGGCTGGCGCGTTTCTCGGCGATGACGCTTTGAATCATGGCTTCGCGGGCGTCGGAGTCGAGAAGTATGTAGCCCTGCGCCGGGCCGCAGGAAGGGCAGTCGGTTGCGCCGCACAGGCACGGACCGCAGGAATTGATGTCACGCATTTTGTCCTCCTTTCGCGCGTTGGACGAGATCCTGCCGGACGAGGCGCTCGATGTAAGTCGACCACTCACCATGGGCCACCCGGCCGGTGAGAGCGTTGCGGCGGAGGAAGAGACTCGCCTCCATGACGAGGGGCTCGGGCAGTTGAACTTCCACTCGCTGCTTGGGTTCGGAAATTTTACGCATGGCTGTCCTTGTGGGATTTTTCACCCGCGGGGGTGAGGTGGAAGGAAAAACGCGGGCCGCGGTTCGAGGGGTTTGACAGCGCCCGGCGCTCAAACCAGTGGAATTCCATGCCCTGCGCGAGTACTTTCGCCACGCCGGGGTAGGACAGGCCGGTGGCCGCCACGAGGGATTCGGTCGTCGAGCCGGGGTTTGCGGCGATTTGGTGCAGCACTTTATATAGTGCGGTCGCTCGCGTCGGGGGCGTGTGCGCCTTCGGGGGTGGCTGGCGCTGACGGGACTGCGGCGGGGTTGAGATGGCTTGCAGCTGTTCCAGAATTGAGAAGGGCAAGTTGGTGCTCCACGAGTGAGAAAAGTAAGTCGAACCCGGCCGGGGTGATAGGGACGTAAAGCCCGTTCGGAAGCTGGCGGGTGGGGAAGGGGGAGCGGTCCGGTTCGGGGTCGGACCGGCTGGAGTGAAGTTCCGCGAGGGCGGCGACCTGGCGCTGGACGCGAGCGGTCAGGTCTTCGAGTTCGGCGGCCGCGCGACGGAGTTCGGTGATGTGTGCGAGCATGTTCATGATAGCAGTTCCGGGAGGAAGGTGAGGACGGCGACGAGGGCTACGAGAGTAAGTGCCCCGACAATGTCGTCGACGAGGCGGACGTTCCGCATGTAGAAGCTGGTCAGCGAGGGAATGAAACGCGGCATGGCGAGTCTCCGAAAGAAGGCACCGCGGGCGAACTGCCCGTCGAAAGGCTCCGAGTGCTCGAAGCCCTTCGGCTGGAAGTTAGAACTTGAAGGCGGACATGTCAATCACAACCTTCAAGATCCCGTTGGAGGCGTCGTTCAGCGCGGTAGCGAGGACGTGAGAGTCGAGGTCCGGCGGGCAGCGGCAGACTTCGACCGGGTCGCTGTGGAGCGGGCGGAAGAGGACGACGTCACCGACCGCGGTGAAGCCGTGGAACTTTTCGTCGAGGTGCATGCGTATTCCTTGTAGAAGAAGGTGGACGTGATTTCGGACGTGTTGAAATCGCGCTTGAAGGTGGCGATGTGGGAAGAGGACGGGTCGAGTGTTATGCAGGCGAAAGAAGCCTCCGGGTGGGAGAGGAGAAGGTCCAACGCGCGGGCGTGCGCGTGGGCGGGGTAAGTGAACCGGCGACGGAAGAGGAGAAGGTACTCCGGGCCGGCGGTGAAGACTTCGAGGAGGAGCGGGCGGGTGGGCACTTTAAGCCTCCGGGATCGTTTGCGCTTCGAGCGCGAGGGGTTCGTGGATCGCGTCTTCCACGCAACGCCGGGTGGCGACGGCGTTCGCCCGGGCGGTGTCTTGGACTTCTGTGGCGATGACACCGAAGATACGCGAAAGCGCGCCGGGGGAGAGGATGATTTTCATCACGCCAAGCGCGCCGATGAGTTCGACCGTTCCGACGAGCTGGTTCGGGTAGTCGGAGTCGTAGGACGGGCGGCGGGAGATGTCGAGGGACTTGATTTGCATGGTGATACTCCAGTGAACGGGCAGTGCCCGCGAGGTGAAAGGCTCAGACGAAGAGGGGGAATTGTACGGGACCAACCCCGGTCAGGATTGCGTCGAGTTGGGCGTCGACTTCGACGCATTCGACGCAGGTTACGCGCTCGGGGGAGAGATATTCCTTCGCACGAGGAAGGTTCGTCCAGCGGTAGTCGGAGGAGTCGAACGCGCGGGTGCGGATGGTGCGAAGCCCGGCGGTGCGGTCGTGCTGGTAGTATTCGAGCAGGTCGCCCGCGATGTAGCGAGTCTCGCGCTCGCAGCACGGGCAGACCTGCCGGCCGATGTAGGTCACGCGCCGCCGGGGGGTGAATGAGTCGAGGGGGAGACGTGGGGCCGCGCCTCTCGCCGGACGGTCGCGCTCGGGCTTTTGCGTGTCGTTCGCGATTTTTGTGGCCTTCGAGTCCATGCTCGGGGGCTTCGCCCCCTGCGCGAGTTTGGCGGCGGGTTTGGCGGCGGGTTTGGCGGCGGGCTTCTTCGCGTTCTTGCGCACTTTCGGCGCCGAGAGGTCGGGGATGGCGATGCCGAAGAGTAGGTCCATTTTCTTTCTCCTGGTGAACGAGCGCCCGAACGAGGGCCGGGCGACTGTCTGTGCCCTGGCGGGCGGGTGGGTTAGCCTCGGCGGTCGAAGCCGGCTTCGACGGCTTGCATGAATTCCGCGTCGAAGATGTAGTCCGGCTCCAGGCCGAAGGTGTCGGCGAGCACGTCCTCCGGTTCGAAGCCGTCCGCGATGTCGTCGGTCGCGGCGGTGAAAAGGTCGTCGATGTCGGACTCACTCGCTTGGTCGCGGGTGCGGAGGATGGAACGGATTGTGTCGAGCATGGTTTTTACTCCGAGTGACGAGGGCCGAAAGCCCGAGGGCCGCGAAGCGGCTAGCTTTCCGGGGAATGATAGAGCAGCTCTCCGGGAATGTCAAGCGCCACGGCCTCGCTCGCTGCGCTCGCTTTGCGACGGCTTTGCCTAGGCTTCGACGAGTTCTCTACGAGCCGTTGAACGAGCACTCTACGAGCCGTTAGGCCTCGCCGCTCGGTTCGCCCTCCGGCCCACGGGGCGGCTTGGCCGGGAAGAACCGGTCGAAGAACGCCTGGCTCGGCAGTCGTTTCGCGGCTTCGGCGCGGGTTTCGGGCGGCAAGTCTAGCGGAACGACTCCATTCGACGAGCCTTCTACGAGCCGTGGGTCTTGCTCTCCCGGATCGCGCCCGAGCAAGTCCCACATTCCTTGCCTTGCGCGGGTGAAGTACTCCTTCCTCTTTGCCGGGTCGTTGACTTGCTCTTTCTTCCACTGAATGTGCCCGAGCGCTTCTCCCGCGTCTTCGCCCTGGTCCAGCCGGCCTTGAAACTCCTCGTCCCAATTCCATTGATCCCGCCACTCCATGTCGCCCGGCGGGGTGAACGTCTTCGGTACGCGCGGCTTCGGAAGCCCGTAGCTCGTTGCCGGGAGCAATTGCTCAACACTCTTCTCCGGCCGGTTGGTCTTCGGTCCGCGGTACGTGTCCTGTTCCAGCAGCGAAACCACAACCTCCATCCTCGCTTCGCTCGGGTTCCACCGAACCTCCGTCCGAATCTTCACGCTCCACCACCCCTCGTCCGTTTTCCTCAGCGCAGCGAGCGTTGCCCTCAGCTGATTGCCGAAACTATGCGTTCCCACCCTTTGCGAAACGCCTTGCTTTTTAAACTCGTCGAGCATTTGCCCGAGAATTGCGATGCTATTCCTGTTCGGTGCGGCCATGGTGAAAGTCTCCTGAGTGAATGGGCCGCGAAGCGGCGCGGCAGGGCGGTGGTAGCGGGAAAGGCGAGGGGAGTCAAGCGGGACGGGCGGGCGGGAAGGAATATTGCAGGGGGCGGAGCGCTCGGGCGGAGCCCGCGCTGGCATGCTTCTTGCTTGCGAGTGAGGGCGGGTAGAGGGTAGTGACGGTCAGGAAGGAATATTAGCCCCGGCTTTTTGGGCTATGGCCCTGGGCCCTGGTGTGTCCTTCTTCTTTAAAAAAAAAATTGGAATGAGAATCAGAAGCATTTACGATTAATGGCAGCAGGGCCCTCGAAAAGCCGGGCCTATTGTTCCTTCCCGACCGTTACTCTACCTTCGCCCCTCCCGATCCCCGAGCCGCGGTCCCTTCCCTGGCCCGGCCCGCGCCCGGCGCTCGGGCTCGCAGCAGCTGCGAAGGCGCGAAGGCTCAGGAAGGCCCCTAAATCGGCCTAGGAGCGGCGCGAGCCCCTCGCCCCTAGCTGGGATAGCTCCGCGCCATCTAATGGCATAGGCGGGCTGTAATCCATTCCCCGGCTTCTTTCCTTCCCCACGCCCCGCCGCCCCAAAACGCAAAAAAGCCCGCGCCTGGCGGGCTTCGTGCTTCGGACGGCGCTGCGTCAGGTGTTCTTCGCCCACGCCTCCTCGATTCGTTCGCGGGCTTCCTCCGCCCCGACCGAAAGAACAAGCTCGGTGTGGACAAGACCCGCAATCCGCTGTGTTTTCACAAGGGCGGCACCTTCCTGTGCCTCGGCGGTCTCTTTGAGGTCCCAGTAAAATTCCGCCAGCATGGACGGCTTCATTCGGCTAATGAGGTCCTCCGCACTAAGCTCTAGGTGCTTCTCCCGGAATTCCTCCGGCGTTTCCCCGGTTGTCGGGTGGCGCGTTACCGCATCCCCGAAGGGGGTCAGAGCTTCCCACGTGAGTGCAGCGGCGTTCAAGCACTCCCGATAACCTCCTCCGCGCTGCGAGATCGCGCAGCAGAATTGAGCGCCCCCAGTAGGAGCAAACCAAAAGTCGTATGTCATGTTCTTTTCTCCGAACTTCCCCGGCCACTCCGGGGATGTGTCAAGCCTAGGGCATTTCCGGGAAGAATGCAAGCTATTTCCCGGCTTCACCTTCCCGCCGTGCTCAGCCAGGCCGCGCGGGCGCAAAATTTCGCTTGACACCTCCCTCCCGCCCGTCTACTCTTCAAATGCGCTTAACCTCTTCGCCAAGCGCCTCGCCACGTGCCCTACAGGAGAGCACCATGATTTACCTCTGCGATAGCAACTACGGCGAACGACACGTCTCGTTCGCACCCCTCCGCGCATTCGTGCGCGAAGCGGACGGCGCAATCGTCGTCTTTAACCCGGGCTGTCGTCGCAGCCCGGAGACCGCAAGCGAGGTGTACGCCTCGCTCGAAAAAGCGGCGGAAAGCCACGGCTTCATTCGGCGCCTTGTCGCCGACTCCCCTGCCCGCGGGGAAGACCTCGGCGGAGGGTGGCATAACGTCGCCACCCTCCCCGCAGCCCTGCTGTTCGCGGAAGGGCTCATCGCGGAAATCAGAAAGGACTGGACCGTCTCCCGCCAGGTCAAGGCGGGAGACAACGAAGGGCCCGTGCGGGTTATCGTGGAGGCGGAAGGCGACTTCGCTCGCGCCTCGTTCCCCGTAAAAAATCAAGGCCGCGCGGCCTACCGTGCAGTAGTTTTTGTGCGTTGACGCCGCCCTTGAGCGAGGCAAAACATTTCGCTTGACCCCCAGCTTCGCCTCGCCTACTCTTCAATTGCGCTTCGGGATTGGCCCGAGACGCCATCAGGGCCACCCCCGGCCCACTTTTAGAGAATATCACCATGGCAAAGACCCACAAACTCTCGTCCGCCTGGTCCGTGAAGGCGGGCGTCCTCGCCCTGACCATCGAAGCCCGCGAGCCGGAGGCGAGCAAAGACGCCGCCCCCATCGGAGCGTTCACCCGCTCTGTCGACCTCGCGCAAATTTTCGGCGCGGGCTACTCGTCCCTCAACGACGCCGGCACTGGCGCGCTCGAATTCGGTGCGTTCACCGCCCTGCGGAACTCGACCGGCTCGGCGGAAACCCTCGACGAGGCCGAAGCCGCAATCGACCGCCGGCTCGACGCGTGGAACTCGGGCGAGTGGGGCGCCGAGCGCGAGCAATCGGCCACCCCCTTCACCGCCAACGCCCTGATCGCGCAAGCGGTCGAGCGCGCCTCGAACGGTGCTCAATCCGCCGCGGAAGCCGCGGAAAAGCTGAACGCCCTCGCGGAGGCGACCTGCGCCACGAATTCGAAGCCCGTGTTCGCTTTGCTCGAACCCTCCGACCGCGCGAAGGTCCGCAAGGCGGTCATCGACTCGATCAAGGCTTCCAAGCCCGCCATCACCGCTGCCCTGGCGGGCATTGAAGCCGAACGCGCCGCTGCGGCCGCAAAGAAGAAGGCCGCCGCTGCGGCGAAGGTGGCGCAGAGCGCCGGCGATGACGAGGACGTGACGCTCTAATCCTTCCAGGCCTTGCGAGGCTTGTCGTGGGGGATGCTCTCGGGATGGCGAGTCGCCGCCTGGGGGCATCCCCCTTTTAAGTCGAGGGGCCCTCTTCCATACTTGCACACGGGCCGCCGTTTAAGTTTGGGGTTCTCCCCGGGAAGAATTTGCACACGGGCCAGCTCGTGAGTTTGGAGCCCTTCTCGGGAAGATGCCACCCCACTCCCCGGGGCCTTCGGCCCACCCCGCCCACCCTTCGGAGTCCGCACCATGGCCGAAGTCCAAATCCAGAAAATGCGCATCACGCACGAGCAGATCCTCAACTGGCTGCTTTTGAATCCCGAGCGGAGTCAGGGCGAGTGCGCGAAGTTCTTCAACGTTACCGAGTCCTGGCTGAGCGTCATTATCAACTCGGACGTGTTCCAGCAGCGTCTACTCGAAAAGCGGCAGATGATGGACCGGCGGGTTACAGACGTGCTCGAAGCGAAGGCCCGGAACGTGATTGATAAGGGTCTCGACCGGCTTGAGGAGATCATTCCCGTCTCGACGGACCCCCGGCTCATTCTCGACACGACCGACAAGCTGCTCGGCCGCCTCGGCTACGGTCCGAAGACCGCCGCCCAGCAGGTGAACGTGCAGACGAACACTTACGTCATCAGCGCGGCCGACCTCGCCCAAGCCCGAGCCAGCATCAACGCGCCCACCCCGGCCGCTCAGGTCGAAGTGCTCGACGCCCTTCCCCCGGCCGAACGCCAGCCCGAACCCTTGAACTCGGCCCCAGTTGAGTCGGACCGCCTATGAACCCGTTCGACTTCGGCAAGGGGCGCCTTCCCCTTCCACTCCGCCCGGCCGGTTTCCGCGAAGCGAGTGAGATCACATCCGTCCACCTCCGGGCTTACGCGCCCGTTTTTGCGTCCCGCCGCCAGCGGCTCACCGGCGCCCGCGCGAACGGGGTCCGGTATGAGAAGAAGATCCACGAAGAGTTCCTCCGCCGGTACCCGGCCAACTACCTGCCCAGCCCGTGGTTCGAGTTCTGGGACGGCTTCGGCCATCGCTGGTGCCAGCCGGACGGGCTCCTGATCGACGTCGCGCAGGGGTTGATCGTGATCGTGGAAGTCAAGCACCACCACACCGGCGAGGCCTGGTGGAAGCTGCACAAGCTTTACTTCCCCGTTGTCCGGGCGCTCTTCGGAACGGAGTGGGAATACCGCTGCTTGGAAGTCGTGCGCTTCTACGACCCGTCCACTCTCTTCCCCGCGGCCAAGCTGGTCGAGCACCCGCACCTCACCCCACCGCTCCCGATCGTCGGAGTTCACATCTGCAAGCCCGCCGGAGTTCAGAAATGAGCGACGAGATTAACCTTGACCCGCGCGAAGCCGTTCGCCTCGGCGCGCAGGCGCTTCCACTCTTTGGCAAGATCTTCTTCCCGAAGACGTTCCGTCAAGCCTCCCCGAAATTCCACTGGGACTTGGGGGACGTGCTTTACAGCCAAACCCGCCAGAACTCGTTCCTGATCTTCCGGGACGGGGCCAAGACGACGCTCCTGCGTACGTTCGTCGCCCAGCGGATCGGCTACGCGATCTCCCGCACGATCATGTTCGTGTCGGCGAGCCAGGACCACTCGGTGCACTCCATCCGGTGGCTCAAGCGGGCCGTGGAGCGTAACCCGCTCTTCTCGACGACCTTCGGCCTCAAGCCCGGCTCCAAGTGGACGGACGAGTGGATCTCGATCGAGAACGAGGTCGCGGGCGTGACGATTAACGTCCTCGCGGCGGGTATCACCGGCCAGATCCGCGGCTTCAACCTCGACGACTTCCGGCCGGACCTGATCGTCGCGGATGATATTCTTACCGAAGAAACGACCAAGACCGAAGCCCAGCGGAACAAGATCGAAGAGCTGTTCCACGGCGCGTTGGTTAACTCCCTCCAGGCCGAGAGCGAGGCGCCGCACGCAAAGATCGTGCTGCTGCAAACGCCGTTCCATCGGGAAGACCTCGCGATGAAGTGCTCGCAGGACCCGGCCTGGCATCCGCGAGTGTACGGCATACTCGGACCGGACGGCGAAAGCATCTGGCCGGACAAGTTCCCGACCGCCGGGGTCGTGGCATCCCGCGACGAAGCCTTCCGCATGGGCCGGAAACGCTTGTGGATGCGGGAGAAAATGTGCCAGGTGGTCAAGTCCGAAGACGTCGCGCTGAATACGGACAACTTGCAGTATTACGAAATCCTTCCCGCCGGGCTGACTAACTTTGCGTCCATCGACCCGGCTTCGAGTGATAAAAAGAAGGCCGATAATCACGTCACTCTCGCGATCGGGGTCAAGGGGCCGGACGTCTACGTTCGTACCTACCGGGCCGCAAAGGGCGTCATGCCGGACAAAGCCGCGACGCAATTCTTCGAGGTCTGCGCTCTCAGCGCGCCGATTCTCCGGGCCGGGTGCGAAGGGATTGCCTACCAGCGGACGCTGAAGTGGTACATCGAAAACGAGATGCTGGCCCGTCGGATGTTCATTCCGATGGAACTCATCCAAGACAAGCGCAGCAAGGCCGACCGGATTCTTCAGCACATCCCCGGCCTGCTCGCGTACAAGCACTTGCACATCCACGCGTCGATGCATGAACTGGTCGCCGAAATGGACGAATACGACCCGACCGTCGAAGATAACGCGGACGACATTCTCGACGCGCTCGCGATGGCCCTACGACTCGCGGGGCCGGTGCTCCAGAGCGTTTACACGCTTGAAGGGGAAGCGCGCACCGTCGCGGACGATGAATTCCCCGCCCTTACTTATGATGGAGGTTGCCCGTGAAAACGCAGCAAGAGTTGCACGCATCGCTCAAGCCGAAGGCCGACAAGCACCAGCAGCTGTCCCAGGCGCTCATGTCCCGGCTGAAGATGAGCCGCGACAAGATGTCCGAGCGGTACACGCAATTCGCGGAGAATGAGGAGCAGTATGCTTCCTACGTGCCGACCGCGACGGTTGAGAAAGCCCGGAAAGACAGCAAAGATCTCCCCGGGAACCAGGATTTCGTCACGCTTTCCGTCCCGTACTCCTACGCGGCGATCATGACGATCCATACCTACATCTCGAGCGTCTTTCTCTCCCGGACGCCGGTGTATCAAGTCCAGGCCCGGCATGGTGAGACGGAGCAGCAGACCCAGGCACTCGAAGCCCTGCTCGACTACCAGCTCGTGGCCGGGCGGCACCAGCTCCCGCACTTCATCGGGCTGTTCGATCCGCTGAAATACGGCTTCAGCGTGGTGGGGCAATATTGGGACGAGGAGGAGATCCAGGTCCGCCGGTTCGTGGATGAAGAGGCGACCTTCCTCGGCGTTCCGATTCCCGGTACCAAGCCGCAGAAAGTTCCCCACGTCGAGCGGATCAAGGGCTACGCGGGCACGAAGCTCTTCAATGTCCGCCCGCAGGACTTCTTCCCGGACGTGCGCGTGCCGCTCTACCGCTTCCAGGAAGGCGAGTTCTGTGGCCGGTATGTCGAGATGCCGTGGTACGAACTGAAGCAGGGCGAGGTGCAGGGGAAGTATTTCAACGTCGACCACGCCCGTGACCACTCGAAGACCTCGGCGGGCATGACCCGCGATAAGGGTTCGCACGCCGTTTCGACCATCCCGGAAGAAACGATCGAGAGCTACCTCAACGAAAAGCCGTCGTCTCTGTTCAAGGGCTACGAGATCCAGTGGAAGCTCAGCCCGAAACAGTGGCGGCTCGGTGACGAAGGCGGGATCGAGACGTGGGTCTTTCTTGTCTCCGAAGGGGGCGTGATTGTGCAAGCCCGCCCGCTCGGGATGTACTACTCCGGCTTCGGCTACGACCTGTTCCTCTACGAGCCGGACGGCTACAATCTCTTCCCGACCGCCGCGCTCGAACGCCTCCGGCCGCTGAACGACACCCTCTCGTGGCTGCTGAACACGCACTTCTACAACGTCCGGGCGGCGCTGAACAATCAATTCATCTTCGACCCCACGATGGTCGTCGAGAAGGACTTGACCTCCCGCAAGCCCGGCCAGCTTATCCGTCTCAAGCCGGCAGCGTATGGGCGCGACGTTCGCATGGCTATCCAACAGCTCCCCGTTGCGGACGTGACCCGCTCGCATCTGCAAGACGCCCAGGTCGTTGAACTCATGATCCAGCGGGCGCTCGGCGCGACGGATAACGTCATGGGGATGGTCAATACCTCCGGTCGGAAGACCGCGACGGAAGTTCGGACTTCCACGTCCTTCGGCGTGAACCGGATCAAGACTCTTTGCGAGATGGCCAGCGTTTCCGGCTTCGGCCCGCTCGTCCAGAAGATTATCCAGTCTTCGCAGCAACTCTACGAGGGTGGCCGGAAACACCGGCTCGTCGGCGACCTGGCTTCCTTCAGCCCGACTTTCCTGGATGTCGAACCCGAAGCCATCGCCGGTTTTTATGACTACGTTCCCGTCGACGGGACCCTCCCGGTCGATCGCTATGCGCAAGCACAGCTCTGGAACCAGCTCATTCAGCAAGCCGCCGCCATCCCGCCCGTCGCGCAGCAATACGACTTGGTCAAGATCTACGGCTGGGTTGCGTCCCTCGCCGGGCTGAAGAACATCCACCAATTCCGCATCCAGCCGATGGACCCGGCGGTGCTGCAACAGCAGGCTCAACTCGGGAATGTCGTGCCCGTCGACACGGCAATGCGCGATCTGGGCCGCGTTCCCGACCCCGGCCGCGCGCAAGGTATGGGAGCAACAGGATGAGCGAACTACGGGAAGAGTGCGAACTGTGGGCCGGGCTGCTGAGCCACCCGAAGTGGAAGCAGCTCGAAGAGTGGGCCGAAGAACAGAAGGCCCACCGGATCGCGGCCGTACTTTCCGGCGAGCAGGAAACGCGAAAGGAAGACGTCATGCGCGGCGAAGTCTTCGGCATCGCCCTCTTTATCGAATACCCCCGGACTATTCTGGAAAGCCTCCAGGTAGACCTTGACAACCAAGCGAAGGAGAAGTAAAAATGAACCTGAATCAAACCAACGGCGCCCCCACTCCCTCCGAGCCGTCCGCAGCGTCTCCCGACGTTAACTGGGCCGATTTTGCGGTCGACGTCGACGACGAGGGTGCCTTTATCGCCGATCCGGTTGGGGAACTGGATTCGAGCGGACAGGTTCCGGCGTCGACCGCACCCGTTTCTCCTTCCGCCCAGTTGCCTCCCTCGGAGCCGGCCCCGACGCCGGCCGCTCCGCAACAGCCGCCTTCGCCCCAGGTTCCGCCCGTTCAGCCGCCCCCGCAGCAACCCGCTGAAACGCCGCCGGTCCAGACGCCCGAAGAGCTGTTGGCGAACTACCGCTCCGGGCTGGAAACAGCCTACGCGATTTCGCAGGACGACGCGCTTGCGCTCGCTACGGCCCCCGAAACTGTTCTCCCGCGCCTCGCGGCAAATGTGCACCAGCGCGTCATGCACGAAGTTGCCCAGCAACTCCAGCAGATGATGACGATGGTCCCGCAGATGCTCGAAGCGCGTGTTGCACAGCAGACGGCCGAGACCGAAGCGAAGCAAGTTTTCTACTCCGCGTGGCCCGGCCTCGCTGCCCATCACGATCGCGTTGTGCAAAACGCGGCCCTGGTTCGGCAGGCGAACCCGCAAGCCACCAAAGAGCAGGTGATTGAAATGACCGGTATGATGACGGCAATCGCACTCGGCCTTGACCCGGCCGCTGCGAAGCAAGGAGGGCAGCGTATCGCACCGACCGCACCGCGTCAAGCCCCTGCCGCGCCGATGGCTGTGCCACCGCACCGCCCCGCGGCTCCGGGCGCCTCGGTCAGTTCGCCGCCGCTCCAGCAGCAAAATGTGTTCGCGAGTTTCGCGGACGAAGATATCGACTTTTTGAGAGGGTAAGACCATGCCTGCTATCGCTGGCCTTCGTGGTACTGGGGACTGGGGCGCCGACGAGCGCCCCAAGAATTTCCGTGAATACATCCTGTGGCGTGACCCCAACGGCATGGCGCCGCTGACCGCGCTTCTGTCGAAGATGGGATTCGAGGCGACCGACGACCCTGAATTCTCGTGGTACGAGGAGCAGCAGAACCTGATCCGCGTGCAGTCCGACGCGACCGGCGTCGCGGCCGCTTCGACCACGCTGACCCTGACCGGCAATGGGCTGAGCCTCGTGCCCGGCGACCTGCTGCTCGTCGAGAAGGCGGACGGGGTGACGTACGACAACGAAATCGTGGAAGTTTCGACCATTTCGTCCGATACGTCGATCGTCATCCGCCGCGGCCAGGCGGGCACGTCCGCCGCCAACTCCGGCGCGAGCGCCTACTTCACCAAGATCGGCAACCGCTTCGCGGAAGGCACCGGCTCGCCGAACGCCTCCAGCCGCAACCCGGACAAGCGCTACAACTACGTCCAGATCTTCAAGACGGCGTACGAGCTGACCAACACCGCCAAGAAGACCCGCGCCCGCACCGGCGACCCGTTGAAGAACGACAAGAAGCGCAAGTCGTTCGACCACTCGGTCGCGCTGGAGATGGCCTTCCTGTTCGGTCGCCGCCAAGAGACCACCGGCCCGAACGGCAAGCCGCTTCGTACCACCGGCGGCCTGCGCTCGTTCCTGCAAACGAACGTCACGGTCTTCGCCACCGCGCCGACGGTCAACACCTTCATCGACGCGGTCGCGCCGGTGTTCAACTACTCGGGCTCCGGCTCGGGTAACGAGCGCCTGGTGTTCTGCGGCAACGGGTTCCTGACCACGCTCAACAAGCTGATCGCCGGCACCTCGGGCGTGCGCGTGAACTACAACGGCAAGATCGACGTCTACGGCATGAAGCTGATGGAGTTCATCATGCCGCAGGGTACGATTTACCTGCGCACCCACCCGCTGCTGAACACGCATCCGCGTTACAACGACGCTGCGTTCATCGTCAACCCGTCCGGCCTGATCTACCGCCACCTGCGCGACACCGCTCCCCAGGACAACATCCAGGAGAACGATGCCGACACGCACAAGGGCCAGTGGCTGACCGAGGCCGGCCTGGAAGTGCAGCACGAGGCCACGATGGGCTACATCGGCAACTTCCGCCTGTAAGTGGAAACGTAGCGGCGACGCTGCCGAGGGGGGAGCTTCGGCTCCCCCTTTTTCTGTCTGGAGTTTTCATGAAACCAATTCAAGTATTCATCGGTATTCCCTCCCTCGGAGACTGGAAAGCCGAATTCGGCATGTCGCTTGTCGGGCTGGTGAGCCAATCCGCCGCGCCACTGCGAGACGGCCGCCGGATCGAAGCGTTGCGGGTTTGGAATTCCCGCGGGTCGATCCTTCCGCGCAGCCGCACCACTCTCGTTAAGCAAGCCCGCGAGGCGGGTGCGAGTCACATCCTCTTCCTCGATAGCGACATGGTCTTCCCGCCGCAAACGCTGCATCGGCTGCTTCAGTGGGACAAGGGGGTCGTGGCCTGCAATTGCCCGGTCAAAACGCTTCCCTCCGCGCCAACCGGCCGGCTTGCGCCGACGGGAGAGCACCCGCGGGGAATGCCGTTGATGACAACCCCGGACTCAATTTCGCTTAGGAAGGTGTGGCGGATCGGGACGGGGGTCATGCTGGTGAAAATGAGCGTGTTCGACACCATCCCCGAGCCGTGGTTCCCGATCGCGTGGGACGAAGAGTTGCAAGACTACCGCGGGGAGGATTGGGCGTTTTGCGATGCGCTCGACCAAGCGGGTATTCCGATTTACGTTGACGAAGGGCTCTCCCGCGCGATTGGGCATGTGGGAGATTTTCGTTTCGAACATCAGCACGTACAACTTTCCGGAGAGTGGAAATGAGCCAACCGATTCGAGTGTGGGATCAGCTGCAAATGCGCGAGGGACTGCTCGCGACGACGGAGCCGGGCGTAGCGTTCGTCATGAGTCGAACGGGCCCGGGTGGGGGGGTCATAAAATCCAACGGCCTCGCCGTGGGCGAGCTGGGCGTCGGGTCGGTGATTTATGCGCAGCGCCAGCACGCTGGCTACCTGCCAGCAGACGGGGCGGTGTATTCGATTGCCGCGTACCCCGCGCTGCGGGCGACCATCGGCACCGTGCCGGATGGAGCCGGAACCTGGACCGCTCGAACGAGCGCAGCGGATAACGGTTGGTTCTCGGTTTGTTGGTCGCCTGAGCTTGGGTTGTTCTGCGCTGTGGCCAACAGCGGCACCGGCAACCGGGTAATGACCTCCCCGAATGGTATTACGTGGACCTCCCGGACAAGCGCAGCCGATAACAGTTGGCGTGCGATTTGCTGGTCGCCTGCGCGGTCGATTTTCTGCGCGGTGGCCATCTCCGGTACGGGGAATCGTGTGATGACCAGTCCTGACGGCATCACTTGGACAGCCCGCGCTGCTGCTACGGATAACGACTGGAACTCGGTTTGTTGGTCGCCTGAGCTGGGGTTGTTCTGCGCTGTCTCCATCAACGGCGCTGGAAACCGTGTGATGACCAGCCCTGACGGCATCACCTGGACAACCCAAGTGACTACGAATAACAGTTGGCGCGCGGTGTGCTGGTCGCCCAAGCTATCGCTGTTTTGTGCGGTGTCGAGCGCCGGCGCCGCAAATTTGGTTATGACCTCCCCCGACGGCGTCACCTGGACAGCCCGAGCGGCTGCCGGGAATAACGAATGGTTCTCTGTTTGCTGGTCGCCCGAGCTGTCGCTGTTCTGCGCCGTCGCCATCACTGGAACTGGAAACCGGGTCATGACCAGCCCGGATGGCGTCACCTGGACAGCGCGCACAAGTGCTGCGGACAACAACTGGTTCTCGGTCTGCTGGTCTCCCGAGTTGTCGATTTTCTGCGCTGTGGCGAATACTGGTGTTGGAAACCGGGTTATGACCAGTCCCGACGGCATCACCTGGACCGCCCGAGCGGCTGCTGTGGATGGCGGCTGGAACGCGGTTTGCTGGTCTCCCGAGCTGTCGCTGTTTTGCGCTGTGTCGAACACTGGTGCCGGAAACCGGGTTATGACCAACGCCCCGGCCGCGACTTACAACCCGCGCACCGATTTCAAGCTGCCGACGCTGCCGAACGCGACGAGCGGCGAAGCGCGTGCCTTCATTTACGCAGGAGCCTGACATGCAAACGATCATCAAATTGAATGACGCGCTCGTTTGGACGGGCGCTGCGCAGGAAATCGAAGCGGGCGCGGGCATCCCCGACCATTGGATGCCAGTCGAGACCCTGCCCACGCTGGCCGCGGGCGAGTACCTCATCGCCACGGGCGGGGGTCACTACGAAGTTCGCACCGGCACGCCCCCGGTGCCGCGAGTCGAAAAGGTCACGCGCCGGCAGTTCTTGCAAGGCTTGACCCGGCTCGGGCTGCGCGCCCCGGTGACGGCTTGGCGGGCTGCGCTGAATCCCGCCGACTCCGCCGATCTCGATCTCATCGACTGGTATGACGAGAGCCAATTTTTTGAGCGGACAAATCCAGAGCTGCTCGCGGTTGCCGCTGCGTTCGGGCTGTCCGAGGCGCAGATCGATGCGGCGTTTGCGATGATGGTGACGCTGTGATTCTGGCCGCGTACCACGGCACCCGCCCCGGCCTACCTGGACTCTACAGCCGGGCCGTGCGGATCGTTGGACGCGGCCCGTACTCGCACGTCGAGCTGGTGTTTGCCGAGCGCGATGCGGTTGAGCGCGGCGAGCCGGTCGAGTCGTGGTCCGCATCATGGGTGGACGGCGGAGTGCGCTGCAAATCCATCGCATTCGACCCGTCGCGCTGGCACTTCGTCGCGCTGCCGTCGGCGGATGTTGCGCGGGCGCGGGAGTGGTTCCGCGCGCACGACGGCGAGCCGTATGACCTCGCGGGAAACATTCGTTTTGTGCTGCCGCTCATCCCGGATTCGCGGCGCGGGTGGTTTTGCAGCGAAGCCATTGTCGCAGCGCTTGGGTGGGCCGAGCCGTGGCGATATGAGCCGAACCACCTCGTCACGATTTGCCGCGACATGCGAATCTAACCCCCCCCCTCACGCGCCCGTCCTTCGGGCGTTTTTTCCCTTTCGGAGATTTTTCATGAACGGAAACGCAGCTCTCGACCTGGTTCTTCAACGCATCGGACGCTGGGGCGAAGCTGCGTTGCGTGCCACCGCTCTCGCGGAAATGCAGCAGGTTCAGGTCGAATACGAACAAGGCCCGAATCTTCCGTGGTTTCTCTTCGACGTCAAGACCGCGAACCTCGCCGCCAGGGCGAGTGACGTGGCTTTCCCGGCCGGCTTCATCCGGTTTGACGACGACGACGGCTTTGCGTATTTCGATCTCAATGACGCCCGTCACTTTCTTGAAATCGTCCTGCTCACGCACCTCCGCCTCCAGCCGCCCACGCCTCCATCCCTTCCACGTGCGCTTGCTTCCGGGGATAAGCTTTATCTCTTCCCGGGAACTTCCGACCCCCTCGTTCTCAACATCTACGCCGCCTACTCCGACTCCCTTCCGCTCGACGCCGCGTCGACGAACAAGTGGCTGACGAATGCGGCGTACGTGCTCATCGCTAAAACGGCCTTTCGCATGGCGCAGACGCACTTGCAGGACTTTGAACTCGCGTCTTCGATCGCGCAGCAGGTGCAGGAAGCCGAGCAGCGGCTGTCGACTTTCACCCTCGCCCGGCGCTACGCCCGCGTCGACTTGGTGAAGGGGGAGTAACATGCTGCCGAAACTCGTCGACCTTCCCGTCAAGCCCTTCGGCTTCTACCCGGACGCCGTTCCGTCCGAGTCTTTTTTTTGGAAAGACGCGCAGAACGTCGAGTTCTCCGGCGGGCGGATCTTGTCCGGGGGCGCTCGGGCACTTGCGCTTTCCGCCGGCGTCTCTCCGATCCGTGGCTTCGGAGCGATTCGGACTCAAGCCGGAGCGCAAGACCTATACTTCGGAACCCTGACGAACCTCTATCGCTCCGTCGCGCTGGGTGCGCCGGCTTCGGCCGGGTCGGGCTTTACCACCCCCCAGCACGAGACTGTCTCGGCCCCGGCCGGGCACTGGAAGTTCGCAGCCTGGGGCGAGTGGATGCTGGCTTCGAACGGGGCCAACCCGGTCCAGGTCCGCAAGGCGTCGGGAAACTTCGTCCCGCTTCAGCAGGGGGGTACGGACCCGCTCCCCTTCGGCTGGGCACGACTGATTGCGCGGCTCGGACCGCACATTGTCGTTGCCAACCTCCCCTCCGGGCCGAACGGTATCCGCTGGTGCTCCGCCGACAATATTGAAGACTGGGCCGTGCTGGAAACAAACACGGCCGGGGATCTTCACGTCCGGGATGCGGACAGCGAGTTCATCGCAATGGAACCGCTCGGGGATCGGCTTGCGCTCTACACCCGCGAAGCGATGTACGTACTTTCCTATATCGGCGCTCCGCTCGTTTTCGGCATCCTGCCCGTCCTCTCTGGCTTCGGACCTTGGGGGCCGAGTTCGGTCGTTTCTATCGGACGTGAGCACTTCGGATGGGGGCCCGGCGGGGTGTGGCATACGGACGGTTCGCAATTCAGCTGGATCGACGACGGTTCCGTGAAGGAATTCCTCGCAGGCCAGTTGTTCAAGGCCCAGGCTTCGAAAATCGTCGGCTACCACAACGAGCCGCGACATCGTATTGAATGGTACTACCCTTCCACCGCTACCGGGGAGAACGATCGTGGAATCGCTTATGACTACCTGCATAAGGCATGGTCTCGCGTGGACGTGGGCTATTCCGCTGTATTGGAACGCGGCGTTTTTCAATACCCTTTTGGGGCTGCAGGAAGTAGCATCAACTCGGAAAACGCCGGCACCTCCCCGGGTGCTCTACTTCTCTCGAAGCCAGTGGATTTCGGAGAAGTTACGGCGGGCAAGTTTATCTCACAGATCCGTATTGGTTACGTCGGAACCCTTGCTTTTGAAGTAGGTTACTCGGAGCAAGTGAACAGCCCTATTACTTGGCTCCCGGCCAAGGTCTTTTCCGGGGCGTGGGACATGTACGACGTCAATCGGGTTGTGCGTTTTCTGCACTTTCGCGTTCAAGGTAGTGGCCCGTGGGCTCTCGCGGGCATTAGCATTTACGGCCGGGCCGCCGGGCGGAGGTAAGCGTGGCTAAGTTTATTCCAATCATCCTACCGCAGCCCGGCGAAGATCTTCGCACGTGGGCGCGGCAGCTGACCTCACAGCTCCAGAGCTTGACTGCGCAGCTGTCGAGCGTGCTGGCGAATATCGAAGCCACAGGTGGTGGGGGCGGAACTCCTACCCCCGGCGGTACGACGACTCCCGTCAAGACCCCGGACGGCACAACTGTCTTGGACGTGCAGGGGTACTACATCGACGGCCTCGGGCGCGTGATTGTCGACGCGACAGGCTTGCACGTCTACGATCTCGTCGGTTTTCAGGTCATCGACGGGCCGAACGTCTACATCAACACCGAGCATCTTGTCGAAAATGCGGTCAAGACCGCCCAGCTCGCGAACGATGCGGTGACGTACGAAAAGTTCTTCCCCGATCTCGTTCCGATTAAGATCGTCGACACCCTTCCGAATCCGGTCGGCTACACCGGGCCGGGGGTGGTCTGGCTTTCAACGGATCTGAAGCTCTATCGGCACGCGGGTACCGCCTGGACTTCGGCGGTTCCGGCCGTGGACATCACCGGGCAGTTGACGAACGCGCAACTCGAAAGCATCGCGGCTGCAAAGCTGACCGGGCAGATTGTTGAAACGCAGATTGCGGATGACTCGATCTCCACGCCCAAGCTTGCCGCAGGGTCGGTGAGTACGGCCAAGCTCGCTGCTGGTGCGGTGGTTGCGGATACGCTCGCTGCCAATGCAGTTACGGCTGTGAAGCTCGCGGCTGGGGCGGTGGAAGCTGACAAGATCGCGGCGAACGCGGTTACGACCTCCAAGCTCGACGCGAATGCGGTTACTACTGAAAAGCTCGATGCCCTGGCAGTCACGGCCGGGAAGCTCGCAGCAGGTTCGGTGGTGGCCGGGAAGCTGGCCGCGAATGCGATCGTGGCGAATGATGGCGTGATCGGTACCGCCGCTATCGCTGACGCGCAGATCATTGACTTGAACGCGAACAAGATCACGGCCGGGTCGATCGCTGCCGAGCGGATGGAGGCGAATATTGTCACGGCGCTGAACGGTAAGTTCGCAACCCTCAGCGCCTTGGCGTCGAGCTTAGGCGTCGTGCAAATACTCTCTGGCGGGGCGCTTTTCACGCAAGGCGCAACAGCCTACGCGACCGGAACGGGCGTCTGGATGGGGCAGGACGGGGGCGTTTATAAGTGGCGGGCGGGGAACCCAGCTGGGGCGCGTATTCAGTGGACCGGCTCCGCGCTGGAGGTTTATAATTCGAGTAACCAGCTCACTATCGCAAGTGGGAATGTGGACTGGGCGGGGATTACGGGAACGGGGAAGCCCGAGAATGGTGCTACGGTCGGAGCCGACTGGAGTCTAAACCTTACCAACAGGCCGGGCGACGAAGACATCTTGAACGCAGGCAGCAACCTGATCCTGAACCCCGACATTCGCAACAGCCAACCAGGGGAGGGCACGTCTGCAAAAGGCTGGTCTTTCAACGCCAATAGCGGCGCGTTCTACTATCGCGGGGTTTTGCAGGACTCTGCGAACGGCCCTCCGTTCGATTCGTCTGCGCCCATGTTCTACACAAACAGCACGGGCACTGATGGTCAGGTTTCGTGGATTACGGATGAGTACATCCCCGTAGGCGCAGACCGCAACTACACGGTCAGCGCGTGGCTTAGCCGCTATTCTGGGAACCCAGCTGCCTATCTCGGCGTGATCTGCTACGACGCGGCCTATACAAGCCTTGGATATCTGTACCCTGCGGGGCTCACGCACCTAAACAGTACGACACTTTCTGCATCGTGGGAGCGCCGATACGGCGTATTTGGGCCGGGGTACACCGCATTCCCGGCAGAGACGAAGTTCGTGCGCGTCGTGTGGTGGGGGACGTATCTCTCGATCGGCGCAACGCTGGCAACGCGGTTCTGCTTCAACGAGGGCGTTGTTCCGTCCCGCTCTGTTGTTCCGCTGGATTCGTCGCTGATCAACAAGATCAACCCGATCACCCCCTCCAACGTCACCACCTACATCGCCAACGCGGCGATTGGGAATGCGCAGATTGCCAACGCAGCGATTACCACTGCGCAGATTGCCAACGCAGCGATTACCACTGCGAAGATTGGCGACGCGCAGATTGATACGCTAAAAATCGGAACTAACGCAGTGTCCGCATCTGCAATAGCCTCTGGAACGTCAATAACAGTAGTAGTTCCAGATGGCGGGGCTCAGGTTCATGTGATAGCAAACGTTGTATTCAATCAGTCGCTAAAAAGCGGCGACGCTATAATGAATGTCAATCTATTACGCAATGGAAGCCCGCTTATTACTCAAAAGTGTAATCTTGGTGGTCTTTTTTATAGCGGGGCCATTTTATACGCCCACCTTGGCTCAAACAGCCTTTCACACTACTCTTTCTTCTCTGCCGGGTCACATACATTTACCGTAACATCTGATGCGACCATCCTATCTTGCGTTATTCACGCCTTCATGCTAAAACGATGAAATACACTGTTTATGACTTAATTACTGGCGAAATACTGCGCTGCGGCGATGCCCCTAGTGAGTGGTGTGAGCTTCAAGCGCAGAACAATGACGAGGCTCTACACATTGGGTTTGCGTTTGACGCAAATGAGTTCTTCTTTGAGGGAGACGTTCCAGTTAGAAAACACGTCAAGCCTTCTCCTCACCACGATTGGGACTGGCCCACAAAGTCCTGGCTGCCCAACCTCAACGCAGCCCGCGCCTCCAAGCTCCAGCAAGTCGCCGCCGAACTCAACACCCGCCTCCACCTCCCTTGCAACGGCTTCGATGCTGACCCCGTCTCCCGCGGGCGTATCAGCGGAACGATTGCCCGGCTTCAACGAGGCGACGGGCTTCCCGCCGGCTGGGTTGGTTGGCGGGATGCCAGCAACCAACAGCGGTGGGCAGAAGACGACGCCATGACCGTTCTCGCCAACCTGACGGCGCTCTCTCGCGCCATCGAAGACCGGGAACAGGCGCTGTTAACTGCGTCGTGGCAGCATAAAGCAAACTTGAACGCTCTCGAAGACTTCGCCGCGATTCTGTCTTACGATACTACCGCCGGGTGGCCGTCATGATTATTCCGCTTACTCCGCAAACTTGGCTTGAACTCTATCGCCACGTGCTTCCTTTCGTCGTCGAAGCCGTGGCGGAATCGCAAGGGGACTGGGATGTCGGAGACGTCGACATGCACATTCTTCGCGGGGACCTGCTCGCGTGGCTGGTTGTTCACGAAGGTCGTCCGACCGCTTTCATCGCGGGAGAGTTTGTGCACTATCCTCGTTACACTGTCTTCAACGTCACCTTCGCCGCGGGGCGGTTGCAATCCTCCGTTAAAGAAATCGAACAGCTTTGCAGTCTTGTCAAACTCGGAGGTGCTAAATATGTGGAAGCTCACTGCGACGATCGCCGCGCTCGCCTTTTTCAGCGGTATGGCTTTCGGGCAATCAGGAACGTCGTACGCAAA
>ERZ761602.3507-NODE-3507-length-22051-cov-10.677078_pt1 | contig 22051 bp, 16 predicted proteins | sample MGYA00512165_ERZ761602 | MGnify/ENA primary metagenome ERZ761602 (study PRJEB28899, sample SAMN02445085) | bioreactor sludge metagenome | biome: EBPR sludge; isolation source: Thorneside wastewater treatment plant | place: Australia: Brisbane, Thorneside...
GGCCTGGGCCGGGCGGGGCGCCGGGCGGAGGGGCTGGGGCGAGAGACGGTGCTGCGCGCCTGCGAGGACAGCCTGGGCCGGCTGGGCATCGAGCAGATCGATCTGTACTACCTGCACGCCCCGGACCGGGAGACGCCGCTGGAGGAGACGCTGGGGGCGCTGCTCTCGCTGCTGGAGGCGGGCAAGATCGGTCGCTGGGGGGTCAGCAACTACGCGGCCTGGCAGATCCTGGAGCTGCGCTTGCTGGCCGGGCGGATGGGGCTGCCGGCGCCGGCGGTGGCCCAGCAGCTCTACAACCCGCTGGTGCGGCAGCTGGACATCGAGTACTTCCGCTTCGCGGCGGGCTACCCGATCCACACGACGGTCTACAACCCGCTTGCCGGCGGGCTGCTGGCCGGGCGGCACCGCTTCGAGGAGCCGCCTCCCCTGGGCTCGCGCTTCGACGACAACCGCGTCTACCGGGGGCGCTACTGGAGCCGGCCTCTGTTCGAGGCGGTCGAGGCCCTGCGGGGCATCGCCTCGGAGGAGGGCCTGGACCTGGTGAGCCTCTGCTACGCCTTCCTGCTGGGCCACCCGGGGGTGGACTCGGTGCTGGTCGGCCCGGCCTCGGTCGAGCACCTGGACGCGGCGCTGGCCTCGCGCGGGGTGCTGCTGCGGCCCCAGGCCCGCCAGCGCGTGCTGGACGTGGGCTACCAGCTGGTCGGCACCGACGCGAGCTACGCGCGCTGATGGTGGGGCGCGAGGTGAGCGAGGAGGAGCTGCAGCAGGCCATCGCACACTGGCGGGTCCATGGCTGGGCGAAGCTGCCGAGGGTGGCCAGCGAGGCGACCCTGGAGCGGCTGCGGGAGCGCAGCGAGGCGATCGTGGCGGGCCGCTCGGGGGTGGAGGGGCTGTTCTTCCAGCCGGACAGCCCGACCGGGCGCTACGAGGACCTGGTCTTCGGCCACGGCTACGAGGGGCCCGATCGGGACTACCGCAAGATCGAGAAGCTGGAGCTGGAGCCGGCCTTCCGGGCCTGGCTGGAAAACCCGCTCTTCGAGCGGATCCTGACGGCTGCGGTGGGACCCTCGATCCGACTGTACCGGGCGACGCTCTTCTGGAAGGCGGCCCACCGGGGCAGCGATCTGCCCTACCACCAGGACGGTGGACAGTTCTGGGGGCTGGACCGCGATCCGGCGCTGCAGCTCTGGACCGCCCTGGACGACGCCAGCGAGGAGTCGGGCTGCCTGGTGCTGCTGCCGGGCAGCCAGGCGGGCGGCCTGGCGACGCCGCTGGGAGGGGTGGTGCCAGAAGCGCAGGTGCGGGCGGCCCAGGCGGACCGTCGAGAGCTGAGGGTGCCGGCGGAGGCCGGGGATGTGCTGCTGCTGCACAACTACCTCTGGCACCGCAGCGGGCCCAACCGCAGCGCCTGGCCCCGCCGGGCCTTCACCGTGGCCTACCTGGACGGACAGACCCGCTGCCGCCGCCGCAAGCGGGCCCCGCGGGAGTTCCCGTTGGTGTTTCAGCTGGACTGACTACCCGCCGGTGAAGTTGAACGGGAAGCTGACCGGCACGCTCTTGCCCGCCTGGGGCTTGGAGAAGGTCATGGACTGCACCTCGTCGACGATGCAGTCCTCGACCAGGATGTTGTTCATGGTGCTCTCCCGCAGGCGGGTCCGCTCGACCCGGCCGTCGGGGGCGATCAGGAACCAGACGGTGACCCGCCCCGTGAGCTCGGGGTGGCGCTGCAGCTCGCGCTGGTAACACTGGCGGATGCGGGACATCTGCTTCTGGACGGAGATGCGGATCTCGTTGGCGTCGAGGGCGTCGGGATCGGCGTTGGCGGGCAGGGCCTCGGCGACGTCGTACATCACGCTGCGGCGCTCGACGGGGCCAGAGGAGGCGCCGGCCTCGCCGCTGCCGGCCATGGCGGCGGCGACCTGGGCGCCGGTGTGGACGGAGCCGAGGGCGAGGGAGGTCTCGGGGCGGGTACCGTCCGCGCGGAAGGCGGCGGGCCAGGGGGCCGAGGAGGAGACGTCGACGATCTCGCGGCCGACGACGGCGGTCAGCAGCGTGGAGGCGGTCCCGACGTTGGAGCCCCGGGCGACCAGGATGCGCTCCTTGTCCTTGAGCACGGCGACCAGCTCGTCGGGGCGGCCCTCGTAGGCGCGGGCGCGCTCGAAGCGGGCGATGCTGGCCATGGGGATGAGCCGCTCTTCGGCCTCGACGCCGGTCCAGACGGCCAGCAGGGTCCAGGTGGTGGCGTCGACCAGGACCCGGTCGGGCCACTGGCTGGTGGGCTCGACCGTGGCGCTGAGGCCGGTGTCCATCAGCTGCGGCTTGCGCAGGGGCTCGGCGGTGGCCGGTGGAGGCAGGGCCAAGGCGAGGCCCAGCGTGCCGAGGACGAGGAGGATGGCGGGGGTGCGTCGCATGGTTCGGCCCAGTGTAGCTCAGGGATCGGTCTCTATTAGAGGCTCATCCTGGCTCTTCCATTCCGTGCCCTTCCAATCTGTGAGCGACTCGGTGACGACCATCGCCGACGCCACCAGCTCTCGGCCCTGCCAGCGGACCTTGGCCCAGCCGCGCCGGGTCCTGCGCTCCTGCCAGGCGCCGACGAGGGCCAGCAGGCGCTGCTCGGGGAGGGTGAGGTGCTCGGAGAGCAGGGTGCGGCCGCCGACCTTGCCCTGCAGGCGGATCTCGACCTCGGGGCCGTCGGGGAAGCGCAGGAGGAGCTGGGCGGGGCGGGGTCGCTCGAAGCTGGCCGGGCCGGTCGCGAGGGTCTGGCCCTCGATGCGGGCCCAGCTGAGCTGGGTCTGGCCCTGGTGGTCGAGGCCGATGGAGAGCTCGGGGCCCATGACCAGGGCGGTGGTGCGGGTGCCCTCGGGCTGGCCGTCGCCGCCGCGGTGCAGCAGGACGCCCCAGCCCTCGACGAGGCCGCCGCGGGGCCCGGAGGAGACCCAGCCGTTGACGGTGCCGGCGGGCACGGTGGCCTCGACCCGCCAGGCGCCGCGCTCGTCGGTGTCGACGGCGAGGGGGGCGGCGCCGGCCTCGGGGCGGAGGTGGACCAGCAGGCTCGACTCGGTGTCCCGCGCCCGGTAGGTCCAGGTCTCCGGTGCCATCGGATCTTCGCCCAGCCGCAGGCCGTCCCAGCCCAGGCGCATGTTCTGGCGCTCGGGATCGACGGAGACCTCGATCGGGGCGACGTCGCGGCCGTAGCGGATGGGGGCCTCGCCCTCGCTCCAGCGGGCGGCGCGCAGGTGGCCCTGGGCGCGCAGCAGGCCGGTGTTGCTGACGCTGAGGTTGGCGTCGACCAGGCTGCCGTCGCGGGCGATGACCAGCAGCTCCCAGTGCTCGCGCCAGCGCAGCGAGTCGGTCGGGTGCGAGCCGCAGGCCAGCAGCAGGGAGAGGGCCAGCAGGGCGCTCATGGGCACGCTCATGGGCAGAGGTCGCGGGCCTTGCGCTCGGCGAGCAGGGCGTCGAGCTCGGGGTCGGGCGCGTAGGAGAGCTCGGGAGGCAGGGGGCCGCCGTCGCAGGGGACCCGACGGCTGTCGCGGGCGCGGTTGAGGCGGTCGTTCATCAGCACCAGGGCGGTCTGGCGGCAGACGGTGAGGAGGTCGAGGCCGCCCAGGGGTGGCGCCGCCGCGCAGCTCCCGCGGTCGAGGGGGCGCTGCCGGCCCAGGGCGTGCCGGTAGGCGGCCGACCAGGGGCGCAGGTCCTCGGCGGTGAAGCCGAGCTTGAGCAGCTCGGGGGCGAGGGCCTCTTCGAACTCGCCGGGGGCGGAGGCCTTCAGCAGGCGGGGCAGGCGGGAGGAGAGGGCGTGCAGGCGGCAGTCGTCGGCGAAGAGGCCGGCGCGGGCGCAGTGCTCGGGCTGGTTGCTGCGCTCGGCGAGCTGGAACCAGCACTCGTCCTGCCAGGTGCCGGCGGGCACCTCCTCGCAGAGGGCGGCGGTGGCCTCGGGCTCGGCGCGAGCCTGGCCCTCGACGACGGCGAGCAGGCAGTCGGCGCGCAGGGTGGGGTCGTTCAGGGCGCGGCAGGCGGCGGGGTCGCCGGAGCGCAGGGCCTCGGCGTAGTCGTGCACGCCTCGCTCGGAGGTGCGGCAGGCGAGCAGGAGGAGGAGGGGGAGCAGCTTCGACCTCGGGCGAGAGGGTAGAGTATGCCCTCTGGAGCCTCCCCTCGTGGCCGATGTCCCCCGCCGCCCCTGGAGGACCCTGCTGCGGGTGGTCCTCAGCCTGGCCGCGCTCTCCTGGGTGCTGAGCCGCGTCGACCTGGACGAGGCTCGCGCTCACCTGGGCGGGCTGCCGGCCTGGGCCTGGCTGGCGCCGACGGTGATCTACACGCTGAACAGCGGGCTGCACGGGGCGCGGGTGCGGGTGCTGATGGCGGCGCTCGGGTCGGCCCCTCCCTTGGGGGCGGTGTGGGGCGCGATGCTGCGCGCGGCCTTCGCGGGGGCCTTCCTGCCCTCGGGCGGCGCCGAGCTGGCCAAGGTGGGCCTGCTGGCGCGGGCCTCGGGCTCGACCGAGGCGGCCCTGGCCAGCATCCTGATGGCGCGGCTGCTGGAGCTGGTGCCCTGGACCCTGCTGCTGCTGTGGGGGCTGCTCTGGGGCATCGGGGAGCACGACCCGGTGGTCGGGCTGGCCGCCCTGGTCTTCGCCCTGGGCTTCAGCGCGGTCCTGCTCGGCAGCGTGCTGCTGGCCTGGCGGGGCCTGCCTCCTCCGGCCCTGCTGTCCCGGCTGCCGGCCCCGGTCGAGCGCCTCGCCCGCCGCACCCACGGCGCGCTGACCCTCCTCTCCCACGCCCCGCGCGCCCTGCTGCTCTCGCTGCTGCTGAGCCTGCCCTTCTCGCTGCTCAACTGCCTGACGGCCTTCCTGGTGATGCGCGCTCACGGGCTGCCCATCGGCTACCTCGACACGCTGGCGATCATCCCGGCGGTCGACACGCTGATCTCCCTGCCGGTCAGCATCAACGGGATCGGGGTGCGAGAGGGGCTGATGGTGGGCCTGCTGGCGCCCTGGGGGGCGGGCGAGGCCGTGGCGGTGGCGGTGGCCTGGACCCGCTGGACGGGCGAGCTCGGGCGCGCCGCGCTGGGGGGGATCCTGGTCCTGGTGGGCGGAGCCGGAGAGCGCCGGGGCGGAGCCGGAGAGCGCCGGGGCGGAGCCGGAGAGCGCCGGGGCGGAGCCGGAGAGCGCCGGGGCGGGAGCTGAGGCTCCCGTCGGGCCTCGCGGCTGCTACTCTGCGGCCGACCTGGTGGCCGACTCCCCAAAGGACCGGAGGCAGCGGTGTCCGTGACCGTGCTCGTCGTTGAAGATGAAGACGATATCCGCGATCTCGTCGAGCTGAACCTGGCCCGCGCCGGCTTCCAGGTGCTGGCCGCGCGGGACGGTCGGGAGGCCCTGGCCCTGGCGCGCGAGCGGCGCCCGCCGGTGGTCCTGCTGGACCTGATGCTGCCCGATATGTCCGGTCGCGAGATCTGCACGGTGCTCCGCAGCGAGCAGGCGACGATGGCGGCGCACATCATCATGGTGACGGCGCGGACCGAGGAGGCCGACCGCATCACCGGCTTCGAGGTCGGGGCCGACGACTACGTGACCAAGCCCTTCAGCGTGCGCGAGCTGGTGTTGCGGGTGCAGGCGGCGGCTCGCCGGGTGGAGGAGCGCCAGGGCCGCGGCGACATGCTCTTCGGCAAGGTGCGCCTGGATCCGACGGCCCACCGGGTCTTCCTGGGCACCGAGGAGCTGGTGCTGACGGCGACGGAGTACCGCCTGCTGCTGTACCTGGCCGAGCACAACGGCGAGCTCTGCTCACGCGGCGACCTGCTGGTCGAGGTCTGGGGCCTGGCGGCCAACCTGAACACGCGCACGGTGGACACCCACGTCAAGCGGCTGCGGCACAAGCTGGAGGACCACGCCGACCTGATCGAGACGGTCCGCGGGGCGGGCTACCGCTTCAACGGGGGGGCGGTCTGAGCCCGCAGCTCGCCGACCTGCTGGTCGACGCGAGCCCTACGGGGATCCTGGTCGCGGACGCCAGCGGGCGGCTGCTGCGCTTGAACGCGGCGGGCAAGCGGCTGCTGCGGCTGGAGGGCGAGTCCGTGGGGCGCCCGGTGGGAGAGCTGCTGCCGGACCCTGAGCTGGCCAGCCTGCTGCGGCCCTCGCTGGAGGGCGAGCGGGAGCTGGCGCTGCGGCGAGGGGAGAACGAGCTGCGGGTGCGCTCCCTGCCGCTGCCGGAGCTGGACGGCGGTCGAGGCCGGCTGCTGATCGTCGAGGACGTCTCCGGCCTGCGGCGCTCGGAGCGGCAGCGCGCCGAGCTGATCGCCAACGTCTCTCACGAGCTGCGCACGCCGGCCACGGCCATCGCCGGCTACGCCGAGACGCTGCTGGAGGACGCCGGGCGGCTGGATCCCGAGGTGGCGCGCATGGTGGAGGTGATCCACCGCAACGCCCGGCGGCTGACCGAGCTCTTCGACGACCTGCTCTACCTCTCCCGGATCGACGGGCAGGACGGGCCCTTGCCCCTCTCGCCCGTGGCGGTCGCGGCGGTGGTCGGCGAGTGCCTGGACAAGGCCTCCGCCGCGGTGGCCGAGAAGGAGCTGACGGTGCAGACCTTCGGGCTGGAGGGGGTGCGCGTGCTGGCCCACCGCGAGGCCCTGGGCCACATCGTCGGGAACCTGGTGGAGAACGCGGTCAAGTACAGCCACCGAGGCGGCGTGGTCACGGTGGGGGCGCGGCGGCGGGACGGAGGGGTGCGGGTCGAGGTGATCGACGTCGGCATCGGCATCAGCCCCGAGCACCACGAGCGCATCTTCGAGCGGTTCTATCGGGTGGACAAGGGCAGGGCGCGGGCGGCGGGCGGCACGGGGCTGGGGCTGGCCATCGTCGCGCGGCTGTGCGAGAAGATGGGCGCCCGCCTGAGCCTGCGCAGCCAGCTCGGCAGCGGCAGCGTCTTCCGGGTCTGGCTGCCCGAGGCCGCGCCGGCCCCGGACTGACTCAGGGCGTGACGCCGGGGTCGCTGTCGTCGGGATCGCCGCACTCGTCGGTCCAGCCGTCGCCATCGCCGTCGGTGCCCGAGTTGACGCAGAAGTGGAAGATCTGGTCGCTGACGTCGCCGATGCCGACGCCCGAGCCGCTGAAGTACTCGTAGACGGCGTCCTCGGTGCCCGCGCCGATGCCCAGGCTGCCCTCGGGGATGGCAGTCAGCTCTTCGGTCAGGTCGACCGCGCTGGGGTCCCGGCCCGTGCCGCAGGTCCAGCCCACCAGCCCGTCGGCGGCGTTCATCTCGCCGTAGGCAAGGACGATGCGTCCGTCGTCGCGCAGGATGTAGGTGAAGGTGTTGGTCGACGTCGTGCCGTACTCGTACACGTCGCGGAAGTGGACGGCGATGGCGTCCTCGTGCTCGATCCAGGTGACCGTGCCGCCGGAGGCAGGGTTGAGGTCGTCCCACCAGGCGGCGACCGAGGCGTAGCCCTCCCGAATGAAGGTCGAGGCGGACTCGGAGTAGGAGGTGGAGCTGCTGCCGAAGATCACTCGGCCGTTGCTGATGACGTAGGCGCTGGACCGGTCCGTGCCGCAGAGGGGGAAGGTCATGGCGCTGAAGGTGATCAAGGAGGCAGAGTCGTCGGACAGGCGCAGGGTGGTGACGGTGTCGGGGTCGTCGGTGTCGGCGTAGCCGTCGCAGTCGTTGTCCAGGCCGTCGCTCATGTCCTCGTAGGCGTAGGGGAAGACGGTCTGGTCCTCGTCGTCGCAGTCCTCGCCACCGTAGAGGTCCGACGCGAAGCCGTCGTGGTCGGCGTCGTAGTCGTTCCAGCCGTCGCAGTCCTGGTCGTCTCCGTCGTACCAGACCTCGGTAGCGCCGGGGTTGACCGTGCGGTCGTCGTCGTCGCAGTCGCCACCCGCAGACTCCCAGCCGTCGAGGGCCTCGCAGGAGATGAAGGAGTCGGCGTCGGAGCCGTAGCCGTCGCCGTCGACGTCCGGGTAGTAGGTCAGCGCGTCGATGACGCCCGGGTCGGCGTCGTCGGCCAGGCCGTTGCAGTCCTCGTCGGTGTCGGCGTCGTCGCAGACCTCGACCTGGTCGGGGTTGACCGAGGCCAGCTCGTCGTCGCAGTCGTCGCCCCCGTGGTCGGCGCTGCGGTAGCCGTCGGCGTCGGCGTCGAAGTCGTTCGCTCCGTCGCAGTTCTGGTCGACCCCGTCGTACCAGGTCTCGGTCGCGCCGGGGTTGATGGCCTCGTCGCTGTCGTCGCAGTCGCTGGAGCCGGTCCCGTAGCCGTCGGGGGACTCGCAGGTCAGGACGGAGGAGCCCGTCGAGCCGTAGCCGTCGCCGTCGGCGTCCGGGTACAGGGTCGATTGGTCGACCACGCCCGGGTCGTCGTCGTCGACCAGGCCATTGCAGTTCTCGTCCGTGTCGTCTTCGTCGCAGACCTCGTCCGCGTCGGGGTTGACGTCCGAGCGGGTGTCGTCGCAGTCGTCCCCGCCCCAGGCGATGGCGTCCTCGCCGTCGTAGTCGGCGTCGTAGTCGCTCCACTCGTCGCAGTTCTGGTCGACGCCGTCGTACCAGATCTCCTCGGCGTCGGGGTTGATCGCCGGATCGCGCTCGTCGCAGTCGCCGGTGTCCAGGCTGTAGCCGTCGCCGTCCCGGTCGGTCGTCCCGCAGAGCACGTTGATCGCGCCGGGGCTGCCGTAGTCGCTGCCGCTGGCCCACTGGTCGTAGCTGGCGCACCAGCCGTTGGGCACGTCGTTGAGCGAGGCCCCCAGGTAGAGGTCGTCCAGGTTCATGCTGGCCCCGTTGGGGTCGGGCATGCTGGCCCCGTCGTCCCACTCCAGGTCGTCGAGCAGGGTCGAGCCGGCGTAGATGGCGATGGTGTCGGACTCGTTGGACAGGCTGATGTTGGTCCAGCCGTAGAGCGCGTTCACGCCGCCGTTGCTGCGCGCGTCGCTGTTCGAGGCGACCACGGCGTACTCGCCGGGCTCGACCGGAAGCGGGATCGAGGACGAGATCACATGGTCGTCCTCGCCCTCCGAGCGCAGGGTGAGGCCGTTGAGGTACAGCGTGTCCAGCCCCTGGTTGAGCACCTCGATCCACTCGCCGTCGGGGTCGGCGACGGCCTCGGGGTTGTTCATCACCTCGGTGATGACCAGGTCGCCGAAGCTCCAGGTGCCCTCGTCGATGAACCCGTCGCAGTCGTTGTCGACGATGTCGTCGTCCAGCTCGCTGGCGTCGGGGTTGATGCTGGCGTCGCCGTCGTCGCAGTCGCCCGCCTCGACGCTCCAGCCGTCCTCGTCCGCGTCGGTCTCGGTCCCCCCGTCGCCTCCGCCGTCGCCGGTTCCGCCGTCGCCGGTTCCTCCGCCGTCGCCGGTTCCTCCGCCGTCGCCGGTCCCTCCGCCGTCGCCGGTCCCTCCGCCGTCGCCGGTTCCGCCGTCGCCGGTCCCTCCGCCGTCGCCGGTTCCTCCGCCGTCGGCTCCGCCGTCGCTGGTCCCTCCGCCGTCGCCGGAGGTGTCCTCACCCTCCTTGTCGCCGCAGGCTGCGAGGAGGGAGAGGCTGAGGGTCAGGCCGAAGAGCAGGGTACGGGAGGGCATGGGGATCCTTGGAGGCGTTCGTCCCCATAGTTTTACCCGGCAAAGCCCGGTTCGCTCGTCCACCTGCGCAAGGCGGCCCTCAGACGGCCTGGGCCTGCCCGAAAGGACGGAGCACCTCGACCAGCTCGCGGATGCGGAAGGGCTTCTGCAGGATGGCGGCCGCGCCCAGCATGCGCAGGCGATCGAGGTCGTCCTTCAGGACCTTCGCGGTCAGGAAGACCACCGGCAGTGACTCGGCCTGGGGCAACCTGCGCAGCGCTTCGAGGGTCTGGGGCCCGTCCATCGCGGGCATCATCACGTCGAGCAGGACGACGTCGGGGAGTCGCTCCTGGACCTGCTGGAGGGCGACATGCCCGCAGTCCACGCTGACGATCTCGAAGCCGCCGACGCTCTCCAGGGCCATCCGGATCACCTCCCGGATGGAGGGGTCGTCGTCGACATGCAGCACCAGGCAGCTCATCTCAGGTCTCCGGCGGCGCGACGGGGATGGCGATCGTGAAGGTCGTGCCGACGTTCGCCTGGCTCTCGAACCAGATCTGACCCTGGTGGGCCAGGACGATGGCGCGCGAGATGCTGAGCCCTAGACCGGTGCCGCCCTTGGTGCGGCGGTCGCTGGAGTCCCCTTGCGAGAAGGGCTGGAAGATCCGGTCGCGGAAGGACTCGTCGATGCCGCTGCCCTGGTCCTGCACGGAGATCTGCACCACCTGGTCGACCTGTCGCGCGCCGATGACGACCTGGGTCCCCTGCGTGGAGAACTTGACGGCGTTGCTGATCAGGTTGGTGAGGACCTGGAGCAGGCGCTCGGGATCGCCGAGCAGGATGGGCGAGGGCTCGACCAGGTCCCGGGCCAGGACGACCCCGTGCCGGTCGGCGAAGCCGCGGGTGGTGCGAATGGCCCGCTCGATGAGCTCGTGGGCCGAGACCGGCTGGGGGCGGATGGTGGGCACGCCGGCGGCCATGCGCTCGATGTCCAGGATGTCGTTGATGATGCGGAGCAGGTGCTCGCCGCTGTCGTAGGCGACCGTCACCATTCGAGCCGCGCTGGGGGGAATCGGCCCCAGTAGGCCGTCCTTGATCATCTCCAGGGCACCCAGGATGGAGGTGAGCGGGGTGCGCAGCTCGTGGCTGACGGTGGCCACGAACTCGTCCTTCATGCGCTCGACGGCGCGCCGCTCGGAGATGTCCCGCACCACCAGCAGGAAGCCCCACTGCTCGACGAGCTGGAGCGGCCCCGACCAGACCTCGACCGAGACGCGGGCCTGGTCGGGTCGGATGGCCTCGGTGCCGGTCCAGTCCATGGTGCAGGGGAGCCCCACGCCGGGCAGGAGATCGGCGACCGCCCGCCCCAGCAGCGCCGAGACCTCGCAGCCGAAGATGCGGGAGGCGGCCGGGTTGGCGGAGAGGATCGCCCCGTCTTCGGAGAGGGTCAGGATGCCCTCGACGCTGTTCTCGACGATGTCCCGGTAGCGCCGCTCGCTGGCCCGAAGGCTGCGCGAGGCCTCCTCGAGCTGGGCGGTACGGGCGGTCACGAGCTGGGTCACGAGGCGGTTTCGGCTCCCTGCGGAGTAGATGGTCAGGCAGGTGGCCGTTGTGATGGAGATGCCGGCGATCAGGACGATCCAGGCCCGGGTCTGGGAGGGCGGGCCGGCCGGTGGCTGCAGCGGGCGCAGGATCAGCAGCCAGCGTGCGCCGGCGAGGCTGGGGCGGTGGGCGACGTGGGGGCCGGCGCTGGCCTCGGTCAGGCGAATCGCGGGCCTCGCTGGGGCACCCTCGGGCGGGGGCGTCGGGGCAGCCACCCGCAGCAGCGAGAGGGGATCCGCCTCGTCGTCGACCTCGAAGAGCAGCAGCTCGGCCCCGCCGATGGACTCCAGGGCGCGGCTGGGCGCCGCCAGCGCCTGGCGGAGGATCCCCCCGATCGAGCAGCCGATCAGCGCGACCGAGCGAAAGGCCTGCTGCCGGGCCTCGGGGCCGTCTTCGGACGGGAGCGGTCCGAAGATGGGCAACGCGACCAGCATGTCGAGGTCGTCGGGAGACGCGGTGGTCCCGAAGAGCCTGGCCCGGTCGTCCTGGAGCAGAGCCTCGACCAGCGGGCGCCAGGTCTCGGGCCCGTTGAGCCGGTCCGCCAGGGCCTCCTGCGTGCCCGGCACGGTGGCATGGAAGCGGATCTTCAGGTCGACCGGCGGCCAGGCCAGGTCCGGATCCCGCACGAGGTCGGCCTGGTACAGGCCCCGCGCCGTCGTGGCCTTGCGCAGTGAGTGCCGCGCGAACATCTGGAACTCGTGCTCCTGGACATCCTCGGAGCCGGCGTGGAAGGCGACGAGGGCGTTCAGGCTGGCGAGGTTGGCCGACAGCTCGCGCTCCAAGGCGAGGAAGACGCCCTGGGCGCCGTCTTCGACCTGGTCATCGAACGCGCGGCTGGCTTGAAGCTGCGCAGCGATCCACTCGTGGCGGAAGCCGTAGAGGGTGAGCAGTCCACCGAAGATGCCGAGCACCAAGGTGGGAATGTGGAGCCTGGGCCGCATAAGCCCCTGCAACGAGAGTAATCCGTCGCGGGGCATGCTGCGAGCCGGGCGGCTGGCTCCTCAGGCCCTCCGGGAGGTGGGGGAGGGGCGGCCCACCGCGGCGCGGATCCAGGGCAGGACCGCCTCGGCCTCCATCGGCCGGGCCACGGCGAAGCCCTGCACGTAGTCGATGCCCAGCACGGTCAGGTGGGCCAGCATTCGCTCGTCCTCGACGCCCTCGATGATCACCTGCTTGTTCAGGCGCCAGGCGAGGTGGGCGATCGCTTCGAGGAAGGCGCTCTGCCCGTCGGCGGACTGCTGGGCGAAGGAGCGGTCGATCTTGATCGCGTCGAACTCGAGCTGGGCGAGGTTCTGGAGGGAGGCGTAGCCGGTGCCGAAGTCGTCCATCAGCACCCGGTGCCCGGCGGCGCGCAGCTCGGCGAGGCGCGGCGAGAGCTCGGGGGCGTGGATCATGGCGGTCTCGGTGACCTCGATGGCGAACTGCTCGGGCCGGAGGCGGTTTCGCTGCAGCGCCTCCAGGATGCGGATCGGCAGGTCGGTCAGCTCCAGCTCGCGGGCGGACATGTTGACGCTGATGTAGAACTCGGGCCCGACCTCGCCCGCCCAGCGGGCCGCCCAGCGGGCCGCCTCGCCGATGACCCACTCGCCGATCTCGCCCATCATGCCGGCCTCGTCGGCCAGCGGGACGAAGTGGGCCGGGCTGACGTCGGCGCCCTCGCGGGTCCAGCGCAGCAGCGCCTCGAAGCCGCTGGGCTGGCCGGTGTGCACCTCGACGATGGGCTGGAAGACCAGCCGCAGCTCGCCGCGGTGGATGGCGCTGCGCAGGTCGTTGATCAGCTCGACCCGCTCGCGCACGACCTCGTACATGGCCGGCGTGAAGAGGGCGATGCCGCCGTGGCCGCGGGCCTTGGCGGAGTACATGGCGATGTCGGCGGCGCGCAGCAGCTCGTCGGGGTCGTTGGGGCAGCAGTCGGTGCAGGCCACCCCGACGCTGCCCAGGGCGGTCAGGCTCTGGTTGGCGAGGTCGAAGGGGGCGCGCAGGCCCTCTTGCAGGCGCTGGGAGGCCCGCAGCGCCTCCTGGCCGTCCTGGACCGTGGGCATGAGGACGGCGAACTCGTCGCCGCCCAGCCGGGCGACGATGTCCCCGTGGCGGACGAGGCCGGCCAGCCGCTGGCCGAAGGCGGCGAGCAGCCGGTCGCCGATGGCGTGGCCCAGCCGGTCGTTGACGTCCTTGAAGCGGTCCATGTCGATGAAGAGCACGGCGAAGTGGCCGATGCCGACCGCGGTCCCCAGGCGCGAGCGCCGCGTGATGGCGTCGAGCAGCTGGCGCCGGTTGGCGAGGCCGGTCAGGGCGTCGACCATCGAGGCGTGCAGGAGCTGGCGCTCGTGTCGCTTGCGCTCGGTCACGTCGCTCATCGAGCCGGCCAGCCGCAAGGCTCGGCCGCTCTCGTCCCGGATCGCCGCGCCGCGGACGTGGATCCAGTGCTCGCGGCCCTCGGCGCCGGCCATGCGCCACTCGTCCTCGAAGAAGGGCAGGCCGCTGGTGATGTGCTGGTAGAGGTTGCGCCGCGCCCGGGCGCGGTCCTGGGGGTTGACCGCGCCCAGCCACTGGTCCAGGGTCAACCAGGGCGTCCGCGCGTCCTGGTCGAGGATCTGGTAGCAGCGCGGGGAGAACCAGGTCGCCCCGCTCAGCAGGTCGTGGTCCCAGATCCCGTCCCGGGCGGCGCTGACCGCCAGCGTGTAGCGCTCCTCGCTGACCCGCAGGGCCCGCTCGATGGCGATGCGCTCGCTGACGTCCTTGATCAGGGCCGTGACTCGGGTGGGCCGGCCCTCCTGGTCGACCTGGCGGGTCAGCGTCCACTCGCAGTCCAGGGCCGCTCCGCTGCGGGTGCGGGTGTGGATCAGGGTGGCGTTGAGCGTGCCGCCGCCCTCGAAGTGGCGCAGGTGGGCGGCGAGGTTGACGTGCTCGGAGGGGTCGATGATCAGGTGCAGGCCGATCCGCCCCTGCAGCTCGTCGGCGGTCCAGCCCAGCAGGGCCTCGGCGGCGGCGTTGGCGAAGGTCAGCCGCCAGTGCTGATCCCACTCCAGCAGGCCGATCGGGAGCTGGTTGCGCTGGAACTCCAGCACCCGCTCCACCTCGCGGGTCTGGGCGTCGAACTGGGCATAGGAGCGCGAGACCCGGTCCAGCAGGGCCGCCAGCTCGGGGCCCAGCTCCTTGTCGGAGAGCGCGGCGCCGGCGTCGATCCGGAGCACCTCGGCGAGCTGTCGACGGAGGAGAGGGTGCACCGGGTGTCCGAGAGGGCGGGTCAGCGCGGGTCGTGCGTCAGGGTAGCGCCTGATCCTCGCAGATGGAGAGGCAGCTGTCCAAGGCGTTGCCAACCGTGACCGAGTCGGGATCGGGGTCCTGCTGGCACTCGGCGACGCCCTCGGCGTCCAGGCCGCAGCCGCAGTCCCAGGCCAGGGCGAGGGGGGCGAACCAGCTCTGCTGGATGTGCTGGAAGCACTGCTCGCAGCTGGCGTCGGTCGGGGCCTCGCGGCACATGGCCTGCCACTGCGCGCTGTCGACGGGGTGACCGCTGGCCTCCAAGGCGCCGGAGAGCCCCGCCTCCATGTCCAGGCAGGCCTCGCTGCACTGGTAGGGGGAGGTCTTGGGCGCGCAGGCGACGAGGAGGAGGAGCAGGGGGCTCATGGAGGACCCGGGTTCAGGCGGGTGGAGAGGGCGCCACGCGTGACGAGTGCCAAATGTGACGAGGGGGAGGTGGAAGCTTCGATAACCTGGGGTCGGTTACGAGGGTCCGATGAAGGATGGTGAGCACATCGACCGCTTCCTGGTTGAAGCCACCATCGGCATTGGTGGGATGGCGACCGTGTTCCGGGTGCGCCATCGCCAGCTCCACACCTTGCACGCCCTGAAGATGCTGAAGGTCAGCAACCCGGCGCTGGCCGGGCGGCTGCTGCAGGAAGGGCGCATCCAGGCCGGGCTCAAGCACCCCAACGTGGTCGCGGTGGCCGATGTGGTCGAGCACGAGGGCTCGATCGGCCTGCTGATGGAGCTGGTCGAGGGCTCCAGCCTGGAGGACTGCCTGCGCGAAGGGCCCATGCTCTACGACGAGGCCCTGGAGATCTTTCGGCAGGTGCTGGCGGGGATGGCGGCGGCCCACGCCGCCGGGGTCACCCACCGGGACCTGAAGCCCGCCAACATCCTGCTGGCCAACGAGGGCGGGCACCTGGTCGCCAAGGTGACCGACTTCGGCATCGCCAAGGTGATCCGGGCCGAGGAGGGGGGCGACAACACCCGCACCGGCATGGGCATGGGGACCCCCGGCTACATGGCGCCCGAGCAGGTCACCGACGCCGCCGGGGTCGATCTGCGGGCCGACGTCTTCGCCCTGGGGGCAATCTTCTACGAGATGCTCAGCGGGCGGCGGGCCTTCAAGGGCGCCGACCAGCTCGACACGCTCAACCGCACGGTGAAGGGCGTCTACGCGCCGCTGTCCCGGGTGGTGCCGGGGATCCCGGCGGTCGTGGACGCGGTGGTCCGCCGGGCCCTCTCCGTCCACCGCGAGGACCGCTTTCCGGACTGCCCCAGCATGGTCGAGGCCCTCTTGGCGGCCCCCGGCGCGACCTCTCCCCGCCCGATCCGGGCCGAGGCCAGCATGGGGTCGACCGTCGGTGGGCGCCCTCGGGGCACCCGCCTCAGCCCCTCACCCGCGTCCGCCTCGGCCTCGCCCTCGCCCTCCGACACGCCCTTCGAAGAGCGCCCCCTGCTCGACCTCAAGCGGCTGGCCGAGCGCCGCAACGCCCGGCTGCAGCTGGAGGCCGAGGTGGTCGACGACAGCGAGCCGGTCAAGCCGCCGCCCTCGGTGATCGCGCAGGCCTGGGGGCGGCGCCGCTCGGCGGAGCTCGAGGGCGCCGAGCACTCGGCCGAGGCCGAGGCCTCGGGGGCCTACGACACGCTGCGCACCGACCTGCAGCCGCAGGATGTCGCCGGCCAGGACAGCAAGCTGCGCGACCTGGCCTCCTCGCTCTCGGCGGGGCTGGTCTGGATGCTGACCAAGGGCCTGCGGGCGGTCGGCCTCCCCGTGGGCATCGTGCTGCTGGTCGCCTGGGCCTTCGCCAGCCGGACGGGCAGCGAGCTCAAGCAGGTGGACCTGGAGCGGCAGGCCCAGGTCTTCACCTTCTACCGGGCGGTCGACGACTCCTTGCAGATCCTCCCCGAGCTGGTCGCGGCGGGCGCCAACGCCACGCTGATCCGCTCGCTCCAGCTCAAGTACGAGGGCGCCGAGGATCCGATGGCCCGGTCTCAGGCCGCGCGCGAGCTGTCGACGGTGCTCCTGCAGGAGCTCAGCGCGCTCCCCGCGGCCGTGGAGCCCGAAGAGGTCGAGCGCCGGCGGAGGCTGGAGGCCTCGATCCAGGTCCTGGATCGCGAGGCGGCCCGCTACGCGGAGCTGGCCAAGAAGCAGGATCGGCTCAGCGACTCGGTCTCCGGGCGCATCGCCCGCTGGATGCGCCTGGCGCCCTGAGGCGCCCTGAGCCGGGCTGGCCCTGAGGCGCCCGAGCCGGGTGGCCCTGAGGCGCCCTGAGGCGCCCGAGCCGGGCTGCCCTCAGCGGCGGCGGCGCAGCAGGCCGACCAGGCCCAGGACGAACACCCCGGCCAGCCCGGCCCCTCCGCCCTGGGAGGGCGCCGAGGCGCAGCCCCCACAGCCGCCCAGCACCTTGCCCAGCTCGGGGTCGAGGCCGTCGCCGCCCCCGTCCCCTGAGCCCCCATCGCCCGAGCCGCCGTCGGGGGTGCCCCCGTCGGTGCCCCCGTCGCCGCCCCCGTCGCCGGTAGCGCCGCCGTCGCCGGTGGAGCCGCCGTCGCCGGTGGGCTCCTCGGGGAAGTCGTCGCTGGCATCCAGGGGGTCGCTGCCGCGATCGACCTCCTCGCCGTCGGGCACCCCGCCGTCGTCGCTGTCGGGGTCGAGCGGGTCGGTCAGGTGGTCGAAGACCTCGGCCCCGTCCGTCAGGCCGTCGTCGTCGCTGTCGGGGTCGAGCGGGTCGGTCAGCAGCTCGACCTCGTCCCCGTCGATGAGGCCGTCGTCGTCGCTGTCGGGGTCGAGCGGATCGGTGAGCTCCTCGTAGATCTCCTCGCCGTCGAGCAGGCCGTCGCCGTCGGTGTCCGGGTCGAGCGGGTCCGTCCCGTAGACGCCCTCGTAGTAGTCGGAGACCCCGTCCTCGTCGCTGTCGAGCAGGTCGTCCTTGGGGTTGAGGGGGTCGGTGCCGTCCCGCCAGACCTCGTAGCCGTCGAGCCGGCCGCCGTCGTCGGTGTCCGGGTCGAGCGGGTCGGTGCCCCAGGTCAGGACCTCGTCCCCGTCGTCCAGCGTGTCGTCGTCGGTGTCGGCGTCGGCGGGGTCGGTCCCGTGGACGAAGACCTCGTCCCCGTCTTCCAGCCCGTCGTCGTCGCTGTCCGTGTCGGTCGGGTCGGTCCCCCACTCGTGGACCTCCTCGCCATCCAGCAGGCCGTCGTCGTCGCTGTCGGTGTCGAGCGGATCGCTGCCGGCGCGGAGCTCGTCGCCGTCGTCGAGGCCGTCGTCGTCGCTGTCGGGATCGAAGGGGTCCGTACCCAGCGGCAGCTCGACGTCGTCGTCGATGCCGTCGCCATCGCTGTCGACCCCGCCGTCGACGCCGTTGCAGTCCTGGTCGATGCCGTCCGCGTCGATCTCGGTCGCGCCCGGGTAGATCGAGGCGTCGTCGTCCTGGCAGTCCGTGCCGCCGTAGGCGTCGCTGTTGTAGCCGTCGCGGTCGGCGTCGTAGTCGCTCCAGCCGTCGCAGTCCTGGTCGGTCCCGTCGTACCAGGTCTCGGTCGCGTCCGGGTTGACGGCCGCGTCGTTGTCGTTGCAGTCCGTGCCACCGAAGTCGTCGCTGTCGTGGCCGTCCCCGTCGCGGTCGTAGTCGCTGTTCCCGGCGCAGTCGCTGTCGACCCCGTCGTACCAGGTGTCGCTCGCCCCGACGTAGATGGTGGCGTCGCTGTCGTCGCAGTCCTCGCCCCCATGGTCGGCGCTGTCCTGGCCGTCGCGGTCGGCGTCGTAGTCGCTCCAGCCGTCGCAGTCCTGGTCGGTCCCGTCGTACCAGGTCTCGGTCGCGCCGGGGTTGATGGCCGCGTCGCCGTCGTCGCAGTCGGTGCCGCCGTAGGCCGAGGAGCGGTAGCCGTCGCCGTCGGCGTCGTAGTCGTCCGCCCCGTCGCAGTCGCTGTCGACGCCGTCGTACCAGGTCTCGGTCGCGTCCGGGTTGACGTCGGCGTCGCTGTCGTCGCAGTCGTCCCCCCCGAAGACCGAGGAGCGGTGGCCGTCGCCGTCGGCGTCGTAGTCGTCGGCATCGTCGCAGTCGCTGTCGACCCCGTCGTACCAGACGTCGCTGGCCCCCGGGTAGGTCGTGGCGCGGGCGTCGTTGCAGTCGGTGCCCCCGTAGTCCTCGCTGTCGTAGCCGTCGCCGTCGGCGTCGTAGTCGCTGGCCTCGTCGCAGTCGCTGTCGACCCCGTCGTACCAGGTCTCGCGCTCGGCCGGGCTGATGTCCTCGTCGCCGTCGTCGCAGTCGGTGCCGCCGTAGGCGCTGCTGTCGAAGCCGTCGCCGTCGGCGTCGTAGTCGCTGGTCTCGCTGCAGTCGCTGTCGACCCCGTCGTACCAGGTCTCGGGCCGGCTGGGGTTCAGGGTCGGGTTGCTGTCGTTGCAGTCGCCGCCGCCGCAGCGGGTGTCCATCCAGCCGTCGCCGTCGGCGTCGCAGCTCTCGGCCCCGCAGACGTCGCCGTCCAGATCGCCCTCGACCAGCAGGGTCGAGTAGTAGCGGGTGTAGGCGCTGGTCGACCCGAAGCCGACGAAGAAGCCGGTGCTGGCCGACTCGCCGGGGCCGATGTCGCCGACCGGGAGGACGGCGTGCATGCTCTGCTCGCCCGAGGCGCCCCCCGGATCGCCGAGGGCCAGCGTGACGGCGCTCTCGAAGTCGGCGAAGCCCACCGGGTCGGTGGAGGGGTCGCAGCTCTGGTAGCCCAGGGTCATGTCGCTGCTGCCGACCGACTCGGCCCACTCCAGCACGCCGTCGGAGGGGTAGGTGTCGAGCAGATCGTTGAGCGAGGCGCCGGTGCCGTAGGCGGTCCAGTCCGGGTCGGCGTTGACCCCGTGCATCAGGCTGAGGTCCTCGATCGTGTCGGTGCCGGTGTTGGCGATCTCGAACCAGACCACCATGACGCCGCCCTGGTCGATGGTCGTCGAGCCCGAGGTGATGCCGTAGCGCAGGCGCACGAACTCGTACTTGGTGACCTGCAGATCGCCGTACTGGTAGACGTGGACGGCCTCGTCGGAGTCGGCGAACTCGGAGAGCACCGTCCAGTCGCAGAGCCCCTCGGCGTCGTTGGCCTGCACCTCGACCGCGCCGCTGCTGTCGGTCCAGGCGAAGGTCAGCTGCTGCCAGGGGTCGCCGCCGTAACTCAGCTCGTTCCAGCCGTAGCTGGCCGAGGCGCTGTAGGGGTCGTAGGCCTGGAAGCCTTGCCCGGTCGCCGGGTCGTTCCAGGTGCCGCAGTCGCCGTAGGAGATGTCCCAGACCGATCCGGACATCGTCGTGCTGGCCTGCGCCGCGGGCGCCAGCAGGGCGGCGATGCCCAGGGTCCACAGGCGAGGCGTGCGAAGCGGACGGGAGAGGCGGTGGGACATGGTTCGCTCCAGGGTGAGCCTGGATTGTACCGATATGTCCCTTCCCGCGGAAGGTTAGTCGGTGACGAGGAGGAGACCCAGATGAAGACCAGTCGGGACCGGGCCCTGGCCCGCTTGGAGGGCGAGCAGTTCGACCTGCTGGTGATCGGCGCCGGGGTCATCGGCGCCGCCACCGCCCGGGACGCCGCCTTGCGGGGCCTGAAGGTGGCGGTCGTGGACGTCAACGACACCGGAGCGGGCACCTCCTCGCGCTCCTCCAAGCTGGTCCACGGCGGCCTGCGCTACCTGGAGCAGGGCGATCTCGGCCTGGTCTTCGAGTCCGTCAGCGAGCGGCGCATCCTCTCCCAGGTGGCGCCCCACCTCGTCCGGCCCAAGGGCTTCCTCTTCCCGATCTACCCGCAGTCGCCGGTCACCGTGGCCAGGCTGCGGCTGGGCCTGGTCGTCTACGAGGGCCTCGCCCTCTTCCGCTCGCCCCGTCGGCACGTCACCTGGAAGCCGGCCCAGGTCCGCAAGGAGATCCCCGCCCTGCGCAGCGAGGGCCTGCGCGGCGCGCCGCTGTACTGGGACTGCATGACCGACGACGCGCGCCTGACCCTGGAGACGCTGCTGGACGCGGTCGCCCACGGGGCCGCGGTGCTCACCTACGCGCCGGTGGTCGGCATCGAGCACGACGCCGGCGGCCGGGTCTGCGGGGCGCGGGTGCGCGACGCCCTGGAGGCAGAGGCGGGCCGGGAGCTGGTCGTCCGGGCGCGGGCCATCATCAACGCCACCGGGCCCTGGTCCGACCGGGTCCGGGGCCTGACCGTGCCCGACAGCCGCCAGCTGCGCTGCACCAAGGGCGTCCACATCGTCATCCCCGCGGACCGCCTGCCCACGCCCCAGGTCATCGTCGGCACGCACCCGAGCGACCAGCGGGTCTTCTTCGTCATCCCCTGGGGCGAGGCCGTCTACATCGGCACCACCGACACCGACTACGAGGGTGACCCCCGCGACGTCGCCGCCACCCGCGAGGACATCGACTACCTCTTCGAGGCGACCTCTTTCTACTTCCCCTCGGCCGAGCTGCGCTACGAAGACGTCAGCTCCACCTGGGCCGGCCTGCGCCCCCTCATCCGCGCCGATGGGCTCTCCCCCTCGCAGGTCTCACGCGAGCACACCATCACCGTCGACACCGACGGCCTGATCAGCATCGCCGGCGGCAAGCTGACCACCTGCCGGCGGATGGGGGCCGAGGTCGTGCAGCGAGCGGTCGACTGGCTCGAGCTCGCCGGCCACACCCCCGAGGGCCTGCGCCCGGTCGACACCTCCCGCCTGCCCCTGCCCGGCGCGGTCGGCTGGCCGGAGGAGGACGAAGAGGGCGAGAGCGTCGCCCGCCTCGTCCACGAGGCCGCCGGCGGGCAGCTGCCCGAGGCCACCTGCCGCTACCTGACCGACCGCTACGGCACGCGAGCCATCGACCTCGCCCGCCTGGTTCGGCAGGACAGCGCCCTCTCGACACCGCTCGTGCCCGGCCGCCCCGAGATCCTGGCCCAGGTCGACTGGGCGGTCCAGCAGGAGCTGGCCTGCACGGTGACCGATGTGCTGGAGCGGCGCACGCAGCTCTTCTTCCGCGACCGCAACCAGGGCTTGGACGCCATCGAGGCCGTCTCGGCGCGCATGGCCGGCCTGCTGGGCTGGGACGAGGCCGGGCGGGCGCGCTCGGCCGAGCAGTACCGGCAGGAGGTCGCGCTCAGCCGCGCCTGGCGGGAGGGGCCCGCGGGCGAGCCGGCCCGAGGCTAAGCTCCCGTGCCGGTGCCGGTGCCGGTGCCGGTCCCGCCGCCGCAGTCCCAGACCTCCAGGCACTCGGCGAAGATCGACTCCTGGTCGGCGTAGTAGTCGGCGCAGCTGGCCTCCTCCATCGCTTCGAGGCAGGCCTTGGCCTGCTCCTTCGAGAAGGTGCAGTCCTCGTAGTAGACCTGGAGCTCCTCGGACTCGTCGATCAGGTCCTGCACGCAGACGGACATCTCGCCCCAGTAGTAGTCGTAGAAGCCGCGGAAGCAGTCGCGGTTGACCTCGCAGGCCAGGTCGGCGTAGCGCTTGTTGAAGCTGTCGGCGTCGAGCGGGCCGATGGCGCCGCCGCATGCGAGGAGGGTGAGGAGGGGGAGCATGGGGTGGACTATGGCCCCGGCCCGTCGAGCGTCAACGGGCTTGACCGCCTCCCGACATCTGAGGCGCCTCAGCGCAATGGGGGACTATCCAGAAACAGCGGGGGCTGGCGGCCGGACGACCCCCCTCCGCCTCGCTCCGCTCGGCACCTCCCCCC
>ERZ761602.3508-NODE-3508-length-22044-cov-5.739415_pt1 | contig 22044 bp, 13 predicted proteins | sample MGYA00512165_ERZ761602 | MGnify/ENA primary metagenome ERZ761602 (study PRJEB28899, sample SAMN02445085) | bioreactor sludge metagenome | biome: EBPR sludge; isolation source: Thorneside wastewater treatment plant | place: Australia: Brisbane, Thorneside...
TTCGACACCGTGCGCGATCTGCTGCGCACCGCGATCGAGCGCCCCGATCAGAAGGGCACCGTGCCCGGCGCCGCGGCATTGCTCCGAGAGCTCGGGCGCGCGGGCGTCGAGACGCACATCCTGAGCGGCAGTCCGGAGCAGCTCCGAGGTCGGATCGAGGAGAAGCTGCGGCTCGACGGCGTGCGCTATGCGTCGCTGACGCTCAAGCCCAACCTGCAGAACATCCTCCGGCTGAGGTTCCGCGCGCTCCGTGGCCAGCTCGGCTACAAGCTGCCCTCTCTGCTCCTGCGTCGCTGCGAGCTCCGCGCGCAGCGCGACGAGCGTGGGCGGATCCTGCAGGAGGTCCTGCTCGGCGACGACGCCGAGGCCGACGCCTTCGTCTACAGCCTCTACGCCGACGTCGTGAGTGGGGCCGTCGGCCGCGACGAGCTCGCCGAGATCCTGCGGCGCGGGCGGGCCTACGACGACACCGTGGCCGACGCCTTGCGCTGGGCCTCGTACATCGAACAAGCGCTCGGTGAGCACGAGGCGCCGGTCGTCGAGCGGGTGCTCATCCACCTCGATCGGCAGTCATCGCCCGCCGAGTTCCGGATCTACGGCCCACGGGTCGTGCCCTTCTACAACTACCTCCAGGCGACGCTCGTGCTCTTCGAGGACGGGCGCCTCCCGGCGGCGAGCGTGCTGCGCGTCGCCGCCGACCTGGTCGTCGTGCACAACTTCGAGCGCAGCGCGCTCGCGCGGAGCTTCCTCGATCTGCACCGCCGTGGGCACGTCTCGGTCGCGAAGATCGACGCACTCGACGAGGCGCTCGCGGATCGGCTCGCGCGAGGGCGACCCGCCGCGGCGAGCGAGCTCGTCGCGATGCTCGAGGCGCTGAAGCCCCTCCGGCAGCTCGGCCCCACGCCCGCCGCGCCTGCCGAACACGAGGTCGACTACCTCGCGCTCGTCGAGCACCACGACCCCCGCCGCTCGAAGCGCAGGCGCTGAGCTCCTCCGAGCAGGAGCCGTGTCCGGGGATCCGCGCCCGGGCCCCGCGAGTTTTCCGCTCGCCAAGCGCCCCCCGATCGAGCTAAGGCAGTCGATGTGCGCCGTCCCCTCCAGGGATCGGACCGACTCGCACGACCGTGCTCTCGAGCACAGACCCCTAACCGGTCAAGCCGGGCGCGACCGAGAGGTGACCTTCGGTGGACAGCGATCTAGCCGAGGCAGTGGAGGCGCTGAAGAGCGTCTTCGAGCGACGAACGATCCCAGCGCGCTTCGGGCGCGCCGATGCCGCCGTGCTCGACGAGCTGCGCAAGTCGCTCAAGGTGCCGTTCCGCTTCCGGTCCTTCCTCGCCGAGGCGAACCCGCTCGACGTCGAGACCGTGTCGCCGGTGGAGCGCGTGAGGCTCCTGCCCGCGGAGAAGATCCTCGAGGAGCAGGTCGGCTACGGCCGCGCGAGCGCGGAGGTCGAGGCCAACCCGAACTGGCGGAAGAGCTGGATCATCATCGGCCGCAGCGCGCTGCTCGGAGACCCCTACTTCCTCGACGTCTCGAAGCTCGACGCCGAAGGCGACTGCCCCGTGTTCACCGCGATGACCGGCACCGACACCTTCAAGCCCTCGCTCTGCGCGTCGAGCTTCCAGCAGTTCCTGCGCATCCTCGCCACGGCGATGGAGGTGGCGACGGGCTTCGGAGAGGCCGTGCTCGACGACGACGACGAGCGCACCTTCCGCGAAGCCATGGCCCCGAAGGTGAAGACCATCGACTCCGCCGCCCTGCGCGCGGGTCACTGGACCTGAGCCCTTCGGCACGGGGGAGGCGAACGACGGTGCCGAGCGACGATCCGCCGAGCCTCCACCGCCGAGCGCCTCCGTGCACGGAGGCGCGGACATGATCGGCTCCGGCGACGGCCCCGCGAGCCCCTGCCCCGCGTGCGGCGCAGCGACGGACGGAGGCGAGTTCTGCGGCCAGTGCGGAGCTGCGCTCCGGCCAGGCTCAGCCGTCGAGCGCACGGAGCCCGGCGAGCCCGTGCCGGAGCAGATGGCGCCCGCCCCCACGCAGCCCGCCGAGTCACGAGGCTCGAGCGAGCCGGCGCCGCGCGCGCACGCCCAGAACGCCCCGCTCGCGGCGGGCACGCTGATCGACGGCAAGTACTCGATCCAGCGCGTGCTCGGCCAGGGTGGCATGGGCGTCGTGTACCTCGCGACCGACGTGCACACGCGGGTCGAGGTGGTGCTCAAGGCCGTGCGCCCCGAGCTCGCCCACCGCAAGGACGTGCGCGAGCGAACGCTCGCCGAGGGCCGCGCGCTCGCGCGCATCGATCACCCGAACGTGGTGCGCCTGAACGCGGTCGTCGCCGACGACACGGGCCTCTGGCTGGTGATGCAGTACATCGACGGCGAGAGCCTCGACAAGACCGTCAAACGCTACTCGGAGGAGGGCCACCACCTGCCCTTCACGGTCGCGCTCGATCTCTTCCGTCAGATCCTGCAGGGCGTCGGCGCCGCACACCGCGAGGGCGTGATCCACCGCGACCTGAAGCCGGCGAACATCCTCGTGCGGCGCAAGGACGGCGTCGCGAAGGTGACCGACTTCGGGATCGCGAAACCGGCCGACGAAGAGCAGCCTCGCGGCTTCAAGACGAAGGGTGTCATCGGCTCGCTCTGGTACATGTCGCCCGAGCAGGTCCAGGGTCGGCGCGATCTCGACGCCCGCGCCGACGTCTACGCGCTCGGGATCCTCTGCTTCGAGCTGCTCACGGGCCACGTGCCCTTCGACGCCTCGAGCAGCTACGACATCATGCGCAAGCACGTCGAGGAGCCACTCCCGAGGGCGAAGGCCGAGCGCGCCGACCTGCCCGACTGGATCGACGACCTGCTCCAGCGCGCCTGCGCGAAGGATCGCGAGGCGCGCTTCGCGAGCTGCGAGGAGTTCCTCGCCACGCTCGACGCGCTCGCGGGCGGGCGCGCGACCATGGTCGGTGGACGTCCAACGATCGTCGGTACGAGCTCGCTCCGACCGCCGCACGAGACCGCGCCGCCCGCCTCGGCGACGACCGACGCGGTCGCGTCGCTCACGAGCCCAGGAGCGGCCACGTCTCCGGCGAAGCGAGGGCTCGGGGTGGTGATCGGGCTCGCCCTGTTGCTCGGGCTCGGTGCGGGCGCGTTGCTCTGGCTGCGCAGCGACCGCACGGACCGACGCCAAGCGCGCGGAGCGGCGAGCGTGGAGCCCTCGGCGTCGAGCCCCGAGCCCGAACCCAGCGCGTCGAGCGCGAGCAGCTCGGCGAGCGGCGCCGTTGCGGCCCCCCCGCCCGTCGACCCTCTCGACACGCTCGTCGGCGTCTGGCGCACCGAGTCGGATCGCCAGCTCGAGGCCGTGCGCGTCGCGGGCTTCGTGGAGTTCCGCGTGGTCGACCCCGCGGAGTTCGCCCCCGCCGACTACCGCGCGGGCGAAGCTCGCTTCGTCTTGAGCCACAGCGGCGAGGTCTACAGCGTCGACGACAAGATCCGCCCGGAGCCTCCGGTGGGCTACCGCTTCGACTCGGATCGAGCGCGCACCAGCTGCCAGGAGGTCTGGAGCAGCGTCGGCGATCGCCCGCTGCGCGCCGTGCTCGACGGCGACCGGCTGAGCGTCGACTTCGCCAAGATCGCCCCGAAGCCGTCGAACTTCCTGACCGACGCCAAGGACAAGACCGTGACGAGCTGCGTCGAGCTGCGCAAGGTCCCGGCGAGCCTCGGCCGCACCGTGCTCACGCGCGTGCGTTGAGCGTGCGCGCGCCCTGAACCGCGTGGCTCAGAAGCCGCCCGACTCCGGCACCACGATGGGTTTGCTGCCGTGCACGATGCCGCAGCGCACGGTCGTGCTCGTCTGCTGCGCGTTGGCTCGGCCGCCTCCAGCGACGAGGGCCTTGAACGACGAGTCGACCGCGGCGGCCACTTCGGACGCGCCCGCCGGCGGCACGGTGTTCCCGCTGAGATCGTACACCGCGTTCGACTGCGCCACGCCTCGCGCGACCTCGTTCGACGGGAACGCGAGATCCACCTTCACGCGCACGATCGTGCTCGACCCCGCCGACAGCCCGAAGCTCAGTGGCTTCTTCGCGAGCGTCGAGCAGAAGCCCGCCGCGCCGGTCCCACCGTTCGGGCCGTAGGTCGAGGCAGCCCAGGTGTGCACGTCGACCACGTGCTCCTCGCCTCCCTGCGCGTAGGCGACGCAGCGCGCCTGGGCTCGATCGAACTTCTGCCCCGTGGGACAGCCGGGCTCCTTCGCGCAGACCTGCCCGGTCCAGTACTCGTCCTTGGCGCAGGACTGCTCCGCAGGGACGCACGCAGCGGCGCCTCCCTCGACCACGAGCACCTCGCCTGCCGCGCAGCCGAGGGTCTGCCCCTGACCGAGCGACACCCCGGCCTGCTTGGCCAGCTCGTCCTTCGAGATGCACCACCCCGTCTTCAGGTCGAGCTTGTCGCCCGGCCGACACGTCAGCTCGACACACCCGCCCGACCACCCCGGGGCAGGAGGTGCGTAGGAATACCCCGCTCCGCAGTAGGCGTTCGCCTGGAGCTGGTCGAGGCACTGTCCCGCGAGATCGAAGTAGCCCTTCACGCAACGGCACCGGCGCTGCTTCGTGTCGAAGGCGGCGCCCTCCCCGCAGGACGAGATCGAGCAGCGGCAATTGCCGCCCGAGCAGACCTCGAGGAAACACGCGCCCGCCGGGCAGCCGAGCAGGGCGACCGGGGCCGACGCCGCCAGCAGGGCCACGGCGAGGAGCTGAGGTAGGCGGCTCATCGGCTGCGAAGCTACCCCCGCGAGGCGCTGGGGGCGAGGTTCTCGACGGCGCTCACCGCCCTTGCCAGCGCCGTTCCATCGGCTCGGACCCTGTGGTAAGCGTGCGCGCTGCCAGGGCCCGAGCTCGCCCGATGTGCAGTCAACAAGCTAACGGCTGGGGGTCGGGGATGTTCCCGCCACCCAGCGAGGCGACGAGCTCACCCCTGGAATCCGGCGAAGTACATCAATGATTCCAGGCCATTGGGCGCATGTTGCCAAACTGGCACTCGGCTTGCTTCAGTAGCTCAGGGCTCTTCTCGTTTCCTACAGCCGGCTTAGGACGGCCAAGTTTTCGTGACGCTCCCGAGGCTCCGCTCCGGGAGCCCTAGATCTTCTCGTCCGAGGGCGCTGCTCGCCCACGGTCGACGTGCAGTGCAAGGAGGACGACCGATGAGAATGTGGAAACGCGCGCTACTGGTGGGGGCCATCGGCCTCGGCGCCAGCGGCGCCGTCGGGTGCGCCGAAGAACGCGCTCCCATCAACCGGGTGCAACCCAACGCCCTGGCGAAGAGCTTCTTCGTCGGGGAAGACCTCGTCGGTACGACCGACGACCCGCAGTTCTGGGTCCAGAACACCGTGGTCGACGTCGGTTACGGCGCCGCGCAGGACGGCCTCTTCACGTCGACCTACGCGCAGCCCGTGACGCGCATCAAGTGGGAGATCACCGAGGACCTGCTCATCGGTCGCATCACCTACCAGCGCATCGACTTCTCCGAGAGTGAGGGCGCCGGCGGCGCGGCCGACATCGACGGCCAGGTCGCCTACGCGTTCCCCATCCGCTCGCACTTCGACATCCAGCGCGACTACAACCCGAGCACGGGCGAAGAGTCGAACGTCATCGTCGAGAATACGAGCGATCGCCCCTGGTACGAGCGGAGCTACTTCCGCGTCGACTGGTCGCGCAACCTCAACGTCGACGCCTACGACTTCGACACGCTCTCGCTGATGGGCCTCTACGGCGGCATCACCTACGAGCCCCTGTCGTACTGGGTGAACGACCCGAACCACCCCGACGCGCCGCACTTCGCGACCGACCAGGGCTACTTCGACATCACCAACAAGGCCTTCGCGACCCCGGGCCTCGTCGACCTCTCGCACTTGGGCTGGGGCATCGACTCCTTCCCGGCCTGCTATCTGGAGAACGACCTGTTCGGTGGAACGGCGCCCTTCGGCAACTGCAACCCGGTCGAGCTGACCCTGCGTCTCTCGTTCCGCCGCGTGCAGTTCAAGGACTTCGAGCCCGCCGATCACGACGGCTTCCGCTTCCAGGTCGCCGGCTCCTTCACCGTCGACCGCGACGGCTACGCACGCAACTACGGCATGCTGGACACCTACCAGCGCCGCTACATCACCCGCTACAACCTCTGGGAGCGCTCGCACGCCTACGTGCCCAAGGCGGACAATTGCCCCGCGGGCTGGGTCGAGTCCCCCGAGCTGCCGGGCGAGTGCATGAAGCCCTGCTTCACGCCCGAGTCCACGCCTCAGGGCCTGAGCCCCGAGCGTGACGGCGACGGCAACGGCACGCACGACGAGTGCGAGGACGTCACCGCGGTGCTGGCCTCGGGCTTGAGGGCCGAAGACAGGGACAAGGCCTCGGGCTCGCGCTGCGACTACCACATGCAGCGCTGCACCCTGCCCTACCGCCTCCGCAAGGAGGTCCCGGTGGTGTGGCACTACTCGAAGACCTCGAACCCCGACTTCTACGAGGGCACCGAGTGGGCTGCCCACGAGTGGGACGTCGCCCTGCGCGTCGCGGTCCAGACGGCTCGCTACTCGGAGTGCGCCCGCACCTCCGTGGGTGAGGACGAGAACGCCGTCGCCGCCGAGTGCGAGGCGAAGTACCCGGTCTACCGCGGTCAGCAGGAGGACAACCAGGACGCCATCGCGCTCGCGCGTGAGGTGGACGACTGCCGCGCTGGCATCATCAGCCCGAACGGCATCTCCGGTGCGCCCTACAGCGAGGGTCGCGTCTCGGCCTGCAACGGCCTCGCCGACAGCGTCGGCGGGACGCGCGGCTACCAGCCCGGCGTCATCGACACCGCCAAGCGCGGCGAGATGCTCGTGCTCTGCCACGGCCCGATCGAGCCGAACGACTCGCCGCTCTGCCAGCAGGACCTCCAGCGCCTCATGCCCGAGGCCTCGAAGTCGGCGGACCGCCGCCAGATCCTGCCCGCGGACGTGAAGGCCGCGGACTGCGACTACCACTGGCGCATGCGCTACGACGACCCGGCGAAGGCCGACGCGTCGATCCTCGCGACCTGCGACAACGGCTTCTACGCGCGCATGGGCGACCTGCGCTTCCACCAGGTCAACGTCATCCGCGACCCGCAGACGCCGTCGCCCTGGGGCATCTACACCGACAGCGAAGACCCGCTCACCGGCGAGAAGATCGCCGCGAGCATCAACGTCTGGTCGCACGTCAACGATCTCTGGAGCCAGGGCATCGTCGACATGGGCCGCTTCATCAAGGGTGAGCTCTCCACCGAGGAGATCACCGACGCCCAGTACGTGAACGACTGGGCCCTCGCCGCCGAGGCCTCCGCCGGCAACGGCGCGCTGGGCACGATGGATCGCGCCGAGGTGCTCAAGCGCCGCGCCGCAGTGGCCGACGGCCGCAACTTCACCAACGGCGTCCCGCAGAACAGCGGGCAGGCGATGCCTGAGATCAGCGACGAGGTGAAGGCGAAGCTGAAGGAGTTCGAGGCCAAGATCCGTCAGGCCGACATCCGCGCGGACTCCTCCGCGATGCCGATCAACCGCCCGTTCACCGACCAGCGTCGCGTCGCGGCGCAGGGCACGACGACCGAGGCCCTGCTCGTCGACGAGCAGATGATGCAGCTCGCTGGCATGAACCAGGCCGAGATCAAGGCCGCGTCGAGCGAGGTGACCGCGGGCACGGGCTCGGTGTGGAAGTCCGCATCGATGCTGCGCTCGCTCAACCCCCAGATCCAGCGCGACCTCCGCCAGGCCAAGGAGAACGCCCTCGCCGCTCGCGGCGCGTGCATCCTCCAGGCTCCGGAGAACGTCGCCCCGAACTCGCTCACCGGCATGATCGACGTGCTCGAGCGCAAGTTCGAGAACGTGACCTGGACGCACCCCGAGCGTGGTGTCGAGGCCTTCGGCAAGTTCAACTCCGAAGACAAGAACGACCCCTGGTACAAGAACAAGCAGTCGGCTCGCGCCGAGGCGATCCGCAAGTTCCTCGCGCAGCGCGCTCAGTACGCCGTCATGATCCACGAGATGGGTCACTCGATCGGTGAGCGCCACAACTTCGTGAGCTCGTCGAACGCCTGGGGCTACCGCCCGCAGTACTGGCAGCTCCGCACCAAGAACGGCACCGTCACGGCGCCCTGCAACGACGTGGACGCGACGGGCGAGGGCTGCATCGGCCCCCGCTACTTCGATCCGGTCACCAACGAAGAGCGCGACAACCTCATCTGGATGTTCATGTCCTCCTCGGTCATGGACTACGCGGGTGAGAACAGCCAGGACCTCATCGGCCTCGGCGCCTTCGACTTCCACGCGGCTCGGTTCTTCTACGGTGACACCATGACGGTGCACACCGACCCGACCTACAAGACCTCGACGCCCGGCAGCAGGGGCCGCTCGCTCCTCGCGATCACCGACAGCTTCGGCGGCATCGTGGGCTACCAGCACCTCAACACCGCTGGCGACCAGATCCACTACTCGCAGCTCAACCGGGTCTACGACCTCATCAAGCGCGATACCTGCGCCTCGGTCGGCGCGACCGAAGACGAGGTCCGCGCGAAGTTCAAGCCCTCCTACTGGAACGACGCCGTGCACGGCGTGTGGGATCCGGTGATGGACGGCCACATCGTCAAGGTCAACGGCGAGTACACCCGCTGCCGTGGCCAAGAGGTCGACTACGTCCAGTACGAGACGATGCGCAACCCGACCGCGCAGGAGATCCGCACCGCGGGCTTCTACCGTGGCGGCAAGGCCGTCGACAAGTTCGGCCGCTCGCGCGTTCCCTACGCGTTCGCGACCGACAGCTGGGCCGACCTCGGCAACCTCGCCGTGTACCGTCACGACAACGGCGCCGACGCCTACGAGCTCTTCAACTTCTTCATCACGGAGCAGGAGACTCGTCACATCTTCGACAACTTCCGCCGCAACCGCCGCACCTTCAGCGTTCGCTCGCAGTCGGGCCGCATCCTGTGGCGTTACAACGAGAAGATGCGCGACGGCGCGAAGGGCCTCGGCCTGCTCACCAACATCTACCGAGACTTCTCGGTGGAGCTCGGCCTCGACTTCAACGAGCTGTGGCCGTTCATCGCGAACCTGAACTACCCGGAGAACACGCTCGCCTCGGGCGTCGCGTTCGACCACTTCTCCAGGCAGCTCTTCCGTCCGCAGGCCGGCCCCCACGGCAAGGTCACGGGCGACACGGTCCTGCGCGCAGAGGAGTCGCTCCTCGCGGGCTGCTCGCTGCCGAACTGCATCCCGGGCGCGGTCACCGTCCCGAACGGCGCGACGGGTCGCTTCGGCCAGTTCAGCATCGGCGGCAAGCCGGTGGAGAACGCGCTCGCCGACGATCGTGGCGAGTACGACCGCGACTACACCCTCACCGCCGGCTCGTACTACGACAAGCTGTACGCTCCGTACCTGCTCACCGAGTCGGTCGACAACTTCATCAGCGACTCGCTCGGCGACTTCACCGACCCGCGCTACCGCGCCGTGTCCATGGCTGATCTCTTCCCCGATGGGTACCGCCGCCTCCTGGCGAACGGCCTCACCGGTGACGACTTCATCAAGGCCCCGCGCGTGGCGGCTGCGAACGGCAGCGCTCAGCTCGACAGCAACGGCTTCCCCGCCTCCGGCATCGGCTGGACCACGTGGTGGACGCCCTCCCCCGAGGTGTGCTTCCCCTCGGACGCCGGCATCGTCTGCAGCACCTACGGCTGCCCCTCGGGCCAGACCTGCAGCTACAACGGCAGCACCGGCGCGGTGGAGAACCTCCGCCCGCTCGACCCGCGCCTCCCGGCGGAGACCCTCCCCGTCGACCCGCAGGTGGGCTGGGAGCAGCAGAAGTGGCTCATCGCCATGACGCTCATGTACCTGCCCGAGAACCAGCGCGTCGGCTGGATCGACCTGATGGGCATCTGGGAGATCGGGACCGACAACGACCCCGAGTTCACCAACCGCATCGAGCTGCACCTGCCCGATGGTCGCATCTACGTCGCCCGCACCTACGGCACCGAGGAGATCTTCGGCAAGACGGTGCAGCGTGGCGTCGGCGCCCGCGTGCTCGAGTACGCCAACGAGCTGCTCGCTCAGGCCTACTACGGCGCTTGGGTCAACAACGGCACCACCGAGTGGTTCATCCCCGAGCTCAACCCCGACGGCACGCCCCGCGTGCGCGTCGACACGGGCGTCGGTCCGCTCGCCGGCACGCAGTTCGCGGACTGCAACGAGGGTGCGATCCCCAACACGGACGACCCGGCCACCTGGGCGGACGACGTGACCACGGGCTGCACCTGCGAGCGCAACCGCGCCTGCCAGAAGCTCGATCGCTACAAGTCGCTGCCGGCCTTCATGCGCCAGATGATGAAGGACTTCCGTATGGCGCCGGCTTCGATGAAGGGCATCTACGACTGAGCCCCGCACGAGGAGTGACGACCCCTCCGGGAGGAGGGCTCGCGCTCCCAGGCTGAGGGCGGCCGCGTCGCCGCCCTCGCCATGAACGAGCGAAGCCCCCGACACCGAGAGGTGCGGGGGCTTCGTGCTTCCATGCAGCCGAGGTTTCAGCCGTAGCGGGACGAGAAGAGCGAGCTCAGGCGGTTGTCCTCTCGGAGCAGGCCCAGGGTGTGCTCGGCGTGCCCGTGTGCGTAGCCGTTCCCGATGTAGAGATCGACGTCGGCGCCGATGCCCTCGGCGCCGAGCGCGCAGGCCGTGAACGAGGTGCTCATCGCGAAGAAGTAGACCTTGCCACGGTCCTTCGCGGAGCAGATCGCGGCCATCTCGCAGCCCGGAACGTTCACGCAGCTCAGCACCAGATCGGCGCCAGCGCCTGCCGTGAGCGCCATCACCTGATCGCGCACGCCCACGGTGTCGCGCGCGTCGCCGCGCAGGACGCCGTCGCAGAGCCCGAGCGCGACGAGGTCGTCTGCGTAGGGTTCGTGCGACTCGAGACCATAGACGCGACCGGAGCGCCCCACGCGCTTGCGCGCCTCGGCGGCGCAGAGGATGCCGCTCTTGCCACCGGCGCCGAGCACGACGACCGTGTCGCCCGGCCGCGCGAGCCTGGCCACCTGAGGAGCGGCCCCGGCCACGTCGAGTGCGGCGAGCGAGAGGCGCTCCGGTAGATCCTTGGGCATCTTCGCCATCGGAGCGGAGGCGAAGACGACGGCCTTGGCGACGACGTCGACCTGCGCGCTCTGCGGCCTCACCTCGAGGATGCGCTCGATGCGGAGCGGGGTCAGTGAGAGCGACGCGAGGGTCGCGACCCTGTCACCGACCTCGAAGCCTCGCTCCCGAACCAGCTCACCCACGCGCGCCACCTTGCCGAGCAGCATGCCGCCCGAGCCGGTCACCGGGTTGTGCTGCTTGCCTCGGCGCTCGACCGTCTCGCGGACCAACCGGGCGACCCCACCCGGCTCTGCCACGGTCGCCTCCTCCATCTGGCGGAAGCTCGCCGCGTCGATGTTCAAGGTCTCGACGTCGAGCAGGATCTCCGACTCGTAGAGCCGCGCCGGATCGGCGTCGAGGCGCTCGGCGCGCTGCGGCAGCGGCACCGGGACACCAGGCTCGGAGGGAGGAACGACTCGATGCAGCCCGAGGGGATCGCCCGCTTGCATCGGCGCACTCTACACCCAAGCCCCGATGCCTTGATCGGGCTTGGGTCGGGGAGCGGGGACGCCGCTTGCTGCAGCCTCGCCCGAGCTCCGCAGGACGTGAGCGAATTGTCCCCAGCGCCCCACTCCCTGCTAGGATGTCTTCGCTTGTCGACTTGACCCAATCGCTCGGGAGAATCTAGTCTCCACGCGCGTTTGGGCGAGTGCGACGCGCGCTCGAGCCTCGCTCGCCCCCCTCCCTCCGTTCCCACGAACGGCCTCCTTCCCTCCGAACGATGGAAAACCAGCCTTCCAGGGTGCCCGTGAACCGCTTGGCGTTGCGGTTCATCTCGGGAAAGTACCAGGGAGGGGAATTCCCGCTCGGCGAGAACAAGGAGATCGTCGTCGGACGCTCGAGTGATCTCGACATGGTCCTCGTCGAGGACATGGTCTCGCGCCGTCACGCGCGCATCTTCTGCTCCGACGCCGACATCACGATCGAAGACCTGGGCTCGACGAACGGCACCTTCGTCAACGGCGAGAAGATCCGCCGCGCCTCGCTGAAGGAGGGTGACCGCGTGCTCATCGGCACGAGCATCCTCAAGGTCGTGTCGATGGACGCGGCGAACGCCGGCCCGCGCATGGGCGCCGAGCACTCCGCCCAGCGCAGCCAATCCGGCAAGACGATGTCGGGCGCGATCGACGAGATCCCGCTGCCCGACCTGCTCCAGCTGCTCGGAACCTCGAAGAAGAGCGGCTGCTTGGTGGTCCAGTCCGACGAGGACATCGGCAAGATCTTCATGCGCAAGGGCACGATCGTCTTTGCGTCGATCAACGACCTCGACGAGGTGCCGCCGCTGAAGAGCGCGTACCGCATCCTCACTTGGACCACGGGCACCTTCTCGCTCGAGCCCTACGACGAGAGCCCGATCGAGGGCGAGATCGACGCCAGCGTGACCGAGATCCTCATGGAGGGTCTCCGGCAGATCGACGAGCTCAACAACCTCCGTCATCGCCTGCCGGACCTCGACGCCCGCGTGCTGCTCGTGCACCCGCTCTCGGCGCCGCTGCGAGCCCTCGGCCCGAACGAGCTCGACGTGCTGCAGCTGGCGCTCAACTTCGGCCACGTGGCGACGGTGCTCAACAAGAGCCCGGCGACCGATCTCGACACCGCCGAGATCCTGCTGAAGCTCATCGCGCAGAACTACCTCGCAATCGAGTAGCGCTCGGCTCGCGGCTGGGACAGATCAGCGCCCAGCATGTCGATCGCTGCCCCGGGGCTCCAGGATATCCACGCCGTCGCGCGAGAGCTCGGTCTCGCCGAGGAAGACGTCGTCCCCTACGGCCGAGACAAGGCCAAGATCGACGTCGATCGCGCGCTCGAGCGCGACAAGCGCGGCGCGGGTCGCCTGATCCTCGTGAGCGCGATCAACCCGACGCCTGCCGGAGAGGGCAAGACGACGATGTCGATCGGCCTCGCGATGGGGCTGCGTCGGCTCGGCGAGCGCGTCGCGTTGTGCCTGCGCGAGCCCTCGCTGGGCCCGGTCTTCGGGATCAAGGGAGGCGGCACGGGCGGTGGTCGCGCGAGCCTGCACCCCGCCGACGACATCAACCTGCACTTCACCGGCGATCTGCACGCGATCACCTGCGCCAACAACCTCTTGTCGGCGGCGATCGACAACGCGCTGCACTTCCGTACGTGCTTCGCGAAGGACGGGCGCATCGACCCACGGCGCGTGCGGTGGGCGCGCGCCCTCGACATGAACGACCGCGCCCTGAGGCGCGTCATGGTGGGGCTCGGCGGCACGACCCATGGCGTCCCGCGTGAGGAGCGCTTCGACATCACGGCGGCCAGTGAGGTGATGGCGATCCTCGCGCTCGCTCGCAGCAGCGAGGATCTCGAGCAGCGACTCGGTCGGGTCGTCGCGGCCGAGACGGAGGCAGGCGACATCGTCACGGCTGGCGAACTCGAGGTGCACCGCGCGATGACGGCGCTCCTGCGCGACGCGCGGCAGCCGAACCTCGTCCAGACGCTCGAAGGAGGCCCGGCCCTCGTGCACGCCGGGCCCTTCGCGAACATCGCGACCGGGACGAGCTCCGTGCTCGCCACCGAGCTCGGCATGCACTGCTCCGACTACGTCGTCACCGAAGCGGGCTTCGGACTCGACCTCGGCGGCGAGAAGTTCCTCGACATCAAGGCGCGCGTGCTGGGCGCCTGGCCTCGTCTGTTGGTGCTCGTCTCGACCCTCCGCGCGCTCGAAGCCCACGGAGGGGCCGCTCCTCGCAAGGCGGGTGTCGAGGCGCCGATCGACCTCGACGCGCTCGAGCGAGGCCTCGCACACCTGACGCATCACGTGCGCGTCGCCCAGGGCCGTGGTCTGCCCGTGGTCGTCGTGCAGAACGTCTTCCCCACCGACGGCGACGAGGCCTTGGCGATGGTCGAGCGACACGCGAGCTCGCTCGGCGCCGTGGCGGTGCGCTCCGACGCCTTCGCGCGCGGCGGCGAGGGCTCGGTCGAGCTCGCGCGCACGGTGCGCGAGATCCTGCTCGAAGGGGACGGTGCGCCGCCCGCGCCTCGCTACACCTACGAACTCGAGGCCCCGCTCGTGGAGAAGCTCGGCGCGATCGCGAAGACCTTCTACGGCGCCGACGGCGTCGAGCTCGGCCCGCGCGCCCAGAAGGATCTCGAGCGGATCGAGCGCGCGGGTTCCGGCAGCCTGCCCGTGTGCGTCGCGAAGACCCAACTCTCGCTCAGCGACGATCCGACGCGACGAGGTGTGCCCACGGGCGCGCGAATCGCGGTGCGCGAGCTCCGCGAGTCGCGAGGAGCGGGCTTCGTCGTCGCGCTCGCCGGCGAGATCTCGACGATGCCCGGACTACCGCGACGCCCCGCAGCAGCGGGCGTGAGGCTCGAAGGCGGGCGCGTTCGCGGCCTGATGCAGGGCGACTGAACGGCGCGGGCCTTCACGAAGCCGCGCCGGCGAGTCTGGGATCGTCGGCGCGCGGGCGGTGGGTTCAGGAGGCGTCTCGGCGCGCGGGCGGCGACGAGCGCCGCGCGAGCGTCGAATCGGTGGAGCTCATACCTTCCGCGACCTCGGTGGGCACGGGCGGCGCGTCCTTCGCCGCGGGCAAGACGACGGTGAAGGTGCTCCCGCGCCCCTCGTAGGAGCGCACCTCGATCCGGCCTTGTGCGCCCTGGACGATGCGTTGGCTGATCGCGAGCCCGAGGCCCGTCCCCTTGTCCTTGGTGGTGAAGAACGGCAGGAAGATCTTGTCGAGCACCTTTCGGGAGATGCCCGGCCCGGTGTCGGCGACGTGGATCTCGACGAAGGGTTCGTCGATGCGGCGATCCGAGCGGGTGGTCCGGCCGAAGCGCACGCGGGTGGAGAGCGTGACCTTGCCTCGATCGCCCACGGCCTGGAATGCGTTGCGCACCAGGTTGAGCAAGACCTGGCGCAGCTGCTCGGGATCGATGGCCGCGCGAGGGAGCTCCGGCTCGAGCAAGACGAGCAGCTCCACGCCTTCGTCGCGGAGCTCGGTGGAGACGATCTGCGCGGTGCGCCTCACGACGGAGTTGACGTCGATCGGGAGGACGGGACGCTCTCCACGATGCGCGAGATCGAGGACGGAGCCGACCACGCGGTCGAGCCTGTCGACCTCCTCGAGGATGATGCCGATGAACTCCTGCGACGCGGGCTCCGAGGGTGCCCCGGGGACGGGCTCGGCCAGGAGCTGCGCTGCTCCCTTGATCGCACCGAGAGGGTTGCGGATCTCGTGCGCGAGGCCCGCGGCCATCTGGCCGAGCAGCGCGAGTCGATCCCGCTCCTTCATCTGCGCGTAGGACATCGAGTTCTCGACCACGACGGCCATCTGCGTCGCGAGCTGCTCGAGCAGGCTCACCTCCTCCGGCCCGAAGGCGTCCTTCACGCGCTCGTCGGCGACCCCCAGGAGCCCGATGATCTCGCGGCTCTCGTCACGGATCGCGACGAGCACACCCGAGCGGAGTGAGCCGAGCACCTCGGCCGCTGTGAGCATCGCCTCACCCATCTCCCAGCGCTGCTCGCGCGCGCGTCGCTCGCGCAACTCCCGCTCGACCTCCTCGAGCGCGAGGCTCGAGCTCTCGAGTCGTTCGAGCAGCACCCTCACGGTGACCAGATCGATGCGCGCGGGCGTCTGCGCCCCGAGCGCTGCGATCTGGTCGAAGCCTGCCCCGTCGGCGTCGCGCAGGTACACGCCCGCCGCGGTCACGCGCCGCGATCGTTCGAGCGCGGCGACGACGAGCGGCCCCATGTCGCTCACCTCGAGCGTGTGGACCAGCCTCCGCCTCAGGTCGACCAGCGCGCGTTCGAAGTCCAGACGCTCGCGGAACATCAGCTTGCGGATCTGTTCCTCGACGCGCGCCTGCAGGGGCTCGAACACGACGAGCACGACGGTCGCCGCGAGCACGGCGTTCAAGTACATCGTGTTGAAGGTGCCGATGACCGTGAGCAGCAGGTAGAAGATGAACGCGATGAGGAAGGCGACCGCGGCCGCGACGAGCAGGCGCCCGAGCATCTCGGAGAGATCGAGCAGCCGCTCCTGACGTATCGACTGGCTCAGCGCGAAGAGGAAGACGACGCTGAGCACCGCCCCGACCGGGGGCGTCTGCGCCCCGACGAACCAGAGGAAGTCGAGGATGGAGGCCGAGCCGGCCAGCGCACCGATGACGACGAGGAAGCGGACCCTCCTCTGGATGGCGCGCGACGGGCTGCGCGCTCCTCGCTGACCGAGCTCCCAGAGCGCGAGCGTGATGAGCAAGAAGGCGTAGAGGAAGACGCCCACGCGCACGCCCGGCGCTTCGTGGAGCGGCGTGAGCAGCAGCACGACGAAGGGCAGCGCGCTGAACCAGCCGTAGCGTCGGAGCTTCGCCCAGCGCCCGGTCTCGTCCGGCACCATCGCGTCGAAGAGCGACAGAGCGAACTGCGGCAGGAGCACCGCGAGGATGCCCGTGAAGCGCTGCCAGATGCTCGCGAGGAAGAAGCCGTAGAAGGCCTGCGACAGGTACCAGAGCCCGATGGTCCCCGCGAAGGCCGAGAACGCGAGGTGCCCTCGACGCGAGCGGCTCCGGAGCAAGACCGACGCGGCGATCGCGAGCGCGAGCGCACCGCATACGAGCGCCGTGCGAGTCCTGAGATCGTAGACCACCGAGAGAGAGCCTAGCGTCTCGTGCGGCACACGCGCAGCCCCAGCCCGAGGCGCAGCCCCAAACCGAGGCGCAGCCCCAAACCGAGGCGCAGGCTCAGCGCGCGCTCAGGCGTCGTTGGGGCCGAGCTTCTTCGTGGGGTCGCCGCCCGGGTTCCACGGATCGGGCTCGGGCTCGGCGCGCAGATCGCCAGGGCTCGGCAGCGCTGCGCCGGAGCCATCGACCTGAGGAGAGAAGGGGTCGAGCGCGCGCGAGGCCGCATCGCTCGCGTTCTCGTCGCCCACCTGCTCCAGCGCCAGCTCGTCGGCCTCGACGATCGACGAGGCGACTTCGTCGACCGCCTCCTCGCTGCTGTCGGACTCAGGCCCCACGCAGCCCGAGAGCCCCACGAGGAGGATCATGGAGAACGCTGCGAACGAGCTCGTGGGAACGCTGGACTTCCTTTGCATACCGCCGCCCAATCTTCCGGGATGATAGCGCGCATCGAGGGCGAGTAAAGCCCCCGCGCGATCGGATGCGGAGCCCGTTCGAGCGCCAGCAGGCGCCTCGCCGTGCTCGCGAGGGTTCGTGAGGTCACGCATCGCTCAGTCCTCCTCGGCGTCGGAGACGCTCTCGACGGCTTCTGCGTCTCCAGGTTCCCCATCACCGGAGCCAGCCAGGCCGTACTGCTTGACCAGCTGCGACAACCTCGGCCGCTTCATGCCGAGCAAGCTGGCGGCGCGGGTGATGTTCCCGCCCGCGTCGCCCAGGGCTCGCGCCACGCACTCACGCTCGATCAGCCGCTTGATGTCGTGCAGGCTCGTGCCCGAGCGAATGCTCGCGTACGCGGCATCGGGCACCGACGCAGGAGCCGGCGGAAGCGTGGAGGGGGCCCTGGAGGGCTCGGCGGCGGAGGGCGCTCCACGCAGGGCCCCTCCGGATGGAGCGCGAGACTCCCCCGGCGACGAGGTGCGCTCCGTGACCGGCCCGGTCAGGGGCTCGGAGGAGTGTGCGAAGCTTGACGATGCGACCAGCACGGCTCCGGACGGAGCAAGAGCCGGGCCGAGGCTCGTGGCCGCCTCGAGAGGCGCTTCCACGCCGAGCTGGCGCAAGGACTCGACGTTGTCCGTGAAGTCCTCGAGCTCGAGCTCCTCGCCTTCGGCGAAGAGGGACGCTGCGCGCAGCGCATTCTCGAGCTCGCGCACGTTGCCCGGCCAGGAGTGCTGACGCAGCGCCGCGAGCGCGCGCGCCGAGACCCGCCGCAGCTCCGTACCGCGCTCGGCGGCGATCCGCGAGAGCAGGTTGTCCGCGAGCGCGCCGAGGTCACCGAGACGCTCGCGCAGCGGAGGCACCTCGAGGACGACGCCGCAGAGGCGGTAGTAGAGGTCTTCGCGGAATTGACCACGCTCCACGAGCGCCTTCAGGTTGCGGTGGGTCGCGCATACGACCCGCACGTCGGCGCGGATGGTCGTCGTTCCACCGACGCGCTCGAAGGAGCGCTCCTGGAGCACGCGCAGCAGCGCGACCTGCGTGGCGGGGGAGATGTCCCCGATCTCGTCGAGGAAGAGCGTGCCACCCTCGGCCGCCTCGAAGCGGCCGCGACGTCGGCCGGCGGCGCCAGTGAACGAACCCTTCTCGTGACCGAAGAGCTCGCTCAAGAGCAAGGTCTCGACGAGCGCCGCACAGTTGACCTTCACGAGCGGCCCGGAGGCGCGCGCGCTGGCGGCGTGCAGCGCCTCCGCCACGAGCTCCTTGCCCGTTCCGCTCTCGCCGTGCACGAGCACGGTCGTGTCGTGGGGGCCGACCTTGCGGATCGCGCCGAGCAAGGCGCGGATGGCCGGGTCGTGGCCGATGATGCCCCGCGCAGCAGGCGCGACCTCTCGTCGCCGCCCGAGCTCGTTCGTCGCATGCACCGCAGCGCCCTTCGCCGCTTCGGGCGCGAGCTCTCTCACCAGAGGCGAGGCGGACGCCGGCGAGCCTGCGCGCTCAGCTGCCTCGAGCGCCGCGAGCTCGACGAGCTCGGCGCGCGCGAGGTAGCGCTGCGCGAGCGCGGGCGACAAGCCCTCGACGATGCGATCGCGCGCCTTCGAGGCTGCGCGCAGGTGGTTCGAGGCTTCTTCGAGCGCGCCGCGCTCGCGGGCGGCGCGGGACGCGAGCACGAGCGCCTCGCGAACGAGCTCGTCGTCGTCGACCTCCGTGCACGCGCGCAGCGCGGCCGACACGAGCTCCGCACGGCAGTGGCCCGCCGCGCGGGCGACGAGGGCCTCGAGCAGCAGCTGTTCGGCCCTGCCGCGCGGGCTGTTCGCCTGCTCCGCCGCGCGCTCCAGCAGGCGCGAGGCCTGGGCCACCTCGCCGTCGGCGAGCGCGATGCGCGCGCCGAGCCGCAGCGCCTCGGCGCAGAGCCCAGGCGCTCGGCCGTGGAGCCGAGCAGGGTGCGCTCGGGGTTCGCTTCGATGGGCGTCGGAGCGAGCAGCTCACGACGCCCCAACGAAGCGAGCGTGTCGGACAGGTGGCGCTGCGCGCCGACGGTGTCGCCGCGCAGGAGGCGAACGCGCGCGGCCACCAGGGAGAGGTGGGCGGCGTGCGAAGCGGAGAGGCCGGTGCGGAGCGAATGTCGCGCGAACCGGATGGCGTCGTCGGCCTCGTCGACGAGCCCCATCCAGAGACGGAGCTCGGCGAGGTTCGCGATGGCGCGGACCACGCGAGGTCTCTCGCCCGTCCGTCGCAGCACCTCCACCGCGCGCTCACCGAGCTCGAGCGCGTCGACGTGGCGGTGCTCGAGGATGGCGATCGTCGCGAGGTTCGTGATGGCCATCGCCATCGCGCGCAGCTCGTCCGCACGCTCCGCCTCCGCGAGCACCTCCTCGAGCATCGAGCGTGCGTCGAGCCGTCGGCCGAGCGAGAGCGCGGCGATCGCTCGGTTCACCCTCGAGCGCAGCTCCGCGGTCACGAGGCCACCGAGCTGCGCGTCGAGCGTGTCCTCGACGAAGCGTGCCTCGGCCTCCGCGAAGGCGGCTCCCGACAGGAGCAGCTTGCCGAGGACGTTCCGCGCGGCGAGCCGAGCTTCTTGCGCCCTCGCCGTACCTGAGCCGACGCGGTGCTCGAGCTCGCAGAGCGCGTCCTCGGCTCGCTCACGCGCCAGGCCGAGATCGCCCGCGGCGTAGGCCAGCTCGGCCAGCTCCACCTTCGCCGCGCCCACGATCGTGGGGTCGGCGGACGACAGCGCCCGGCCGAGGGTCAGCTCGGCCGTCGCCAGATCGCCGCGCGCGACGTCGAGACGCCCGACGGCCAACAGACCGCGTGCGTCGAGAGGGGCCACCGAGAGCAACAGGCGCCCGAGCTGGACGGCGTGGTCGAACTCGCCGTAGCGCTGCGCGAGCTCGGTGAGCTCGAGCAAGGCCTCCGGGAGCTCCGCGTCTCTGGCCACCTCGCCAGCCTCGGCGCGCCGCGCGAAGGTCGTCAGCGCGTGCGCCGCACGCTCGACGAGCTCTCCGCGCGCCTCGGGTTCCAGCCGGAGCACGAGCGCAGCGCGGATGGAGCGACGCGCCGGGGCGACGGCGCCGGCGGAGAGCGAGAGCTCCGCGGCTCGAAGGAGCGCCCACGCATCGTTGCCGAAGCAACGTTCGAGCGAGCTCGCCAAGCGGGTAGCGCGATCGCCGTCGAGAGGTTGCGCATGCTCCACGAGGAGCGCGCCGACGGAGTCGCCAGCGACGAGCGCGATGCCCTCGCCACGCAGCACGTCGAGCAAGGCAGAGAGCGGAGGACGTGCGTGAGCGGCCTCGGGCACACCTGGGCGGCCGGGCCCGCCCACGACGTCGCAGCCGAGCACGGTGTCGAGCTCGTCGAGGCGAGCGAGCGGCCAAGCGCGCCCCGCGGCCGAGAGCACGGCGTGGAGCGCGCGCGCTCCGTCCGGCAGGCGCGCGAGCGCCGCACCACGCGACGGCACGGGCGTGCCACGCACCGCGTTCAGCCAACGCTCGAGCCCTGGCAGCGTGGCGACGCCGCCCCGCTGATGGCCCAACGCCAGCGCGTGGACCTCGGAGACGAGCGCGTCAGGCGGTGCAGGCCCGGCGTCGGGGCCAGGATCGGGGCGACCGCTGTCGAGGGGCGCGAAGCTCGGCGCGTCGACCGAGCGTGAGGCCGTGCGCCACCACGCCGAGGCCTCACGCGCGGAGAGCACTCCGTCGAGGGCCACGCCGACGATCGCCGATTCGGCTGCACGACGCGAAGAGCTCCGGGAGAGCGGTGAGGCTGGGCGGACCCACACCACGACGGGCGCGCGGTCCGAGGGGGGGTCTCCTGGCTGCGGATGCCGCGCCAGCGCCGACGCCAGCGCGTCGAGCACCAGCAGCGAGAACCGACCGGGCCGTCGGTCGAGCACGACGAGCTTGCGCGCGGACGAGCGCTCGAGCGCGTCGGCGAGCGCCGCGCCCACCTCTCGCGACGAAGCGTCGCGCGTGGATGGCTCGCATGAACCGGACACGACTCGAGCGTGGTCGAGACGGCGGGCGCCGAGCGCCGAGTGGAGCGCGGCGACGACGTCTCCTCCAGCGTCGTGCACTGCGAGCAGAGCGCCGTCGCCGAGCCGACGGGCAGCATGCACCGCGGCCGCCTCGAGCGAAGACTCGCTCGCCCGCGCGTCCGAGGACTGCACGACGACCTCGAGCAGCGGCGCGGTGCACGCGGTGAGCCGTGCGTCGAAGGCCTCGAAGCCGCGGAGTGAGGGGGCGTCGGCGTGAGGGACCGAGGCGTCCTCGAGCGTGCCGAAGGAGGGCCTCTGCGCGTCGACCTCGGAAGACGTCACGCTGGCGTTCGAAGACGTGCCGTCCGCCCAGGTGGCTCCGAGAGCCTGCGTCGAATCGACCGGTCGGAGTGCTCGTACCACCACGCCCAGGAGCTACCTCAGCGGCGGGAGGGCGACAATGCACGACGGTCGGAGGAAGCTCGAATCCGTCGCTCGACCGGGTGCGCGCCGGGCGCGGCCGAGGCCGTGGCTCCTGAGAGCTCGGCGATCGCCGCCAGATCCTCGGCGCGCGCCTCTCCGAGCGCGGCCGCGAGCGGGACCTGGCATGCCACGAGCTCGCGGTAGAGGGGCAGCAGACCGGGTCGCTCGCGCTCGAGCACGTGCAGGTGCCGCCGGATCGTGGCGAGGTCGCCGCGACGGACCGGGCCGCTCAGCGCAGCAGGCAGCCCGCGTCGTGAGAGCTGCTCGACCGCGCTGCGCAGCAGAGGTCCGAAGAGCCGCTCCGCGCGCGTCGGCAGGCCCTGCTGGCGCAGCAGCTC
>ERZ761602.3509-NODE-3509-length-22039-cov-15.650291_pt1 | contig 22039 bp, 23 predicted proteins | sample MGYA00512165_ERZ761602 | MGnify/ENA primary metagenome ERZ761602 (study PRJEB28899, sample SAMN02445085) | bioreactor sludge metagenome | biome: EBPR sludge; isolation source: Thorneside wastewater treatment plant | place: Australia: Brisbane, Thorneside...
CGAGATCTACACAGAGTAGATCGTCGGCAGCGTCAGATGTGTATAAGAGACAGCTTCAATATAGTACCAATAGTTCATTCATTTTCTTGACCCTATATTAAGTTATGACATAATTTATGAATAAGGAGAAAATCATGAAGAAAAGAAATTTATTTTTATCTATATTTTTGGTCATTGCACTTTCCGCCTGTAATTTACCAACAGAAAGTGGAGGTGGTGATTCAGATGGTACTGAAGAAGCACCTATTGACGATTTGGCTTTAACAGTCACTGCCCAGGCATTGTTATTGCAAAATTCACCAACCCCTGAATTTACAGCAACACCACAGTTTACTTCTACACCAGAATTAACCGCCACGCCTTCTGTGCCTCAAGTGAGTGTGAGTGTAAATACCAATTGCCGAACTGGACCAGGCGTTGTGTATGATTTGCTGGGTGGTTTGAACATTGGTCAAACTGCTGAGGTGGTTGGCAAAAGCTCATCCACTGGCTATTGGATTATTAAGTTACCGGGTAGCAACACCATTTGTTGGCTATTTCCGCAACATGCAACGGTGAGTGGTAACACTGCTAATTTGCCTGAATATCCTGTGCCGCCTACACCAACGCCTTCTTTACCTGCCGCACCAACCAACTTTAAGGTAGATGATAAAACTTGTAATATAAATGGCATTACTCTTAAGTATGACGTTACCGTAAAGTTGACTTGGAATGATGTTGCCAATAATGAGTCTGGATATCGTATTTATGAAAATGGCGTTGAAATTGTCGCCTTAGCGGCTGACGTAACTAGCTATACATACAACACAACCATACCAATTGTTCCACCACCAGGAAGCCCAGCAGTCTTCACTTATGCAATTGAGGCTTACAATAGTGCAGGAAAATCAAGCCAAAAAGATGCAACAGTACAATGCCAATAATTTAATGTGATTAGTATGTGAAACAAAAAAGCCTTGCGGATTTTATCCGCAAGGCTTTTTTATAAAACAACAATCGTCAATCAAAAATTGACTAAGTGCCTTCTTCCCAAGAATTGAGGTAATGAAGTTGTTCGTCGGTGAGTTTATCAATCTTCACGCCCATTGATTCAAGTTTGAGGCGAGCAATTTCGTTATCAATTTCTGTTGGGACGGAATAGACTTTCTTTTCTAATTTATCAGCATTCTTTGCCATGTATTCAGCAGACAATGCTTGATTGGCAAAAGACATATCCATAACAGAAGCAGGATGACCTTCGGCAGAGGCGAGGTTAATCAAACGACCTTCACCGAGAATGTTAATCTTGCGTCCGTCTTTGGTTAAGTATTGTTCGACAAATGGACGAACCAAATTTGGTTTGCCTTTGCTCATGGCTTCTAAAGCAGGGATGTTAATTTCAACATTGAAGTGACCAGAATTTGCAACAATGGCGCCATCTTTCATCACTTCAAAATGATGTTTATCCAACACGTTGATATCACCAGTGACTGTACAGAAGATGTCACCAATTTTGGAGGCTTCGGTCATGGTCATTACTTGATAACCATCCATCACCGCTTCGAGTGCTTTCATTGGGTCAGTTTCAGTGACGATAACATGTGCGCCCATACCGCGTGCGCGGGAGGCGAGACCACGTCCACACCAGCCGTAACCAGCCACAACAAAAGTTTTACCAGCGAGCAATACATTGGTTGCGCGGATGATTCCATCTACTGTTGATTGACCTGTGCCATAGCGATTGTCAAATAGGTGTTTGGTGAGCGCGTCATTTACGGCGATAACTGGGAATTTCAACACGCCATCTTTTTCCATCGCCTTCAAGCGGATAACGCCTGTAGTGGTTTCTTCTGTTCCACCAATAACTTCTTTGAGCATTTGTTTTCGTTCTTCGTCTTTCAAGCCTTTTGCCCAAGCACCTAAAGATGGTTCAAGCTTTTCAAAACGTCCCATTTCAATAAAGAAAAGTGAAGACACCAAATCAGCGCCATCATCCATGGTCATGTGTGGTTTGTGTTCCAATGCGGCACGGATGTGTTTGAAGTAAGTGACTTTATCTTCGCCTTTGATTGCAAAGGTTGGGATTTCAAATTGATTCACCAATGCGGCGGCGACATCATCTTGTGTTGAAAGCGGATTGGAAGCAGTTAAAACAATATCTGCTCCACCTTCTTGTAATGCCACCATCAAGTTTGCAGTTTCAGTGGTTACATGCAAACAAGCAGAGACACGCAAACCCTTTAATGGTTTTTCTTTCTTGAAGCGTTCACGAATAGAACGAAGGACTGGCATTTCACGTTCTGCCCAATCCATGCGGCGACGTCCACCTTCAGCCTGATTGATGTCTTTAATATCGTAGTTACTCATTTTTTAATACTCCTTATTACTTAGTACGATGTGACGATTCTTTCTTCGTGTTCGCAGAAGAACTCACCTGCCACATTCCCTGATTATTTCATTAGAGTTGGTCTCAACAATTAGCACTACTTGACATCAATCGTAGTGGGTATGTACGGCATCAAGGCGAACACTGCCAGCTTAACCAACGAATCTAAATAGATTTTTATTTCAATAAAGTATCTAACTTCTTATCATCATCAAAATGTTTACGGAAACGATTCACAAAATCTTCTCTTGTGTAAGCATGGCTTTGTGGACCTTTTTGCTCTAAACAATACACAGCCGCTAATGAACCAATTTCACCACATAACTTCCAATCAAAGCCATGTGAATAGCCTGATAAAAATCCGCCTCGAAAAGCATCGCCCACACCAGTTGGGTCTACAATTTCATCTTCTGGTACTGTGGGAATATGAACAGAAATACCATCGGTATATAAATCTGCACCATCTTTGCCACGTGTGATGACCAATACTTTTACATGTTCAAGGATTTGGTCTAAACTCCAACCAGTTTTTTTGGAGATTAATCCAAACTCGTAATCGTTACAAAATAAAAATTCCGCACCTTCCATGTCACGAGCAAGTTCATTGCCTTCGAGTCTCAAAATTTGTTGGCTCGGGTCATATAAATATGGGATTCCTAATTCACGGCATTCGGCAGGAAATTTCATCATCGCATCCGGTGCTGATGGTGATACGACAACTAAATCTGGTTTTTTATCTAATTCTTTGATGGATTGTGTAGCAGAATGAGCCATCGCCCCCGGGTAAAACGAAGCAATCTGTGCGGATGCATGGTCAGTTGTGGCGAAGAAAGAAGCGGTGAATAATCCAGTAACCACTTTCATTAAAGAAGTATCCACACCTTTTGCTTCAAGCCACTCGCGATAATCTTCAAAGTCCATACCCACTGTTGCCATCACACGTGGCTTGCGACCAAGCAATGCCATGGTGTAAGCGATATTTGGTGCAATTCCACCACGTTGTTTTGACATGGAATCCACCAAAAACGAAAGACTGATAGATTCCAAACGGGTGGGCAAAATTTGTTCTTTGAAATGACCGGGGAAGGTCATCAAATAATCGTAAGCGACAGAGCCTGTTAAGAGAATGTCCATTATTTACTCGCAGTAAAAGGCGCACTCGGGTGAGTGCGCCATAAATTTTCTAACTTTCGTGAGTTTATCACGAGGTTTTATAGATGTAAAGTTTTTTAGCAATGAAAACAGACCGTAGACCATAGACGGTTTAACACGGTCTACGGTCTATCGTCCATCGTCAATTTTCTCAAACTCACTTCAAACGGTGGATATGCAATTCCATTTTCAGTAACAATACCAGTCACCAAACGATTCGGGGTTACATCAAAGGCTGGGTTGCGGGCTTTGGCATTTTTGGGCGTAACAGATTCGCCTTGAAATTGAATATCCAACACTTCATTTGGATTACGTTCTTCAATCGGAATCAAATCACCGCTTGCGAGTGATAAATCAATGGTTGAGGTTGGCACAACAGGATAAAACGGAACACCATTATCATGCGCCGCGAGTGCCAACATATATGTTCCAATTTTATTAGCAACATCACCATTTGCAGTTGTTCTATCTGACCCGACAAAACATTTTTGCACTTTGCCTGTTTTCAAAAAATAACCCGACATATTATCGCTGATAATTTCATAAGAAATTCCATATTGCTCTAATTCCCACGCCGTTAATCTCGCGCCTTGCAAACGCGGGCGCGTTTCATCTACCAACACATGAATCTTTTTTCCTTGCTCATGCGCTGTGTGAATCACACCCAACGCTGTTCCCCAATCCACAGTTGCTAACGCGCCCGTATTGCAATGATGAATAATCGTATCGCCATCATTGATTAACGTTGCACCATGTTCTGCCATACGTTTATTAATTTCTACATCTTCATCTGCGATTTTTTGTGCTTCATCCAAAACAATTTGACGAAGTTCATCCGCGCTGCTTCCTTCGGGGATATTTGCTACTACACCCATAACTCTATCCACCGCCCAAGCAAGATTCACTGCGGTAGGACGCGAGTCTTTCAAAACAGTAGCCGCATGTCTAAGGTCAGCGAGCAGGTCTGCCCGTGATGATGAAGCGGATTCATATCCTGCAAGTGCAAGCCCAAATGCGGCGGCGGCTCCGATAGCAGGTGCTCCACGCACTGTCATATTTTTTATTGCTTCAGCAACTTGTTTATGTTTATTAAATGAAACGATTTCAAAACGCGCAGGCAAAATGCGTTGGTCAATCATTTTGAGTTGGTTGTTTTCCCAAAAAACGGAACGCATTTTAAGATTATAACCTGATTAATAGGCTTGCTTGACGCGCCTATCTTTTGCCGTTATAAAACTAGGATGAAGAAAAATATTCGTGCACTCTTTATGGTTTGGCTGGCAATTGTCACTTTGGCTTGTTCTATTTCGCCCAATTTGCCAAGCATTCCTCCCGGCTGGACGTTAACGCCAGACCCTTCTGCTTTACCAACTTCTACATTCACACCAACAGTTACACCGACTCCATTAATCACAGAACGCGTGGGCGTTGGTGATTTGGCTTTGTTTTATGGTGATTATGATTCTGCATTATTGCAATATCAAATTGCCTTGCAAGATTCACCTGACCCTGAAATTCGTGCAAATGCAAAATGGGGTGAAGCCCGCATTTATTTTTCCGAAGGCAGAAACAACGAAGCATTAACCGCTTTACAAAGTTTAATTACAGAATATCCGCAATCGGTTCATGCGGCACAAGCATATTTCTTACAAGGTTTTGTTTATTATCGTTTAGAAAATTATCAATCTGCGGCAGATGCGTGGCAGACGTATTTAGTCTTACGTCCCGGTTATATAGATGCGTATGTGCAAGAATTACGCGGTGATGCGTTGTATAACGCCAAAGATTATGCGAGTGCATTTTCTGCTTACAATGCTTCAATTCAAGCCCCATCATTAAGTGACGATATTCAAGTAGATATGAAAGCCGCCGCCTCACAAAAAGGCTTAGGCAATTATGTTGAGGCAATTGCATTATATGAAGGCATTATTGCGCGTGCACCGAATGATTACATCAAGGCTCAGGCGGTGTATGAGATTGGGTTGGCGCATCAGGCACAAGGTCAGAATGAGGCGGCGATTGAACGATTCAAATTTGCAGTCAACAATTATCCGCTTTCATATTATGCCTATCTAAGTTTAGTGGCAGTGCTTGATTTGGGTGGAACAGTCAGCGAATTGCAACGTGGTCGCGTTGATTATTTTGCAGGTCAATATGCTGTGGGCATTGCCGCCTTTGACCGTTATCTACAAACCAACCCAACTGATAATGATGGCACTGCGTATTATTATCGCGCCTTATCAAAAAGCAATTTAAGTTTATACGATGAAGCCCTTGTTGATTACGATTTTTTTATTGCGAATTATCCCGCTCACCCCAATTGGGCAGATGCATGGGGTGAAAAAGCATTTATTTTATGGGCGCAAAAAAATGATTACACTCGCGCTGCAGAAACTTTGTTAGAGTTTGTGCGCAATGCACCCACTAGCACCATCTCAAGTTCTTATTTGTTTAGTGCTGGGCGCATTTACGAACGCGGAAACCAAATTGATAAAGCCATTGAAACATGGTCGCGTTTAGCCAATGAATATCCCGGCTCACAAGAAGCACCGCTAGCAATTTTTATGATGGGGATTTTAGATTATCGGCGCGGACAATATGACCTCGCCCTCGCTTCTTTCAACCGCAGTCTTGCTTCTGCCACCTCAGCCAGTGACCAAGCCCGAGCCTTGTTGTGGATTGGCAAAACGTATCAACAATTAGGTGACATTGCCTCCGCAGAAACTGCTTGGCGTGATGGTCAAAACAAAAACTCAGGTGGCTATTACAGTGAACGAGCCAGAGATTTGTTATTGGGGCGGGCTCCGTTTGCGCCAGTGACAATCACCAACACGCCAAATTTCGAACAAGAACGCGCCGACGCCGAAGTATGGATGCGATTAACATTTAATTTAGGAAATGATATAGATTTGAGCAATCTTGGTCCTTTAGCATCAGACGAACGCATCATTCGCGCCAAAGAGTTTTGGGACCTGGGTTTTTATAACGAAGCCCGCGCTGAATATGAAAATTTACGCACACAATTAGAAACCCAAGCCGATGCAGTAAATAGTTTTCGCTTAACAAATTATTTATTAGACGTAGGCATGTATCGCGTGGCGATTTTTTCAGCCCGCCAAATTTTGACAATTGCCGGGCTAAGCACTCATGCCGAATCTATGATGGCACCTGCTTATTTCAGTCGCATCCGTTATGGACATTATTTTTCAGAGTTAGTAAATCCCGAAGCGCAAAAAAATGGACTTGACCCATTATTTGTGTATAGCGTGATTCGTCAAGAAAGTTTATTTGAAGGTTTCGTCAGTTCTGTCGCCGATGCACGCGGATTGATGCAAGTCATCCCGACCACTGGCGCACAAATCGCTTCTGAATTAGGCAAACCACTGGATTACACATCTGATGATTTGTATCGTCCGTACGTCAGCATTATGTTTGGGACGCATTACCTTGCAAAAAATCGCACATTGTTTAATGGAGATATCTACGCCACGCTCGCCGCCTACAACGGCGGACCTGGCAACTCACTTGCATGGAAAGAACTGGCTGGTGATGACCCCGATTTATTTTTAGAATCTGTGCGTTTTGAAGAGACGAGAAATTACATTAGGAATATCTATGAAATTTTTGTAATTTATAGAAGGTTGTATGGGGCTGGAGAGCAGTAAGGGTTATAAAAATAAAGGAGACTTAACATATCTCATTTGGTAGTAATCACAAAACTAGTCCTGTAAGATTTCAAAGTTTAAAATCTCTATTTTGTATTCTTCGTCAGCGACATTAGGGTGGTCAAATTTTATTAATTGTGGGTAATGATACTGGGAATCAAATGAAATGATGATGCTTTCGCTCCAACTTGGAGGACTTATTTCTCCCCATTCCGACTCGAAATCCATTCGTGATTTTTTTAGCTCGTCAAACAAAGCTGGTATTGTGTAATTATTTGGCAAAATCGTGGGAAGAGTCTCCTTACAAAAACTACCGTCAAAATCGATTATTGCTTGTCCGCAACTTGCTTCAAAATTTGCAACCACATTGTTTTTTACAGTAAGTGTTAAAGTGTAATCAACCCAATTGCTATTTGAATTCACTTCGATTTGGTAACTATCGATATTAAGGTCTTCCCACAACTGATTTTCACTTGCAATAATTCTTTCTAATTGATTGTTCAGAGCTTCATTAATTTCTTCTTTTGAAGGAGTTTCAGGCGCACAAGCTACACATATCAAAATTGATGTTAGAAAGATAAGTTTATTTATTTTCATGAACCAGTCATTTTATTATGCAGTTGCCTAACTTCTAACAAATCAATCCATGTGCGCCACAATGCGTTGATGCGCAGTTTCCACGTCCATATCCAACACAGAAATCAATTTATCACGTCCAGTTTCGCCTGCCACAATTTCCACGCGGGTTTTTGGCACGCCGAGCACATCCGCCAAAAAGGCGATTAACTCTGCGTTGGTTTGGGCATCTTCTGCATCCGCCGCAATGTGGACTTTGATTGTGCCATCATTCATCATGCTCACAATTTGATTTTGACTCGCACGTGGAGTCACTCTCACTGCTAAAGCCGAACCACGTTTTCCATCACTTAAATTAAATTTTCTAGCCATGTTTCACCTCGTTATGAAAGAAGGAATATAATCAAAATTCGAGAAAGAAAATCAACTGCTAATATCAAAATTAACGGACTAAAATCCAAGCCGCCCATGTTAGGCATAAGATTGCGTATCGGATTCAAAAACGGAGCCACAATTCTATCTAACGCCTCACGGATTGGATGATATGGCGAAAGAAAAAACGAGAGCAAAGCATTTGCAATCACAATCCAAACAAAAGTCTGCGAAATTACCCGAATAAACAAAACCAAAAACTCAACCGTCATTCATCCTCCGTTTTATATTGTCTCTCACCGACAATTGCCGTACCGACTCGTACAAACGTCGCGCCTTCTTCTACAGCCACTTCATAATCCAAACTTGTACCCATAGATAATTCAGAAAAATCAACTTGCGGAAATTGCCCAAGCAAAAATTCTTGCAAACGTTTTACCTTCACAAAAAACGGACGAGAAAATTCAGCATCATCACCAAGTGGCGGCATCGCCATCAAACCACGAATTTGCAAATTCGGTAAACTCAAAATTTCATTGATATCCGTCAGCAAATCATTCCAACGATTTTCATCAAACGCATTCCAACCGCCTTTGCTTTCCTCACCACCAACATTGAACTCCAACAAAACTGGCAACGTCCGTTTGGCTTCACCACAAAATCTATCCAAACGTTTGGCAAGTTTGATGCTATCTAACGAATGCAAAAAGTTAAAGTGCTGTGCCACCAACTGCGCCTTACGGCTCTGCACGTGACCAATCATGTGCCATTCTACCGCAGAAAAATTAGACAATGATTGAATTTTCGTAACACCTTCCTCGGCATAATTCTCACCCAAAATTTTCGCACCAGCCTCAATCGCCGCCTGCACAATTTCCACAGGCTGAGATTTCGTCACCACCACCAACTTAACCGACTCAGGATTCCGCCCCACCTTTTTTGCAGAAACTGCGATTTTCTCTAATGTAGATTCATATCTTTCTTTGATTTGCTTAACCAATTCATCCATATCTCAATTTTACCCCGCCTCTTTCATAAGGTGATACCTGTTTGCTGAACTTCAGCATTTTCTTACGCCCACACGTAGGGACACAGCGACGCTGTGTCCCTAAAATTTAATTTAACGCCATCAACACCCCAAAACGACCTGTCTTTCCTTTTTCAGCACGATGTGAAAACCAATCATCCAAATGACAAGCCGTGCATAAACCCGACACTTGAATTTGCTCCACGCCAGAATTTCTCAATTGAATTGCATTGGCTGTCCACAAATCAAGATAAAGTTTATTGTCTCGTGTTTGTAAAACTTTTTCAGAATCATCTTTATATTTTTCACGAAATTGTGAAGCCACATCCTCACCGATTTCATAATGGTCAACAGAAATAGATGGACCAATTCCAGCAACGATGTTTTCAGGCTTGCAGTTGTAATGCTCAACCATCGCATTCACTGTCACTTCGGCTACACCTTTGACGGTTCCCATCCAGCCTGCATGTGAAAGCGCAATGACACGTTCTTTTGGGTCGTGAAACAAAAGCGGAACACAATCAGCATAGCGCATGAACAACGAAACTTCGGGATTATCAGTTAAGAGAATATCCGCCTTTTGTATCGGCTGATTGACTGGACGGGGTGCGTCGGCGAGGATAATGTCTACGCCGTGAACCAAGTGTGCATCATGTAAAGAAGCGGGGTTTCTATCAAGAGAATTAAATACACGCGTACGATTCTCTATCACACGAGTCCCTTCATCACCGACTGAAATACTTAGGTTTAATGATTCCCATGGCTGTGGACTAACACCACCATGACGTGTAAAAACGCCATGCGTGATGGCTGGTGAAAATATGTCGAACTGATAAAAGCGCAGTCCGTTTTTTTGTTGAAAGGGCATTATTCTGAAACCTGATTATTATTGACTGCAAATTTTTTGATGTAATACTGGCGCGTTTCGTTCATTGATTCTTCGATGTTTGGGTAAGCAAACCAGGCTGTAAATAAACCAAATAAAGCACCAGTGAGTGCGCGTAAGAATGGCGTGCTTTCACGATATGGAATAATGGCTGAAAGCCAATCCCATTCAAATTGACTCAAGAGTTGTGAAAAACCATCTAAGCCAATGGGGGCAATGCCAAGCAAAATCCATGCCAGCCAATGTAAAGTTTTTACTTTGCGTCCTGTTAATCCAAATACAATGCCGAAACCTAAAATAGCGAGGTAAATGGCGACATCACGCTCGCATAAAGCAACTTTGTAGCCAACATTTTCGTTACCGATGTAGTTACGAGCTTCAAAACGCGATGTGCTGTAGGGGTCATCTAAGTTGGTGATGCCTGAAACTTCTTCAAATGTTTTTGTATTGGCTACATTCGCTTCTGCTAAAGGATAATACGGTTGTTCGCCAAACAAAAAGAATGAACGAAATGCAAATTGATGACAAAGCGGTTTGTACATTCGATAAATGGCATTGGCGGGTGCTTCTGCACCAAGCCACATGAGCGTCGGCGCGAGGAGTGGTAAGCCGACATAAAATAACATGAATAAATTTAATATCAGTAAATATTTCTTTGAAATCCAGAAAGAGATTTTATCGCCAGTGGTCACAGTTTTTCCTTTTTCAATCCGCATTTTGTAAACAGGGTCTTCTAACTTTTCAAGTTGATTTTTTCTATCGGATGCGGCACCAAGCGTCATTTGTAATTTTTGTTTGGTGACAGCACCTTTGAGGGTAAATGGTCCCGCTTCAAGAATAGGGACAACTTTATTGTATTTTGCTTTGAGTAACTCATCCGAGTCAATATCTACTTCTACTAAACGGTGCGGAAATTGAGATTGTAATTCGGTCAAATCTTTTTTGATTTGGATGCAGTCGGGGTTGTCTTTTTGGAAGTAGAGAGTCACGTTTAGCATGAGTTAACCTGTTTAGCCACAGAGGTCACAGAGAAAAAATGAGAAAAGCAATTAATAAATTCTCTTTGGCTTTTTTTATTTTATAGTCCAAAATCAACCCAGAAGAATTGACCTTGTTGGGCAATCAGAGAAAAAATTCCTGTCATTAACATGACACCGATGATAACAAGAATGATACCCATGATAATTTCAACATAGCGCATGGTCTTTTTATATTTTTGCAAGATAGTTGTCACCCAACCAATGCCTAAGGCAGCGAGTAAGAATGGGATTCCCAGACCAATTGAATAGAAAGAAAGAAGCGTCGCTCCTTGTGAAATTGAACCGCCGTTGATGGCGAGTGTCAAGATGGCACCGAGGACAGGTCCTACACAGGGAGACCATCCTGCTGAAAAGAAAACGCCCATCAATGCGGAAGATAAATATCCAAGTTTGGGGTCTGGGGCTTGTTGGACACGCGTATCGTAAGAAAGAAATGGAATGTGTAACAAGCCAATCATGTGCAAGCCAAAGACGATAACAACTGCACCACCGATTCTGGCAAGCCATAGGCGTAAGTCATAGAGCAAGCCACCTGCAAATGAAGCCGCTACGCCTAATAAAACAAAGACAACACTAAAGCCTAATACAAAGGCTACACCATGTGAAAATGTGAGCCAGCGATTTGGTTGGTCACCTGTGGATGCCGCCCGCCCACCTAAATAGCCGACATAGGCAGGGACAAGTGAAAATACACAAGGTGACAAAAATGATGCTAACCCTGCTAGTAATGCTAACCAAACCGTAATTTGAGATATATCCATGTTTTCTCTTTTTAATTAAATTTCGTTTCGGTTGAATTGACGATGGTGCCATGGTCTGGCAGACTGCGGCGTTCTTCGCCAACTGCAAGTGACACGTATGGGCTTGTCCAGCGGAAAATCCATTTGGCATCTTCTGGAGTTACATTTACACAACCATGCGAACGTTTTTCACCAAAGGCGTTATGCCAGTGCGCACCATGAATCGCCACGCCACCTTGAATAAACGTACACCACGGCACTGCAGGCGTCGAATAACCAGCCGATTCATTTCCAGCCGTCATATTTTTGGAAATAATTTTCCAATGTGTTAATAATGTGCCAGCAGGTGTGGCATAGGTATCTACAATTTCACCAGTGACAGGGTCAAAACTTTTGCCACTCGAAACTTTGCAGAAAAATACTTCACGTCCGCTTTCATAACAAGATAAAGTTTGATAATCTAAATCAAGTGAAATTGTTTTTTCAGCAGGGTCAACGTCTGGGCTAATCATAGATACATCATCATCTGTTAAGACCTTGAAACCTGCACCATCTCCCCAGAAATATTCTCCATAGCCACCACCATAGCCATAGCCACGTCCATTGGCATCTTCATTCCAGCGATATTCAGGAAAACCATTTACAGTACGGATTTGGTCAATCCACACTACTTGACCGTAATACAAACGTGGCGGGAAGTTAAAAACAATGTGGTCTTGTAGCCACGGAGAAGCTACAACGCCTTCGTGGGCTAAATCTATAAAGGGTACAGTTACTTCTGCGAAAAACCCTTGACCATTCGGCAATTCAGTCAATGGTGTGTTTGGAATATTTTTTGTGCGTTGAAGCACAGAACCATAAATATACCCTTGTGGGGTTTCAACATATTTTTGATTTGTCAAACCACCAATCACATTGCCGACAACTTCACGTCCCCATTCCACCAAAGTATCTGCCGCTAATTTTCCAATGGAAGTATTCAAGTTAGGGTCATTGGTGGGTCGGCTTCGTAAATCAATATCAGGGTCAGTGACGCGCCCAATAATTTCACTGGCAGGGAATTGTGGCAAACGTTTTGGTGTAGCAAAATATTCATAATTCGGAAGCAAATATGGTTTGAATGCTAATGCACTTAAACCTAAACCTGATAACTTCAAAAAATCACGACGAGAAATTTTTCTTTTCATAAACACCTTCACATGTCACTCTGAGCCGTGCTCTTGTTCTTTACGGCGAAGAGTCTCTATGCTGTGGTAGAGATGCTTCGCTACACTCAGCATGACAATATTAGTTTTTTCAAGCATACCTGCAAACAAAATCAACGTCAACAGGAGCGTTAAAGCAAATTAATATTCCAAAAATTCTTCCAAAGCCTTCATGCCATTTGAACCAAGTTTATGACCAACCTCATCTTCCACAAATTTCACATCTGCACCAGCTTGCTCAAACAATTTCACAGCCTCATGTGCGCGCTCAATCTTCACTGTCTCATCTTTTGTACCATGCGCCACAAAAACTTTTTTGTTTGATAAAGGTTTTTGCGCAATCACATCATCCAACCCAGATGGAACAAAACCTGCTAACACACCCATTTTTCTGATTCGATTTGGATACATGAGACCCACTATGCTGACCATCGCCGCACCTTGACTAAAGCCAACTACATCAACCTGATGCGCTTCAACCTTAAGGGACGCACAATACTCGTCCACCAGCCGAATCAAAGCCTCAGCCGATGACTCAAGCATGTGGAGGGCAGGCATGCCGAAGTCCGTTTGAAGCGGGTGTTTGCTCAAATCACGCCATGAATATCCGAATGGTTGGGCAGGGAAAGGCGCACGCGGAGAGAGAATCAAATAGGATGGCGAAAATTTTCTGCCAAATACCCACATTGAATTTTCATCACCAGTAATGCCGTGAATCATCAATAACACTTTTGGGTTTTCAATTGTTGATTGACGAACTCGTAAAGTCCAATTATTGAATGTTATTAGTTCAGTCTTCGTCGCGGTTTGCACGTTTCACAATCCAATCCAGCCCATACAGGGCGATAAAAATTAAAGCAATCGGCACGAAAGCCCCAAGCAGACAAAGAAAACCCGTCACTGCCGCGCCAAACCCGTAAATAGCCCAAATCAATCCGAGCCCAACAACAAATAGAAGAAACAACGCGCCAATAATGATACGCACGTTTGTATCTTTGATGTACTTTCGTAAATCACGACTCAATTAATTAACCCTGAAATTTTTCTGCGCACACGTGAAACCCATGAAGTGACTCGTTTTATTTCTGGCAACATTTCTTCTAATGCTTGCTCACCACGATTTGCTAAGTCGGCTACATCTACTTCATCAAGAATTTCAACATCATGCACATCTGGGTGAATGATGACATCTGGTTTATCAATTTGCAAACGCAAATAGGCTACGGCTCGACTACCTGCATCCACTGAGCGCAAAAAGACATCCAATGATTGTGCCAATGAGATTCTTGATATTCTTTCTATAATTTGCTTTGGAAAAATACTAGGAACAGGAATTGTATATCCACGAATGGGTGTATCGAGTGGGTCTGTTAAAGCCACCGCGATAATTGGTAAATCAGGAGATAACATACGCGCTACCGAAACGGGCACTGGATTCAAAACGCCACCATCTATTAAACTCAAGTCATTAACATATTGCACTGGAAAAACGCCGGGGAGCGCAATCGTAGCAAGAATTGCTTGTGTTAAACTGCCTTCAGAAAGAATCACTTCGGTACCATTTTTCAAATCCACAGCGGTGACGGCACAAGGAATTCTTAAATCATCAAATGTTTTTTCTTCTAGTATTTCATTTAATAAACTGCGCACGCCGTGTAACCCAAGCAATGATGGTCCATCTTGAGCGCCACGAACAAACAAACTTTTTTGAGCCAAAGATTCAAATTTGCTTTGAATTTCATCAGGACTATAACCTGATGCATATAAAATGCCGACTAGCCCACCAAAGCTGGTGCCAGCAATGGATTTGATTTGATACCCTTCTTTTTCTAAACGGCGAAGGACGCCAATATGCGCATTGCCTTTCGAGCCTCCGCCGCCAAGTGCAAGAGAAATTTCCATGTATACCTTTCAGGATATTGTGATGAGATTGATAGAAAGAATTTTACCTAATTATATTTTAAGTCAAAAAGTTCCGAAATAAAATCTCGGAACTTTTTAAATTTATCGATTCAATATAATCTTACTCTTCCTTCTTCCCTTCTAATTCCTTCTTATGCACCTCAATGATTGGACCTGCAATATGACTTGGCACAGTATCGTAATGGTCGAATTCCATTGTGAAATATCCGCGCCCGCCGGTGATAGAACGAATTTGCGTTGTATAGCGTAACATTTCAGCCATGGGCACATGCGCAATAATGACTGTGTTGCCTCGTTCAGAATCTGTGCCTTGTACACGTCCGCGGCGTGTGCTTAGGTCACTCATCACATCGCCCATGTGAGCATCTGGTGTGGTGACACGTACATTCATAATCGGTTCAAACAAAACAGGACCCGCATCTTGCACAGCAAGTTTGAAAGCCTCACGTCCAGCAATTTCAAACGCCACAGGTTTTGAATCGACCTCATGTTCTTTGCCGTCAAATACAATGACTTTCACATTGCTCATTGGGTAACCAGCAAATGCTCCTTTTTCCATGGTGGCTTTAATTGATTTTTCAATCGGTGGTAAATACGAACGTGAGAGATTCATGCCGACGAGTTCATCTGTAAATTCAAATTCACCTTCATGATACGGTTCGATTCTCAAATGCACTTCGCCAAATTGACCTGCTCCACCTGATTGTTTTTTATGGCGGTATTGGGCAGTTGCTTTTTTAGTAATACCTTCACGATACGGAATCTTTGGTTCGTGAGGCACAATGCCCACTTGAAATTTCGCTTGGGCGCGATGAATAGCAACATCAATTTGTTGGTCACCCATGCCTTGTAAAACCGTTTCATGCGTTACAGGGTCGTTTTGCCAAGAGAGTGTCATATCTTCTTCACATAAACGAGTGAGCGTAGCAGAAATTTTTGCGGCATCGGCTTGAGTCTTTGGTGTAACCGCCACACGATACAAAGCGGCAGGGAATTCTGGTTTTGCAATGGTGAGCGGATGACCTTTATCACAAAATGTATCGCAAGTGGTCGTGACGTTTAATTTTGAGACAGCGGCAATATCACCAGCATGGATAACTTTCGCAGGGATTGTTTCTTTGCCACGTTGAAAATGCAAACCAGCCATTCTTTCATCAGCATTTTTGTTTTGATTCCAGACATGCGCATCAGCCGCGATTGAACCTGATACAACGCGGAAATATGTCATCTTGCCGACGAATGGGTCTGCTGTTGTTTTCCAAACATACGCGGCTAACGGTTCTGAGTCAGATGGCTTTAATTCTTCTTCACCATCTTTGCCTTGTGCAACACGTTTGGGAGCATGTGTAGGCGGAGGTAACAAATCAATGATGTCATTGAGTAAAGCAATCGCACCAACTTCATGTCCACCTGCCGCACAAAATATCGGAACAAAGCTTCCGGCGTAAACCACATCTTCAAGTCCGCGAACCATTTCGGCGTCAGATAATGAACCGTTTTCGAGATATTTCTCCATCAATTCATCTTCGCCCTCAGCCGCCGCTTCCACTAAATCAAAATGGGCTTTATCAGCCGCTTCTTTTAAAGAAGCAGGAATATCAGCCGTTGTTTTTCCATCACCCATGTAGGCTTTCATACCAATGATATCCACCACGCCTTTGAAATCATGTTTCTCACCAATCGGCAAATGGACTCGCACAGCACGTTTATCATGCGCACGAATGAATGCTTCAACTTCAGCATACACCTTTTCATAATCGGCATTTTCCCGGTCAAGTTTGTTGATGACGATGAAACGCGGCAAATTGAATTGGTCTAAATATCGCCATGCAATTTCAGTACCCACTTCAATGCCTGCCACTGCATCCACTAATAAAATTGCGCCATCAGCAACACTCAAGGCAGAAACCATCTCGCCGACAAAATCAGTGTAGCCAGGCGCATCTAAAATATTTATTTTATGGTCACGGTGTTCAATGGGAATGACACTTGTATAAATTGAAATTTTTCTGCGGTGTTCTTCATCATCGTAATCTGAAATCGTTGTCCCATCCTCAACTTTACCCAAGCGGGTTGCAGCCCCTGTAGCATGTAAAAATGCTTCTGCCAACATAGTCTTCCCCGCTCCCCCATGCGAAACCAAAGCGACGTTACGTAAAAACTCGGTGGTATACTCTTTCATCGAAAAAGCCCTTCCTCATTATTTAGAATGTCTGGCAAGTTAGTTGTATGATTGTAAAAGAACTTAAATGAATTGTCAAAGCAAATCAAAAATCTTTTGCCACAGAGAACACAGAATTATCAGAGATTCTTAAAAGATTTTCTCAGTGTTCTCTGTGAACTCTGTGGCTAATTCTCTATAATAAACTTAAAAAACGAATGAATTTACTCCCCATCGGTTATTCCTTTCTCGCCATCGCAATTGGATTCATCATTATCACTGGCATTATCTTACTCACCAACAAACCAAAATGGAACGATTATGCCGCATTCATTACCATTGTGTTTGCATTAGTAGTAGCGTGGAGCATTGTGCATCCGCGCCCAACACAATTAAGAGAAGGCGCACAAGAAGTGCAATCATTGATTGGTTCAGGAACACCTGTCTTGCTTGAATTTCAATCTCCCTATTGTCTTGCATGTATTTCCATCAAACCAACTGTAGATGCACTCGAAGAAGAATTAAACAGCCAAACCATCGGTAAACAAATTCATATTGTGCGCGTCAACATTCAAGAAGAAACAGGTATGGATTTAGCACCGCTTTATGGATTTCAATTTACGCCCACATTTATTTATTTTGATGAACTTGGCAACGAACTCTGGCGTTTGGTCGGGACATTTGACCCACAACTTGTGCGCGACTCTTTAAATCAATAACGCCTCATTCCTGACTTCAAATTGATTCTATACCTCAACATTTCTCAATCTTCAATCGTAAATCAAAAATCGTAAATTCAAATGAAACTACTTTTCTTATTTCTTGACGGCATCGGACTCGGCGAAGATAACCCTGAAATTAATCCATTCGCCAAAACGAGCATGCCATATCTTGAATCATTATTGGGAAATAAAAAATTAACGAAGTCTATAGAATCTGTTGATAACGAATTCGTTTCTCTACACGCAGTTGATCCAAACCTCGGAGTGAAAGGCTTGCCACAATCTGCTACGGGTCAAGCCGTGTTATTGACTGGAATCAATATTCCAAAAGAATTAGGCTATCACTATGGTCCCAAACCAAACCCTGAAACTGCAAAATATTTAGAAGCAGATACAATTTTTCATAAAGTTATCAAAGCGGATAAGAAAACTGCTTTGCTAAATGCCTATCCCCCACGCTATTTTGACGGAATTGATTCTGGCAAAAGATTGTATTCATCTATTCCCTTAGCATTAACAAATGCAGGCGTTTCATTATTTACACATGAAGATTACTTCGCAGGCAAAGCCTTATCGGCTGATTTCACTGGACAAGGCTGGCATGATTTTCTCAATTTCCCAAATGCACCGATATTTGACCCACACACAGCAGGAATCAAATTAGCACAACTAGCCAAAGAATATGATTTTTCTTTTTTTGAATATTGGGCGAGTGATTATGCAGGACATAAACAAGATATGGACTCTGCTGTTGAACAGTTAGAAACATTTGACGCGGTGTTAGCAGGTTTATTATCAAGTTGGCGAAGCGAAGATGGACTCATCTTATTAACTTCAGACCATGGCAACATGGAAGATTTATCTACGAGAAAACACACAGCCAATCAAGTTCCGCTTTTGTTGTTTGGGGATAAAGAATCGAGAAAAGAATTTAATCAAATCAAGCAGTTAACAGAAATTGCACCAGCCATAGAAAAGTTTTTAGAAATTTAGACTACCGAAAAATCTGTGCAACAAAACTGGCAATTAATCCCAGCCAATTGGCGGAAGTGTAATAAATAAACAAAGGTTGTTTGCCTTTCTTCCATAAAAAGTAAACAGAAAGAAGAGCAAGCAACATGACTACATATAAATCCAAGCCGATTTCTTCAAAACCTAAATTAGCAAAAATTCCTGCGCCTAAAAACAATGAGTTGAAAATCAATAAAGCAATATCTGTTTTGGATAATTCACCTTGATGTGGAAATAGATTTTGCAAAAATAACAAAGCCGCGTTCATCATAATAAAACCTGCAAAGAAAACCCAGTGACTAAATTCATCGTCATTGAAAATAATGATTCGGCATATATCACCAGAAAAATCTTCCAAACAAAAACGCTGATGTAAATAATTCGTCACTTCGTGGTTGCCATAACCAGCCGCCAGTAAATAAATGCCAATAATAAAAGTTAAGTTAATCGCAAAATGGGTTTTGCCCTCACGTTGCGGCAAATTGTATTCAATTGTTTTCTTTAAGAAATAAAAAGCAATCAAACTAATCATTGGCAAAATCAACATATTATTCAAATCCACCCAACGCAAAAATTCATTTTCAGCCACATAACCAAGCGTGAGTGAACTCAAACGGTTAATCGAAACCAAAATTGCAACAAAAGATTGAATCCCAAGCAAAGTATGAATTCGTTTCATCATTTTTGATTTTCCAAAATGCTTTTTGCTAAATTATGAAATTCCCTGTCACTTCTATTTGATGCAACTTCTTGCAAAGCAGAACGCGCTAATTCGTTATTAAAATTTCCAAGTGCTTGAATGGCTTGTCTTTGCACAAGCCTATCATTATCTTTCAGCATTTCAATTAAGAATGGAATCACTCTTTCGTTTTGGCTTTTTCCTAATCCATAGACGGCATGTTCACGCACACCAACTTCGGGATGAATCAACGCCTCACTTAACACGGGGATAGCTGGTTCGCCAATTTGAGCCAATGACTCCGCCGCGACTAAGCTGACTTCATCATGTAAATCATATAGCGTCATGCCTAATTCTTCAATCGCGCGTGCATCTTTTAGATTCCCTAACATCATAGCAGAATATTTGCGGACAGTTTTTTCTTTATCTGCAAGCGCTTCGATTAATGGCTCAACGACTGCTTCGCCCATATTTTCAATGGCATTCAATAAATCTTTGACAATATCTTCGCGTTCAAACCACCAAAACGAATCGCGTAAGGCTTCCAGCAAATATTGAATTGCATCTGGATGTTTTGTATCGCCTAGTGCTTTTGCCGCGGCTTGACGAACTTCTATCTTAGGGTCATCGAGTAAAACATCCCCTATTTTTTCAAAAGTACTTGGGTCTTTGAATAAACCAAGTGCCACACAAGCAGATATTCTGACTTCGTCTTCTTTATCTTTTAATAATGGAAGTAGATGTTGAATGACTTGCTTATCACCCATGTAACCTAATGCAATTGCTGAGCGCGAGCGAACTGTAAAAAATTCTCCGTTTAATGATTCAAGCAAGGCGGGGATTGCGGTTTTATCTTTACTGATGGAAAAAATTTCGGCAACACGTCCGCGCACAAGTGGATGGGCGGTTTGCAGAGCATGAATCAATTGTGGCGAAGCGGAGGGGATTCGGGCGAGTAAATGTTGACACGGCAAGACCAAGTTGTCACTTGGGGATTGAAGCGTTTCTATCAAAATGGGAACGGCATCTGTGCCAAATTTTAGTAACTCGCGAGCAGCATTGTCTCGTTTGGTCACGTCGGCGAGCTGGGTGATGAGTTTTTTGATTTCAGAGGTTTTGGAGTTTGTAAACCAATCCATTGGGCTATTTTACATGAAAAGGGAAGTGACTATAATGAAAACATCATTTCAAGGAGAAGTTTATGAAATCTCAAAAAAGTTCTTTTGCGTTCGTTTTTTTAATTCTTGCTATGTTGGCATGTGGCGTGCCAGGGTTGGGAAGTTCACCTACTGAAATTCCTTCGCCCACTGTTCAAGCGCCAGTGACGATTATTGTGATAGAAAATTCGCCAACGCCTGCGGCAACAGAAACCCCAAGCCCAACTTCAACGCCAACTGCACCACCAGAAATTACTTTAACTTTAAATTCTAATTGTCGGATGGGTCCGAGTAATTTTTATAATATCGTTGACCAAATTTCAAGCGGGAAGGTTTTTGGCGTGATAGGTAGGAATGAAGATAACACTTGGTGGCAAATTGTAAATGCCACTAACCGCGAGTGCTGGATTTTTTATGAAAATGCTGAGCCAAATACTGATTTTAGTGCTGTAGCAGTTAAGGCTGGTCCACCTTTGCCGGGTGTTCCCGGTCAATTTTATGTGACTGACCAGTTATGTCAGCCGGGACCGAAAAAATTTACAGTGACATTAAGTTGGTCTATTGGCAGTGATACAGATGGGTTTCGTTTGTATCGAGATGGAGGTCGGATTGCTGAATTAAAAGCAGAACGTTTTAATTATAAAGATGCAAATGCTCCGTATAATAAAAACATTACGTATGAAATTGAAGCCTATAATGAAAACGGCACTTCGCAAAAAGCGATTCAGATTGTGCCAGCCTGTAAGTAAATAGACTTCTTGCAAAAGTCCTTTTAGCTACAGAGATCACAGAGAAAAAAGAGATTTAAAGGTTTTTCTCAGAGAACTCGGTGCACTCTGTGGCTTTGTTTTAGGCACTTATGCAAAAGGTCTAATAAAAAAACTCCCTGCTGTATAGCAGGGAGTTTTTACATCCGCCAGTCCGAAAATCTTAGAGACCTTTGACCAACAAACCAAGCACGAGAAGCGCAAAGCCTGCGAAGGTAAGCCAGAAGGCATAACCTGCCAAAGCACCAATAACACCAATACCACCAAGCAAGCCAAGCAAGCCAAGAACAACTGAAATCCAAAATACTACGTTTGTGGGGGGGGTAAGTTTCATCTCATTCTCCTTGTGATAAAAACAAAAATAAATTGTCTGGCGGACAGTTTATTTATAGCACATGCGGAAGATATGTCAATATTTACAATCATTGATTTTTGTATTCCCCATTTGGGTCAATTGCAAAATTTTAGTTTTTTTTCTCTGATATAATTTCCGATTCGAGCGATAAGAATCACAACGTGAATCAGGTTTTGGTGTTATTTTTCTGAACATCAATATTCGTTTTTCGTGCTTTTTAGCACATTATTAAAATG
>ERZ761602.3510-NODE-3510-length-22039-cov-4.200328_pt1 | contig 22039 bp, 18 predicted proteins | sample MGYA00512165_ERZ761602 | MGnify/ENA primary metagenome ERZ761602 (study PRJEB28899, sample SAMN02445085) | bioreactor sludge metagenome | biome: EBPR sludge; isolation source: Thorneside wastewater treatment plant | place: Australia: Brisbane, Thorneside...
AGGTGCTGGACGACGACGACTTCGCGCTGCTCGGCGTGGGGTTCTCCTGGACCGTGTTCGATGCCGGCCGGACCCGCCAGCAGGCCAACGCCCTGCGCAGTGCCAGCCGGGCTGCCGCCCGGGACCGGGACGACCTCGAATCCCGCGTCGCGCTCGAGGTGCGGCAGGCCTGGCTGGACCTCGGGGAGGCCGAGGCCCGGGTCCGCCTGACCCGGGACGCCGTCGAGCAGGCCGACGAGAACCTGCGGGTCGGGCGCGAGCTCTACGGCGTGGGACTGGCCACCAACACGGTCGTGCTGGATGCGGAAGCCCTGCGGCTTGGCGCCGTGGGCAACCACGACACCGCGGTGCTCGACGCCATCCTCGGCAGCCTGCGCCTGCGCCGCACCATCGGCGAGCTCTAGGCGTTCCGCCGGCAACGGTTCAGGGCGCGAGCGTCAGTTCGCTCGCCCGGTGGGCGGCAATGGCCTCGTCGCTGAACCACCAGTAGCGCGGCTCCCCGTTCAGCCAGGCGGGCGTCTGGTCCCTGAGGTGGGGGTCGAACTGGCGGCCGCTCGCGCCGCCCACCGTCACGGCCAGGATCCGGTCCGGGTCACCCAGGTCGGCCACCATCCGCAGGGACGCGATGCTGGTGGCGGCGTAGGGCCTGTCGAACCGGAACGTGGCCCGGTTCAGCGTCTCGCCGGAGCCTTCCTTCGGGTGGGTGCCGCCGCCCAGGATGCCGGCCGCGGCCTTGCCGGGTACCAGGGGGCTGAAGAAGGTGATGGTATGGACCTGGCCCCATTGCCAGCCGGCCGGATCAGGGCCAAGCACGGGTCCGAGCTCGGCCAGGGCGTCCAGGGCAGCCCGATGGAAGAGGTCATCCCGGGTCTCCCTGGCCGGCGTCCGCTGGTCATCGAACCACGCTCCGGCCGGATCCTCGAGCAGCAGCGCGAGCCGCTCGTGCCACAGGTAGTAACTGCCGAGGTAGTGGTCGGTCAGTTCCGGTCCCAGCTCGTCCTCGAAGACCCGCCGGGCGAAGTGCCGGTAGACGGACTGGAAGAGGGCCGGGGCTGCCGCGCCCGGCTGGTCCATGAAATCCCAGGCCGCGAGCAGCTCGCCGGCCTGCCGGGTGTCGGCATGGGCCGTCAGGGCCGCGCTCATCAGCGGCGCGATCCTGGCCGCCATCAGGTTCTTCGTGTCGCGCATGAACGCCCAGTGATCCTCGGGCGCGAACACGGGCTTGCTCTCGAGGAGTTCCATGAGCCGCCGGTAACGCCATGACGCCGCGAAGTAGGTGGAGTAGGGCAGTGCGAATTCCCGGGGCACGGTCCGGTGATTGGCATTGCCGAGCCAGCCCCGGTCGGGATTGACCTGGCCAGGCATGTCAGCGGCCGGGATGAACCCGTCCCAGGCGTCCACCCCGTCGACGACCGGCACCGGGCGGGACCCGTCGCCCCGGCGGCGCACGGGTACCCGGCCTCCAGCCACCTGCGCGATGTTGCCGGCGGTGTCGGCGATGGCGTAGTGAAACGGTGACGTGGCGGTCGCGATGGCCTGGCGGGCCGCCGCCACATCCCGCGCCGTGAAGAGGGCAAAGGCCCCCGTGTCCGCCTGCATGGCCTCCGTGGCGCTCCAGCGCAGGGCGAGGAGCTTGCCCGAGGCGACCCCCATGCCGTGGTCGGAGATCACCGGCCCCCGGTGGGTGAGGCGGATGCGCAGGGGGACTTCCCGGAACTCGCTGCCGCCCGGCCGCGTGCGCACCCGCACCGTCTCCTCGATGATCTCGAAGGGGTAGGAACGGTCGCCTTCCAGGTAATGTCCGGGCCTCACCGGGTCCTCGGTCTCGACGAACAGGTCCACCACGTCGGAATACGCGTTGGTGATGCCCCAGGCCAGGTGGGAGGTCCGGCCGACGCCGATCCCGGGGATGCCGGGACCTGCCGCACCCACGGCCCGGAAATCCGGCGTGATCAGGCCGACCGGGTGCCAGATGCCCGGCAGGGTACGCGCGTCCAGATGGGGGTCGTTCACGACCACCGGCTGGCCGCTCATCGAGCGGCGGCCGCTCACCACCCACTGGTTGCTGCCGAGTTCCAGCGGCTCCTGGCCGGCGGTCAGCCAGTCGGCACCGGCCCGGAGCCCCAATGGGGCTGCCGCGGCGGCGATGGCCGGGCCGGGGTCGAGTCCCGCGCTGCCACCGTCGTCCGGGTTGATGCTGACCTGGGCCAGGCTTGCCGCCCGTTCCGCCCCGAGCCGGTCCACCAGCTCCTGGGCGATGAGTTCCGCCTTGTGATTGACCGAGCTCTGCCAGTTCAGGAACAGCTGCAGGGTCATCACGTCCGCGAGGGTCCAGGGCTGGGGTGTCATGCCAAGCAGGCCGAAGCCGAACTGCTGCTCGTGGCCCTGGCTGGCGATGTAGGCGTTGACGCCCTCGAGGTAGAGCTCATAGAAGCGCCGGTCGGCCGGCGCCAGCATGGCCGCCTGCCGGCGACCGTGGCGAGCGGTGCCCACGAGCCGCAGCTCGATGTCGGCGGCCAGGGCCGACTCGCCCACCAGCTCGGCCAGCCGCCCGCTCGACAGGTAACGCTCGAATTCCAGCTGGAAGCCCCGGTCCTGGGCGGTCACCCACCCCTGGGCGCGGATGACATCGTCCAGGGATTCGGCATGGAGGTACGGAATGCCCTGCTCGTCCCGGATCACGCGCACCGGCGCCGACAGGCCGGCCAGCCGGACCGTCCCGTCCCGCTGGTACCGGTCGACGACCCGGGTGTAGAGCACCAGTCCCACGATCGCGAGGGCGACCAGCCAGAGCACGCCGACGAAGATCCTGCGCATGCGTCTAGCCTAGCGCCTGGGCATCTGCCGCGTCAGTGGCCGCCGCGCTGGCGACGAGACCGTGGGTGCCGACGCCGAGCAGGCGCACGGCCCGCACGCCGGCCTCGGTGCGTCCCAGCAGCAGCCGGGCCCGTTCCGCAATGTCGGCAGCCTCCGCCGTCGGGCGGTCAGCCGTGTGCCGGCGGGTAACCGTGGTGAAGTCCGCGTACCGGACCTTGACCGTGACCGTGCGGGCCCGCAGGGACTTGCCCTGGAGCGCGGCGGCCACCCGGTCGGCCAGCCGCCCGACTTCCGCCTGCATCGTGGGCACGTCCCGGAGATCCCTGGGGTAGGTCGTCTCGGTGGACACCGACTTCCAGGGCCGGTCCGGGGTCACGGGCCGCGGGTCGTCGCCGACCGCGAGCCGCTGGAGCCAGCCGGCCAGGCTGCCGACGGTCGCCACCAGCAGGGCCGGGTCCGCGGTACGCACCTCCACCAGGCGCCGGATGCCGATGCCCCGCAACTTCCCGGCGGTGACCGGGCCGACGCCCCACAGGGCCTCCACCGGCAGCCGCTGCAGGAACCCCTCGACCCGCCCGGGCGACACCACCGTGAGGCCGTCGGGCTTCCGCCATCCCGAGGCGATCTTGGCCAGGAACTTGTTCGGGGCGACGCCGGCCGACGCCGTGAGGCCCGTGTCGGCGCGGATCCGGTGCTTCAGCTCCCGGGCCACCTCCGTGGCGTAGGGCAGGCCCCAGAGGTTCTCCGTCACGTCCAGGTAGGCCTCGTCCAGTGACAGGGGTTCCACCAGCGGGGTGGCTGACCGGAGGATGTCCATCACCCGCCGGGACGCCTCCCGGTACCGGGCAAAGTCCGGCCGGACCACCTTGAGATCCGGGCACTGCCGCAGGGCCCGGGCCATGGGCATGGCCGAGCGCACCCCGAAAGCCCGCGCCTCGTAGCTCGCGGCCGCCACCACGCCCCGGGATTCGGGGGGGCCCCCCACGGCCACGGGCCGGCCCCGCAGCGCCGGATCGTCCCGCTGCTCCACCGACGCATAGAACGCGTCCATGTCCAGGTGGATGATGCGGCGCCCGGATTGCGGCATGCCGCGCACGATACCGAACCGGGCCCGGCCGGTGGGATTTGCGCAGTTTGCGCACGGCGGCCTGCATCGTCCCCCTCCGCGCGCCGTGGCCGCGCCCACGTCGCATCGCACACCGCGCCGAGAAAGCGCTGCTAAGCCGATGATTTATTCCCCGCGCTGCGACGGGTTTCGGGCCCGGACCCCGGATTGCCACCCACCGGTGGCGCGATTCAGCCGCCGTTTTGTTGACGCTCGAACAGGTGAAACCTATAGTGTCGCGAAGTGGCGCGTAGTGGGAGAACGTGGGCTGAAAGGCCCGTAACACCATGTTTCGGGGGGCAACCCAGATCACCCTGGACGCCAAGGGTCGGCTGGCCATTCCGGCACGTTACCGGGACCGGCTGGCGTCCCGGTGCAGTGGCCAGATGATCTGCACGGTCGACCAGGACCACTGCCTGCTCCTCTATCCGCTGCCCGACTGGGAAGAAATCGAGCGCAAGGTGATGCGCCTGTCCAGCTTCAACCCGGGCACCCGGCGGCTGCAGCGCCTGATGGTCGGTCATGCCAGCGAACTTGAGATCGATGGCAGCGGCCGGGTGTTGATCCCGCGGGAGCTCCGGGAGTTCGCGGCTCTCGAGCGCGACGTGATGCTGGTCGGCCAGGGCAACAAGTTCGAGATCTGGGCAGCGAAGGACTGGGCCGAACGGCGCGAATCGTGGCTGAACAGTGCGGAAGGTGGCGGGCTCAGCCTGCCGGCTGAACTCGAGTCGCTGTCGCTCTAGCCAGGGGCACGACGCCGAGAACGTTTAACAAACGCGTCCTCCATGAAAGGCGCGGGGTGTTGGGGTGGTTCCACATGTACCTGTCCTCGAGGACGAGGTGCTCCATTTTCTGGCCATTCGGCCCGATGGCATCTATGTGGATGGCACCTTCGGCCGCGGCGGACACTCGCGCGCCATCCTCGCCCGGCTGGGACGCTCGGGCCGGCTCCTCGCCCTCGACCGGGATCCCGCCGCGCTCGCGGCCGGCCGTGGCCTCGAGCAGCAGGATGCCCGGTTCACGATCGTCCAGCAGGCATTCTCCGGCCTCGGTGACCTGCTCCGGGCGCGGGGACTCGCCGGCCAGGTTGCCGGCATCCTGCTCGACATCGGCGTGTCGTCGCCCCAGCTCGAGGACCCCGCGCGCGGCTTCGGCTTCCGCGTCGATGGTCCCCTCGACATGCGCATGGACCCGGGCAGCGGCGTCTCCGCGGCCGACTGGCTCAATGCGGCGGACGAGGCGGACATCGCCCGGGTGCTCTGGCAGTACGGCGAGGAGCGGGCGTCCCGTCGCATCGCCCGGGCCATCGTCGCCGCGCGGGCCACTGCGCCGGTCCGCACCACCCGTGAGCTGGCGGACCTCATCGCGAGCGTCCTCCGGGGCGAGCCGGGCCGCCACCCCGCCACGCGCAGCTTCCAGGCCATCCGCATCCACATCAACCGGGAACTGGACGAGCTCACCACCGCGCTCGAGGCCGCCCGGGCGGCCCTCGCCCCGGGCGGACGCCTGTGCGTCATCAGCTTCCATTCCCTGGAGGACCGCATCGTGAAGCGCTTCCTCCGCGACCATTCCCGGGTCGACCCCGCCCTGCGGGACCTGCCCGTGGTGCCGGCCTCCGCCGAGCCCGACCTCCGGCTGCTCACGAGCCGGGGCGTCCGGGCGGGCGAGGCCGAGCTGGCCCGCAACCCCCGGGCGCGCAGTGCGGTGCTCCGGGCCGCGGAGAAGCGCCAGTGACGCCCGCCCAGCGGTCCCGCGCCATCTTTGCAGCCCTGGCCTGTGCCGTGCTGGTCTCGGCACTGGCGGGCGTCTATGCCAAGCACAAGTCCCGCAAGCTCTTCGTCGAGCTCCAGGGCCTCGTGGTGGAGCGGGACCGCCTCGAGATGGACTGGGGTCGGCTGCAGATCGAGCAGAGCACCCAGGGCAACCACGCCCGGGTGGAGCGGCTGGCGCGCGAGCAGCTCGACATGCGTGCCCCGACGCGCGAAGACGTGAAGCTGGTGGCCCGGTGAGCGCCGCAGACCGGGCCCGGCCCGCCTACCAGAGCTTCGTCTGGCGCCTCTGGATCGTCGTGGCGGTGCTGGTGCTCGCGGGCACCGGCCTCGTCGCCCGTGCCGTACACCTGCAGGTGTTCAATACCGACTTCCTGAACGGCCAGGCCGCGGCGCGCCACCTGCGTGTCGCCACCCTGTCGGCGACGCGCGGGGTCATCAAGGACCGCAACGGCGAGCCGCTGGCCGTCAGCACGCCGGTTGACAGCGTCTGGGTGAATCCCTCCCAGGTGCTGGAGGCGCCCGAGCGCATCCGGGAACTGGCGGGTGCCCTCAAGCTGGATGCCGGCGAGCTCACCGCCCGCCTGTCACGGAACGTGCGCAAGGAGTTCTATTACCTGCGGCGCCACATGAACCCGGCTGCCGCCGCCCGTATCGAGGCGCTGGACATCCCCGGCGTGCACCTGCTGCGCGAGTACCGGCGCTACTACCCGGCCGGGGAAGTCACCGGCCACCTGCTGGGTTTCACCAACATCGATGACAAGGGCCAGGAGGGGCTCGAATACGCCTTCGACAACTGGCTGCGGGGCGTGCCGGGCAAGAAGAAGGTGCTGCGGGATCGCCTCGGCCGCATCGTCGAGGACGTGGAGAGCATCGAGCCGCCGAGCCCCGGCCGGGACCTGGTCGCCGCCATCGACCTCCGGATCCAGTACCTGGCCTACCGGGAGCTGAAGGCCGCGGTCCAGCGCCACGGTGCCGTCTCCGGCTCCGCCATCGTGCTCGACGTGACGACCGGGGAGGTCCTCGCCGACGTCAACCAGCCCACCTTCAACCCGAACGACCGCAGCCAGATCAAGCCGGCCAACTTCCGCAACCGGGCGATCACCGACATCCTGGAGCCCGGCTCGACCTTCAAGCCGCTGATCGTCGCGGCGGCCCTGGAGAGCGGCCGCTTCAGCCCCCGCAGTCGCATCGACACCAACCCGGGCTTCGTGCGGGTCGGCAACAAGACGATCGAGGACAAGCACAACTACGGCGAGATGGACCTCGCCACGCTGCTGGCCAAGTCCAGCAACGTGGGCGCCGTGCAGGTGTCGATGAAGCTCGACAAGGAGATGCTCTGGAACACCCTGAGCCGCTTCGGCGCCGGCCGGCTCACGGCCAGCGGCTATCCCGGCGAGTCCGCCGGCACGCTGCCGCCGTACCAGGGCTGGCGCCCGATCGGCCAGGCGACCATGTCCTACGGCTACGGCCTCTCGATGACGCCGCTGCAGCTTGCCCAGGCCTACGGCGCCCTCGCGGCCGAGGGGCTGTCCCGGCCAATTTCCCTGGTCCGGGTGGACAAGCCGCCGATCGCCCGCCGGGTGGTTGCGCCGGAGACGGCCCGCAACGTGGTGGCGATGCTCGAGCAGGTGGTGACCGCCGAGGGCACGGGCATCAAGGCCAGCGTCACGGGTTATCGCGTCGCCGGCAAGACGGGGACGGCCCGCAAGGTGGCTGCCGGGGGTTACGCCCAGGACCGGCACACGGCGGTGTTCGCCGGCATGGTCCCCGCGACGGCACCCCGCCTCGTCATCGTCGTCGTGGTGGACGAGCCGAAGGGCGCCGCCTACTACGGCGGCGACGTGGCGGCACCGGTCTTCTCGGCGGTCGCGGCGGGCGCGCTGCGCATCCTGGCCGTCCCGCCCGACAATGTGGCGGCACCCGATGAGCGGCCGCTGACCAAGCTGGCTGCCCGGCTGCCATGACCCCGGCAGCGGCCACCGACATGCAACTGGCAACACTGTTCAAGGGTCTCGTCGCCGACGCCCCTGCACTCGACGTCGCTGACCTGGCCCTCGACAGCCGTGCCGTGACCCGTGCCGGCCTTTTCCTCGCCTGTCCCGGCACGCGCCAGCATGGCCTCGACTTCGTGTCCGACGCCCTGCGGGCGGGGGCGGGGGCGGTGGCCTGGGAACCGGGTCCCGGGCTGCGCGCGCCCGACCTGCCGCCCCACGTGCCGGGCCTGGCCGTGCCGGCGCTGCGGGAGCACCTCGGCGAACTCGCGAACCGCTTCTTCGCCCGCCCCTCCGAAGCAGTCCCCGTTACCGGCATCACCGGCACCAACGGCAAGACCACCACGGCCTGGCTGGTGATGCAGGCAATCGGCCGCCTGGGCGGCCGCGGCGGTTACCTCGGCACGCTCGGCCACGGCATCGATGGCCGGGTCCGGGCCGCGAAACTCACGACGCCGGACTGCATCAGCGTCCACCGGCACCTGCGGGAACTTGCCGATGCCGGCGCGACCGCGGTCGCCGCCGAGATCTCGTCCCACGCGCTCGACCAGGACCGCGTGGCCGGCGTCCGTTTTCGCATCGTCGCCTTCACGAACCTCAGCCGGGACCACCTGGACTACCACGCGGACCTCGCGGCCTACGGTGCCGCCAAGGCACGACTCTTCACCACAGGGGCCGACACCGCCGTCATCAACCTGGATGATCCCTTCGGGCGCGAGCTGGCGGGGCGACTCCCGGCCGGCACCCGCCTGCTCGGGGTCAGCCTGGCCGGGGTAGCCGGCGCCACGCTCGCCGCGAACCTTGCCGACACCGGTCCCGAGGGTCTCGTGCTGGAGCTTCGCGAGGGTGCCGGCAAGGCCCGGCTGGCCAGTCCGCTCTGGGGCCGGTTCAACGCGGAGAACCTGCTGCTCGCGGCGGGCATCCTCCGGGCTGGCGGGGCCTCGCTGGCTGACGTGGCCGCCGCGCTCGGCCAAGCCACGGCACCTCCTGGCCGCATGGAGCGGGTTCCGGGCCCGCCGGGCGCACCGGCCGTGCTCGTCGATTTCGCCCATACGCCCGACGCCCTCGCCCAGGCCCTCGCAGCCGTCCGCGAGCACTGCGCGGGCGAGGTCTGGTGCGTCTTCGGCTGCGGGGGCGACCGGGACCGGGGCAAGCGGGCGCCCATGGGTGCCGCCGCCGTGGCCGGCGCCGACCGGGTGATCGTCACCGACGACAACCCGCGCCACGAGGACCCCCAGCAGATCATCGCGGACATCCTGGCGGGCGCGCCGGCCCTCGACCGGCTGCAGGTCGTGCCGGACCGGGCCGCAGCCATCGCCCGGGCGATTCGCCTCGCACGGGCCGGCGATGCGGTCCTGATCGCCGGCAAGGGCCACGAGACGGTGCAGGTCAAGGGCAACCAGCATCGACCCTTCTCGGATGTGGCGGCGGCGCGGGCTGCGCTGCCGCTCCAGGGCGGGAGCGCATGACGATGGCGAACCTCGGCTGGGTTGCGGCGACGGCGGGGGGCCGGCTCGTCGGCGCCGACGTCGGCTTCGACTCGGTTAGCACCGACACCCGCAGCATCGAGCCGGGCCAGCTCTTCGTCGCGCTGCGCGGGGCGCGGCACGATGCGGCCGAGTTCGTTGCGGTGGCCGCCGGGCGCGGGGCCGCTGCCGCCGTGGTGGAGTCGCCCCAGCCCTTGCCGTTGCCCCAGGTCGTGGTGCCGGACGCCGGCCGCGCCCTGCAGGACGTGGCGGCGGCCTGGCGCCGGCGGTTCGACATCCCGGTCCTGGGGGTCACCGGGAGCAACGGCAAGACCACCCTCAAGGAAATGATGAGCGCGATCATGCGCGCCCACGTCCGCCAGCCCGGGGACGATGGTGGCGTGCTCGCCACCTGGGGTAACCTGAACAACCATGTCGGCGTGCCGATCACGCTGCTCTGGCTGCGGCCGGAGCACAAGGCGGCGGTGATCGAGATGGGCGCCAGTGCGAAGAAGGAGATCGCGCTCCTAACCCGCATCGCCCGGCCGACGGTCGGCGTGATCACCAACGCGGGCCCGGCCCACCTGGGCGGCTTCGGCGGGACGGTGCGTGACGTGGCGGAGGCGAAGGGCGAGCTCTTCGCAGGCCTCGACCCGGGCACGGTTGCGGTCGTGAACCGGGATGATTCCTTCCACGATTACTGGCGGGCCCTGCGCGGGGATCTCCGGTACCGTTCCTTCGGCCTGGCCCCCGACGCGGAATTCCGGGCCGTCGAGATCGATGCGGCCAACGGCGACGGCCTGCGCTTCCGGCTGGTGTCCCCGGAGGGCGAGGCGGTGATCCGGCTCCCCATGGCCGGGGGCCACAACATCCAGAATGCCCTCGCTGCCGCCGCTGCGACCACGGCTGCCGGCGCGACGCTCGAGGCCGTGCGCCAGGGGCTGGCCGGGATGGCCAACGTGAAGGGCCGCCTGAGGGCAGAACCTGGCCCGGCCGGCTGCACCATCTACGACGACAGCTACAACGCCAACCCGGGCTCGGTGGCCGCGGCGATCCGGTTCCTCGCAGGCTTGGGCGGCCAGCGCTGGTTCGTGCTGGGCGACATGGGTGAACTCGGGCCAACCGAGATCGAGCTGCACCGGGAAGTCGGCCTGCTCGCGGCCCGGAGTGGCCTCGACCGCTTCTACGCCGTCGGCACGCTCTCCCGCCACGCCGCCGAAGCCTTCGGGCCTGGCGCCCACTGGGCCCCGGACGTCTTCGCCCTGGCCGGGGAGCTGCGGCCGGCGCTTGCTCCTGGCGTGAGTCTGCTGGTCAAGGGCTCCCGCTCCGCCGGCCTCGAGCGGCTCGTGAAGTTGCTGAACGGCGAACCGGTAGACCCACCCGGAGGGGCACACTGATGCTGCTGCTGCTGGCTGAGTACCTGCGGCCCCTGGTCTCCGGCTTCAACGTGCTGACCTATCTCACCCTGCGCGGCATCCTCGCGGCCCTCACGGCGCTCGCGATCTCCCTGCTGCTGGGCCCTGCGCTGATCCGGCGGCTGACCCAGCGGCAGATCGGCCAGACCGTGCGTGACGACGGTCCACAGACCCACCTGCAGAAGGCCGGGACGCCCACCATGGGCGGCACGCTGATCCTCCTCGCCATCGTGGTCAGCACGCTGCTGTGGGCGGACCTGCGCAGCCTGTTCGTCTGGATCGTGCTCGGCGTGACCGTGGCGTACGGCCTGCTTGGCTTCGCGGATGACTACCGCAAGCTGATCCTGCGCAACCCGAAGGGGTTGTCGGCCCGGGAGAAGCTGTTCTGGCAGTCCCTCGTGGCACTCGGGGTTGCCGTCATCCTCTTCCTCCGCGCCGACACCCCCCAGGCCACCGCGCTTCTCATCCCCTACCTCAAGGACGTGCTGATCCCCCTCGGCTGGCTGTTCATCCCCTTCGTATACGTGGTGATCGTCGGGTCCAGCAACGCCGTGAACCTGACCGACGGCCTCGACGGCCTCGCCATCATGCCAACGGTGCTGGTCGGCGGGGCCCTCGGCATCTTCGCCTGGGTCGCGGGCAATGCCATCTTCGCGTCCTACCTCGGCATTCCCTACGTCCCGGGTGCCGGCGAACTGCTGGTGTTCTGTGCCGCGCTGGCCGGCGCCGGGCTGGGCTTCCTGTGGTTCAACGCCTACCCGGCCCAGGTCTTCATGGGCGACATCGGCGCCCTGTCGCTGGGCGGGGCGCTCGGCGCCGTGGCTGTGATCGTCAAGCAGGAGATCGTGCTTCTGATCATGGGCGGCATCTTCGTCGCCGAGACCGTGTCGGTGATGATGCAGGTGGCGTCCTTCAAGATGACCGGCAAGCGCATCTTCCGGATGGCGCCCTTGCACCACCACTTCGAGCTGAAGGGCTGGCCCGAGCCACGGGTCATCGTGCGTTTCTGGATCATCACCGTGATCCTCGTGCTGGTCGGCCTGTCGAGCCTCAAGATCCGATGAACATGCCTGCACGCCGGGACAACAGCAGTGCTGCCGCCGGAACCACCCTGGTGCTCGGCATGGGTGGCACCGGCGTGTCCTTTGCCCGGTACCTGGCGGCCCGCGGCGCCCGTGCCATGTTCGCCGACACCCGGGCCTTCCCCCCGGGGATGGCAGCCATCCGGGCAGCGATGCCCGGGGCCGCGATCCTCGGCAACGGCGTGCCGGCCTCGCTCCCGGCAGGCGTCGACCGCGTGGTCGTTTCCCCCGGCGTCGACCTGCACCTGCCGGTGCTCGCGGAAGCCCGGCAGCGTGGCGTCCCGGTCCTGAGTGACATCGACCTGTTCGTCGCGGAAGCCACCGCCCCCATCACCGCGGTGACCGGCTCGAACGGCAAGAGCACGGTCACCTCCATGGTGGGCGCCATGCTGGAGGCCGCCGGCGTGACTGCCGGCGTCGGCGGCAACCTCGGGACCCCGGCCCTCGAGCTGCTGGCGCCGGACGTCCGGCACTACGTCCTCGAGCTGTCCAGCTTCCAGCTGGAGCGCAGCGCCCCGGTGCCAACCGCCTCGGCGGTGGTACTGAACGTCACGCCCGATCACCTGGACATCCACGGTGACATGGCTGCCTACACGGCCGCCAAGGCCCGGATCTATGCCCGGTGCCAGCTGGCCGTCGTGAACCGCGACCTGCCGGAACTCGCGGCGCTGGTTCCCGCCGGTACGCCCACCGTGGGTTTCGGCCTCGGGCCTCCGGTGTCCGGCGACTTCGGCATCCTCGAGGTCGCAGGCGGTCCCTGCCTGGCGCGGGGCACCGAGGCCCTGATGCCGGTCACCGAGCTGACCGTCACTGGCCGGCACAACGTGGCGAACGCCCTGGCGGCCCTGGCCCTCGCCTCGGTCGCAGGCGCCCGGCTGCACGACCTGCTGCCCGGGCTGCGAGCCTACCGCCCGTTACCCCACCGGATGGCGCTCGTCGCCCGCCGGGGTGGTGTCACCTGGATCGATGACTCGAAGGCAACCAACGTGGGAGCAGCAGTCACCAGCATCAACAGCGTCGACGGTCCGCTCGTGCTGATCGCCGGCGGCGACGGCAAGGGCGCCAGCTTCGAGACCGTGGCGGCTGCCCTGCGGGGCCGGGACTGCGCGGCCGTGCTCCTAGGCCGGGACCGGGACCTCATCGCTGGCGCCCTCGCGGGCGTCTGCCCGGTGCACCGGGCCAACGACATGGCCGCGGCGGTACAGGCCGCCGCCGCCCTGGCGCGGCCCGGCTGGACCGTGCTCCTTGCCCCGGCCTGCAGCAGCCTCGACATGTTCCGGGACTACGCGCACCGGGGCGCCGCGTTCAGCGCCGCCATCACCGGGCTGGACGGCCCGGGACCCGCGGCGATCAGGGAGGGCAGGGCATGAGCGGCCGGCAAGCCGTCCTCCCGGGCCAGGACCGGCCGGACGTGCTCCTCCTTGGCGTCACCGCGGCGCTGCTCGCCATCGGCCTGCTGATGGTGACGTCGGCCTCCATCGCCCTCGGCGACCGGCAGCATGGCGACGCCTTCTACTTCCTCGAGCGCCAGGTGTTCGCGGCGGCCCTCGGCCTCGCCGCCGGCTGGGCGATGGTGAAGATCCCCACCGGGGTCTGGCAGCGCCTCGGCAGCTGGCTCGCGGCGGCAGGCATCGGGCTGCTCGTCCTGGTCCTCATCCCCGGCCTCGGGCACACGGCCAACGGCAGCACCCGGTGGCTCAGCATCGCGGGCATCAACATCGTGCAGGTCAGCGAGCCCGCCCGCCTGATGCTCCTCATGTACGTGGCGGACTACGCCGTGCGCCGCAACGACCAGCTGCGGGCCGGCTTCATGGGGATGCTGAACCCCCTCCTGATCGTCGGCGCCGCCGCCATCCTGCTGCTCGCGCAGCCCGACTTCGGCTCGGCGGTCCTTCTCGTCGCCATGTCGTTCGCGGTGCTGTTCATCGCCGGGGCCCGGCTCCGCGATGTGCTGCTGGTGCTGACCCCGGTCGTGCTCGCGTTCGCCGCCCTCGCCAAGTTCTCGCCCTACCGGATGCGCCGGCTGATGGGCTTCTGGAATCCCTGGGCCGATCCCTACGGCGACGGCTTCCAGCTGACCCAGTCCCTGATCGCGATCGGCACGGGGGAGTGGACCGGGCTCGGGCTGGGCGGCAGCGTGCAGAAGCTCTTCTACCTGCCGGAGGCCCACACCGACTTCATCTTCGCCGTGATCGCGGAGGAATTCGGGCTCGTCGGCAGCCTGGTGATGATCGCCCTCTATGCGGTGCTGATCTGGCGAGCGTTTGCGATTGCCCGCGCCGCCGCCGCCCGGGAGGCCCTCTTCCCGGCCTTCGTCGCCTTCGGCCTCGGGACGTGGCTCGCGATCCAGGCCGTCATCAACCTGGGCGTCAACATGGGAGTGCTGCCCACCAAGGGGCTCACGCTGCCGCTCGTGAGCTATGGCCGCAGCTCGCTCATGGTGATCCTCGCATCACTCGGCCTGCTGCTCCGGATCGACCTCGAGAACCGGGGGCTCGTGGGCCGGCGCCGGCCCAACGGGCGGGTCGCGCGATGAGCGGCGGCGCAGGCAATGCCCCGGTGCTGATCATGGCGGGCGGCACCGGCGGCCACGTGTTCCCGGCGCTGGCGGTGGCCCGCGCCCTGCGGCAGCAGGACGAACCCGTGGTCTGGCTGGGCACGGACCGGGGCCTCGAGGCCCGGGTCGTGCCCGCCGACGGGTTTCCGCTCGAGAAGATCCGCGTGCAGGGCCTACGGGGCAAGGGTGTCGTGAGCTGGCTCCTCGCCCCGCTGCGGGTCCTCGTGGCCGTCGCCGATGCCATCCGGGTGGTTCGCCGCTGCCGCCCCAAGGTGGTCCTCGGCATGGGCGGCTATACCGCGGGCCCGGGCGGGATCGCCGCCTGGCTGCTCCGCCGTCCCCTGGTGATCCACGAGCAGAACGCCGTGGCGGGACTCACCAACCGGCTTCTGGCTGGCTTTGCCCGGGAAGTGCTGCAGGCCTTCCCGGGCGCCTTTTCTGCCAGCATCACCGCGCGCGTGACGGGCAATCCCGTTCGCGCCGACATTGCCGCCCTGCCGCCGCCCGCGAGCCGCTTCGCCGGACGTCGCGGCCCCCTGCGCCTCCTGGTGCTCGGCGGCAGCCAGGGCGCCCGGGCCCTCAACGAGACCGTGGCCGGGGCGGTCGCCCTTCTGCCGCCGGAACTCCGGCCAGAGATCCGGCACCAGGCGGGGGAGTCGACCCGGCCCGTGGCCGAGGCCGCCTACCGGGCCGCCGGAGTCAACGCCCGGGTCGAGACCTTTATAGGTGACATGGCCGAGGCCTACGCCTGGGCCGACCTGGTGCTGGCCCGGTCCGGCGCCCTGACCGTTGCCGAGCTGGCGGCGGCCGGTGTCGGCGCCGTCCTGGTCCCTTTCCCCGCGGCCGTGGACGACCACCAGACCCGCAATGCCCGCTACCTGGTCGAGGCCGGCGCGGCGACCCTGCTGCCCCAGCCGGAACTGACGGCCGCGCGGCTGGCCGCCGAGCTGCGGGCCTGCCTCGACGACCGCAGTCTCGTGCTGGCCAGGGCCGAACGCGCCCGGGCGCTGGCCCGGCCCGACGCCACCGGGACGATCGTCGCCAGCTGCCTCGCGGCTGCCGGGGGATCCCGCCATGCGTGACCGGATGCGCCGGATCAACCGCATCCACCTGGTCGGCATCGGCGGGGTTGGCATGGGCGGCATCGCCGAGGTCCTGCTGAACCTGGGCTACGCGGTGCAGGGTTCCGACCAGAAGGAGTCCGCCGTCACCCGCCGGCTCACCCGGCTCGGTGCGCTGGTGCACATCGGCCACCAGGCTGGGAATGTGGGCACGGCCGATGTCGTCGTCGTCTCGAGCGCCGTCGCCGAGGACAACCCGGAGGTGCTGGCGGCCCGGGCCGCCCGCAAGCCCGTGGTGCAGCGGGCCGAGATGCTCGCCGAGCTGATGCGTTTCCGCCACGCCATAGCCGTGGCCGGCAGCCACGGCAAGACCACCACCACCAGCCTGATCGCCAGCGTGCTGGCCGAGGCCGGGCAGGACCCGACGTTCGTGATCGGCGGCCGGCTGAAGAGCGCCGACTCGAACGGCCGGCTCGGCGCCGGGCGCTACCTGGTGGCGGAGGCCGACGAGAGCGACGCGTCCTTCATCCACCTGCAGCCCATGGTCGCGGTGGTGACGAACATCGACAACGACCACCTGGCCACCTACGGGGGCGACGTGGAGCGGCTGCGCCACACCTTCGTGGAATTCCTGCACAACCTCCCGTTCTACGGCCTGGCGGTGGTGTGCCTGGACGACCCGGGCGTGCGGGCGATCCTGCCCCACCTGCACCGGGCGACCCTGAGCTACGGGTTCGACCCGGAGGCCGACGTGCGGGCCCTGGACTGGGTGCGGGACGGACTGAAGTCCCGCTTTACCGTCGTCCGGCCGGGGGCGCCGCCGCTGCCCGTGGTCCTCAACCTGCCGGGACGCCACAACGTGCTGAACGCCCTGGCGGCCGTGGCCGTGGCGAGCGACCTCGAGCTCTCCGACACGGCCTGCCAGCAGGCCCTGGCGAGCTTCGAGGGTGTCGACCGGCGCCTGCAGCTGCTCGGGGACATCACCCTCGGTGGCAAGCGGGTGGCTCTCGTGGACGACTACGGGCACCACCCCACCGAGATTGCCGCCACCATCGAGGCCGTGCGCCAGGCCTGGCCGGGCCGTCGGGTCGTGGTGGCCTTCCAGCCCCATCGCTATACCCGCACCCGGGACCTGCTGGACGACTTCGCCGAGGTGCTGTCGGCGGCCGACCGGCTGCTGGTGACCGAGATCTATGCCGCCGGGGAGCTGCCCATCGCTGGTGCCGACGGGCGCGCCATCTGCCGGGCAATCCGCAGCCGCGGGCAGGTGGAGCCGGTCTTCGTCCCGCAGATGGAGGAACTGACCGGCCTCCTGGCCGGCGTCGTCGAGACCGACGACGTACTCCTGACCCTCGGTGCCGGCAGCATCGGCGCCGCCGCGCTCGCGCTTCGCGATGCCCATGGCGAGGTGAAGACCGACCGGACCGGAGCACCGGCGTGATGAATTCGGAACGCAGGCCGGCGGGCGGGATCCTCCGGAACGAACCGATGGCGAAACACACAACATGGCGAGTCGGCGGGCCCGCAGACGTGTATTATTCGCCGCGTTGTCGTGATGATCTTCTGGACTTCGTTCGCAACCTCGACGCGAACACGCCGGTGTACTTCGTCGGCCTCGGGAGCAACCTCCTTGTGCGGGACGGTGGCATCCGGGGCGCCGTCATTGCCACTGGCCACGCGCTTGATGGCCTCCGCAACCTGGGTGGCGGGGTCGTCGAAGCCGGGGCCGGCGTGCCGTGCACGGTGGTGGCGCGGCAGTGCGGCCGGTGGGAGCTGGGTCCAGCCGAGTTTTTCGCCGGCATTCCGGGCAGCGTGGGTGGCGCGCTCCGGATGAACGCCGGGGCTTTCGGCGGGGAGACCTGGGAGAGGGTCATCGAGGTCGACGTGGTGGACCGCCGCGGGAACGTGCGCACCCGCGGAAGGGACGGCTACCAGGTCGGTTACCGGCGGGTGCGCGGTCCGCAGGAGGAGTGGTTCCTGGCTGCCCGATTCCAGTTTGACGAGCAATACCAGGCGGCCGCGGACCGCATCCGGACCCTTGTCGCCGAGCGCAAGGCCCGCCAGCCCATCGGCCTGCCGAGCTGCGGCTCCGTCTTCAAGAACCCCCCCGGTGACCATGCCGCGCGCCTGATCGAGGCCGCCGGCCTCAAGGGCACCCGGGTCGGTGCCGCCGAGGTGTCCCCCAAGCACGCCAATTTCATCATCAATACCGGTGGTGCCACGGCCACCGACATTGAAGCCCTGATCGATCTCGTCCGGGACACCGTCCTGGCCCGCCACGGCATCCAGCTGGAACCCGAGGTCCAGATCGTCGGCGAGCCCGCCTCGGGGGGTGCCCCGTGAGCGCCAGCCGCTATCCGCGCATCACCGACCCGGCGGCCTTTGGCCGCGTCGTCGTGCTCATGGGCGGCGAGTCCGCCGAGCGGGAAATCTCCCTCATGACGGGCGAGGCGGTCCTGAAGGCCCTGCGGAACAAGGGCGTGGCGGCCGAGGGCATCGACGCCGGCCGGGACCTGGTGGCCAGGCTGGCCGCCGGCCGCTACGACCGCGTATGGATCGCGCTCCATGGGCGGGGCGGCGAGGATGGCACGCTGCAGGGCCTCCTGGCCTGGCTGGGCCTGCCGTTCACCGGCTCCGGCGTACTGGGTTCGGCGATCTCCATGGACAAGCTCCGCACCAAGCGCCTGCTGCAGGGGGCGGGCCTGCCGACGCCCCGCTATTGCGTGATCCGCAACGAGGCCGACCTCGCCGATGCCGGTGAGCAGCTCGGCCTGCCCCTCATGGTCAAGCCATCGGACGAGGGGTCGAGCATCGGGATGACCCGGGTCGACCGTCCGGACCAGATGAAGGCGGCCTGGGAGCTGGCGGCGGGCTTCCACTGCGACGTGTTCGCCGAGGAGTGGGTCGCGGGCCCCGAGTTCACGGCCGCGATCCTCCACGACGAGCCGCTGCCGCTCATCCGCATCCAGACCGACAGCACCTTCTACGACTACCAGGCCAAGTACTTCAGCGACGACACCCGGTACCTGTGCCCCTGCGGCCTGCCCGCCGACGAGGAGCAAAGCCTCAAGGCCATCGCCCGGGCGGCCTTCGAGGCCGTCGGCGCCCGCGGCTGGGGCCGGGTCGACATCATGGTCTCGCCGTCGGCCGGCCCCCTCATCCTCGAGGTCAACACCGTGCCGGGAATGACGGGCCACAGCCTGGTGCCGATGGCCGCGGCGGCGGCCGGCATCGGCTTCGACGAACTGGTATGGCGCATCCTGGAGACCAGCTTCGACGACCGTTCCGCCGCGGGCCGGGGAGGGGCGGCATGAGACTCCTTGGCCGGGGCAATCGTCGTCGCCGGGACGAGCCCCGGGTCAAGCTGCCGCCCATCCCCTGGGTGGCCATCACCACGGTGCTCGGGGTCGTGCTCTTCGTTGCTGGCATCGTCACCGCCGGGCGCTGGGCCCTCAACCGGCCCGTGCAGGAAGTGGTGCTGAAGGGCCAGTTCGAGCGGGTATCCGCGGACCAGCTCGAGGCTGTCCTGCGCCAGGCGGTCGGCAAGGGCTTCCTGGCGGCCGACCTCAGGACGATCCAGTCCGAGGTCGCTGCCCTGCCCTGGGTCGCCAGTGCCCAGGTGAGCCGCCAGTGGCCCGATGTCCTGGATGTGACCGTCACGGAGGAGATCCCGGCTGCCCGCTGGGGTGCGGACGGCCTGCTGAACGCCCAGGGCCGGCTCTTTGTCCGGCACACGACCCACATTCCCGCTGAACTGCCCCGGCTCGCTGGCCCCGACGGCTCGGAGACCGAGGTTGCCGCCCGCTACGTCGCTATCCACGAACAGCTGGTCGAGCGCGGGCTCGGCGTGGCCGCGCTCGAACTCGACGGGCGCGGCGCCTGGACGATGCTGCTCTCGAACGGCATCGGCGTCCGGCTGGGTTCCCGGGATGTCGAGGAGCGGCTGGCGCGCTTCTACGAGGCGCTGGACTCGGTCATCGCCCCCGTCGCCGTCGACGTGCAGTTCGTCGACATGCGCTACACGAACGGTTTCGCGGTCGGCTGGAAGCAGCAGCGCGCTGCCCGTGCCGGCGAGCCCGACTCTGCCATCCCGCCAGGGGAGCCGCTGCCCCGTGCCTAGGAAGGACGACAGGGGGATCATCGTGGGCCTCGACATCGGCACGTCGAAGGTCGTCGCCATCGTCGGCGAGTTGCAGGATGACAACCAGATCGAGGTCATCGGCTTCGGCAGCCACCCCTCGAAGGGCCTCAAGAAGGGCGTCGTGGTCAACATCGAGGCCACGGTCACCTCGATCCAGCGGGCCATCGAGGAGGCCGAGCTGATGGCCTCCTGCGACATCCACCAGGTCTACGCGGGCATCGCGGGCAGCCACGTTCGCAGCCTCAACTCCCATGGCATCGTCGCCATCCGCGACCGGGAGGTCACCCAGAGCGACGTGGACCGGGTCATCGACGCGGCGCGGGCCGTGGCGATTCCCGCCGACCAGAAGATCCTCCACGTCCTGCCCCAGGAATTCATCATCGACGGGCAGGAAGGCATCCGCGAGCCGATCGGCATGTCCGGCGTGCGGCTCGAGGCCCGGGTGCACATGGTGACCGGCGCCGCCAGTGCGGCCCAGAACATCGTCAAGTGCGTCCAGCGCTGCGGGCTCGAGGTCGAGGACATCGTGCTCGAGCAGCTGGCCTCGAGCTATGCCGTGCTCACTGACGACGAGAAGGAACTCGGCATCTGCCTCGTGGACATCGGCGGTGGCACCACCGACATCGCCGTCTTCAACAACGGGGCCATCCGGCACACGGCCGTGATCCCGATCGCCGGTGACCAGGTCACCAACGACATCGCCATCTCCATGCGCACGCCCACCCAGTACGCCGAGGAGATCAAGATCAAGTACGCCTGCGCGCTGTCCCAGCTCGCCAACCTCGACGAGACCATCGAGGTGCCTAGCGTCGGGGACCGCCCGCCCCGGCGGCTGGCGCGCCAGACCCTTGCCGAGGTCGTGGAACCCCGCTACGAGGAGCTCTTCGGGCTCATCCGGGACGAACTCCGCCGGAGCGGTTTCGAGGACATGATCGCGGCCGGCATCGTGCTGACCGGTGGCAGCTCGAAGATGGAGGGCGCTGTGGAACTGGCCGAGGAGGTCTTCCACATGCCGGTTCGTCTGGGAGTGCCCCAGCATGTGCGCGGCCTCGGTGACGTCGTGCGTAATCCGATCCACTCGACCGGGGTCGGATTGCTGGTGTACGGGAAGAGCAAGATGGTGAAGTCAGTCGACGAGCTGCCCGTGGGGGCGGGCATGCGGGATGTCTGGACACGGATGAAGAGCTGGTTCCAGGGGAATTTCTGAATTCGATTTTGTTGTTGTCGCCTATCCTCAAAGCTAACGGAGACAGGAAATGTTTGAACTCATGGATGCGGTCAGCCAGAACGCTGTGATCAAGGTTCTGGGCGTGGGCGGGGGCGGTGGCAATGCCGTCCGGCACATGGTCAGCACCGGTATCGACGGCGTGGATTTCGTCTGCTGCAACACGGACGCACAGGCGTTGCGCACGTCGAACGTGCGCACGGCCCTCCAGATTGGCTGCAACATCACCAAGGGCCTCGGCGCCGGCGCGAACCCGGACGTCGGTCGCCAGGCCGCCATGGAGGACCGTGACCGGATCATCGAGGTGATCGAGGGCGCCGACATGCTCTTCATCACCGCCGGTCTCGGCGGTGGCACGGGCACGGGTGCGGCGCCCGTCGTCGCCCAGGTGGCCCGGGAGCTCGGCATCCTCACCGTCGCCGTGGTGACCAAGCCGTTCGCGATGGAGGGCAAGAAGCGCCTCTCGATCGCCGAGCAGGGCATCGCCGAGCTCGGCAAGTACGTGGACTCGCTGATCACGATCCCGAACGAGAAGCTGCTGTCGGTGCTCGGTCCCGAGACCACCCTGCTGGACGCCTTCAAGTCCGCCAACGAGGTGCTGCAGGGCGCCGTGCAGGGCATCGCCGAGCTGATCACGCGGCCGGGGCTCATCAACGTGGACTTCGCCGACGTGCGCACGGTGATGTCCGAGATGGGCATGGCCATGATGGGGTCCGGCACGGCCAAGGGGACGGACCGGGCCCGGGAAGCGGCGGAGTCGGCGATCTCGAGCCCGCTGCTCGAGGACGTGAACCTGTCGGGCGCCCGCGGCATCCTGGTGAACGTCACCGCCAGCGAGAACCTCGGCATCGGCGAGTTCCGCCAGGTCGGCGAGACGGTGAAGCAGTGCGCGTCCGAAGACGCGACTGTGGTCATCGGCACCGTGATCGACCCGGAGATGGGCGACACCATCCGGGTGACGGTGGTGGCCACGGGACTCGGCCAGCCGGTGGTGAAGCAGCAGCCCCAGATGCGCGTCGTGGTGCCGGCGCCCGCCGTCGCCCAGGGGCACCGGGGGCATGCCCCGGTCCCGGCCGCCGCGCATGCGGCCCAGGGCGCCCCGATGGGCCAGGACCCGGCCGGGTACGGGGCCTACGACCAGCCCACCTACATGCGGCAGCGGGCCGTGGGCGACCAGCTGGCCGATGGTTCCGACGGGGCCTTCGAGCTGCTGGACGTGCCGGCCTTCCTCCGCCGCCAGGCCGACTGACCCGAACGTCCCCCCGCCAGCCGGCTCCGCCCGGCTGGCGGGGGGCCATCTGGCGGGCGGTGGCCCGGGGCCGACGGCCGGACCCGGCGGGCCCCGCTCCGCGGACCTGTGCCGTTGCGGGAATTTCCCGCCCTGTGCTACGGTTTCTTGACGGAGAC
>ERZ761602.3511-NODE-3511-length-22031-cov-16.225155_pt1 | contig 22031 bp, 17 predicted proteins | sample MGYA00512165_ERZ761602 | MGnify/ENA primary metagenome ERZ761602 (study PRJEB28899, sample SAMN02445085) | bioreactor sludge metagenome | biome: EBPR sludge; isolation source: Thorneside wastewater treatment plant | place: Australia: Brisbane, Thorneside...
GCCGCCGGCCGCGCGTGGCACGAGGACACGCTTGCCGTCGACCCCGAGCGCGACGAGCGCGGCGGCGGCCGCCTCGCCGGTGTCGCCGCGCGCGACCGCGTCGAACCCCGCGGCGCTCGCGGCGGCGGCGGTCGCCGGTCCGACGACGGTCATCGGCGCCGCGTCGGCGGGCGCGCGGTCGGCGCTGGCGAGGGCCTCGACCAGCGCCGACACGGCGTGGCGGCTCGCGACGAAGACGTGGTCGTAGGGCGCGGCGACCACGGCGCGCAGCTGGGCGAGCTCGTCGCCGGTGGCTGACACCACGGCCGTGACCGGCATGTAGACCACCTCGACCCCCGGACCCAGGGCGCGCGCGAAGGGTCCACCATCCTCGGTGTCCCGGGTGATGACGACGCGCACCAGGCGACGGTACCGCGAACGCGCGCCGCGGGCGGAGCGTGAGGCATGGGGATCAGGGTGCCGGTGACGGCGGTGGCCACTGGCGTCGGGAGACGCCAGCCAGATCACGCGCAAGGCACGTGGGTTCGCTTACTTGTGCGGCTGATCCGGAGGAACGCTTCTTGCGTACTTGCGGGAACGTGAAGCTCGGGGCCGTCGCCATCCTCGTCGCGCTGACCGCGACCGCCTTCGCCGGCGGCCGTCAGGGGCCGCCGAGCGCCGGCCCGGCGACCAAGGTCGCGGGGCGGAACTGCCCGGACGCCGGCCGCGTGGTCGTGTCGGTCCCGACCGGGTTCGACGTCGTGCGCGTGGTGGTGGCTGACACCCTGCCGGGCGCTGCCGTGGACGTGACGGTCATGGCGGGCAACGCCGACCGGCGCGTGCGAGCGCGGGGCGGCGGCGCGTGGTCGCTGCACATGGACATGGCGCCGTCGGGTCCGGTGCTGGTCGCCGTCGAGCCGACGCTGGACGCGCCCATCGGCGCGTGCGTCGAGCGCGTCGAGCTCCTCCGCGACCACCAGGTCGTCGCCGACGTCCGGATCCGCTGAGCCGCGCGCGCCCCCGCGCCGGCATGCTAGCGTCCCGCGCGATGCGCAGCGCGCTCGCCCTCGGGTTCGTCGTCGTGCTCGCAGCCGCCTGCTCGCGCGGCGCGGCCCGCGGAGAGGATCAAGGCAGCGTGGCGAAGCAGAACGGCAGCGGCGGCGCGAGCGCGGGCACGAGCGGCGGCGTCCCCCGCCCCGCGGCGGCGCTCGCGACGGTCCAGCTCGAGGGTGCGGCTGGTGCGCGGACCGTCACCGTCGAGGTGGTGAAGTCGCCCGGCCTGGTGCAGAAGGGCCTCATGTACCGGAAGTACCTGGCGCCCGACGCCGGGATGCTCTTCCTCATGGGCGAGGACGACGACCATCACTTCTGGATGAAGAACACGCTCATCCCGCTCGACATCATGTTCATCACGGCCGACCTCCAGGTGGCCGGCATCCTCGAGAACATGCAGCCCCACGACACGAACTCGAAGGGCGTGGGCAAGCCGTCGCGCTACGTGCTCGAAGTCAATGGCGGTTATGCGAAGGCCCACGGCATCGCGGCGGGGACCAAGGTCCGCTTCGACGGCGTCGAGGCCGCAGCGCGGTAGGCACTCGTCAGCGACTGCCAGGCCCCCCCAGGTGCGGTGCCGGGAGTGCCCCGGCGTATAGTCGCGGCCATGCGCTCCTCCCGCGTGCTCCTCGTCCTCTGGCTGTCGGCGTGTGGTGGCGGCGGCGGTGGTGACATCGATGCCCCCGGCGGCGGCGGCGACGACGGCGGCGGCGGGGACGACGGCGGCAGCGATCCCGACGGCGGCGGCGGCGGTACCGACGCGCGCGACCTGCCCGACGCCGCGGTCGCGACGTGCACGCCGAAGAACGGGACGACCGTGGCGCTGGCCCCGGTGGCGACCGGCCTCGACGCGCCGCTCATGGTGGCCGGCGCACCCGGCGACGCGCGGCTCTGGGTGATCGAGCAGGACGGCGGCATCCGCGTCATCAAGGACGGCGCGCTCCTGCCCACGCCGTTCCTCAACCTGAGCGGCGCGCAGGGGCCGGTGCTCTCCGGCGGCGAGCGCGGCCTCCTCGGCATCGCGTTCCACCCCGACTTCCGCAACAACGACCGCTTCTACGTCCACTACACCGCGCGGCCGAGCGGTGACCACGTGATCGCCGAGTACCTCGCGGTGCCAGGCACCGACACGGCGAACCCGCAATCGCGCCGCATCGTCATGCAGTGGGCCGACCCGTACTCGAACCACAACGGCGGCATGATCGAGTTCGGCAACGACGGGATGCTCTACATCGCGATCGGCGATGGCGGGTCCGGCGGCGATCCGCAGGACCGCGCCCAGAACAACGCGTCCTTGTTCGGCAAGATCCTGCGCATCGACGTCGACACCCGCACGGGGTCCAAGCAGTACGGCATCCCGGCGAACAACCCGTTCGCGAATTCGCCCGACGGCGCCAACGATCCGCGGCCCGAGATCTGGCACACCGGGCTGCGCAACCCGTTCCGCTTCTCGTTCGACCGCGGCACCGGCGACATCTACATCGGCGACGTCGGGCAGGAGCTGTGGGAGGAGATCGACGTCGCCGCCAACACGCCCGGCATCAACTGGGGCTGGGACGACCGCGAGGGCCGGCACTGCTTCGAGCCGTCGAGCGGGTGCCAGACCGCGAACCGCGTCGATCCCGTGGTCGAGTTCAACCAGAACCAGGGCTGGGACTCGATCATGGGCGGCCAGGTCTACCGCGGCAGCTGCTTCCCCGATCTGGTCGGCACGTACTTCTACGGCGACTACTCGGCGCAGGACGTGTGGGCGTTCGAGTACGCGAACGGGGTGGCCAACAACAACCGCCAGGTGCTCAACAACATCGGCGCCATCACCGCGATCCACGCCGACGCGCTCGGCGAGCTCTACGTCGTCACCCACAACGGCGTGGTGCGACGGCTCGTGGTGCCTTAGCCGCCGGAGAGCGCGCCGACGATCGTGACGTCGGTGGTCGGCGGGACCGGCGTGCGCAGGTCCTCCTGCCGCTCCTGCCCGACGAACAGGATGATGTGGCGGCGCACGCGGTTCTGCTCGTCGATCACGCGGAAGCGAAAGCCGGGGAACTGGCGGTCGAGATCGACGAGGATCTCGTCGAGCGTGGCGCCCTCGGCGCGCACCTCGTCCTTGCCGGCGGTGTAGCCGCGGAGCTGGGTCGGGACGATCACGCGAGGCATCGTCGTGCCCTCAGGCCGGCTCGCCGCTCGTGACCGAGTAGACGTGCGGCAGGTGCGGGATGATGCAGCGGAACGAGCTGCCCTCGTCGATCGACGCCCAGATCTCGCCGTTGGTCGTGCCGAAGTAGAGGCCGACCGGATCGCCGGCGTCGAGGCACATCGCCTGGCGCTTCACCGTCCACCACGCCTGCTCGCGCGGGAAGCCGGTGTCCTGGCGCGTCCACGACGCGCCGGCGTCGCGGGTCACGTAGACCGCGGGCTTGCCGTCGATCGGCGTGCGCGGCCAGTTGCCGCCGCCGTCCATGGGGAACACCCACGCCGTGTCGGGGTCGCGCGGGTGCGAGACCACGCCGAAGCCGACGTCGCCGATCTCGGACGGCATGTTCTTGCCGACCCGCTCCCAGCGATCACTCGGGCGATCGAGGCGGTAGATGCCGCAGTGGTTCTGCATCCACAGGCGATCCGGCCGCTGGGGATGGAGGATCACGCAGTGCGGATCGTGGCCGTACGGATACTCGGTGCCGTCATCCTTGGGGGGCGCGAAGTCCATCGCCACGCCGGAGTTGAGCGGCCGCCAGTCGGCGCCGCGATCGGTCGACTCGAAGGTGCCGCCGCCCGACATGGACAGGTAGAGGTGCTTCGGGTCGCGCGGGTCGACGATGATCGAGTGGAGCTTCCCGCCGTCGGGCGTCTCGTCCTTGTCGCCGCCGATCCACTTGAGCTGCTCGGGGTGATCGTTGAAGCCGGCGACCGGCTCCCACGAGCGCCCGCCGTCCTCGCTGCGGAAGAGCCCCTTGGGCGACGTGCCGGCGTACCAGACCTCGGGCTCGTCGGCGGTCGACGGCGTCAGCCAGAAGACGTGGTCGACGGCGCGGCCGCGCGCCTCGCCGGTCGGGAAGCGCGGCGGCGACGCCGCCTCCTTCCAGGTGGCGCCGCCGTCGTCGCTGCGGAACACCGTCGGGCCGAGGTGCCACTGGCGCGAGGCGGCGAGCAGCGTCTTGCGATCGCGGGGATCGAGCACGACGTGGTGACACTGCGTGCCGAGGAAGGTCGGCTGCGAGAGCGACCAGCTCGTGCGGTCGGCGTTCGCGGTCGCGATCCAGATTCCCTTGCGCGTGGCGATGTAGAGCTGGAGCGGCATCCCCGCGACCCTACCAGATCAGATCTTCATTCGTTCTCGTCCGGAACGCTGTCATCGTCGTCGTCACGGAGATCTGCATCGCTCCCGTTGCCGGTCGCGCGACGCCACAGGCGTCGCAGGCGTCCCGGGTCGTCCTTGCTCGCATCGGGATCCGCGTCGGCCTCCTTGTCGCGGTCCTTGTCGGTGCGCTTGAGGCGGACCTGCGCCTTCACGTCCGGATCCACGCCGGTGTAGCGCTCGCTGTTGGGGATGAAGCGGATCTCGGTCTTGATCTCGAACGAGAGCGTCGTGAGGAGCCGGGCGATCTCGTCGGACAGGTTGACGTGGGTGAGGAACTCGCGGACCTCGCGGGCGACGACCTCGAGGACCTTGTCCTTGGTGTTGTCGGCGGTGTCGGCGATGTAGCCGGCGACGTTCGGGATCTGGAGCTCGCGCGTGACCTTGCGGATGCCCTCCTCGGTGGAGAAGACGGCGCCCAGCCCGGCGGTGAAGGTGCGGCGCACGAGGTCGGGGACGAGCTGTTCGAGGCGCGCGCGCAGGGTCTCGGAGAGGTCCCGATCGCGGTCGCGGTCGCGGTCACCGGCGCGGTCACCGGCGCGGTCACCGCCGCGGTCGACGGTGCGATCCTGCGTACGGTCGCGGTCGCGATCGGTGCCGGGGCGCTCCCTGGGCGGCCCGTCCTTGGGAGCGTCGGGGGCGTCGCCGGTTTCGTCGGAGGCCATGGCCCTTGCGTACCATGGCGCGGCGGGATTGGGTGCGTGTTACGATCGCGCGGTGGATGCAGCCCGGCGCAGTCTGCTCGACGCAGACGCCGGCGCCGGCAAGGTCGGAGTGACCCCGGCGCGGCCTGAACGAGGTGCGCCCTCGCCCGAGGACCGCACCGGTCGGCCGCCAATGCGCGCCTGGCGGTTCGTCATCGCGTACTGGTGCACGTTCCGGGTGATCGCCAGCTACCTGTGGATCCGGTTCTGGGCGCGCTGGCGCAACGACGAATGGCTCGATCGGCGGCTGCGTGAGGCGCACCTGCGCAACGCCCGGCGCATCGAGCGCACGATCTGCCGGCTGCAAGGCCTGTTCATCAAGGTCGGGCAGCTCATCAGCATCATGACCAACTTCCTCCCGGAGGAGTTCCGCAGCCAGCTGGAGGGGCTGCAGGACCACGTGCCGCCGCGGCCGTACGCCGACATCGAGGCGCGCGTGCGCGCCGAGTGGGGCAAGGGACCCAAGGAGCTCTTCGCCGAGTTCGCCGAGCGGCCGATCGCGTCGGCGTCGATCGGGCAGGTGCACAAGGCGCGGCTGCTCACCGGCGAGGAGGTCGCGGTCAAGGTCCAGTACCCCGACATCGATCGGATCGTGACCAGCGACCTGCGCACGCTGCGGCGCATCCTGCGCATCGTGCAGATGTTCGTGCCGTACCAGGGCCTCGACGACGTCTACCGCGAGATCCGCGCGATCGTGCTCGCCGAGCTCGACTTCCGCGCCGAGGCCGACAACGGCGATCGCATCGCCGCCAACTTCGAGGGCCGGACCGACATCGGCTTCCCGCGCGTCGTGCGCGAGCTGTCGAGCGAGCGGATGCTGACCACGCGCTTCGAGGCGGGCGTGAAGATCGTCGACGCCGCCGGCTGCAAGCAGCTCGGCCTCGACCGGCGGGCGCTGGCCAGGCAGGTGGTCGAGCTCTACTGCCAGCAGATCTTCACCGACGGCGTCTATCACGCCGATCCGCACCCCGGGAACCTGCTGGTGCGGCCGCTCGAGGGCGGCGAGGCCGGCGCGGCGCAGATCGTGTTCCTCGACTTCGGCGCGGTGGCGACGATCTCGCCGCAGTTCCGCCAGGGCATCGTCGAGCTGATCCAGGGCGGGCTCACGCGCGACACGCCGCGCATCGTGCGCGCGATGCGGCAGATGGGCTTCGTGGCCAAGGGCGCCGACGACCGGGTGTTCGAGCAGGTCGTCGAGTACTTCCACGATCGCTTCAACGAGAGCATCTCGCTCGACACGCTCAACCTGAAGGACCTGAAGCTCGACCCGGAGAAGACCCTCGAGAAGTCGCTCGAGTCGCTGGCCGACCTGCGGCGCATGGACATCTCGCTGCGCGAGCTGAGCGAGAACTTCCACGTCCCCAAGGAGGCGATCGTCCTCGAGCGGACGCTGCTCCTGCTCATGGGCCTGTGCACCGAGCTCGATCCGACGCTCAACCCGATGACGGTGATCAAGCCGTACCTCGAGCGCTTCGTGCTGGGCGATCAGGACTGGTCGGGGATCCTGCTCGACACCAGCCGCGACATGGTGATGAGCGTGGCGGCGCTGCCGGGCGAGATGCGCCGCTTCCTGCGCACGGCCCACGCCGGCGACATGCGCGTGCGCTTCGCCAACCTCGAGCCGTCGGCGCAGCTCATGTACAAGCTCGGCCACCAGGGCATCCTGGCGGCGATCGGCATCGCGGGCGCGTCGATCGCGATCGTGCTCGAGGGCCGCGGCGAGCTCGACCGCGCCGCGTGGGCGTGGTGGACGGCGCGCGTCGCCGGCGTGCTGCTCGCGCTCAGCTGGTGGAACGCGCGCTCGATCCTGCGCAAGAAGAAGTAGCCGCGCGGCGTCGACGGCGGACGGGTGCGCGCGCGCGTCCCTGGAAGAGGAGGAGGAGGACGACGACGACCACGAGCGCGAGGGCACCGCGCGCCTCGCCGCTCACCGCGCAGCCGCCGCCGTCGTCGCTCGCCACGGGCCGACACACCCCGACCTCGGGCGCGTGCGGCAGGGGCACGCACTCGTCCCCTTCGGGGCAGCTCCCCATCCACGGGCATCGACGCGTGCAGACGCCGTCACCCAGATCGGGGCCGGGGTCGAAGCAGTGGAGCGGTCCCACGCACTGATTCAAGGGGACGTCGCACGGCCAGCCTTCGGTCCCGGGCGTCTGCCCGGGGTACATGCAGAGGAACCGGTCGCCGACCTGCTCGCAGACCATCTGGACGTCTTGCATCCCGGTCGGACACTTCGGCGCCGCCGGATCACACGGCATCGTGCAGAGACGCGAGCTGTCGGGGCGCCCGGGCGCCGTGACACACAGGTTGGACTCGCACCCGTCGTCGACGCCGCCCCAGCAGAAGACGCCCACCGGGTTCTGGTAGGACGGCTGCACGCGGGCGGCCTCGGCGACGGTCATGCCGTGTGTGTCGAGCCACGCGAGCAGCTCGGGATCGGCGGCGAGCTCGGCGACGCGCGCGTTGTTGGCGGTCGCGGCGACGCGCGCGACGAGCGGCGCGCCGCCGAACGTCTCGATCAGGTGCGCCATCGCGCAGCGCACGCCGCGGTCGTCGATGAAGTACGGGGTCAGCTCGGCGAAGTCGAGGTTGCGCGGGAACGCGCCGCGCTCGCGGTAACGCGCGAGCTCGGCGATGACGGCCTCGCGACGCGCGCGCTGAGCCGGCTGGAGGGACGACGTGTCCGCGGTGCGCAGCTCGGCCTCGGCGCCGGCGAGGTGCGCTCGCACGCGCGCCTGCTCGGCGGCGCCGGACGACGGCGCGGGCGCGGGCGCGGGCGCGACAGGCAGGACGACGCCGACCGAGGCGATCATGATCACGAGCGCGAACATCGGAGCCCGCATCGAGCAAGCGCCGCGCCACGGCGCACACGAGTGTCTTCGCGAGCTTCGCGCGCCAACCGACGCTCCACGGTTGGCGTCCGCCAACCTCGTTGGCGATCGGCGCGCCCGCCGGGCATGCTCGTCTAGACCGCGAAGAGCACTTCCGGCTCGACGACGTTCGCCAACTCGAACCCGCACGCAGTGAGCCGGTCGCTTCCGTGAGCGCGAACATGTTGCTTTGACATTCCCCGAATGTGCGGACCACGACACGGCCAGGCAACGACAACGTCGGTGCCCGAGATCGCGCGCAGCGCACGGGGCACTCTCCCCGCGCGGAAGTTCGGGAACCGGTCCTCGAAATTCCCTTGCAGAAACGGGTCAACATGATCTATACGAACATAATCATGTTGCGAAAGCGGGTGGCGAGCAGCTCGAGCTGGGTGTGAAGCCCCGCCCCACGTGGGGCGGGAAACGCGAGGGTGCGGGGCGGCCGCGCAAGCAGGGCAGCAAGCCGCGCCACGTGCGGCGACCTGAGATCGCGAAGAACACGGCGCTGCACGTGTCGCTGCGCGTGTGCCGCGAGGTCGGGCGGCTGCGGCGGCCGGCGGGGTACCAGGCGATCCGGCGCGCGATCGCCGCGTGCATCGGCCGGCGCGACTTCCGCGTCGTGCACACGAGCATCCAGGGCAACCACATCCACCTGCTGGTCGAGGCGAACCACAAGCGTGCGCTGACGAACGGAGGGCGCGCGTTCATGGTCTCGGCGGCGCAGCACCTCAACGCGGCGCGTGGTCGCCGCGGCGAGGTCTTCATCCAGCGGTATCACGCGGTTCCGCTGAAGACGCCCAGGCAGGCGCGAGCGGCCATCGCGTATGTCATGAACAACTGGCGCCGGCATGGAGAGGACCAGGACGGCCCGCGGCAGCGCGCGGCGCTCGTCGATCCCTACTCGATGGGCATCGTCTTCGACGGGTGGCGCGAGCTCCCGACGCCCTTTGCCATCCCCGACGGCTACGAGCCGCTGCCGGTGTGCGGCGCGCGATCGTGGATGCTGACGGTAGGCTGGCGAAAGCATCCGCTCGTCGGGCTGCGGGAGGTGCCGGGGCCGCTCGGCGAACGGGCCCGGCGGTGAGCGGGGGCGACGAAGAAGCGTCGGCGGCGTTCTACCGTGGCCGTCGGGTCGGTCGTCGGCGTGGTCGTCGGCGTGGTCGTGGTCGACTCGCTTGGCTCGCTCAGGGTGAACGGACCGACGGCGTCAGCGGGGGAAGAGCTCGGAGCGCATCTCGATGATCTGGGTGCAGGTGGTGCCGGGCGGGACGCGGACCGCGCGGAAGAGCGACGGGTTGCCGGGCTGCTGGGTGATGACCGGGTTGAGGTTCTTCACCGCGCCGATCTGGCCGGCGCTGCAGGCGCCGCCGCCGGCGATGTTGCAGCCGAGGATGCCGAGCTCGATGGTCGCGTCGATCTCGCCGTTGACCAGGTCCGACGAGAACACCTCGCCCGAGAGCGCGAACTGGGTGCGCAGCGCGACGTAGACCTCGTCGAGGTTCACCGCCGGCACGTTGTAGGCGAGGAGCGTCGTGCCCGGCTTGCCGTCGCCTTCCTGATCGCAGGCGCAGTTGGAGCCGATCGCCAGGTCGCACGTCGTGTCGGCCGACGGCGGGCAGGAGCGGAAGTTGCCGTTGGCGTCGGCCTCGGGGAGCGGCGCGGTGCCGATGGTCGATGGATCGAGGACGGCGCCGAGGACGAGCGTGAAGCGCTCGGTGTCGAGCGTGGCGCAGACCTGGTCGGGCGAGCTCAGCGCGCCGTCGCCGGTCACGCCGGCGACCGACTCGATCGTCGACTGCGGGACGACGAAGCGGATCGGCTGATCCTGGCCCGCGATCGGGACGTCGGGGATGTCGATGCCGCAGCCGCCGGCGATGACCTCCACCGCCGTGCCGCTCTGCACGATGTCGATGACGAGAAGGAGCTCGGCGGTGGTGTCGACCTCGACGAGGCCCGACGCGTTCACGTGCACGTTGAGCGTGCCGAGCACCGCGGCGCGGCCGTTGATGTCGAAGGTGCCGCCGGGGCGGCACTGCTCGCCGAACACGCGCGCGTCGACCATGTCGCCAGCACCGCCGCCGCCACACGCGGCGACGGCCGACGACAGAACCACACTCAGCAGCGCCAGTCGGCTCATGAGCGATCGACGATACCACTGCTTGAGGTCGGCCCGGCGCGTCGTGTCTAATGCCGCGACGTGCGTCACCTCGGGGTAGCGATCGCAGGCCTCGTCGTCGCTGACGTCGTCGCCGGCGCCGGCGCTCGGCCGGCGCATGCGAACCCCGCGGAGGTCTTCGGCCTCGGCAGCCGGCACGCGGCGCAGGCCGGCGCGGGGGTCGCGTCGGTCGACGACATGGCCGCGTCGCTGGTCAACCCGGCGGGGCTCGCGCGCAGCGGCGGCAAGCGACTGACGCTCGGCGCGCAGGGCGCGTTCTCCAACCTCCACATCAACGACCGGCGCACCGACCTGAGCGAGCCAGCCGGCGGCGTCTTCGGGCTGACCGCACCGGCGCCGCTCGGCGGCGCGCTGGCCGGACGGATCCACGTCGGGCTCGGCATGTACGTCCTGCCCGGGTCGATCGCGCGCATCGTCGCGCGTTACCCCGACGAGCCGTTCTATCCCTACTACCAGGGGCGCACCGAGCGCCTGGTGATCGTGCCCGGTGTCGGGGTGCGCGTCACGTCGCGTTTCGAGGTCGGCGTCGCCGCCAACTTCATGGCCGGCCTCGGCGGCGCGCTCCAGGCGAGCGAGGGCTCGACCCGCGCGCTCGACGCGCGCGTCGACGAGAAGGTGCCGGCGGTGGCGCGCGTGATCGCGGGCGCGGCGTGGCGGCCGCTCGACGCCCTGCGCGTCGGGCTCGTCTTCCGCCAGCGCTTCGAGGTGCCGTTCGCGACACGCGCCGAGACCGAGGTCGCCGGCGAGCCGATCGATCTCGACCTGCGCGCGTCGGGCCAGTTCTCGCCCAGCCAGCTCGTGGCCGGGGTCGCGTGGCTCACCAGCGCGGCGACGGTGAGCGCCGACGTGACGTTCGCGCGATGGTCGGCGTACCCCGGGCCGTTCGTCGAGGTGAAGAGCGAGCTGCCGCTCGTCGGGCCGCTCGCCGGCGAGCTGCCGACGGTGCCGTGGAAGGACACGTTCGGCGGCAAGCTCGGCGTCGAGGCGCCGCTCGGCGACGCCGTCATCCTGCGCGGCGGCTACGCGTTCGAGACCTCGCCCGTGCCCGCGGAGCAACCCGGCGTGACCAACCTCCTCGACGGGCCGCGTCACACGATCGCGGCCGGCGTCGGGCTCGTGCACACGCGGGTGAAGGGCAAGCGGGTGCGCCTCGACCTGCACCTGCAGACGCAGATCGTGCAAGGGCGCACGCTGCGCAAGACGGTGTTCGCGCCGGGCGAGGACGGCGACGGCTTCGACGGGCTGCGTGACGAGGTCACCGACAACGCGAACGACCCGGCGACGCAGGGCGCGCAGATCTCGAACCCGGGGTTCCCGCGCATCGATTCGGGCGGACAGGTGTTCGCGGGCGGCCTCACGATGGAGGTCGAGCTGTGAGGGGGGGGTTGATGCTCCTGGCGCTGACGGCGACCACGGCCGCCGCCGATCCGCTCGACGAGTTCGGCTTCGGCAGCGGCGCCGCGGGCGTCGCGGGCGCGCGCACGGCGACGGCGCGCGGCGCCGAGGCGGCGCACCACAACCCCGCGGGCGTCGCGCTCGGCGTGCACCCCGAGCTCCTCCTCGGCTGGGGCTACGGCGCGATGCAGCTCGAGATCAACGGCCGCGACGCCCGGGTGCTGGACGTGCGTGGCACGTCGATCGGGCTCGCCGTGCCGTTCACGCTCGACGACGACTGGACGCTCGGCACCGGCATCGCGCTCTACCTGCCCGATCAGTTCCTCGCGCGCCTCCAGCTCATTCCCAGCAACGAGCCGCACTTCGTCCTCCTCGACAACGATCCGCACCGCGCCGTCGTCGAGCCGGTCGCCGCCGTGGCCTACCGGGGCAAGGTCGCGCTCGGCGCCGGCGCGTCGGTCCTGGCCAACGCGCGCAGCAACAAGATCCTGTTCGACGTCGGCATCGTCGGCGGCGAGAAGGTCGGCGCCGCCGAGCTCGACGTCGAGCTGCCGGTGCGCCTCGCGCCGCTCGTCGGCCTCTGGGCGCAGCCGCACCCGCGCGTGCGCGCCGGCCTCACCTACCGGGGCAAGCTCGCCCTCGACCTGGCGCTCGACATCCTGGCCAACGTGCAGATCGCCGGCGTGGTGACCGGCGACGTGCTGGTCTCGCTGCGCGCGTCGAACTACTTCACGCCGGCGCGCGTGAGTGGCGGCGTCGCCATCGACGTCCTGCCCGACCTGACGCTCGCCGCCGACGTCACGGTCAACCGCTGGTCGACCTACCCGGCCGCCGCCGATCTCGCCGTGCTCATCGCGCTCGACATCGCGCCGCCGCTGGTGTCGAGCACGGTGCCGCCGTCGGCGTTCACCGACACCGTCGACGGCGAGCTCGGCATCGAGTACCGCAACCGCGGGCGCCGCACGGACGTCACCGTGCGCGCGGGCGGCGCGTGGCGGCCGTCGCCGGTGCCGCCGCAGGTCGGGCTCACGAGCTGGGCCGACGGCGACCGCCTCGTGCTCACCGCCGGCGGCGGCCTCACGCTCGCCGACTGGGCGCCGATCCTGACGCGGCCGATCGACTTCGACCTCGCGCTCCAGTGGCACCACGTCGCGCACCAGCTCACGCAGAAGCAGATCGACACGTTCCCGGGCGAGGCGTTCTCTTCGGGCGGAAACATCTTCCACGCCGGCCTCTCGGCGACGGTACGATTCTAGCCATGCGCGCGCTCGCCCTCACGACCCTGGCGCTCGCGGCGTGCGGCTTCCTGCCGGAGGACGACTTCACCGGCGCGCGCGTGGGCGACGGCATCGCACCGTGGACGGATCTCGGCCCGGCGCCGACCTGCCTCGGCAACCAGTTCCTCGGGCCGCCGACGTCGTCGCCGGGCGGCTTCTGCTACGACCGCAACCAGGTCGAGGATCCGTGCCTCGACGACGACGACTGCGAGTCGCGCGAGACCTGCGTGTGTGGCCGCTGCACCGTCGCGTACTGCACGTCGGCGTCGGATTGCAGCGGCGGGAGGTCGTGCTCCTTCAGCGAGAACCGCTGCGACACCCGGTGCGCCGACGCCACCGACTGCGCGCCCGGCGAGGAGTGCTTCAACGGCGCGTGCCGCGGCCGCTGCGACACCGACGACGAGTGCCAGCGCGGCGAGGTGTGCTCGAGCCGCAACTACTGCGTCACCGTCGACTGCGCGGACGACTCGACGTGCCAGTCGACCGAGCGCTGTCACGTGCAGCGGGTGCCGCGCCTCGTCCTCGAGCCCTTCGCCGTCGCCCAGCGCGAGTCGCCGCGTCTGGTGCTCTACGTCGAGGTCGGCGACGCGGTCCAGCCGCAGCGTGCGATCTGGCGCGCCGTGTCCGACGACGGCCTCCGCTTCGAGTTCGAGCCGGCGCGGCCCGCGCTCGAGGACGCGGGCGCCGCGCGCGCGCCGTCGATCGTCCGCACGGCGACCGAGTGGCTCCTCTACTACGAGAGCGGCGACGGCGCCGCGATCAAGGTCGCGCGCTCGGCCGATGGCTTCGAGTTCGCGCCGGGCACGGTGGTGCTGACCGGCGGCACCGGGCCGAGCGCGATCCACGCGCCCTCCGCCGTGCTCCTCCCCGACGGGAGCGTCGCCGTGTACTTCGAGATCGGCGACGGCGCCGCGATCGGGCTCGCGACCGGCGCGCCGGGCGGGATGTTGACCACGCGCGGCCCCGTGCTCGAACCACGCGAGGTGAGCGTGCCGGTCACGGCGCCGACCGCGCCGTTCTGGACCGACGTGGTCGCGGTGCGGAGCCCACACGCCGCCGTGACCGAGGGCCCGGGCGGCCCGTCCCTGCGGCTGTGGTTCTCGGCGTTCGGGCGCGAGAGCGCCGACTCCGAGCAGTTCGGGATGACCGTGCCACTGCCACCGAACTTCTCGATCGGCTATGCCCGCGCGAGCGTGGATGACCCCGGCTCGCTCGTGACCTGGCCGTACGGACCCGTGGTCGACCGGGTCGACGCCTTCCTCGAGCACAAGGAGGAGATGTCGCCGGGTGTGGTTCAACTGGTCGACGGCGACGGCGCGAGGCCCGGCTACCTCCTCTACTACGTCGAGGCGAGCGCGGATGACACGGCGATGGGACCGGGGGGCCCGTTCACCATCGGGCGGCTCGGAGTGCTGGGCAACGGGGCCTATCTGCGATAGAAGAGCGTCCGCCGTTTTGTGGATCTACCGAGCGGCGCTTACTAGGATCGAAAACGCATGATCGCTGTCATCGGGAACCTGATCACCGGCGCGCTGGCCTGCTCCCTCTTCATGGCGACGATCCGACTCTCTCGCTGAACCGCGGCGAGGCTCACTCGGGCGCGGCGCTGACCGGAAGGTCCTTGGTGATCTTGGCGGTCTTGCCGGCCTCGATCCTCACGGTGTACGTGAACTTCTCGCGGCCGACGCTGAACGTCACCTTGTGAATCCCGGGCGAGAGCGCGATCTTGCCCATGGGCGTGATCGGCGTGGTCTTGCCGGTCGGCTTGCCGTCGATCGCGACCTGGGCGAACGGCGTCGCGTAGGCGGTCAGGTAGCCGACGTTGGCGTCGGCCTTGTCCGTCTTGGAGTCGGTCCGGGTCTTCGCGTCCGTCTTCGCGTCCGTCTTCGCGTCCGTCTTCGCGTCCGTCTTCGTGTCCGTTCGGGTCTTCGTGTCCGTCTTCGGCGTGATGACCTCCGGCCGGTCGTCGAGGTCGATCCGGGTGTCGGTCCGGGTGTCGGTCCGGGTCTTGCGACGATCGGCCTTCGGGTCCGCCTTCGTGTCGACGACCGAGACCTTCTCCTCGTCCTCGCGGGCATCGGTCGACGCGGTCGCGGCGACCCCGGCGTCGATCTCCACCGCCACCGCGGCGGCGTCCGCCGCGACGTCCTCGACACCCGCGTCGTCGGTCGCCGCGAGCGCCACGCCGGCATCTCCGTCGTCGACCGCAGGCGCCGCCGCGTCGGGCGCGAGCGCCGGATCGACCGCGGCGGCGAAGGCGCCGGCATCGATGGTCTCCGCTCCGCTCGCGGCCGCCGCGGCCGCCGCGACCGCCGTCCCCTTGCTCCCGCCGTCGGCGAGCACGACGAACTTGACCACGGCGAACACGCCCAGCACCACCGCCGCGATGCCGATGCCGATCGCGATGTCCTTGGCGAGCGACGGCTTCTTCCGCCGCTTCGCCGTCATGTCGACGGGGACCGCTCCCTGCGGCGCGCCGTAGCCCGGATACTGGCCGGGATACTGCCCCGCGTACTGCGGGTACTGCGGCGACGGCGGATAGCCGGGATACCCGGGCGGATACGACGGTGGTGGACCACCGAACGGCGCGGCGCCCCCGAACGCCGCGCCGCCCGGCGCGCCCGAAGGAGGCATCATGCCGGGGCCCGGAGGCCCACCGTAGCCGGGCGCCCCGGGAGGCGCGCCGACGTGTGGAGGATGCGAGCCGAGCGGGAACTGGCCCGGCGGCGGGAATCCCGGAACCGGGATCGACGCGGAGCCGGGGCCGTGCAGCTGACCGGGTGACATGCCGGCGAGCGCGGCGGCTGGATCGACCGCGGGCCCCGCGCCGGTCGGCGGCGGCTGCAGCGGTAGCACCGGCGCCGACATGCCGAGGAGCGTCCTCGCCTGGGAGCTCGGCCCCGCATCGGGCGCTGCGCCGGCGGCGGCCGCCATCGCGGCGCGCTGCTGGGCGGCGGACGGCACCTGGATCGACATCGCGGCGAGCGGCGAGATCGTCTTGTCGTCGGGGTTGCTCACCACCGGCGGCGGCGTGGTCGACGCGCGCGGCGCGACCGCCGGACCCGACGTCGTCGGGCGATTCGACGGCGCGGGCGTCGGGTTGCGAGGCTGGCGCACGGAGGGCGACACCACGACCGCGGGCGCGCCGGCGGGGGGCGCGTTCTCCGAGACCAGCGAGACCTCGCTGATCTCGCCGAAGATCTCGGTCGGGCCCTCCTCGACGAACTCGTCACCGGGATCGTTGCGGCGCGCCGGAGGCGCGGCCTGCGCCGCGGCCTGCTCCGCGATGATGTCGTCGAAGCTCGGACCGCCGAGCATCGTCGGGTCCTCCGACTGCCCCGCCGCCCCCAGGTGCTCGACGACGTCGAGCTTGGCCTCGGCCTGCGGCACGCCCGCGATGAGGCCCTCGCGGCCCACCTTCTTGAAGCTCTCGAGCTGCTGCCGCTCCTTGTCGAGATCGGCGGCGAACGCCTCCTTGAGCCAGGTGGCCAGCGACTTCGCCGTGAACACCTGCTCCTGCGACATGAGGTAGCGCTGCAGGTCCGCCACCATCTCGCTGCCCCACTGGTAGCGATCCTCGGCGTCGCGCGCGAGCGACTTCATGATGATCTTCTCGACCGCCTCCGGGATGTTCGGGTTCACCTGGCGCGGGGGCGGGACGTCGACGTTGCGCACCTTCTCGAGCGTCGAGAAGTCGGTCTCGCCGACGAAGAGGCGCTCGCTGGTGAGGCACTCGTAGAGGATCGTGCCGATGCTGAACAGGTCGCTCCGGCGATCGAGGGGCAGGCCGCGGACCTGCTCCGGCGACATGTAGCCGAACTTGCCCTTCAGCACGCCGGCCTGGGTCTTCGACGACCGCGACGCCGCCTTGGCGATGCCGAAGTCGATGATCTTCACCTCGCCCTCGTACGAGATGAGGATGTTCTGCGGCGAGCAGTCGCGGTGGACGATCTCGAGCGGGCGCCCGAGCGCGTCCCGCTTCTTGTGGGCGTAGTCGAGGCCCTCGCAGACCTTGGCGATGAGGAAGCACGCCATCGCCGCCGGCATCTGCTGCTTCAGCTTGCGCAGGCGGTTCTGGATCTGGAGCAGATCCTTGCCCCAGATGTACTCCATCGCGATGAAGTGCGCGCCGTCGGTGCGGCCGAGCTCGAAGATCTGGCAGATGTTCGCGTGCGCGAGCTGCCCGACGATCTTCGCCTCGTCGATGAACATCTTGATGAAGTCGCGGTCCTCGCCCATCGAGGGCAGGATCCGCTTGATGGCGATGACCTTCTCGAACCCCTCGACGCCGTAGCTCTTCGCCTTGAACACCTCCGCCATCCCGCCGACGCTGATTCGATCGAGGAGCAGATACTTCCCGAACGGGATGGCCTGACGCACGCGTGAACCATGGTGACGTAGCCGCGCGTCGATCTCAAATACAAAAGGGGGGTATTGCCCCTGACCCACAGGCGACATCGTCTGTCGCCGCTGTCGTACATGTCGTCGACAGACCACGGGCTGGAGCCGACAGTTCGTCGCGAGCGCTCAGAACGTGCCCGCGATCCCGAGGCCGCCGCCATGTGTGCCCAGCGACACCGGGGCGACCATCACCGTGGCGCGCGTGCGGCGATAGTGGCGGAAGCCGTCGATGACGCCGTAGACGTAGAGGCCGACCAGGGCGGCGCCGGTGACCGAGTTGACGGTCTTCATGGTGCGGGCGCTGTCCGCGCGCGAACGCGTGCCGTCCTCGCAGGTGCGATCGACGTCGCTGCACCAGCGATCGAGCATGACGTACGTCGTGATGTTGCTGGCGAGGAGCGCGGCGCCGAGGCCGCCCAGCACCCATCCCTTCGCCCGCTGACGGTTCTGGAACTGACCGGCGGGCGGCACCAGGTTGAGGACGGCCCAGCGGCGGGCGCGCGGGCGCAACGCGCGCAGCTCGGCGGCGTGCTTGGCCTTCACGTTGTCGAAGAACGTGACCACGTCGGGCGCGAGGAGGCCGATGTCGAGGTGACCGTCGAGCTCGATGCGCAGGTACGCGTGGAAGTGGGCCTCGGCGCGGTCGTAGCGCTGGCGATAGAACTCGGCGATGCCGAGCAGGCGGTGCGCCTCGGCGTGATCGGCGGACGAGACCGACGCGTCGTCGGGGATGTCGCCGACGAGCAGGATCACGCGCTCCCACGCCTTGTCGTCGACGGCTACCGACGCCTCCGCGATGCGCTCCACGGGCGAGCGGGCTTGCCCCGGCTGCGCGTGCGCGGCCGCCGCCGTCAGGACGAGGATCGCGAGGACGACGCGCGCGAGCATCGGCGTCACGGGCCCCGGCGGGCCTCGAGGCGTTCGCGGATGCGGGGCGCGACGACGTCGGTGACCTGCGCCGCGGCGAAGCGGATGAGGGTGTCGACGCGATCGCCGCGGCTGCCGACCAGCGTATCGGTGCGGACGACGCGCCGGTAGACGAGCGTGCCGGTCGCATCGAAGACAGTGACGCGGGCGCGGGCGCGGGCGACCGGGATGTCGCGCTGGGTCCCGGCGACGAAGGCGAGGAGCTCGAAGCCGACCACCAGCGCGGCGCCGTGGCTCGCGGCGAGCTCCGGATCGACGGCGACCGCCGGCGGTGCCGGCGCCGACTCGACGGCGGCGCGGTGCCCGAGGCGACGGGCGAGCTCGAGCGCGGCGGGCGCGAAGAGAGGCGGGATGTCGACCGGCGCAGCTTCCACGCCGGCGAGCGCGGGCGCGCTGACGACGACGATCGCGAGCGGCCGGGTATCGGGCCGCGGCGAGACGACGTCGCCGCCGGGCGAGGGTGGGCGGACGGCGTCGACCGGCCGCGGCGACGTCCGCGTCAGGGCGGCGGCCGCGCGCGCCGCCTGGGCGTCCTGCGCGGCGAGGCCGGCGCGGATCGCGACGACGAGCTCGGCGGCGACCGTGGCCGCGGCGTGATCGATGTTCTCGATCGAGGCGGCCGCGCCCGACGGACGGGCGACGTCGACGCCACGCTCGGGATCGCGGATGCGCGACTCGATGACGACGCCGGCGCCGCGGCGGACGAGGCGACCGTCGACGACGAGGCGGGCACGCGCCGGCACGGGGTCACCGTCGTTGACGAGGGTGACGTCGAGGCCGGCCTCGCGCAGCGCCCGCGTGACCTCCGCCGCGACGGGCTTGCCGTAGAGCTGGAGCCGCTTCTCGGCGGTGAACGGGATCAGCGCGATCGCCGCGCGCCCCTCGGCCTGAGCGTGCGCCGCGCCGGCGCCGGCGGCGACGAGGAGCACGGCGAGCACGACGGGCGCGACGAGCGCGAGCGCGAGCGCGCGAGGGAGGCGAGGCACGCCCGCATGGTACACGCTCACGGGCTCACGCCCGGGTCGGGCACCGCGACGATGAAGCGGCCGGCCGCGTCGGAGACCGCATCCCCGAGCGGGCGCGAGCGATCGAGGCCGGTGCAGGCGAGGTGACACAGCGCCGCGACCCCGACCGCGCGCGCGCCGACGCTCTGCCCGGTGGCGCGGATCTCGCCCGAGATCGTGATCGCCGCCGGCAGCGGGAGGTCGCCGAGATCTTGCGTCGTCGCCAGGGAGATGGGGAAGGTCGACGTCGCGTCGTCACCGGTCGGATCCGAGACCGTGATCGCGTACGCCGCGCCGGCGGCCACGGGGAGCGAGAAGACGCCGTCGGCGCCGGTGGACACGAGCGGGATCGGCGCGCCGGCGTGAGCGACGGCCCCCGTCAGCGTCGCGCGGACCCGCGCCCCGGCGCGGACGCCACCGGCCGCGCGCAGGACGCGACCGGTGATCGTCACCGGCGCGGCGGCGTCCAGCGTTCCGCCCGGCGGCAGCGAGGCGCTGGCGAAGGCGCCGGGCCCGGCGGCGGCGATGAACACCGCGGCGGTGCCGTCGAGGAGGCGGACGGCAGGGAGACGGCCCGTGGCGTCGGTGCGGATCGTCCGACGGTGCCAGCCCGTGGCCTGGGCCAGCACCGTGGTCCCGGCGGCGTCGCGGATCGTGCCGGCCGACGCGCGCTGGACGTCGACGAGCACGTCGGCGGAGGCGACCGGCGCGCCGCCGACACGCACGAGGGTTCCGGCGAGGTCGCTCGTCGGGACGGCGGCGTGGCGGATGGTGATCGCGGCGGTGCCGCCGAGCTCCACCGAGGCGTCGAGCCGGGGCAGATCGCTGCCGGCGGGCGGGACGACGGTGATGGTCTCCACCGCGGCGCCGTCGCGCCAGCGCAGCTGGAAGCTGCCGTCGGCGCCGGTGGTCGCCACCGTCGACACGCGGCTGCCGGAGCTCACCGACACGCGCGCCATCGCGACGGGGGCGCCGCCCACGTCGAGGACGTGGCCATCGAGCGTCGAGCCGCCGTCGACGGTGAGCGCGCCCGAGAGCGGCTCCCAGTCGACGACGGTCAGCGGCGCGAGCGCGGCCGTGGTCGGAACCACGAGGACGTCGTAGCGGCCGCCGACGAGACGAACGCTCGCGTTGCCGGCGGTGTCGCTGAACGACTCGACGATCGCGTCCGGGGTCGCGCGCGAGGTGAAGCGCAGGTACGCCGCCACCGGCGCCGCCTGCGGCGTGCGCACGGTGATCGGGTGCACGCTGCCGGCGTCGAGGGTGAGGATGCCGGCGGCGAAGTCGGCGCCGCCGGAGATGGTGATGACGCGCTCCTGCGGGGGGGCCGCGATCGACGTCGGCGGCACGAAGCGGAGACGGATGGCGCGCGTGTTGGCGCCCGGCTGCATGACGTTGAGCCCGCCGCGGTAGGGCCCGCAGCTCCCGCCGACCCAGAGCTCGACGTCGTAGATGCCGGCGACCGGCGCGTCGAACTGGATGTCGCGCGAGTCGGCGTCGAGCGCGGTGAAGGGCACGTCGACGCCGCCGCGCCGCACGACCCACGTGTACGTGATGACGCCCGACGCGCCGAACACGTCGCCGCGCGCGACGATCGTCGCCGGCGCCGTCGGCATCATCGGCTCGAACGAGACCACCGCGGTACAGGCGGCGCTGTCGCTGCCGCCGGCGTCGGAGACGTCGTCGTCCCCGGCGTTCCCGGCGCCGCAGGCGCTCGCCGCGATCACCAGGCCGCAGGCGGCGGCGAGTCGCCAGGCGCGCGCCACTAGCGCACCTCCAGGGCCCAGGTCTGCCGCTGGAGGCAGGCGTCCTGGCCGATGCTGCACGTCGCGACGTTCTCCGCGCACTGGATGGTGCGGCCGACGCGGTCGTCGATCTCGACGCGCACGTCGAGGCGATCGCCCGGGTCGTGGTGCGCGGGATCGAGCTCGAGGCCACCGACGCCGGTGTCGACGAACGCGAACGCGCTCGCGCCGGGGGCGCGCACGTACCAGCGCAGCTCGGCGGCGCCGAGGTAGGGGTCGCCGGGCGGCGGCGCGGGGTAGACGTCGAGGTCGTCCTCGACGACGGTCACCGCGATGCGACGCGGGGCATCGAGCACGAGGAACGCGCCCGCCGGCGCCGGCGCCGGATCGAGCGCGCCGAGGCAGGGCGGTCGATCGGGCACCACGAGGATGAGCTCCTCGTGGACGGACACGTCGATCCCGTCGGAGGCGGTGACGCGCACGTACCAGTCGCCGTCGACGTCGGGCAGGAGCAGGCGCTCCTCGCCGCCGCTCGGCGGGTCGGGCAAGACGTCGAAGCGCCGGTCGCCGGGCACCGAGTCGCGCGCGGGGAAGAGCTCCCACGTGAGCGAGACGTCGTCGCCGTCGGCGTCCGAGCCGCGCGCGCTGACGACGATCGGGACGTCGGGGGGGAACGCGCCGTCGATCTCGCGGCCTCGGCGCTGGACGACGACGGAGGGCGTGTTGTTGACGACGTCGAGCTCGAGGCGCTGGCCGGGCCGCGCGACGGCGCCGTAGACGTCCTCGACGTCGAGCGTGATCACGACGCGCGTGGTGGGCAGGGCCTCGACGCGCGGCGGGACGATCACGTCGAAGATCGGATCGAACCCGGTCTCCTCGGCCGCGCAGGTCCCGCTGGCGTTGCACGCCTGGAAGCGCCAGCTCGGCGACGTCGGATCGCGGTCGGGGTCGTCGACGACGGCGCGGAACGAGAGCGCGCCGCCGCGGGTGGGGACGCCGGCGCCGACGCGCTCGATCTCGGCGCTCGGCCGCTCGTTGATGACCTCGCCGTAGAAGCAACCGGCCGCGCCGGAGGCGAGCGCCGTGAGGGCGACGGAGCGCAGCACGAGCCGATCGTGATGCAACGCCCTTGCCACGCGCAAGTG
>ERZ761602.3512-NODE-3512-length-22031-cov-8.078540_pt1 | contig 22031 bp, 23 predicted proteins | sample MGYA00512165_ERZ761602 | MGnify/ENA primary metagenome ERZ761602 (study PRJEB28899, sample SAMN02445085) | bioreactor sludge metagenome | biome: EBPR sludge; isolation source: Thorneside wastewater treatment plant | place: Australia: Brisbane, Thorneside...
TGGCGATCCTGGTGACCGCCGTCTCGATGCTCACCGACAGCCTGCGCGACGCGCTCGACCCCAAGCTCAAGTAGGAACGCCATGACCACCGCACCGGATACCCTGCTGGAAGTGCGCGACCTGCGCGTCACCTTCCGCGTCGACAAGCACACCGATTTCGAGGCCGTGAAGGGCGTCACCTTCGACGTGCCCAAGAACCGCACCATCGCCCTGGTGGGCGAGTCGGGCAGCGGCAAGAGCGTCTCGGCCATGTCCATCCTGGGCCTGCTGCCGGACAACGCCCGCGTCCCGGCCGAAAGCCGCATCCTCTTCGGCGGGCGCGACCTGCTGCGGGCCGGGCCCGCGGACCTGCAGGCGATCCGCGGCAAGGACATCTCGGTGATCTTCCAGGAGCCGATGACGTCCCTGAACCCCGTCTTCACCGTGGGCGAGCAGATCGCCGAGACCCTCAGGCAGCACATGGGCCTCGCGGGGCGCGCCGCGGCGGAGCGGGCCGAGGCCCTGCTCGCGGAGGTGGGCATTCCCGACCCGAAGCTGCGCCTTCGAAGCTACCCGCACGAGATGAGCGGCGGCCAGCAGCAGCGCGTGATGATCGCGATGGCGATCGCCTGCGAGCCGAAGCTCCTGATCGCCGACGAGCCCACGACGGCCCTGGACGTGACGATCCAGAAGCAGATCCTCGATCTCATCGCGAAGCTGCAGGAAAAGCACCAGATGGCGGTGCTCTTCATCACGCACGACCTGGGCGTGGTGGGCGAGATCGCCGACCACGTGGTCGTCATGCAGAACGGCGTGATCCAGGAGCAGGCCCCGGCCCGCGAGATCTTCGAATCGCCGAAGCACCCCTATACCCGGGCCCTCCTCGAGTGCCGCCCGCGCCTGGACCGGCGCCCGAAGCGCCTGCCGGTCATCGACGACTTCCTCAAGGGCGACGGCAAGCCCCGCCTCGAGGAGCGCCAGCGCGGTACCGTGGGGGACGAGAAGCCGATCCTCGAGGTCCGCGGCCTCGGCAAGACGTTCTTCCTCAAGGAAGGACTCTTCGGCAAGCGCGCCGTGCCCGCCGTGAAGGACGTGAGCTTCAAGCTCGCCCGGGGCAAGACGCTGGGCCTGGTGGGCGAATCGGGCTCGGGCAAGACCACGGTGGGCCTCACGCTGATGCGCCTGCACGACGCGACGAGCGGCGAGGTGCTGCTCGACGGCCGGGACCTGCTCTCGCTCACGGACCGCGAGATGATGGCCTACCGCCGGCGCATCCAGATCATCTTCCAGAACCCGTACGCCTCGCTCAACCCGCGCTTCACCGTGGGCAACATCCTGGTGGAGCCCATGAAGATCCACGGCATCGGCGCCTCGATGGCCGAGCGCGTGGACGCCGCGTTCCACCTGCTTCACCGCGTGGGCCTTCCGGAGTCGGCCTTCTACAAGTATCCCCACGAGTTCTCGGGCGGCCAGCGCCAGCGCATCGCGATCGCGCGCTGCCTCACGATGAAGCCCGACGTGCTCATCTGCGACGAATCCGTCTCGGCCCTCGACGTGTCCGTGCAGGCCCAGGTGCTCAACCTGCTGCAGGACCTGCAGGACGAGTTCGGCCTCGCCTACATCTTCATCTCCCACGACCTCGCGGTGGTCAAGTACATCTCCGACCAGGTGATGGTGATGAACCAGGGCGAGATCGTGGAGATCGCCGATTCCGACGAGATCTACCTGAACCCGCGCGAGGAATACACCCGCAAGCTCCTCGCCTCGATTCCCAAGGGCTGGGACGCCGCCCGCGCCGCCTGATGCCCGCCCGACCCCGGAAGACCGCCATGCGCCTCGTTCTCGCCAGCCTCGCACTCGCTGCCGCCGGCAGCGCCCTTGCCGCCGCGCCCAAGGCCGCGGCCCCCGCCCGTCCCCTCGTGCCGTCCTACGACGCGGCCGCCGTCACGGCGCGCTGCGACGCGGGCCTTTCGAAGGCGCGGGACGCCGCGAAGGCCATGGCGGCCCGCCGCGGCGGCGCGGGTTTCACGGCCGAGTGGAACCGGCTCCAGATCCTCATCGAGGACACGGTCAATCCGATCTATCTCGTGGGCAGCGTGCATCCCGACAAGGCCGTGCGCGACGCGGCCGACCCGTGCCTGCAGAAATTCACCGCGTTCTCCACGGAGCTCTTCCAGGACGAGCGGCTCTTCGCCCGCGCGAAGGCCGTGAAGCCCGTGAGCGCCGCCGAGAAGAAGCTGAAGAAGGACCTGCTGGAAGCCTTCGAGGACACGGGCGTCGCGCTGCCGGCGGACAAGCGCGCGCGGGCCAAGGCGATCTTCGACCGCCTCGAGCAGCTTCGCCAGGACTACGACCGCAGCGTGCGCGAGGATCCCACCAAGGTCACGCTCGCGCCGTCCGAGGTCGACGGCATGCCCGAGGCGTGGGTCAAGGCGCAGAAGAAGGACGACAAGGGGAATTTCGTCGTCGGCCTGGATTACCCGGCCTACGTGCCCTTCATGGCCAACGCGAAGAGCGGCGCGGCCCGGGAGCGCTACTACCGCGCGAAGCTGAACGAGGGGGGCGCCGCCAACCTCGAGCGGCTCGACGAGATCTTCCGCCTGCGCCAGGAGCTCGCGGGCCTCTACGGCCTGCCGGACTTCGCATCCTACGTGCTGCGTCGCCGGATGGTCGCCACGCCGAAGACGGTCAACGACTTCCTCGCGACGGTGAAGCGCTCCGTCGAGGACCTCGAGAAGAAGGAGGTGGAGGAACTGCGACTGGAGAAGGCGAAGGACCTGGGCACGCCGCCCGCGACCACCGTGATCGCCCGCTGGGACGTGCCGTACTACCAGGAGAAGGTCCGCCGCACGCGCTTCGCGGTCGACCAGGAGGCGCTTCGCAAGTACTTCCCCACGGACAAGTCCGTCGCCTTTGCGCTCGCGATCTCGGAGACGCTCTACGGCGTGAAGTTCCGCGAGGTGAAGGTGGAAGCCTGGCACCCGGACGTGCGCTACTACGACGTGCTCGACGGGAAGACCGGCGCCTTCGTCTCGGGCTTCTACCTCGACCTCTTCCCGCGCGAGGGCAAGTACGGCCACGCGGCGGCCTTTCCCGTGCGCGGCGTGAGCACGCTCGCGCGCCGCACGCCGCTGTCGGTGCTCGTCACCAACTTCGACCGCAACGGACTGGACCACAACGAGCTCGAGACGCTCCTGCACGAATTCGGCCATGTCCTGCACGGCGTGCTCTCGAAGACGGCCTTCGTCTCCCACGCCGGCACGAGCACCTCGCAGGACTTCGTCGAGGCCCCGTCCCAGATGTTCGAGGAGTGGGCCCGGCGCGAGGGCGCCCTCGCGCTCTTCGCGAAGGTCTGCCCGGAATGCCCGCGCCTTTCGCGCCAGCAGGTCGCCTCCCTCGAGGCGGCCCGGCGCTACGGCCAGGGCATCCGCTACGCCCGCCAGTGGATCTACGCCGCGTTCGACATGAGCCTGTCCCAGAAGCCCCAGTCGAGCCTGGAGGCCTGGAAGCGCCTGGAATCGGCCACGCCCCTGGGCTTCGTGGAAGGGACGATGTTCCCGGCGTCCTTCAGCCACATCGCCTCGTCCTACGCGGCCGGCTACTACGGCTACATGTGGTCCGAGGTCCTCGCGCTCGACATGCTCTCGGCCTTCGGCGCGAACCTGCTGGACCCGAAGGTGGGCGCGCGCTACCGCGACACCATCCTCACCCAGGGGGGGCAGCGCGAGCCCGCGGACATGTTCCGCGCCTTCATGGGCCGGGAGCCTTCGAGCGAGGCGTTCTTCGCGGAAATCACCGGACGGCGGTAGGGGCTTTCCCGGGCGGTCCGAAGGTCGGATGCGCTTGCGTCCGCGGGGCGCCTACACTGGCGCCAGGAGGCGGGCCGTCCCGAGCCCGCCCCTTCTCCACGAGGACACGCCATGCGACCCGATCCCGCATCCGGCATCACCCGACGCGACTTCCTGAAAGCCACCGCCGCCGGCAGCCTGCTCGCCGGCGTGGGGGCGCCTTCCCTCGCCTTCGGCGCCGCGCCGCTCGTGCACCAGGCGCTGCCCTATGCCGAGGGCGCGCTCGCGCCCGTCATCGGCGCCCAGACCGTCGGCATCCACTGGGGCCGGCACCACAAGTTCTACGTGGACAACCTCAACAAGCTGGTGCCCGGCACGCCGCACGAGGGCAAGAGCGTCGAGCAGATCGTGCTCGCGACCGCCGGCAAGGCCGACCAGCAGGCGTTCTTCAACAATGCGGGCCAGGTGTGGAACCACGACTTCTACTGGAGGAGCCTGAAGGCGGGCGGCGGCGGCAAGCCCCCGGCGGCGATCGCGAAGCGCATCGACGAATCCTTCGGCGGCTTCGACGAGTTCCGCAAGCAGTTCGCGGCCATGACCGTCTCGCAGTTCGGCAGCGGCTGGGGCTGGCTCGTGGAGGACGCCGCCGGCAAGCTCAAGGTCGTGAAGACCGCGAACGCCGAGGTGCCCATCACGCAGGGATTCAAGCCCCTGCTCACCATCGACGTGTGGGAGCACGCCTACTACCTCGACTACCAGAACCGCCGCGCCGACTACGTGAACGCGGTGATCGACAAGCTGCTCGACTGGTCCTTCGCCGAGAAGAACCTCGGCTGACCCGCCATACCGGCACGACGGGCGGGGGCTTTCGGGCCCCCGTTCGCCTTATACTTCCGCCTTTCCCGTTCCCTCCCTTCCGGAGCCTTCCATGTTCACCCTGATGGCGCTTCCCTACGCCGCCGACGCGCTCGCCCCGATCGTCTCGGCCCACACGATCTCCTTCCACCACGGCAAGCACCACAAGACCTACGTGGACAACCTGAACAACCTCGTGAAGGGCACCGAGTTCGAAGGCCAGTCCCTCGAGGCCATCGTCACCGCGACGGCGGGCAAGGCCGACAAGGCGCCCCTGTTCAACAACGCCGCGCAGATCTGGAACCACGATTTCTACTGGAACAGCCTCAAGCCGAACGGCGGCGGGCTGCCCACCGGCAAGGTGGCCGACGGCATCAACGCCTCCTTCGGCAGCTTCGACGAGTTCAAGAAGCAGATGTCCGCCACGACCGTGGGCCAGTTCGGCTCGGGTTGGGGCTGGCTCGTGGCCGACGCGGCCGGCAAGCTCAAGGTCGTGAAGACGGGCAACGCCGAAGTGCCGATGACCCAGGGGCTCAAGCCGCTGCTCACCATCGACGTGTGGGAGCACGCCTACTACCTCGACCACCAGAACCGCCGGGCGGACTACGTGGCCGCGGTGATCGACAAGCTGCTCAACTGGGACTTCGCGGCGAAGAACCTGGGCTGATCGCGGCACCCTGCATGAAAAAAGGGGCGGGCCTCGCGGCCCGCCCCTTTCATTTTTCGTCCGCCGCCGACGCTCAGTGCACCCGGAGGCGAAGGCCCGGCTGGATCACGGCGCGGGCGCCAAGATTGTTGATGCGAAGCAGGTCCGGAACCGCCTTGCCGAACTGGCGCGCGATGCCGTAGATCGTGTCGCCCGCCTTGACGACGTACCAGCCGGCGGAGGCGCGCGCCGACGCCGCGGGGGCGGGCGAGGGGGCCGGCGTGGCGGCGACCGCCACGGGCTTCGCGGGAACCGCCGCGGGTGCGGCCTGGGCCACGGCCAACGGCGCCGCGGCGCCACTGCGTCCGGGCACGAGGATCGGCTGCGCGGAGACCAGCCGGTTCTTCCTGTTCACCTGCAGCTTGTTCACCTGCTTGAGCGAGGCGCCCGAGAGCCCGTAGCGCTTCGCGATGGCATCCACCGATTCGCCCTTCTTGCCCTGGATCGTGGTCCAGGTGACCAGCGGCTTGTCCCAGGCCTCCAGGTTCTCGCGGAACGTGTCCGCCTTGTCGGCGGGCACGACGAGCGTGCCGGTGTGGGCCACGGCCACGGGCTTGTTGTGGGCGGGATTGAGGGCGACGAATTCCTCCTCCGGCACGCCGGCGAGCTTCGCGGCGAGCTTCACGTCGATGCGCTCGGGCGCGGCGACGGTGGTGAAGTAGGGCTGGTCGGGGATCGACTCGAGCTCGATGCCGTAGAGGGCGGGGGCGAGGATGATGTTCTTCACCGCCACGAGCTTGGGGACGTAGTTCACGGTTTCCGGCGGCAGGCGAAGGCTCGCGAAATCCGTGGGCAGGCCCTTCTTCTGGTTGGCGGCGATCGCCCGGCCCACGCAGCCTTCGCCGCAGTTGTAGGCGGCGAGCGCGTGCTCCCAGGTGCCGAACATGTCGTAGAGGCGCTGCAGGTAGTTGAGCGCGGCGTCCGTCGCGGCCACGATGTCGCGGCGATTGTCCTTCCAGTGGTCCTGGGCGAGGCCGTAGCTCTTGCCGGTCGACGGGATGAACTGCCACAGGCCCGAGGCCCGCGCGCGCGAATAGGCGTGGGGATTGAAGGCGCTCTCGACCACCGGCAGCAGCGCGATCTCCGTGGGCATGCCGCGCTTTTCCACCTGCTCGACGATGTAGTGCAGGTAGCGCGCGCCGCGGTCGACGAAGCGGCGGATGTAGTCGGGGCGGCTGGAATACCAGGCCTCGTGCTCGAGGACCAGCGGGGAATCCATCGCCTCGAGCAGGAACCCCCGGCGGATGCGCTGCCAGAGGTCCGGGTCGGGCATCGGGATGTCGGCCGGGTCGTCCGCGAAGGGCAGGTGCGGGGCCGGCGCCGTGGCGAGGCCGGCGGGCGCGGCCGACAGGACGGGGGCGGGATGGCTGGCACCGGGCGGGGCGGAGGCGAGGGCCGGCAGGCACGCGGCCCAGACCGCCGCCCCCAGCAAGCCACCGATGATGGTCCCCGCTCGCATGCGCTTAACCCTTGTTTCCTTTGGCTTTTTCGATGCTACGCCCATGCCCCGGCCCGGTCAACGGCTAGAGGGTCAGGGTCAGTTCCCGCAGCAGCGCCCCCGGCAGCCGGGACGAGGCCGTGCTGCGCGCCAGATAGGTGCTCGAGGACGGCAGCAGGTCGCGCTCGGCCGTGAGGTGCTCGAGCTCGCTGCCGAGCATGCGGTAGAGCGTGTCGTCGAAGCGCATCACGTTCAGGGGGGCGACGATGCGCCCGCCCTCCACCCAGAAGCTCGCGAAGCGCGTCATGCCGGTCATGCGGCAGGCCGTGCGGTCCGAGTAGTTGAGGTACCAGAGATTGCCCACGTAGATGCCGCGGTCCAGCGCCGCGAGCACGTCCCCGCGGGGCAGCGTGCCGGCCGCGAGATCGAGGGACTCGGGCGACTCGCCGCCGTTCGCGCCGTTGGTCGCCACGCCGTATTCGCGGGCCGAGCGGGGCGAGGCGAGGGCGCCCGCATGGCGGCCGCCGGCGACGAGGGGCACGCGGGCGGGGCGGACGAAGCCCTCGCCCTGGAAGCCCGGCGCGAGGCCTTCGGCGGTGTTCTCCGTGATCGTGACCCGCGCATCGAGCGCGGCCGTCCCGTCCACGAGGCGGCCCAGGGGGCTCTGGCGCGTGCGCTGGCTCTTCAGGCCGAAGCCGCCCCAGCCGAGCAGCCCCGTCACCTCGTCGAGGGCGGCGGGCGTGAGATACGCGCGGTAGCGTCCCGGCTCCAGCGTGCGGGCGGGCCGCGCGAGCAGCGCGAGCTGTTCGCGGGCGAAATCCATGCGCGCGGCGAAGGCGGCCTCGGACCATTCGCGGCCCGCGTAGCCCGTCTTCACGGCCTTGTCGCGGTCGTGGTAAAGGCACCACTCGAAATTGAAGTTGTCCACGCGCTGCCAGTTGCGCTGGCCGCTGGAGCTCGCGTGGCCCTCGAAGATGGGCCCGGCGGCGTGGAAGCCCACGAGATCGACGCCGCGGCCCGCCGCGAGCACCGATTCGATGACGGCGCCGGCCTCGGGGAGCGAGCCGACCTCTTCCCGGTCGCTGTCCTCGCGCGAATCCGGCAGCAGCAGGTACGGATCGGGCGCGGTGCCCGCGAGCGCATCGCGAAGTTGCGCGACGAGACGGGAGAGCGCGTCGCGATCGGCCGCGGGATCGCCCGCGAGCGTGGTGGACGCGTCGACGCGACGCCCGCCTTCGACGAGGCTCAGGGTCCACACCGCCTGGCGCACGGTGGTGGCCTGGCGCACGCGGCTGCGGTTGAAGCGGATGAAGTCGGAGACTTCGCCCCGGAAGCCCGAGACGATCGTCTCGCCCGGGCCCGCGAGGCCCTGCACGTGGTCGGCGAGCGCGTGGAAGAGGGTCTTCATCAGCCGGCCCCCCCGAAGACCTGCACGCCCCGGAACAGGCACGCGGGCGAGGCGTGGCCCACGCGGATCACCTGGTTGGGCTCGCCCTTGCCGCAGAACGGCGTGCCGGTCATCTGGACGGTGGCCGCATCGCCCACGGCGGCGAGGGAGCGCCAGAAGGTGGCGGAGATGCCGCGGTAGTTGGGATTTTTCACCACCTCGGCGAGCTTGCCGCCGCGGATGCGACGACCCCATTCGCAACCGAACTGGAACTTGTTGCGCGAATCGTCGATGGACCACGAGAGGTTCGTCGCCATGAGCACGCCGTCCTCGATCGCGGCGACCATGTCCTCGAAGCGGGAGGCCCCCGGCTCGATGTTGAGGTTCGCCATGCGGTCGATGGGTGCGCGGTTCCACGCGCAGGCCCGGGCATTGGCGACGCCGGCGAGGCCCGCGCGCGCCTGGGAGATGGCCCCGCCCAGCGGGCGCAGCAGGACGCCGCCGCGGATGAGGTATTCGCGAGCGGCGGGCGAACCGTCGTCGTCGAAGGCGTAGCTCGCGTACTCGCCGGCGCGTGCGGGGTCGAACGTGACGTCGAGCAGGTCCGATCCGTAGCGGTAGGTGCCGAACATGTCCGGCGTCACGAAGCTCGTGCCCGCGAAGTTGCGCTCGTCGCCCAGGATGCGGTCGAGCTCCAGCGGATGGCCGATGGACTCGTGGATCTGCAGCACCATCTGGTCCGGCATGAGCAGCACGTCGAGCGTTCCCGTGGGGCAGTCGGGGGCGGCGAGCAGCTCGAGGGCCGCCTCGGCCGTGGCGCGGCCGGCACCCGAAAGCCCGAAGGCGTCGATGACTTCCAGGCCCCCCTGCCGGCAGAAGCCGTTGCCGCGCCCGCCGTGGGTGCGGGTCTGGGTCTCGCCCTTGTCGTGGGCCGTGGCCGAGAGGCTCGGCACGGTGAAGGTGAAATCCTGCTCGACCTCGCCGCCGGCCGCCGTGAGGTAGGCGCTGCGCGTGCGCGTGGTCCACAGGCCCGCTTCCCAGTCGACGATGCGCGGATCGACGCGGCACTGCGCCGATTCGGCGGCGAGCAGGTCGAACTTGGCCGCGCGCGTGAGGGCATCGGGATCCTTCGCGACGGGCGAGGCGTAGCGGCCCTTCGGGCTGGGCATCTCGAGGCGGCCGTAGTCGTGCACGGCCCGGCCCGCGACGAGGGCGGCGAGATCCTTCGCGCGGCCCGCGGCCTCGCGAAGGCCGGCGGCGGTGAGATCGCTCGTGGCCGAGTAGCCCAAGCCGCCGGCGTGGATCACCGTGACCATCGCGCCGCGATCGACGGCGAGGCGGGGCGGCTCGGGCACGTCCTGGCGGACGACGAGCTGCTCGCTCGTCTCCTCGACGAATCGCAGCGCGCAGAAATCGACGGCGGGCGCGGCCTCGCGGAAGGCGCGCTTCAGGCTTTCGAGCATGGGGTTCTCCGGCGGGAAAACGGCGGGGCCGCGCGAACGCGGCCCCGGGAAGACGGCATTTTACCCCTTGGCCGCCGGTCGCGGCGCGCCCCGCGCGAGGGCGCAGAACTCCGGCTCCGTCATGCGCACGAGGTGCCATTCGGGCATCACGGTCGCGCCCAGGGATTCGTAGAAGCGGATGGACGGCGCGTTCCAGTCGAGCACGCGCCACTCGAAGCGGCCGCAGCCGCGGTCCCGCGCGAGGCCCGCCAAGTGCGCGAGGAGCGCCTTGCCGATGCCGGCGCCGCGGTGCGCGGGCTCGACGAAGACGTCCTCGAGGTACAGGCCCGGCTTGCACAGGAAGGTCGAGAACGTCGTGAAGAAGAGGGCGAAGCCGACGGCGCGGCCGCCGCGCTCGGCGATGAGCGCCTCGGCCGCGGGTCGCGGCCCGAAGAGGGCGGCCTCGAGCGCCGCGGGCGTGCCCACCGCCTGGTGCGAGAGCTTCTCGTACTCGGCCAGCGCGGCGATGAGGCGGATCACCTCGGCGCCGTCCCCGGGCCGCGCGGGGCGGATCGTGAAATCGGGCGCGCTCACCGGAAGCCGTCCTTCCACGCGCGGACGGCCGCGAAGACCTCGACGGGATCGCCGAGGGGCCGGCCGGCGTGGCGCGAAGCGGCCGCGGCGACCGCGGGCTCGGCGCAGCGAAGGAACGGGTTGGTCGCGAGCTCCTCGGCGATCGTCGAAGGCACGGTGGATTCGCCGCGCGAACGCTTCGCCGCGTCCCTTTCGGCGCGGGCGGCGAGCGCGGCGTTGCCCGGCTCGACGGCCCGGGCGAAGCGCAGGTTGGAAAGCGTGTATTCGTGGGCGCAGTGCACCAGGGTCTCCGGCGGCAGGGCCGCGAGCTTGGCGAGGGACGCGGCCATCTGCGCGGGCGTTCCCTCGAAGAGCCGGCCGCAGCCGCCGGCGAAGAGCGTGTCGCCGCAGAACAGGCGTCCGTCGCCCGCGTAGGCCACGTGGCCGGCGGTATGGCCGGGCACGTCGATCACGCGCCACTCGACGCCCAGGAGCGGGATGCGGTCGCCTTCGCGCACGCGGCGGGTGAGGCCGGCGATCGCCTCGCTCGCGGGGCCGAACGCCTCGCAGCCCCAGTGCTCGGCGAGTTCCGGCAGGTCGCCGACGTGGTCGGCATGGCGGTGGGTGGCGAGGATCGCGACCAGGCGAAGGCCGCGGGTGGCGAGGTACGCCTCCACGGGCGCCGCGTCGCCCGGATCGACCGCGACGGCATCGCGGCCGTCATCGATCACCCAGAGGTAGTTGTCGTCGAACGCGGGAACGCCGTGGGCCTGCAGCATGGGTGCCAAGTCTATTAGAATCGGGCCATGACGACCAAGACGCTCGCCGACTGGTTCGCGACGCCCCTGGGGGCGTACCTCCTGGAAAAGGAGCGCGCCTACCTCGACGACGCCACCCCGGACATCTTCGGCTTCCACGCGCTGCAGCTGGGACTCGCGCCCTACGACCTGCTGCGCGAGAACCGCATCACCCACCGCATGCGCATCGACGCCGGGGGCGATGTCGCCGTGCGCGCCCGCTGGCACGAGCTGCCCCTCGCCACGCAGTCCATCGACCTCGCGCTGCTGCCCCACGCGCTCGAGTTCGCGGACGATCCCCACGCGGTCCTGCGCGAGATCGACCGCGTGATGATGCCGGAGGGGCGCCTGGTGATCCTGGGCTTCAATCCGTGGAGCCTCTGGGGCCTGCGCAGCAGCCTGGGGCCGTCGCGCGGCGAGGCGCCGTGGAACGGCAAGTTCGTCTCGCTCCTTCGCGTGAAGGACTGGCTCGCGCTGCTGGGCTTCGAGGTCTCGGCGGGCCGGCTGGTGTGCTACGTGCCGCCGGTCAGCAAGGAGAAGTGGCTGAAGCGCCTCGCCTTCATGGAGCCCGCGGGCGACCGCTGGTGGGCCGTCGGCGGCGCGGTCTACATGCTGCAGGCCATCAAGCGCGTTCGCGGCGCGCGCCTCATCCACCCGGCCTGGCACGAGGCGAGCGCGCGCGAGAAGCGCGTGGCCCTCGCGGCCAAGCGCGAAGGCGCGGCGCAGCGCGCCGCCAGCCTGCGGGCGGTCAAGTGAGCACCCCGCGCGAGGCGGCCGCGGCCGTGGAGATCTACACGGACGGCGCGTGCAAGGGCAATCCCGGCCCCGGGGGCTGGGGCGCGCTCCTGACTTACGGCGGCGAGGAGCGCGAGCTCTTCGGGGGCGAATCGAGCACCACCAACAACCGCATGGAGCTCACGGCGGTCATCGAGGCCCTCGCGGCCTTGAAGCGCCCCTCGCGCGTCGTGCTGCACACCGACTCCCAATACGTGCAGAAGGGCATCACCGAGTGGATCCGGGGCTGGAAGGCCAAGGGCTGGCGCACCGCCTCGAAGACGCCCGTGAAGAACGTGGACCTGTGGAAGCGCCTCGACGAGCTCGCGGCCGCCCACCAGGTGGACTGGCGCTGGGTGAAGGGCCACGCGGGCCACGACGGCAACGAGCGGGCCGACGCGCTCGCGAACCGCGGCGTGCCCTCGTGAGGCGCATCGTCCTCGACACGGAGACCACCGGCCTCGAGCCCTCGCTCGGCCACCGGGTGATCGAGATCGCCTGCGTCGAGCTGGTGGACCGCCGCCCCACGGGCCGCAACTTCCACCGCTACCTCAACCCGGACCGCGACATCGACGCCGCGGCCGTCGAGATCCACGGCCTCACCGCGGATTTCCTCGCCGACAAGCCGCGCTTCCCGGACGTGGCCGACGAACTGCTGGAATTCATCGAGGGCGCGGAACTGCTCATCCACAACGCGCCCTTCGACGTGGGCTTCCTCGACGCGGAACTCGCCCTCGCCGGACGCCCGCCCCTCGCCGGATCGTGCACGGTGACGGACACGCTCGCGCTCGCGCGGCGCATGCACCCGGGCAAGCGCAATTCCCTCGACGCGTTGTGCGACCGCTACGGCGTGGACAACTCGGGCCGATCGCTCCACGGCGCGCTCCTCGACGCGCAGCTGCTCGCCGACGTGTGGCTCGCGATGACGCGGGGCCAGGACGCGCTCGACATCGGGCTCGTCGCCGCCGCCGGCCCGCGCGGCGAGAATGGCGCACCCGCCCGCCCGGCGAACCTGCGCGTGCTGCGCGCGAGCGCCGAGGAGCTCGCGGTCCACGCGGCGATCGTCGAGCGCATCGACAAGGAAAGCAAGGGCCGCTGCCTGTGGAAGGCGGCGGGCACGCCCGGCTGACCGATCCGTGCCCGAGACCGCGCCCCGCGAGGAAGTCAGCCGCCTCTCCGCCCGGCTCGTGGCCCTCGCGGCCATTCCCATCGCGGTCTTCTGCGGCGCCTTCGCGCTCGCGCGGGCCGCCCTCGGCACGGGACGGGAGGCCGAGGCCATCACTTGGTTCATCGCGCTGGGCGCGGCGGTCGCGTCCGTCTTCGTGCTCGCCCGGCGCACGGCGAAGGCCCTGGGCGACGAAGTCGACGTGATGCGCGGCGCCGTGCGGCATGCCGCCTCGTCGCGCGCGCCCACGGAGCTGCCGGAGCTCTCGCCGCCCCTCGAGGGCCTGAAGCGCGAGGTGCTCGCGCTAGCGAACGACGCCCTCGCCCGCGAGCAGCGCCTGCAGGAGCGGCTCGACACCGCGCGCCAGCAGGTCTTCTTCCTCACGAACCACGACCCCCTCACGGGCCTCGCCAACCGCCGCACCCTCGAGGAGCGGCTCGAGAGCGCCCTCGCGAGCGCCAAGAGCCAGGGCGCGACCCACGGCCTGGTCTACCTCGACATCGACTGGCTGCACCGCATCAACGACGCCTTCGGCCACCTCGCCGGCGACGAGCTGCTGCGGCGCCTGGTGCCGGTGCTCAAGGGTTGCCTCGCCGAAGGCGAGCTGCTCGCCCGGATCGGCGGCGACGAGTTCGCGGTGCTGGTGGAGAACTGCGGGGCCGACTACGCGCTGCAGGCCGGCACCCGCATCCGCGACGCGGTGCAGGCCTGGCAGTTCGACTGGGGCGAGCACGCGTTCCAGGTGGGGGTGAGCGTGGGGGTGGTCGCGATCACGCGCCTCACGCCCAGCCTCTCGGCGGTCTTCAACGAGGCCGACAGCGCCTGCTTCGCCGCCAAGGAGCAGGGCCGCAACCGCGTGGTGGCCTTCCACGAGGCCGAGGCGTCCCAGTACCTGCGACAGACGAGCCGGGGCTGGCTCAAGCGCATCAACGACGCGATCTCGACCGGCGCTTTCACGCTGCTCTACCAGCCCATCGTGCCCCTCGCCGCGACGCCGGAGCCCGGGGCCGTCCCCCGCGTGGAGGCGCTGCTGCGCATGGGAGAGACCGGGGGCGAGCTCATCCTGCCCATGTCCTTCATCCCCGTCGCGGAGCGCTACGACCTCATGCGCACCATCGACCGCTGGGTGATCGAGCGGGCCTTCGCGGACTACCGGCGGCTCGCGAAGGCCAAGGGCGTCGAGCGGCCGGCGGAGTTCTCGATCAACCTCTCGGGCCACACGCTCTCGAGCCCGGACTTCGGCGACTTCGTGCGCGAGCGCTTCGCCCAGTCGGGCGTGCCGCCCGCGGCCATCTGCTTCGAGATCACCGAGACCGCCGCCATCGCCAACGTGGAGCGCGCCCGCGCGCTGATCGAGGGCCTTCGCGCCCAGGGCGTGCGCTTCTGGCTGGACGACTTCGGCAGCGGGCTCTCGTCGTTCAATTACCTCAAGCACTTTCCCGTCGACGGCCTGAAGATCGACGGCCTGTTCGTGCGGGGCGTCGCGAAGAGCTACCTGGACTACGCGCTGGTCGAGGCGATCCAGCGCATCGCGACGACGCTGGGCCTTTCCGCGGTCGCCGAGTACGTCGAGGGCGAGGACATCGCCGCGAAGCTGCGCACGATCGGCGTGCCCTGGGGGCAGGGCTTCCACCTGGGGCCCCCGAAAGCCTGGGACGCGCTCTTCGAGGCGCCCGCGGACCGGCCGACCTGACGGGCGCGGGCGGGCGGCGGCGCCTGCCACCGTCGCCGTGACGCTCCCGGGCGCCGTGGGCTATAATCCGCCGCGTTTTGCCGCCGGCCCGCGAGGAGAGGAGAACTCGGGCGGAGACCGGCTCCCGACTCCAACAATCGACCCGAGATCCCGATGCCCCGAACCCGCTTGCTCATCGCCGCCGTCGCCTGCGCGCTCGCGACCGCGGCCCAAGCCGCCGGCGACCCCGTCGCCGGGCGCCAGAAGAATTTCCAGTGCATGGGCTGCCATGGCATCCCGGGCTGGAAGACCGCCTTCCCGGAGGTCTACCACGTGCCGAAGCTGGGGGGGCAGCACGCCGCCTACATCGTGAATGCCCTCAAGCAGTACAAGTCGGGCGAGCGCGATCACGGCACCATGCGCTCCATCGCCGCCACCCTGTCCGACAAGGACATGGAGGACATCGCGGCCTACTACGCGGGCGCTGCGCCCGCGGCCGCGAAGTGAGGCCCGCCATGACGACCACCGTCCGCTGCCTCGCCCTCGCCGCGCTGCTCGCCGCCGCCCCGGCCTTCGCCGCCAAGGGCAATCCCGACGCGGGCCGCGAGAAATCCGTACCCTGCAAGGCCTGCCACGGCGAGGCCGGCGTGAGCGCCGCGCCGGAATTCCCGAAGATCGCCGGCCAGCACGCCGACTACCTGTTCACGGCCCTTCGCCACTACAAGGCCGGCAAGCGCAAGAACCCCATCATGGCCGGCCAGGTGGCCAACCTGTCGGAAGCGGACATGCGCGATCTCGCCGCGTGGTACGCCTCCCAGTCCGGTCTCGCGATCAAGTACTGATCGCCGTCCCCCGGCGGGCGTCCTAGCCCGCCGCCTTCCGCTCGATCGCCTCCAGGTAGCCCGCCTCCGACAGGGGCGGGCCGCCGCGCTGGGCCGTCCAGAGCGCTTCGACCAGCAAGTCCATCACCGCGTGCCGCGCGTCGTGGGCGCTGTCCATCCGCGAGGCGAGCCGCGCGACGGCCTGCCGGATGCCCTTCGGGTGGTCGATGGAAAGCTGCTCCTCGATGGCGAGGTGCAGCGACAGGTGCAGGAAGGGATTGGTCTCGCCGTCCTCCGGCCGCCACGTGTGCTCGCGCCAGCGCGCGGGGTCGTCGAGGTGGCGGTGGTATTCCGGATGGTCGTCGAGGATGCGCGCGGTCGTCGCCTCGAGGGGTGTCAGGGGCGCTCCCGCAACGGCCTTGGCGCGCACGGTGAAGAGGAATTCCCGCGCCTCGTCGCGCGTGGGCTGGAAGAGGCTCATTTCGGCAGCCCCGCGCGTTTCTTCGGGGCCGGGGCCGCAAGCGTCGCCTTGTCCTTCCAGCCGCAGGGCGCGTACACGGGGCATTCGCCGCACCGGGGCCTCCGCGCCAGGCACGTGTAGCGCCCGTGCAGGATGAGCCAGTGGTGGGCGTGGAGCGCGAATTTCGGCGGCACGACTTTCAGCAGTCGCTTCTCGACCGCGAGCGGATCCTTGCCCGGCGCGAAGCCCGTGCGGTTCGACACGCGGAAGATGTGCGTGTCCACCGCCATCGTGGGTTCGCCGTAGGCCACGTTGAGCACGACGTTCGCGGTCTTGCGGCCGACGCCGGGCAGGGCCTCGAGGGCCTCGCGATCGCGGGGCACCTCGCCGCCGTGGCTTTCCAGCAGGATCCGCGACAGCGCCGCGACGTTCTTCGCCTTGGTGCGGTACAGGCCGATGGTGCGGATGTACGGCTCCAGGCCCTCGGCGCCCAGGGCCGCGAGCGCGGCGGGCGTGTTCGCGACGGGAAAGAGCTTTCGCGTGGCGAGGTTCACGCTGCGATCCGTCGCCTGCGCCGAGAGCACCACCGCCACCAGCAGTTCGAAGGGCGAGGCGTATTCCAGTTCGCTCTTCGGTTCGGGGTCCTTCGCGCGCAGCGTCTCGAGAAACGCGACGCGGGCTTCCGGCTTCATGATCATTCGAGGGCCTCCAGGCGGGCGGCGCGTTCGCGCTCGTCGCGCGAGAGGCGGAAGGCGCGGAAGGCGTGGCGCTCGCGGGATTCGGCGGGCGGGGGCAGGGCGGGAGCCGGCTCCATCCGGATGCAGTCCACCGGGCACGGCGGCAGGCACAGCTCGCAGCCCGTGCACCACGCGGCGATCACCGTGTGGATCTTCTTCGGCCCGCCGACGATCGCATCGACCGGGCAGGCGAGGATGCACTTCACGCAACCGATGCACGCCGGCTCGTCGATGACGGCCACCATCGGCGGGCCGGGCTCGCCGCAGGCGCGATCGACCGTGGATGGGCCCTTGCCCACCAGCGCCGCGAGCTTCGCCGCGCCCTCGTCGCCGCCGGGCGGGCAGCGGTCGGGCGTCGTCTCTCCCGCCGCCAGCGCCTCGGCATAGGCGCGGCAATCGGCGAAGCCGCAGCGCGTGCATTGCGTCTGGGGCAGCAGGGCGTCGATGCGATCGGCGAGGCTCACGGGGATGGGCTCACGGGGACCGTTCCACGCGGCTCACGGGGACTGTCCCCAAGTCCACGGAAAGGCAATCCCGCGCCCTCCGCGATCCCGCGGTGCGTGACCTCTCCCCGGCGCAGCACGAGACCGCCGGCGAGGCCGGGATCGCCCGCGAGGACCTCGTCCAGCGGGCCGCTGGCCAGCGAGAGCACGAACGGCAGGATCGCCGAGGACAGCGCCGCCGACGCGGCCCGCGGCACGGCGGCGGGCATGTTGGCGACGGCATAGTGGACGACGCCTTCCTCGACGTACACCGGGTCCGCATGCGTCGTGGGGCGCGAGGTCTCCGCGACCCCGCCCGCGTCGATGCTCACGTCCACGATCACGCGGCCGGGTCGCATGCTCGCCACCACCGTGCGCGGCAGGAGCTTCGGCGTGGGCTCGCCCGGCACGAAGACGGCGCCGATGACGAGGTCCATGTCCGGCGCGAGCGCGGCGATGTTCTCCGGCGTCGCGAGATCCACCGCGGCGCGGCCGTCGAAGTCGGACCACAGTCGATCCCGAGTCGGTTCCGAGCGCGTGAGCACCGTGACCTCCGCGCCCATCGCCGCCGCCGCGAGCGCCGCCGAAGCGCCCGCATGGCCGCCGCCGAGTACCAGGACGCGGGCCGGGTCCGAGCCCGGCGCGCCCGCGAGCAGCACGCCCGCGCCGCCGCCGGGCACGGTGAGGTGGTGCGCGCCCGCCTGCACCGCGAGGCGGCCCGCGATCACGGACATCGGCGCGAGGATCGGAAAGCCGCCGTCGAAACCGCGCACCAGCTCGAAGGCGATGGCATCGACACCCCGCGCGGCGAGCGCCCGCGTGGCCTCCGGCTCGCCCACCAGGTGCTGGAAGGCGAAGACGAGCGTGCCCGGCGCGAGCATCGCTTCCTCGCCCGGCTGGATTTCCTTCACCTTCACGACGAGGGCCGCGCGCCAGGCGTCCTCCGGCGCGACCAGGAGTGCGCCCGCCGAGGCGTACTGCGAATCCGGATGGCCCGCGCCTTCACCCGCGCCGCGCGCCACGCGCACGGCGTGGCCGGCCGCCACCAGCTCGCGCACGGCCGAGGGCACCAGCGCGACCCGCCGCTCGCCGGCCTTCGATTCCCGGGGAAGGCCGACGATCACGGCGCCTTGAGGGCCCGGCGCACGTCGGCGATCAGATCCGGGCCGCGGAAGATGAAGCCCGTGTAGAGCTGCACGAGGCTCGCGCCCGCGGCGAGCTTGGCCTTCGCGTCCTCGCCCGAGAGGATGCCGCCCACGCCGATCAACGGCACCTGGCCGCCCACGCGCTTCGCGAGCGCCGCGAGCACCGCCGTGGATTTCGCGAACACCGGCCGGCCCGACAGCCCGCCCGCCTCGGCCGCGAAACGGTGGCCCTCGACGCCTTCGCGCGAGAGCGTGGTGTTGGTGGCGATAAGCCCGTCGATGCGGTGGCGGATCGCGAGCTCGGCCACGGCGTCGAGCTGGGCGTCGTCCAGGTCCGGCGCGATCTTGACCGCGAGGGGCTTCACGGCGCCGTGCTTCGCGGCGAGCGCGTCGCGCTTCGCCATCACCGCCCCGAGCAGCTCGTCGAGCTTCTCGCGCGACTGCAGGTCCCTCAGGTTCTTCGTGTTGGGCGAGGAAATGTTGACCGCGACGTAGGTGGCCCGCGCGTACACCGCGTCCAGGCACGCGAGGTAGTCGTCCGCCGCCCGCTCGATGGGCGTGTCGAAGTTCTTGCCGATGTTGATGCCGAGCACGCCGCGGAACGAGGATTTCTCCACGTTGCGCAGGAACTGCTCGACACCCACGTTGTTGAAGCCCATGCGGTTCACGATGGCCTCGTGCTCGACCAGGCGGAACAGGCGCGGCTTCGGGTTGCCCGGCTGCGGGCGGGGCGTGACGGTGCCGGCCTCGAGGTGGCCGAAGCCCAGGGCCGAGAGCACGTCGAGGTATTCGCCGTTCTTGTCGAAGCCCGCCGCGAGCCCCACGGGATTGGGGAAGCGGATGCCCATCACGGTTCGGGCCTCGTCGCGGTCGGCGCCGGCGCCCAGCAGCGCGGTGGCCGGCCCCAGGGCGCACATCGCCTTCATGGCGACGTCGTGGGCGGTTTCGGGATCGAGCTGGAAGAGGGCGGTGCGGGCGAGGCGGTAGAGCATCAGGGAAGCCGTTTCCATTCCCCGCGGTGCAGGCCCTCGATCGGGCGGAACCGGCTCTTGTAGGCCATCTTGGGGCTCTGGGCGATCCAGTAGCCCAGGTAGACCCACGGCAGGCCGAGGCGGCGGGCCTCCTCGATCTGCCAGAGGATGTTCCAGGTTCCGAAGCTCGCGCGGGGGACGAGCGGGTCGAAGAAGGTGTAGACGGAGGACAGCCCGTCCGCGAGACGGTCGACGATGGACACCATGCGCAGCTGGCCGTCCTCGCGGAATTCCACCAGCCGCGTGTCCACGTTGCTTTGCAGCAGGAAGTGGGCGTACTGCTCGCGGCTGTCGTGGTCCATGCCGCCGCCGCGGTGACGCTCGGCCTGGTAGAGGCGGTAGAGCGCGTAGTGCTCGGCGCTGAACTTGAGGGGGCTTTCGGCGGCGACCAGGTTCCCGTGGCGGTCCCAGGCCCGGCGCTGGGCACGGTCCGGGCGGAAGGCTTGCGCGTCCACCCGCACGGGCACGCAGGCCTGGCAGTGGTCGCAGTAGGGGCGGTAGGTGAAGGCGCCGCTGCGCCGGAAGCCCGCGGAGACCAGGGCCCCGTAGGCGTCCGTGTCGATGAGATAGCTGGGCGTGGCGACCTGGGAGCGCGCGAGCCGGCCGGGCAGGTAGCTGCACGGGTAGGGCGCCGTCGCGTAGAACTGCAGGTTCGCGATCGGCAGGTCGTTGAGCTTGGCCATCAGCCTCGGGGGTCGGCGAGCGGGGTGCCCGCGAGCGGATATTGTATCGACTCGGCGAGGTGCCGCACGAAGTCGTGCCGGGGAATCTCCCGGGCCCCGAGGGAGGCCAGGTGCCCCGTGGCCTGCTGGCAGTCGATGAGGACCACCCCCATCGCCTCGAGGCGCTTCACCAGGTGCACCAGCGCCACCTTGGAGGCGTCCGTCTCCCGGGCGAACATCGACTCGCCGAAGAACACGCGCCCGAGCAGCATCCCGTAGAGCCCGCCCACGAGCGCCCCGTCCCGCCAGGCCTCGGCGCTGTGGGCGAACCCCATCTCGTGCAGGCGCGTGTAGGCCGCGATCATCGGCGGCAGGATCCAGGTGCCCGCCTGCCCGTCCCGGGGCTCCGCGCAGGCGCGCATCACCTCCGTGAACGCCGTATCGAAGCGCACCTCGAATCGCCCGCTCGCCGCGCGCTTGCGCAGGGAGCGGGTGACGCGCAGCTCGGCGGGGAAGAGGACCATGCGCGGGTCCGGCGACCACCACAGCACCGGATCGCCCTCGGAAAACCACGGGAAGATGCCGCGGGCGTAGGCCTCGAGGATGCGCCCGGGCGTGAGCTCGTCGCCCGCGCACAGCAGGCCGTTGGGCGAGCGCAGCGCCTTCGTGACGGGCGGGAAGGGGCTGCCGCGTTCGAGCCAGGGGATCACGCCCGCGACTCTAGCACCGCCGAAAGGTCCTCGCGTTCATCTACACTCCGGCCATGGACACGCCCGCCGAGATCGCCCCCCGCTCGCGCCTGCCCGGCTCGGGAACCACCATCTTCACCGTCATGTCGGCCCTTGCCGCGGAGCACGGCGCCGTGAACCTGGGCCAGGGCTTTCCGGACTATCCGGTGGATCCGCGCCTCGTCGAGCTCTTCGCCAAGGCCCTGCGGGACGGCCACAACCAGTACCCGCCGATGGCCGGACTGCCCGCGCTGCGCGAGGCCATCGCCGCCAAGGTGGAGCGCCTCTACGGCCGCGCCTACGACCCGGGCGAGGAGGTCACCGTCACCGCCGGCGCCACGCAGGCGATCTCCACCGCGATCCAGGCCCTCACGCAGCCCGGCGACGAGGTCATCGTCTTCGAGCCGGCGTACGACAGCTACCTGCCCGCGATCCGCCTTGCGGGCGCGGTGCCGGTCCCCGTGCCCCTCGCGGTGCCGGGCTACCACATCGACTGGCCCGCGGTGCGCAAGGCCGTCACGCCCCGCACGCGCCTCATCGTGGTCAATTCGCCCAACAACCCGGGCACCAGCGTGCTGTCGGCCGATGACCTGCGGCAATTCGAAGCCCTCACACGGGGCACGCCCATCGTGATCGTGAGCGACGAGGTGTACGAGCACCTCGTGTTCGACGGCCTTCGCCACGAAAGCCTCGCCCGCAGCGCCGAGCTCGCGGCCCGCAGCGTGGTCATCGCGTCCTTCGGCAAGACCTTCCACGCGACCGGCTGGAAGGTGGGCTACGCGGTGGCGCCCAAGGCCCTGATGGCGGAGTTCCGGCGCGTGCACCAGTTCATCGTTTTCACGGTGTCCACGCCGGCGCAGCACGCGCTCGCGGCCTTCCTCGCGAATCCTTCGCACTACGAAGGTCTCGCGGATTTCTTCGCGCCCCGGCGCAAGCTCCTTCGCGAGGCGCTCGCGGCCACGCCGCTCGAGCTGCTGCCGGGGGAGGGCACGTACTTCCAGCTCGTGCGTTACGGGCGGGTGAGCGACGAGCCCGACGAGGCCTTCTGCCGCCGCCTCACGACGCAGGTGGGCGTCGCGGCGATCCCGCTGTCGGCCTTCTACCGCGACGGCACGGACCACCGCGTGATCCGCTTCTGCTTCGCCAAGCGGGAAGAGACGCTGCTCGCCGCGGCGGAGCGCCTTCGCAAGCTGGGCTGAGGCGGGCTCAGGCGACGGCCTGGCCGCTCGCGTCGAAGAGGCCTTCGAAGAGCACCGAGCTCAGGTAGCGCTCGCCCGAGTCGGGCAGGATCACGACGATCGTCCTGCCCGCGTTTTCCGGACGCTTGGCGAGGCGCACCGCCACCGCCGTCGCCGCGCCGCAGGAAATGCCCGAAAGGATGCCTTCCTC
>ERZ761602.3514-NODE-3514-length-22019-cov-8.585731_pt1 | contig 22019 bp, 18 predicted proteins | sample MGYA00512165_ERZ761602 | MGnify/ENA primary metagenome ERZ761602 (study PRJEB28899, sample SAMN02445085) | bioreactor sludge metagenome | biome: EBPR sludge; isolation source: Thorneside wastewater treatment plant | place: Australia: Brisbane, Thorneside...
TGGCAAGCGCCCCGAGGTCTGGCTGCGGTTGGCTGAAGCACAGCGCTAATCAGGATCTCGAATGTGTGGCCCCGGAGACCCTTGAAAAGTCATCCGAATCCCGCCCCGCTCAGTGCCTGTCGTCATCCGTGCCGCCAGCCCGATCAGATCAACGAATTCTCGCGCCTCGATCACAGCACATCCTTCACTTCCTTGGCCACCTCATCGATCCCCGCGTCCCGGTTTCTCTCGATGAAGTTGAAAACCCAGCGCACGATCGCCCACCCCGGCAGGCAGCAGCCGAAGATCAAACCGCCCAGTGCCACCAGGCCAATCACCGAGTCCACCCACTCCTGCAGCCGGAAGTACTGGACGGCAATCGCCCCGCCACCGATTCCGGTGACCACGGTACTGATCAATCCGACAGCCCACTCGCGCATTGAGCGCGGCGGCGGCGTCATCAGCATCACAACGATGGCCGAGAGCAGTGCCCCGCCCGCCGCCGCGCCTCCAGCAGCCTTGAACGCCGCGGCCCCGGCGACGCCACTACTGGTTGGTTCTGGCATGGTAAACCTCCAATGCAAAAAAGACCGCCGAAGGCGTTTGCCTCGGGCGGTCGGGTGGTGAAACGGGTGGAGTTGGCGGCAGTGATCTACGGCACTGCCATCAGGTGTCCGGCGTTGCGCGAACAACGTTGGCTCCGTTGGCGAGTATCCAATCTTCGTGGCAGAGCAAGCGGTCTTGGTCTATACCTTAGTTCGACAACAGTCCGCACGAAGGCGGATTGGATGTGGACCTAATCGTAGAGCATGCTGAAGTCTCTACTGGAACCATAGAGGACATGCCCGGCGGGCTGGCCGGGGTGCTGGAGTAGGAGCGTCATGGCGATGGAAAATCAATCTGGATTCAGTATCGCTGTCGCTTTGTTGATGGGATTGACCCTGCAGGGCTGCGTGGGCCCCGTCAACATGCTTCTAGGAGGCGGGTCGGTGGATCTCAACCCGCGCTTACGGGGAGATCTCTTGTCCTCGGAAGGTTTGCCGGACGGCCGCTTTTTTTCGGACGGCACCTGTCTGAACGGCCAGCTGCCCACCCATGATTGCCACTTCGTGAGCACCTTGCGTCACAGCCTCCTCACGCATCAAGATCTACAGCGCCTACGCCGCTCGACCTTTTTCTGGATGGAAAGCGACGGCTTTCCCATCCTCTCGTACGAGGTGATCGCACGCAACCTCGATGTCATCACCGAAGACCAGCCACCCAAGACAGTTGTCCGGCAAGCAACGGTCGGTTCCTGCTGGGGTTTCCCCACGCGCGAAGCAGAAACCCGGCGAAGTCTCTCCGGTCTGGAGTTCGTGCTCAACCCGCGAGCCATCGCCAAGCAGGTCGACGTCGCCCTGCAGGAATGTGCCGCTCCAATGGCCGGCGCGACGGCTTCCGAGGCTCTCGTTCCGGTCACAAGCGCCTGCATCGACCAAAGCATCGCCGCACAGACCTCTGTTGAGGCACATCCGCTTCCGGAAATTCCGCCGCTCTGCGTAAAAGACGTTCCGCTTTCGGCGCGCATGATGGCCGACTTGAGTTATTCCGTCACACTGCAATCCCGCTCGACCATTGATTTGCAAGCGATTTGGCCGGGCGTCACTGTGAACAGGATTCCCCTCAAACCCCATCTCAAAACTGTTCCGGTCGAAGGAAGCCGACTCTTTTCGCGGCGGATGGAATTCATGCTGCAGGATCGCTCTCCGGATGGGTCGACCACCCTGCAATGGCGCTGGAGCGTGCCGAATGACAGCGAACAATGGCAGGAAAACTTCAGCCCGCATATCGCGGTCGTCAATGCCCGGGTGCGCAAGGGCCCGCAAACCGAGGGAGACAAGACATTTCTCCCGATGAGATCTCTTGAGTTTGGACGCCATCACTGCCGCCACACAAGCGCCTCCGGCGACACCGAATTTGCGGTGCAAACCTGCGACTCTTCCATGATTCACGTCACGCCCGCCTACGATGTCGAGGACTTCGGGCAAGTTCCGATCGATGACGGCGACCGCCTCTTCTGGACGGCCGAAGTGCGTCTGCCGCCCGGGTCCACCTTGGTGCAAGCGCAGGACCCGGTTTTCCTCGAGTTGGATTTGACAGCCTTTAATGTGGCCGACCAAACCGGTTCGGGCTTACGCGCCGAACCAGCCGCTGGTGATTTGGGGCTCACGCCCACGGGAGGGCCTTCGCAGCCCAACGTGCCGGCCTTTGTCTTGCACAACGAAGGCGCTCTGGTGCAGCGCATCGATCGCGTGACTGTAAGCGGCCGCGATGCCGCCGAGTTTGGCACAGCGATCCTGAGTTCCGTTCAGTCATCTCGCAGCGGTTCATCGGCCAGTGTACCGGCCGTGGGGTTGCCAGTGACAATTCGCGCCGGCACTTCCGTTCTGGTCGAACTCACGCCGCAGTTCCGGACGATGGGCGAAAAGCAGGCCGAGATCACGGTGTGTTTTGAGGACCTGCGGCACATCCCGCGCACGATTCGCGTTCCGCTCACCGCGGTCGCGGTCTCCCCGCTCATCGACGTGGTACCGCGGCAGCTCGTATTTTACACCGAAGGCACCACCGCCTGGTCGGTGCCTTCTGTCGAACGTTCGGTGGTGTTGACCAATATTGGAACAGCCCCGTTCACGCGCCAGCGGCTCACCCTGGAGGGCCCTGCCGCTCAGGACTTTGAGGTGCTCAAAGGCGAACACGGCTTGGCCCCGTCTGATCTTGCTCAACCGCTCCGTATCGATGGAGGGGATGCGGAAGTCTATCGCTTGCGCTTTACGCCGTCGGTCGCAGGCGATCGCCGCGCCGTTCTTCGACTGCATACCAGCGAAGGCGAGGTCTCCGCCCAACTCATTGGCCAGTGCCAAGGCGCCTGCCAATCAGTTCGCCGCTCAGACCCGCCGACGGAACGACCCACCCGGGTGCAGTAGATGGAGCAGAGTCGTGTAGCCCGCGGGAATCACACGCCCATCTCGCACGGAACCGAAGGGGAACTTCTCCGTTCATCGTGTCATCCGGTAAGGCTGCATGATTGGCGACCTCGTCGATCCCGGCGTCCCGGTTCCTCTCGATGAAGTTGAAGACCCAGCGCACGATCGCCCACCCTGGCAGGCCGCAACCGAAGATCAAGCCACCCAGCGCCACCAGCCCGGTCGCCGAATCCACCCACTCCTGCAACCGCGAATACTGGACGGCAATCGCCCCGCCGCCACTGGAGCGCTGCCTGGACCGTGGTCCAAGCGCGTGAACGTCGTCCTGGAAGCAACCAGCCTTTTCCGATCACCCACCGCAACCGTCGCGTCGCTGTCATTGCTGATCCGAATGCGCCGGACGGGCGCTGGCGCGCAGCAGCTGAATCGGGGGCGATTCTGGTTTTCCGACTCGGGATGAGGGGCGCCAGCGCACAGGCGTTCAGCCCTGCAACTGCACGGCAGGTAGGTCGAAGCGGAACGTGGTCCCAACCCCGGTGGCGCTGTCCACGGCAATGCTTCCACCATGCAGTTCGATGATCCTCCGGGTGATCGCCAAACCCAGACCGGCGTTGCCCGCGCTGCCGAACTCGCCACGGTCGACGCGGTAGTAGCGATCGAAGACCTGGGCCAGATCCTCGGGGGCAATGCCGCGACCGGTGTCGCTGATGCTGACCAGCACGTGCTCCGTCTCGGCGGCCAGTTCGATGCACACCGAGCCGCCGGCGGGCGTGTGGCGGATGGCGTTCTCGAGCAGGTTTTCGAGGACGCGCTCGATCATGCCGATGTCGGCCCGCACCGCCGGCACTGCGCTGGCAAAGCGATGTTCGAGGCGCAGGCCACGCTGATCGGCTGTGAGCTGGAACTTCTGCAAGACGTCCTGCACCAGTTCGGTCAAGGGAAAAGTTTCCGCCTGCGGGCAGACGTCGTGGGCCTCGAGCTTGGTGAGTTCGAACAGGTCACGCACCAGCTTACCCAGTCGGTCGCTGTGTTTGGCGGCGATATCGAGGTAGCTGCGCGCCTCGTCGGGAGATAGCGCGCCATGCTTCAGGAGCAGGATCTCCAGGTAGCCCTGCATCGACGCGAGCGGCGTGCGCAGGTCGTGCGACACGTTGGCGAGCAGTTCCCGGCGCTGCTCGTCGTTACGTTCCAGTGCCCGCAGTTGCGATGCTATGCGGTCCGACATTTCCTGGAATGCGATGACCAGGCGATCGATCTCGTCGCCTTGCGGCTTGGCGTGCAGGCTGCGCAGCGGCTGGCTGAGGCCATGGGCGCGAAACGCATCCATCTCGGCGGCCAGCAGACGCAAGCGCCGAGTGAGAAAATTGAAAACAATCAAGGCAGCGAGCAGGGAAAAGGCAATGGCACCAATGATCAGATCGGCGGCCAGCTCAAGCAGGCGGGGGCCCTCCAGCATCTGCTCCGTCGCCACGATGAAGGCGGCGCCGAGGGCAAAGAACGCCAGCATGAGCGCGATCGCCAGCTTGCCGTAGAGCGATCGCAACATGGACGTTCAGCCGGCGCACTGGTCGCGGAATTTATAGCCCACTCCCCACACCGTCAGGATGAACTCCGGCTGGTTCGGATTGGGCTCAATTTTCGCGCGCAGGCGGTTGATGTGCGCATTGACGGTGTGCTCGTAACCGCTGTGGCTATAGCCCCACACCTTGTCGAGCAGTTGGGCGCGGCTGTAGACGCGGCCCGGGTGCTCGGCAAAGTACAGCAGCAGGTCGAACTCCTTGGCTGTGAGATCGACCGGCTTGCCAGCCAGCGTCACTTGCCGCCGCTCGACATCGACTTTCAGCGGCCCCGAGTCAAGGACCTTGCGCTGTTCGGCCGGATGGGCAAGGTGGTCCACGCGGCGAAATATGGCTTTCACCCTTGCTGCGAGTTCGAGCACACTAAAGGGTTTAGTGAGGTAGTCGTCGGCGCCCATCTCGAGGCCGAGAACGCGATCGAGTTCGGTGGATTTTGCCGTCAGCATCAGAATTGGTGTATAGGTGCCCCTGCCGCGAATGCGGCGGCAAATCTCCAGTCCGTCCAACCCGGGGAGCATCCGGTCGAGAATCACCAAGTCATAAACCCGCGACTCCGCTTCGGCGAGGCCGACGATCCCGTCGTAGGCAGTCTTGACAGCGCACGACAACTCGCTGAGCTGGATCTCGATCAGCCGGGCAATGTCCTCGTCGTCCTCAACTACCAGAACCTGTCGTACCATGTTGGTTCCCTTGCGGTTGTCCGGCAGAGTGCTTCGCCGCCTGTTGTTGCAGCATTTCAAGAGCCATCTCCCTTTCCATCTCGGCCCCGGCACGCGCCGCGAAGACGCGGTAGATGGACGCGACCAGCATCTCGTCGCCCATCGGCTTGGTGTCGAGAAAGGCGAGATGGCCAATGACCTTGCCGTCGCTGGCGAAGATCGGAATTCCAAGATAGCCTTCATAGCCCGCTTCGACAGGAAAGATCGTTCCCACCTCTCTCGGGTGGAAGCAGACGCGGCCGCTCTTGACAACGGTCTCGCAGGGAGTGCCGGGCAGGTCATACTCGAAATCGTCAAGGAAGCCGTGATCCGACCAGAAGGCAAGCGTCCGCAGGCGACTCGTCGGGTAATCCGCGCACTGGGTGATGAAGGCGCACGAGACCTGTAGCGCGCAGGCGAAATGTTGCACCAGGGTGCGATAGAACGCCTCCCCGGCCGCGCCTGCGGTGCCCTCCGCCATTTCGTTGAGGATGGTTTCAAACCGCTTGATGCGTGTGACGTCGGTATCCAGACCGACCATGCGATACGCCTTGCCGCTGGCATGACGGACCGCCGTTCCCCGAGATAGTATCCAGCGCGTACCACCATCCCGATGCAGCATGCGATATTGCTGTTCGTAGGGCTCGCCGGCGCCCTCGATGTTGGCTTGGAGTGCGGCTTCCACTGCCGTCAGATCGGCCGCATGAATCCGCTCCCGCCACTGCTCGCGGCAGTCGGGAAAGTCGCTGTCGGCAAACCCGAGCATGCTCTTCCAGCGCGGCGAAAGCAGCATTTCGCCGGTTGCCAGATTCCATTCCCACAAGCCGTCGCTGCTGCCGCGCAGGGCGAGCGCGTAGCGCTCCTCGCTCAACTGCAGCGCGGCCTCGATCTCCCGGCGTCGCTGCTCGGCTGCGATCTCGTGCCGCCGCCGCCTGGCGGCCGCATCGGCGAGCGCTTCGATGGCAAGCTTGACGGCCTGGATTTCGTCGGTCGCAGAACGATTGGCAATAACGAGGTCACCCGATCCAAAGGCTTCGTGATGGTCGCGGGCAAGGCACGCCAGGGGCTTGATGACCTGTCGATCGACGGCGATCGCGCTGACCACCAGCAGTGCCGCTGTAGTCGCCAACGCGGCCAAGGCCAAAGCCGTTCGCCCGGCCGGCAGCGGCGCTTCCGGAAGCCAGCCCCATGCCAGGTAGGCCGCCGCAAGAACGCCGAACAAGCCGGGCAGCAGCAGGATCTTCCATCTCAAGTTGGTCACGGAGCGTCCTCCACCGGTCCTTCGCGCAGCGGTCACAGCCTCGACCATAGGCGAGGCAAGCAACATATGCAAGCTCCCGCTTCGTACTCCCGGCCGGTCATTGGTGGGACCGGGGTCGGTGCATGCCGCTGTGACCAAAGTTTGAACGCGGCGTGATACGTCCGTGATTTTCGGTGGCCATACTGCTTTCGACGATGCACAACAAACGAGGAGACGGGGTTACCCCGGCGGCTACCCCGGCTGCCAGGCGAGCCCGTTCGAGGAGGACAAGCCACATGCCTGCTACAACCGAATCCGTCGTGAGCCATGGTAGCGCCGTGGCGCCTGGTGCGCCTCGCACTCGCCCGCTTGCCGCGGAGATCCCCGCCCGCAGTGGGGTCGGGTTGCGCGCGCCGCACTACCGAGAAATCCTCGCCACGCTGCCGGCCATTGGTTGGTTCGAGGTGCACAGCGAGAACTACTTCGGCGGCGGGGGCCAGCCACTGAACTACCTGGAGCGCATCCGTGCCGAGTACCCGATCAGCCTGCACGGTGTCGGTCTGTCGCTGGGCACGACGGACAGCCTCGATCATGCACACCTGCGGGCCTTGAAGAGCCTGATGGCGCGCATCGAGCCCGGCTTGGTGTCGGAGCACCTTTGCTGGAGCAGCGTTGCCGGCCGACACGTGAATGACCTGCTACCGCTGCCCTATACCGAAGAAGCCCTAGCCGTGGTCTGCGCGCACGTGCGCCAGGCGCAGGAGGCGCTCGGCCGTCAAGTTCTGATCGAAAACGTCTCCAGCTATCTGCAGTACTCCCATTCGACGATCGACGAGTGGGACTTCATTGCTGAAGTCGCCGCTCGCAGCAGTTGCGGCATCCTGCTCGACATCAACAACATCTACGTGAGCGCCTGTAACAACGGTTTCGACGCGCGGCGCTACCTGAACGCGGTGCCAGCGGCAGCGGTTGGCGAGATCCACCTCGCCGGTTTCGACCGGATGGACGACCTCCTCATTGATACGCACGGCACCCGCGTCGCCAACCCAGTGTGGCAGCTCTACGGCGAGGCCGTCGACATCTTCGGCGCCCGGCCGACACTGATCGAGTGGGATACCGACCTGCCGCCGCTGGCAGTACTCTTACAGGAGGCGGCTACCGCCGATCGCGTGCGAGGGGAAAGATATGCCCACGCTGCGTGAACTGGAGCTTGCTTTCGTGCGCAGCATGTTCGACGCGACCGACATCGCGGCCGAGAGCTTCGTCTGCGCCAACGGCATGGCGCCGGCGGCGCGGCTGGCGATCTACCGCAACAACATCGTCCAAAACTATCGCGAGGCGCTCCGCGACGTCTATCCGGTCGTCGAGCGACTGGTCGGAGAGGCCTTCTTCCGCTTCGCCGCCGATAGCTACATCCCGTGCCATCCGTCCTGCCAGGGCAACCTGCATGGCTTTGGCGGCGAGTTCGCCGCTTTTCTCGAGCAATTTCCCCCGGCGGCCGGTTTGCCCTATCTGGGCGACGTGTCGCGACTGGAATGGAACTGGCATGAATCGTTTCACGCCGCCGACGCCAGCGCGATGGCGATCGACCGGTTGATGACGGTGGCGGAAGCCGCGCTGCCGTCGCTGCACTTCCAGTTGCATCCGAGCTGCCGGCTTCTGGCATCGCCTTTCCCTGTTGACCGCATCTGGGCGGCCAATCAGCCTGACGCGGCAGAGAGCGTGACGGTCGACCTCGCCGCTGGTGCCGTGCGCCTGCTGATCCGCCGTCGGGGTGATGCGGTGGCGATTGAGCTCGTCGGTGACCCCGAGTTCGCGCTGCTGGCCGCGTTGATGCAGGGTCTGCCGCTGCAGGGTGCGCTGCACGCGGCGCAGGCGTTCGATACGAGTTTTGACCTCGCTGCCTTTCTGGTGCGGCGGGTGACCAATAGCACGCTGGTCGGGTTCGTCGCCCCGACCGGCGCCACGATCGGGTCGGCGACCCCGCCCGATGCGCGGGCACCGTCGCCAACGATCGCGTTGACAGAAACGTGATCTTTCGGTGAACAGGGCGTGAAGTGCGCTCTGCATACTGACCACAGATGGGATGCCATCCTGTCTGATCTCTTCAACCAACCCGTAAGGAGAACCAACCATGAACCACGCAGAGCAAATCATCTGCAGTGCAATCGCCGGTCTGCTAGCTCTCGGCGTCAGTGCGGCAAGCACCCAGGCCATCGCTGCTGCCGGCGACAACGAAAAGTGCGCCGGCATCGTCAAGGCCGGCAAGAACGATTGTGGCACGAGCAAGAGTTCGTGCGCCGGAACCGCCAAGGTGGACCGCGACCCCGAGGCCTGGGTGTACCTGCCCAAGGGAACCTGCGAAAAGATCGCTGGCGGCACGGTCACCACCAGCGCGATGGCCAGACCCGGCGGCGCCGCAGGCAAGTAGACCTGGTGTTTAGCGCCCTGTCCAATGCAGTCGCAACGGACAGGGCGACGTCGATCAATTCTGGAGGAGACTGAAATGGATCTCGTGGCGAATCGAAACAGCGGCATTAGCGTAGCCGCCGACCATCCTGGCCGTATCGTACGCTGGGCACAACTCGCGCTGCGCGCCGCCGACTGGTTGGCGCCAGGCCTCGATTTCGGCATCCGCCTGCTGGTCGGCAGCGTCTTCTTTCAGTCGGGGATGACCAAGATCGCTTCCTGGTCGTCCACTGTCGCGCTGTTCGAAAACGAATACGCGGTCCCCGGCCTGCCACCGGAGGTGGCCGCCTACCTCGGTACCGGCGTCGAACTGTTCATGCCCGTGCTGCTGGCGCTGGGTCTGGGCGCGCGTGCGTCGGCCGCCGCCCTGTTCGTGTTCAACATCGTCGCCGTGATCTCGTATCCCGACCTCTCCGAGATCGGGCTCAAGGATCACCAGTATTGGGGCCTGCTGCTGCTCGTGACCTTGTTTCACGGTCCCGGCAAGCTCTCCCTGGATCATCTGCTCCGCCGCAGGTTTCTTTCCCGCTGAGGTGACGTGATGACTGAATCCTGCGGAGTGTGCGAAATGCGGATGCATCAGACCAACATCCGGGAAACCACGCTCGACGGTCAGCGGGCCATCGTGACGGGTGCCAACTCGGGAATCGGCGAGGCGATCGCCAAGGGCCTGGCGGAAGCCGGCGCGGCCGTGGTGGTGAACTACGTCGCCGACGACGAGAATGCCCGGCGGGTCGTCGATGAAATCTCTGCTACCGGTGGCCGCGCTTTCGCCATCAAGGCCGATGTCAGCAACGAGGAGCAGGTGCAGGCGATGTTCGAGCGCGCCATCGCCGAACTGGGATCGATCGACATCGTAGTCAACAACGCCGGCTTGCAGCAGGACGCCCCGTTTCACGAGATGACCCTGGCGCAATGGCGCCAGGTGATCGACGTCAATCTCACCGGCCAGTTCCTGTGCGCGCGTGCCGCAGTGCGCGAGTTCCTGCGCCGCGGGCTGATGCCGCAACTGTCCTGCTCGCTGGGCAAGATCATCTGCCTGTCGTCGGTACATGACATCATCCCCTGGGCCGGGCACGCCAACTATGCGGCGAGCAAGGGCGGCGTTTCTATGCTGATGAAGACGATGGCGCAGGAACTCGCGATGCAGAAGATCCGCGTCAATTCCATTTCGCCGGGGGCGATCAAGACGCCGATCAATACCTCGGCGTGGGCGACGGCGCAGGCGGAAGCGGCCTTGCTGAAGCTGATCCCCTACTACCGGGTCGGCGAGACCCGTGACATCGCCAGGGCTGCCGTCTGGCTCGCTTCGGATCACTCCGACTACGTCACGGGCGCAACGCTATACGTCGATGGCGGCATGACGCTGTATCCCGAATTCCGGGAAGGAGGGTGAACATGTACCCACTTTTCAAGCAGGCGATTCGCGCCGGTGGCGTTGCTACCCTGGGCTTGGCCTTGAGCCTGGGCACGGCGGCGGCAGCGCTGGCCGCGGGTTCTGACTCACGCGCGCTTGCCACGCCCTTGCCCGATGGCCAGAAGCCCTGGTGGCCAAGCCGTTACGGTGCGGATGACCAGCTCGGAACGCTCAACGAGATCACGCCGGCGATCACCGCTGCCGCCGCCCGCTTGGTAAAGACAGGCACGGTCGTCGACCTCGGTCGCGTTCTGGACGAAGACACGCCCAAGTTTCCCGGTCGCTACTGGCACCAGACCGTCGATATCTCACCGCACTGGACCAACCTGCGTCGTCGCGACGCGGTAGGCCGGGGTTGGGGCCGCAACGAAATCAACTGGATCACCGAGATCCAGGTTGGCACCTTCCAGGTGGGGACGCAACTGGACTCCATCGGGCACATTCAGATCGGCGACCGCTTCTACAACGGCTGGACGACGGCCGACGTGGTCGAGGACTGGGGTCTGAGCAAGTTCGGCATCGAGACCGTACCGCCCGTCGTCACGCGCGGCATTCTCGTCGATGTGGCGGCGTACAAGGACGTTCCACGGTTGCCAAAGGGCTACGTGATCAGCGTCGCCGACATCGAAGGTGCCTTGCAGCGGCAGGCGATCGACGTCCAGGCAGGCGACGCCGTACTTTTCCACACCGGCTGGGGTGGGCTGTGGGGACGCGACAACGCGCAGTTCCTCTCGGGCGAGCCTGGGCCCGGCCTCGATGTCGTGCACTGGCTGTACGCACGGCATGTCGCGCTCACCGGGGCCGACACCTGGAGCTACGGCCCGGTCCCCGGTGAGGACCCCGAGCGGCCATTCCTCGTTCCGCAGACGATGTACGTGAAGATGGGCTTGTTCGGCCTGGAGAATCTCGCCACTGAGGAACTCGCGCGGCGCCGGGTGTACGAGTTTCTGTTCACCCTGACCCACGCGCGGACCCGCGGCTCAACCGCCGCGGTGATCGCGCCGGCGGCTGTGTATTGAAGGCGGGCGCGACATGGACTACGACGTGATCATCATCGGCTCCGGCGCCGGCGGCTGTGCCGTTGCCTATCACCTGACGCAGTCGGGCAAGCGCGTGCTGCTGCTGGAAAAGGGCACGGTGCTACCGAGGGACGGTAGCACCCTGGACGCCGACAAGGTTCTGCGGCGCGGCATGTTTCTCAGCGACGAGCCCTGGTTCGATCGCCATGGGGCGACGATCGTGCCCGAGGAACACTTCAACCTCGGCGGTAAGACCAAGTGGTATGGCGCCGCCCTGTTGCGCTTCGCCGCCCACGAATTCGCCGCGGATGCGGATCATGCCTGCCTCGCCTGGCCTTTCCCCTACGAGGAACTGGCTCCGTTCTATGACGAAGCCGAGAAGCTTCTCGGCGTCCGCCAGTTCGGGGTCGAGGCCAACTTCCAGCAGATCGTGTCTGGTTTGCGGCGCCGGGACGCGCAATGGCGCCGACAGCCGATGTCCCTTGGCCTGGCGGCGGAGATCCTCTCCCATCCCGAAGAAGCGCGCCATTTCGACGCCTTCGCCTCGGTGCGCGGGCTGAAGTGCGATGCCGAAACGTCGCTTCTCGCGCGCGTGAGCCACAAGCCGAACCTCACCATCCTCACCGGCAAAGCCGTGTCCGGCTTCGTCGCCGCCAGCGGCGACGCGACGCGCGTGAACGGAGTCGTGTGCGACGACGGCAGTCGCCATCACGCGGCCGCGGTGGTGATCGCCGCCGGCACCCTGCACAGCCCTCGCCTGCTGCAGTCCTACCTGGAGCGAACGGGTCTGGCGGAGGCCTTGCCGAGCTATCAGCAGGTGGGCCGCAATTACAAGGCGCACGTGCTGACGGCAATGCTCGCGCTGTCACACCGTCCGGTCACCGACGTGTTGTGCAAGACGCTGCTCTTGCTGCACGACGGCATGCCGCACAGTACCGTTCAGACGCTCGGCGGCAATCTGGCCGAGGAGATCGTGCGCAGCCAAATGCCCCGCTTCGTGCCGGACTGGCTGGCGGCGCCGATCGCCAAGAGGGTTTATGGCCTGTTCCTGCAGACCGAGGACGGGTCGCATCCGGACAATCGCGTCGTCGCCACGGCAGAAGGCAGCGATCGCCCGCTGCTCGAGTATGACCTGGCCCGCTTGCCCGCCGCCCAGGCGGAGCACCGGCGTCTCGTACAGACACTGCAACGCCAGTTGCTTGGACTGGGCTATGTCGGGCTGGTCAGGGCGATTCCGCTGCAGGGCACCGCGCATGCTTGTGGCACGCTGGTAACCGGCAACGATCCGGCGACTTCCGTCGTCGATGCCCACGGCAAGGTGCACGGCATGGGCAACCTGTACGTCGCCGATGGCAGCGTGCTGCCACGCTCCAGCCGGGCCAACCCGGCGCTCACCATCTATGCCTGGGGCCTGCGCTTGGCAAGTCACCTCGGCAGTTCGGTGCTGGCCGGCAGGAAGGCCGCAGCCGGATTCATCGTGGCGCACGAGGGAGTCTGAGATGGTCATCCAACTGCCCACTGTCGTGCGCTTCGGTCGCGAAGTCTGCGGCCAACTGGATCAGGCCGAGCGCCGCGAGTGGTGGCTGGCCAACGGCCGCGGCGCTTGCGCCGCCGGCACCGTCGCCGGCTCGCTGACGCGCCGCTATCAAGGCTTGCTGGTGGGGCCGCTGCAGCCGCCGCTCGGGCGTTACCTCGTAGTCGCCAAGGCCGATGCGAAGCTGACCGACGGCGAACAGCGCACGCCGCTGTCTACCAATCGCTTGGGCGACGGCAGCATCGCGCCAGCGGGATACGTCCATATCGAATCGTTCCGCCTGAAGGGCCGCATGCCGGTATGGCGCTTCGCCGTGGGCGAGGTGTCGATCGAACAGCGCTTGTGGATGGAGCACGGGGCGGACACCACTTACGTCGCCTTCCGTCTGCTGTCCGGAAAGCTCGTACAACGCAAGCTCACGCTGCAGGTGGCTCTGCTGGTCAATGCCCGTGATCACCATGGCAGCGCCCGGCCGGGGGACTTCGAACCGTTGATCGAAGCTGACGACAGACAACTCGCCATTCGCCATCCAAACTGGTTCACGCTCCACCTCAAAGCGGCTGGTGGCTCCATCGCCGCGCGCCACGACTGGTGCGAGCGCTTCGACCTGCCGCTGGAGCGCGAGCGCGGCCTGCCCGACCGCGACAACCATCTTTGCGTCGGCGAGGCGACACTGGATCTCAGTGGTGGCGAATGGGTCGGCGTCGTCGCCAGCCTCGACGCCGACGCGTCCAGCGACCTCCAGGCAGCCATGGGGCGGGATCTGGCGCACGACGCCAGTTGTCTGCAGCGCGCCAGGGACCAGGTTCCCGAGCTGGTCGCTGCTCCCGGCTGGGTCGATCAACTGATCGTCGCCGTCGACAGCTTCATCTTCGCCCGCCCGACGCTGGGCGCGCCCGACGGCGAGTCGGTCATCGCCGGCTATCCCTGGTTCGGCGACTGGCGCCGCGACACCATGATCGCGCTGCCGGGGCTGGCGTTGGCGACCGGTCGCGCAGACACTGCCGCTCGCATCCTGCGCACATTCGCCCGCTTCGTCGACCGCGGCATGCTGCCCAATGTCTTTCCCGGCGCCGGCGACAGCGCCGAGTACAACACCGCCGACGCAGCGCTCTGGTACCTGGAGTCATGGCGAGCCTATGTCGAGGCGAGCGGCGACCTGAGCGGCCTGCGCGAAGTGTATCCGGTACTGCGCGACATCGTCGATTGGCATGTTCGCGGCACGCGCTACGGCATCGGGCTGGACGCCGGCGATGGTCTCCTGCGCGCCGGCGAAGCGGGCGTGCAGCTTACCTGGATGGACGCCAAGATCGCTGATTGGGTGGTCACGCCGCGCATCGGCAAGCCGGTCGAGATCAACGCCTTGTGGTTCAACGCGCTGGCCTCGATGAGCGAATTTGCCGAGCGCCTGGACGAACCGGCGGCACCCTACCGCGCCCTGGCCGACGCCGCGCGCGCCGGTTTCCAGCGCTTCGTCATGGCCGGCGACGGCGGACTGTTCGATGTCCTCGACGGGCCTGCTGGCGACGACGCGTCGCTGCGACCGAACCAGATCCTTGCCGTGAGCCTGCCGCATTCGCCTCTCGACGAGGCGGCGCAGGCCGTCGTCGTGGGGTGCGTCGGCCGCTCCCTGCTCACCTCCTACGGCCTGCGCTCGCTGGATCCGCGCCATCACGACTTTCGCCCGCAGTACCGTGGCGGTGTCTGGGAACGCGATGCTTCCTACCATCAGGGGCCGGTATGGGGCTGGCTGCTGGGACACTACGCGCTGGCGGAGTACCGTGTGCACGGCAACGCGCCGGCCGCGAAGCAGCGCCTCGAAGCGCTTTGCGACCATCTACTGGACGCCGGTCTGGGAACGGTCAGCGAGATCTTCGACGGCGCGCCGCCGCACACACCGCGCGGTGCGCCCTCGCAGGCCTGGTCGGTGGCGTGCACGCTGGAGGCCTGGTGGCGACTCGCTCGGGCGCAGCGGTCTTGACGAAAGCATCGACTCGGATGCCGGACTGCGGGGCGATGCGGCGAAGTGCACAACGGGACAACCTCTTTCTTGTGGAGCAGACGATGAGACTCAACGAGATCTTGAACAGCGAGCGGCAACGCCTACAAGCGCAGCACGAAGGACGCAAGAACTGGCGCCTGTGGGGTCCGTACCTGGCTGAGCGCGCCTGGGGAACGGTGCGCGAGGACTACAGCGAGGGTGGTAGCGCCTGGGAATACCTCGACCACGATCAGGCGCGCTCGCGCGCCTACCGCTGGAACGAAGACGGCATGGGCGGCATTTGCGACGAAAAGCAGCGCCTGTGCTTCGCTCTCGCGCTGTGGAACGGCGCCGACCCGATTCTCAAGGAACGCGCCTTCGGACTCACCGGCAACCAGGGAAACCACGGCGAGGACGTCAAGGAATACTACTTCTATCTCGACGCCACACCGTCGCATAGCTATCTGCACTATCTCTACAAGTACCCACAGGCGGCCTATCCGTACGCGCAACTGGTGGCCGAGAACGCTCGCCGCAGCCGCCAGGATCCCCCCTTCGATCTGCTCGACACCGGCGTCTTCGACGATCAGCGCTACTGGGACGTGGACGTGCGCTACGCCAAGGCCTCGCCCGAGGAGATCCACATCCGCATCAGTGCCAGCAACCGCGGGCCGCAGACGGCGACGCTGCAGGTGTTGCCGACGCTGTGGTTCCGCAACACCTGGTCGTGGGGCACCGGCGTGGACGAATGGGGCAGCCCGCAAGCCGTGAGCAAACCGCTGCTGGCTGCGGCACCAGCGCCCGGCGGGGCGCAGTGGGCCGTGCGCGCCGAAGACGAGACGCTGGGCGCCTACTTTCTCTACGGCCGGCAGCAGGCCGAGCCGCTCTACACCGAAAACGAAAGCAACGCCGAGCGCCTGTGGAAGCAACCCAACGCGACGCCCTACGTCAAGGACGCTTTCCATCGTTACGTGGTCAACGGTGAACTGGCGGCAGTGAACCCCGCCCGTACCGGTACGCGCTTCGCGGCGCGGCATGTGCTGACGGCGGCCGCCAGCGAGACCGTGAGCATTGAACTGACGCTGGTGCGCGGCGAACGACAAGCGCCATTCGCCGCGCAGGAGGCGGTCTTCGTCGAACGCGAGGCCGAAGCGACGATCTTCTACGAGAACCTGCAAGTCCACTTCAACCGTGAGGACGCCCGCATCCTGCGCCAGTCGTTGGCCGGCATGATCTGGTCGAAGCAGTTTTTCCACTTCGACGTGGCGCGCTGGCAGGATGGCGACCAACTGCCGCCACCGGCAAACCGCAAACACGGACGCAACCGCACTTGGCGGCACATGAAGGCAGCCGACGTCATCTCCATGCCGGACAAGTGGGAGTATCCCTGGTTCGCCGCGTGGGATCTGGCTTTTCATTGTGCTGCGCTGGCGCTGGTAGACGTGGACTTCGCCAAGGATCAGATCGAATTGCTGCTCAGGGAAGCCTATCTGCACCCCAACGGACAGATCCCGGCCTACGAGTGGGCATTCAGCGACGTGAACCCGCCGGTGCTGGCGATGGCGGCGCTGAAGGTTTTTCGCAGCGAGCGCGTGCAGCGCGGCAAGGCCGATCTCAACTTCCTGGCGCGGGTCACGCACAAGATGCTGATGAACTACACCTGGTGGCTGAACCGCAAGGACGCCGACGGCAACAACGTCTTCGAAGGCGGCTTCCTGGGGCTCGACAACATCTCGGTATACGACCGCTCGCAACCGCTGCCTGCCGGCTATTCGTTGAAGCAGGCGGATTCCACCGGCTGGATGGCGATGTTCGCGCTCAACATGACGGTCATGGCGCTCGAACTGGCAGCCGAAATGCACGACTACGAGGACGTGGCGATCCAGTGCTACGAGCAGTTCATGGCGATTGCCAACTCGATTGCCGGCTACAGCCAGACCGGTCTGACGCTGTGGGACGAGAAGGACCAGTTCTTCAAGGATCTCGTCGTCGGCCCCGACGGGCAAAGCCGGCACATCGACGTCTTTTCCTGGGTCGGTCTGATCCCGCTGTTCGCCGTCGAGGTGATCGACCAGCGCCTGCTGCACAAGGTGCCGCGCTTCCGAGCCGCTCTGGTCGGGCATTACCGAGGGACCTTCGACGGGCACAAGGTCACCCACTGTCCGATTCAGAGTAACGTCCGCGAAGAACACCTGTTGTCGCTACTCGGACCGGCGCGACTGACGGCCGTCTTGCAGCGGGTACTGGACGAGCGCCAGTTCCTGTCGCCCTTCGGCGTGCGCAGCGTCTCGCGCGTTCACGCCGAGCAGCGCGACCTCGGCACGCTGCCGGGAATTGGGCAGGCGCTCATCGAATACGTTCCGGGCGAGTCCAACTCGGGGCTTTTCGGCGGCAACTCGAACTGGCGCGGGCCGATCTGGATGCCGACCAACTATGTGCTCGTGCAGGCGATCGAAAAGTTCCACCGCTACTACGGCGACGGATTCCTGGTGCCGGCGCCGTGCTGCGAGGGCGGACAGACCACGCTCAAGGAGGCCGCCAAACTGATCTCGGAGCGGCTGGTGAACATCTTCCGCCGCACGCCCGACGGACGCCTGCCGGTTTTCCCGGCCGGATCGCCGTTCCAGAGCGATCCCCATTGGCGGGACTTGTTGCTCTTCCACGAGTACTTCCACGGCGACACCGGACAGGGTCTCGGCGCGATGCATCAGACCGGCTGGACAGGCTTGGTGGCGAATCTGGTCGAGCGCCGCTATCGCGTCGATATTCCGGCCTTCTGGCGGCAGCAGCAGGAAGCAGACGCCGCGCGTCGGCCCGAGACGGCCAAGCTGGTCTAGGAGAGCCTAGCCATGCGCCATGCCCTGCGCCAGCACTGGCCCGAATATCTGATCGAGGCGGCGGGTCTCGGGGTGTTCATGGTCTCGGCGTGCCTTTTTGTGGCGCTGATCGAACACCCGGCGTCGCCGCTGCCGCAGCTCATCGGCGATCCGGCGCTGAGGCGCCTCCTGATCGGCATCGCCATGGGGCTCACCGCGATCACCCTCATCTACTCGCCCTGGGGCAAGCGTTCGGGGGCTCACCTCAACCCGGCGGTGACGCTGGCTTTCTTCCGGCTCGGCAAGATCGCGCCTTGGGACGCGCTGTTCTATGTCCTCTTCCAGTTCGTCGGGGGAGTCGCCGGAGTGGCGGTCGCGGCTCTGCTCCTGCACGCGCCCGTGCTGGCGCATCCGGCCGTGAACTTCGTCGCGACGCTCCCCGGTGAGCAGGGTGCGGCTGTCGCCTTCGTCGCCGAAGTGGCGATCTCGTTCGGCCTCATGTTGACCGTGTTGTTCGTCAGCAACTCGCCGCGCGTCAATCGCTACACGGGTCTCGTCGCCGGAGCGCTGGTCGCTCTGTACATCACGATCGAGGCGCCGCTGTCGGGAATGAGCATGAATCCGGCGCGCAGCTTCGCTTCGGCCGTGTCGGCGCAACAGTGGACGGCGATCTGGATCTACTTCACGGCACCGCTCTTCGGCATGCTCGGCGCCGCGGCGGTCTACGTTCGCCTCAAGGGGGCGGCAGCCGTGCTGTGCTGCAAGCTGCACCACGACAACGGGCAGCGCTGCATCTTCCGCTGTCGCTACGGCGCGCCAGGCGCAGGAGGTCAAGAGCCATGAAGAACCCGCACGCAGCGAAGCTCTCTTACCGACTGGCGTGGCTTCCCGGTCTCGTCAATCTGTCGGTCGTCGCCTTGCGTTTTCTCGAGCGCTCGGCCGGCCCGCTGGTCGAGTTGCTGATCCGTCTAGCGCTGGCACAAGCGTTTTTCGTCTCCGGCGTCCTCAAGGCCGGCAACTGGGACAACGCGCTCTATCTGGCAGCCAACGAGTATCCGGTCTCCTGGCTGGACCCGGCGAGCGCGGCCTGGCTCGGCGTACTCATCGAACTGGCCGGCTCCGTCCTTTTCGCGGCAGGGCTGGCGACGCGCCTGGCGGCGCTGGCGCTCGCGGTGCTGGCGCTGGTCATCCAGTACAGCTACCAGAGCCTCGACACGCACCTCTTCTGGGCGGCGCTGCTGTTCTGGTTCGTCGTGCGTGGCGCCGGTGCGCTGTCGCTCGACCGGCTGCTCGCCCACGGTCTGGCGCGCACGGCGGTACCGTTTGCCGCGGCAGCACTCCGCTTGTGCGCCGGCGCCACCCGCTGGCTGGCGCCGCTGTACTCGCTGCTCCTGCGCTTGTGGCTGGCAGTCGCCGCCGTGGCTGCCGCCGTTGGCTTCACCATCGCCGCGTCGAGCGGCGGCGCGATTGACGTCGCGGCGTTGTTGCCGGTCACTTCGGCGGCCGCCTTCGCGTCGCCCTTGACGCTCGCTTGCGCCGCGCTGCTGGCCTTGGGTTGCGCCAGCCGCCCGGCTGCCCTGCTGCTGATGCTGGCTGTTTCCGCTGAGCGCATGCTGGGACCGGGAGTCGAAGCCTATCCCTATTGGTTCATGGCGCTGGCGCTGCTGACTCTTTCGGGTGCGGGCCCGCTGTCGCTGGATGCGCTGGTCGAGCGCGTCTTGCGCCGTCGCTTTCCGCAGCTCGCCGGCCAGCCGGCTTTTGCGCTCGACAGCTTGCCGCGAGTGGTGATCGTTGGCGCCGGTTTCGGCGGGCTGACTTGCGCCGCGGCGCTGACCCGCGCGCCGGTGGCGGTAACCGTGATCGACCGTCACAACTACCATCTGTTTCAGCCGCTTCTCTATCAGGTGGCCACCTCGGGCCTGTCGCCCGGTGACATCGCGACGCCGGTACGCGGCCTCTTCCGCGAGCACTTCAACGTGCGTGTTCTGTTCGGCGAGGTAAGCGGTGTCGACCACGTCAGGCAGGAAGTGCTGATGGACGGCCAGCGCGTCGGCTACGACTACCTGGTGTTGGCCACCGGCGCGGCACACTCGTATTTCGGCCGCGACGACTGGGCGCCCCATGCACCCGGACTGAAGCGCGTCGAAGATGCCACCGAAGTCCGGCGGAGGCTGCTCACTGCCTTCGAACAGGCGGAGGTGACCGACGACCCTGCCGAGCAGGCGAGCCTGCTGACTTTCCTGATCGTCGGCGGCGGCCCGACCGGCGTCGAACTCGCCGGCGCCATCGCCGAACTGGCGAAGTTCGGCATGGAGAAGGACTTCCGCCGCTTCGACCCGGCCGCGTCGCGGGTGATACTGGTGCAGTCAGGCCCGCGCCTGCTGCCGACCTTTGCCGAGGACCTGTCGCAGCGCACCCGGCAGGCGCTGGAGACCCTCGGTGTCGAAGTTCTCGTTGAAAGCCGGGTCGAGAGCATCGACGACAGCGGCGTGATGGTCAACGGCAAGCGCATCGCTGCGCGCACCGTCTTGTGGGCCGCCGGCGTCGTCGCTTCGCCAGCGGCGGCGTGGCTCGGTGCTGAGGCCGACGCGGCGGGCCGCGTCAAGGTCGGGCCGGATCTGTCGGTACGCGGCCTGCCCGGCGTCTTCGCCATCGGCGACACGGCGCTCGCCAACGCCTGGAACGGTACGCCGGTGCCGGGACTGGCACCGGCGGCCAAGCAGGGCGGCGCGTATGTGGCGCGGGTGATCCGCGCCCGCGTCGAGGGCCGGCCGGCGCCAAGCGCTTTCCAGTACCAGCACCTGGGCAGCCTGGCCACCATCGGGCGCAAGGCGGCGGTGGCGGACTTCGGCTTCGTCAAGCTGCACGGCGGCCTCGCCTGGTGGCTGTGGGGCGCGCTGCACCTCGGTTTCCTGGTCGGCCTGCGCAACCGCGTTTCGGTCATGCTCGACTGGTTCTGGGCCTATCTCACGTATCGCAGCGGCACGCGGCTCATTACCGGCGGCGGTGGCAGTCAGAAGACCGGGCAGCGGCACGCGGCGGCACGGGCACGTGCTGCGCCAATGCGGGCAACTGCGCATCCAGGTGGATCGGCTGCCCGGCCAGCGGTCCCTTGACGTGCGGCAATCGCTCCACGAACGCGCACAGGTTGTCGGCGGGCTGGAAACTGCGCCCCTGCTTGTCGGTGAGCCTGGGGTTGAATCGGTAGGGACTGTTCCTGCCCTTGAAGCGCACCAGATCGTCCAGTTGGCGCTGGCAGGCCAGGCGCACCCACTGGCACGCGGCAATATCTCCCCCGACCACTGCTTCGGCATATCGCCTGGCAATGGCGGCATAGTTGCGCACGGTCATCAGCCAGCGATCTCCGACCAGAGATCCGACTCGTTCGTCGATTCGGCCGGCAGCGAAATCCGTGAGCGTGCCGCCGGCGTGAAGCCCATCTCGGCCTCGTAACCCTTCATCTCCAGCGCGAGATCGCGAATCACGTCCATCAGGGGCGAACGCCGCAGGATGCCGCTCGGGGTCTTGATGATCATTCCGGAGACGCCGGCGCGATTGATCCTCGACAGCGCCTCGCGATAGAGCCCGGAGCAGTTCGCCCAGCGCTCGAGCACCGCGCCGTCGAGCGCCGACAGGAGACCGGGCGGCGAATTGGCCACGGCGTAGTTCCATGCTTCCTTGGCACCCTCCGACATGTAGTCGGGCGGGGTGCACAGCGCCGTCGTGGGTTTCGGTTCCCGCCGGTTGGTCCGGCACTTCTGCAGGGTTCCCGGTTCCCTTGATCTCCTTGACGACTACGGGCAAGGGCTTGCGTCCGGGCATGATTTCGGGGGTTCCTGAAGTGGCCTAACGCCTTGCAAAAAAGCGCTATTTTGGCCATTTTGCACAAAAAAGTTCTTCATTTTGCACGCACAAGAATCTGGGCAGTGGCTCGCGTATGGCATATGCCATTGTAGAGAACTTAAGAACCATGGGGCCTGCAGCCAGGCGTTGTGCTCTTTATCGCGCTCGTCTATGAATTGGCCATATGACTAGAGAATGAGCGGTTTCAGCGGTCCAGGTCCGCTTGGCGACACCGCCTCGGGTTTCCAAAGCCGCCGTCATGTCTTGCGGTGAGCCGGGAATGGCAGCGACTGCAAAGTGACTGCAAATTGGATCGCTCATTGTTTTGGCTGTCTCCATTGATGTGATCGACGACGCTGGCAGCGCACAAGGCACCTCGCCGCAGGCATTCGCGGCATAGCGGCTCATCACGCAGCACCTGAGCACGTAGGGCTCGCCACGCGGCGCTGTTCGTGGGCAGGGCACGTTTCTCTTGTCGCTGCC
>ERZ761602.3517-NODE-3517-length-22005-cov-5.160957_pt1 | contig 22005 bp, 16 predicted proteins | sample MGYA00512165_ERZ761602 | MGnify/ENA primary metagenome ERZ761602 (study PRJEB28899, sample SAMN02445085) | bioreactor sludge metagenome | biome: EBPR sludge; isolation source: Thorneside wastewater treatment plant | place: Australia: Brisbane, Thorneside...
ACCTACCACGGGCCGGGGCAGATCGTGGGCTATCCCATCTTCGACCTCGACCACCACTTCACGGACATCCACCGCTACCTGCGCACGCTGGAGGAGGCCATCATCGGCACGCTGGAGGCCTATGGCATCAAGGCGGGGAGAATCGAAGGCCTCACGGGCGTGTGGCTCGACTGGAATGACCCTGCGAAGGCCCGGAAGATCTGCGCCTTCGGCATCCGCGCCAGCCGCTGGGTCACCATGCACGGCTTCGCCTTCAACGTGAACACCGACCTGGGCTACTTCCAGAACATTGTGCCCTGCGGCATCGCGGACAAGGGCGTGACCAGCATGGCGCAGGAGCTCGGCGGCGAAGTGGACATGGAGGAGGTGAAGAACAGGCTGAAGCTGGAGATCGCGGACCTGTTCGATTCAGAGCTGCTCATGCGGCAGGAGACGAGCGCCGGGAATTGAGCCATCCCCCGAAGACCAGGCCCGCACACAGGCACATCAACGGATAGAACACATAGAGGTAGCGCACATCGCCGAAGCCCATGATACCGGCATGGATCACCAGGGCATAGGCCATGGCCACGGCCAGCAGAATGCCCGGCCACGTGCGGCGGTAGAAGGCCCAGGGAATGAAGAACAGGGCCCCGAGCAGCGCGAGCTTGTAGACCAGCGCCCCGCCTAGTTTAACGGCCTTCTCCCATGGCGCTAGGGATGAGAAAGTGGCGCGGAAGAGATGAAGCACGCCGGAGGAGCCGATGAGCTGCTGCGCCACCCTACGCGCTGGTGTAACGATGCGCACCCGCCAAGGGTGCTCCTCCCGGATGGAATCTGCATACCGCGTGAACCGTTCCGCAAGCTGTGCATCGATCCGGTCCCGTTCGGCCGCAGCCACCGTATCGGCGAGCAGCAACGGGCAAAGCTTCCGCAGCTCCTGCAGGCTATCCGCGTTGAAGGCCTCCGTGAAGATCCAGTCAGGGAACTCTCGTTCGGGATCGCCCTTGATGCGCCACGGGGCCGCATAGTCGGCGCAGTAGAAGCCGTAGTAGGCCGTTTTATCGTCGAACGTGCCCACGAAGCGCCACATGGCCAAGGTGGTGCTGTTGTACATCTCATGATAGGTGGAGCGCGTGAAGAGGAAGAGCCGTCCCGTCTTCTGCGCATTCCGGTATGTCCATGCACCCTGTGCCAGCACCACAGGTGCGGCCGCCACGACCAGATGCCATGCCGAGCGCCGGCCCTGCCTCAGCATCAGCGGCACCAGCGCCAGGCCGCCCATCATGAGGAACACCGCAGCCACGGGCCGCAGGAAATAGGCCCAGGTCATGAGTGCGGACGCCAGCAGAAGCAGGCGTGGATCGCCGCTGCGTTCGTAGCGTGCTCCGGCATAGAATGACAGGGCCATGGCCGATGCGCACGGGCTCTCGGACATGGCGAAGATGCTGAACCCGGATACCGTGGGGGCCAGCCCATAGAGCAGGAAGATGATGAGGTGCACGGCGCGTGAGCCGGTGAGCAGGTAGGCCCCCATCGCCAAGGCACCCGTGGCTAGCACGTCCAGCATCAGCTGCGCCACCACCACGGCGTTCATCGCCATCGGCTTGGGCAGGATGAGCCGCAGCGGGAGGTAGTGCACGGCATAGCCCGGCATGCGGAAGTCCGGCGCGTAGGCCCCGCTCTCCACCAGGGAGTCCACCGGCCAGGTGTAGCTCGGGCACTCCGCGTTGCACCGGGCGAAGCTGCCGGGGTAGGCCGCATCGGGCTGCTGCAAGGAAATGGCGAAATAGGACAGCTTCATCGCCAGGGCGGCCAGCAGCCATGGCCGCCATCTCCCCGGCATGGGCAGCGCCCGCATGATGTGCAGCAGCTTGGCGATCATGGCCATGCGCCCGTAGCGGGCTCCGCCAAATCTAGCCGGGAGGCGCACGTACCTTCGCTAACCCTCATGCGCACCCTGAAGAAGCTCCTCCTCTGGTCCGTTCTGGTCCTTGCCAGCCTGGTGGGCCTGGCCTACCTCACCGGCAATGGCCATATACCGCGCGGCGTCCGCTACACCTACCTCATCGGCCGCACTAGCCCCGAGATCGACGACAGGGACTTCTTCCCCTACGCCACGATACCCGCAACCGATCCGCAGCCATGGCCCTTGAGCAGCCGCTATGGCCAGGTAGCCCTCACCGCAGGACAGGAGCAGGAGCTGAAGGACCTCCATAGCGTGGGGTTCGCCGTCTTCCAGCACGACAGCCTCCTCTTCGAGCGCTACTGGAACGGATGGGATGCCGACAGCGTGAGCAACAGCTTCAGCGTGGCCAAGAGCTACATCAGCGTGCTCACCGGCATCGCCATGGGCGAAGGGCGCATCAACAGCGTATTCCAGCCGGTGGGCGACTTTCTGCCCGAATACCGGGAAGGATGCCATTCCAAGCTCAACCTCTGGCACCTGCTCACCATGAGCACCGGCCTGGACTGGAGCGAGAGCGGCGCGGACCCCTTCAGTGACAATGCCAAGGGCTATTACGGCTACAGCGTTCGGTCGCTCTCCCTTGGCCAGCCCTGCCGCGAAGAGCCCGGGCAGGCGTTCGACTACATCAGCGGGAGCACGCAGATCATGGCCGAGGTTCTGGAGGCGGCCTACGGGCAGCCACTCGATGCGCTGGTGCGCGAAAAGGTGTGGGGGCCTTTGGGCTGCGAGCACGATGCGTACTGGGGCAAGGACCGCACGGACGGCGATTTCAAGGCCTTCTGCTGCCTCTACGCCACGGCGCGCGACTTCGGGCGCATCGGCCAGCTCTACCTGGACAGCGGCAGGTGGCGCGGAAAGCAGATCGTGCCGCGCGAGTACTGGGAGGCCAGCATCACACCGGCCAAACTCCTGGACAAGGGCGAGCCGAACCAGCGCTACGGCTACTTCTGGTGGCTGGCCCAGTTGGACGGCCAGCCCGTCTGGTACTGCCGGGGATTCCACGGCGAATACGTGGTGGTGATCCCCCACGAGCGCCTGGTGTTGGTCCGCACCGGAATGAAGCGCGAGGAGGTGAATGCCACCGGCCACCCCACCGATGTGTTCAAGTGGATCGCCATCGCGCGCAGCCTGGCGCGCCAGCAGCCAGCCTGACGATGCGCAGCGACATCCGACCGCCCAAGGTGGAGGGCATCGCCATGGCCGTGGTGCGCGAGCAGGACGCTGAGGGCGGCGATGCCTGGTACGTCTACCTCATCAATCAGCGTGATGAGGCCATCGAGAATGTGCTGGTGAGCTCTCGCGGCTACGGCGAACTCGGCGGCGAGGCACGCCGAACGAGCGAGATGCGGCACTTCCTGGGCAGGCTCGAGGCCAAGAGCTGGGCCCGGATCGAGCGCATCGTGGAGGACGTCTTCCCCCTGAGCAACCAATACTGGCTCAGCTTCTACGTGGGCCGCGTGCTGCACGACAAGAAATACATCTTCCTCGCGGGCAGCATCGACGAGTCGAACTTCACCACGTTGCCGCTCATGCAGGCCAAGGGGGTGATGATCGAATAGGCCATCGGTATATTCGCCTTAGCCGGGCACGCGCTCCAATCAAGGGCCGTCCCGGAAAGCATCGTGCGCCACGAAAGCATCCGCGACCTCACCAAGCTGCTCTTCCTCGACATCGAGACCGTGCCGCAGGCCTACCGCTGGGAGGGCCTTGATGAGCGCAGCGCCGCCCTCTTCAGCGAGAAGACCCGCTACGAGCAGGAGCGCCAAGGCAAGGACGCCGCGCAGCTCTGGCAGGATAAAGGCGGGATCCTCGCGGAGTTCGGCCGCATCGTTTGCATCGGGGTCGGCAGCCTGCACAAGGATACCGATGGCCTGCACCTGCGAGTGACCTCCTACCATGGCGACGATGAGTACGACCTGCTCACACGGTTCACCGACCTGCTGGAGCGCCACTACGCTACGGAGGAGCACTGGCTCTGCGCACACAACGGCAAAGAGTTCGACTTCCCCTGGATCGCACGGCGCTGCGTGGTGAACCGCGTGAAGCTTCCGCGCCTGCTGGACATCGCCGGCCTGAAGCCCTGGGAGGTAGGGCACGTGGACACCATGCAGCTGTGGAGCTTCGGCGACCGCAAGGCCTACACCTCCCTTGCGCTACTGGCACACATCCTCGGCATTCCCACTCCGAAGGACGACATCAGCGGCGCGGACGTGGCGCGCGTGTATTACGAGGACCGGGACCTGGAGCGCATAGCAGCCTATTGCCGCAAGGACGTGGCCGCTACGGCGCAGCTCTTCCTCCGGCTCACCGGACGCGAGCTGCTGCCGGCCGACCGCATCGCCTTCGTGTAGCCGCCGGTGCGATCTTCGGCGCCGCATGCCAGCCGCATCCCCCTTCGCGCGCACCTCTGTTTGGACGGCCCTGCTCACGGCGGGCATGGCGGCCTTCATCGCCTCCTTCTACGGTCATGTGCTGGAGGCGCCCGATCGGGTCCTCTTCACCGGCACCGGCGATGGGCTGAAGAACTACTTCACCTTCCTCTGGCACGTGAAGCATGATGCCTCCGCTCTGCATTACAGCGGGTCCGGATATCCCTTCGGCGACCGGGTGTTCTACACCGACGGCCATCCCTTGCTGAGCTGGGTCGTCCGGTTCGCTCCTTCCCTCGCGGACCATGGGGTCGGGCTGCTGAACACGCTGATGCTGGCAGGGCTCCTCCTCTGTGCCTGGTGCGTCTTCGCCCTGCTCCGCGAACTGGGCCTGCCGCCATGGGCGGCGGCCATTGGTGCCTTCAGCATCACCCTCCTGCAGCCGCAGGTGCTTCGCATGGGCGGTCACTTCTCACTGGCCCATGCCTGGATGGTGCCCTTGGTCCTGTTCCTCGCGGTGCGGGCTGCAGCCCGGGAGCACTGGCTGTACCCGGGGGTCCTTGGCGCTGCCGTGGTGCTTATCGCCTTCCTCACGCATCCCTACATGGGCCTGATGGCCGTGCTCTTCCTCGTGGCCCACGGAGCCTGTTCAGCGTTGTTCGGCACGTGGCGGTGGCCTGCGATGAGGCAGGTCGCGCTCCGCACCGTCGTGATGGCCCTGCTCCCTATGCTCCTATTCATCTGGCTGCTCGGCTGGGGCGATACATTGGCAGACCGTCCTTCGGCTCCCCTTGGCGCTGACCAGTACGCCACGCGCTTCCTCAGCCTCATCGTGCCCACGCACGATCCCTTTGCCACGCCGCTGCGCGAGTTCTTCCGGTACGACCGGCTCGATTGGGAAACCTGGTGCTACCTCGGCCTCTCGACCATCCTGGTGATCGCTGTGGCCGGCGGGATGCAGCTGAGGCGGTGGTCGGCTCAAGGCACGCGAACGCCGCTCGACCCCGCCGGGGTGCTGCTCGCTTCCGCATTCCTAGTGCTGCTCTTCGCCATGGGCATCTGGCAGGAGTGGGCCGGCGGTTGGCTTCCGGCGCTCGCCCAGTTCAGGGGCAGCGGGCGCTTCGCCTGGGTATTCTACCATGCCGCGGCGGCCTTCGCCGCGGTGCGGCTCTATCACGGGCTGTTCCACCAGCCCCTTGTCCGGCGGTACGCGGCGGTGGCGGCCTTCACCGGGGTGGTCGGCTTCATGGCCGTGGAGGGCTGGGCCTACCATCGGCACATGCGTGATGTCATCGGTCGTTCGGCCAACCCCTTCCGCGCCGAGGCCCTCAATGCCGATCAACGCGCCCTGGTGGAGGCGATCAAGGGCGCTGACGCGGCGGCCATCATCCCCCTGCCCTGGATGCACTCCGGTAGCGAGCGCTACTCCGTATCCGCCCCTGACGGGCAGCTGGCCTTCATGCTGCCGATGGCCTACCACAGCGGCGTGCCCCTGATGGCCGGCCTCACGAGCCGCACATCGCTCCAGCAGACCCGCGACCTGCTCGCCCTCTTCGCGCCGCTCCACTTCCCGAAAGGACTGGCGGAGCGCATCCCTTCCGACACGCGGATCCTTCTGTTCCGGCATTGGGATGATGTGCCGCCGCACCAGGAGTCACTCTGGTTCCGGGCCACCCATCTGTACAACAATCCGGAAGGCAACCTCCGCGTGATCACCGCCGGCGAGCTTTTGCGCAACGACCGCGAATCGCGGATCGAGGAGCATGCCCAACGCGCTGCCGCTTGGCCCGGGCTCAGGGGCTGGCGCTTCTCCCACCGGGGCGAACCGGCGCCCGAAGCGCTCATGGCCCGCATCCGGTTCGGGGCCGACAGCCTTTCGGGCAAGGTGAACGAGTTCGCCGAACTGCTCCGCTTGGCACCCGGCGAACTGGATACCGCGCTCACCTATGAGCTCGGCTTCCTTTATGGATGCGATGACCCCGCAGCCATCAACATCAATGTCATCCTGGAGCACTACATGGGCGAGCGCTGGGATGCGCAATGGGAATCGCTCCATGGCATCCGCGGCATGCCTATGCAGCTCGGCGACCGGGCCGCGGTGGCATCCGTCGTCTTCAAGCCACGGCATCCGGAGCGCACCTACAGGTTCATCCTGAACGGGCCTGCGGCGAGTGATGCGCCATACGTGGTGCGCCATGTGCTGCTGCGCCCGCTGGATGTGGATGCCTGGCGCGAGGGCCCGTGGGAGGGCACGCGCACGGTGTTCCTAAACAACGCGCCGCTCAGCGGCGCAAGAGGCTCCGCAGCGCCACGCTGAGGAAGTTGGCCGACTCGCGCAGCAGGATACGGTAGTTCATCCGGGAGAAGCGCACACCCTCGCTGAGCTGCGCATCGATGACACCGACCCGGAGGCCGCGCTCCCTCGCCACCAGCATCACGAACTCCATGTCGAAGAGGAAACGGTCGATGGTGGTGGCCATGAACAGGGAGCGGCCCCGGTCGCCGAATCCCTTCAGTCCGCATTGGGTGTCGCTGATGGGGAAGCGCATGATGTTGCGCAGCACCCAGCGGAACGTGCGGGAGATGACCCTGCGGGCCCACGGCACACGTGCGTAATAGTCCGGTCGGCGATGCCCGAGCACCACATCGCTTCCCGCCAGGAGCTCCGCACAGGCCTCCCGCATGCTCCGGATGGTATAGGGCAGGTCCACGTCCGTGATCAGGCAGGGGCCCGGTGGCGCCGCCGCCACGCCCGTTCTCAGGGCCGCGCCCTTGCCACGGTTCTCCGGATGATCGATCCAGTGCACGCCATGGAGCGCCTCGCCCAATCTGGCGCGGTCGCCGGGCGCGATACCGCTGAGCGAGCCGTCGTTGACCAGGGTGACGGTAATGGCGATTCCGGGCAGGGCCGCACGCAGTTCGCCGACGCGCTGCGCAAGCCGGTCCACCCAGCCGGCAGCCGGGTTGTAGCAGGGTACCACGAGGCGTATGTGCTCGTTGGGGGGCATTCTATCTTGCCACGCCTCCGCCGAGGCGGCGCTGAACGTCGCCTTCAAAGGAACGGCAAGCGGCGCGAAGCAAGCCCCGACCGATGCCACCTCCCGCCATCAACCGCCGCGCCGGAAGCGCGCTTGCCCTTGCCATCGGTGCTTTCGCCCTGATCTCCGGCCTGCTCAAGCACCAGGACCACCTGCACGAGCTGCTTCGCTGGGGATCCGACAGCTTGGGCTATTACCAGTTCCTGCCCGCGGTGCTCATCGACCACGACCTGGGGCGGATGCCCTGGGTGCATCTGCTGGAGAACGGCAAGGGCCTGAGCATCTTCAGCGTGGGCGTCGCCTACCTGCAGCTGCCCTTCTTCTTCCTGGGGCATGCATGGGCCAGTGCCTCCGGCGCGGAGGCCAACGGCTATTCCGCCCCCTATGCGGTGATGCAGCTGGTGGGCGCCGCGTCCTACCTGGCCGTCGGATGCCGCCTGCTCTTCGGAGTGCTCGCTCGCCGCACAGAGGCGCGAACCGCCCTGATCACCGTGGCCCTGCTCTACCTGGCCACCAACCTCTATTACTACGGCTCGTTCGAAGCGGGCATGTCGCATGTCTACTCCTTCTTCCTCTTCGCCGCGCTGCTGGCACTCACGGAGCGCTGGATGCGGATGCCTGGACCGGAGACCCTCATCGCCCTGATGGTGACGGGCGCCCTCATCATCCTGGTGAGGCCGTTGAACGCCGTGGCGTTGCTGCTGCCGGTTCTCTACCGCACATCCGGCATCACGGGAGTCCTTGAGCGATGGCGGCCGCTCCTGGCCATGCGACCGGCGCTGGCGCTGGGAGCGCTATTCGTCGCCGCCCTGGTCCTGCCACAGCTCACTTACTGGCATGCCATCGCCGGCAAGTGGGTGCTCTTCACCTACGGCACCAAGCAGGAGTCCTTCGATTTCAGCGCGCCGCACCTCTTCGACCTGCTGGTGAGCCACCAGAACGGATGGTTCATCTATACCCCCCTGATGGCCGCCGTGCTGCTCACGCTGCTCTGGCAAGCACGACGGCTCGGCACGGGGGCTCGTACCGTCCTCGTGGTGTGGTGCATCACATGGTACCTGTACGGCTGCTGGTGGGCCTGGTGGCTCGGCGGTGCCTTCGGCTACCGCGGCTTCATCGAGTATTCGGCATTCCTCGCGCTGCCATTGTCCGGACTGGTAGGGCATGCCGTTGCACTGAAGCCGGCTCCTCGCCGCATGGCCGCAGGCATCGCCGCGGTGCTGGTGTTCATGAACCTGCGCCTCAGCATCATCTATGCCTCACCATGGGACGGACCTGATTGGACGTGGGCCCGGTTCTGGGAGGAAATGGGGCGCGCTTTCTTCCTCGGATGAAGCGATGGGCTTCGCACCAAGGCATGGCCTGGGTGGAGCGGATCCTGTTCGCCATAGGCCTCCTACTGGTCATCCAACCCGTCACCTCCACGCGCTTCCACGTCACACACGACGGCCCCTCCCATGCGCTCAATGCGCACTACCTGGGCCGCTTGATCTCCGGGACTGCTGCAGATGACCGCCAGTGGGAGCTCAATCCGGTACCCGTGCCGAATTGGAGCGGACACGCGGTCCTCGCCGCTGCAATGCAGGTGCTCGACGCGCCGGAGGCCCTGAAGGCACTGTACCTGCTCTGCCTCTTGGGCCTTCCGCTGGCCTTCCGCTGGAGTCTGAACGAAGCGGGCGATCAACCGCCTTGGGGCGGCTTCCTTGGGCTCCCGCTCGCGATGCACGGGCCGTTCCAGATGGGCTTCCTCAACTTCTCGCTCGGCTTGGTGGGCCTGCTCCTGGTGATGAGGATGTGGCGGGGTATGCTTTCCAGAAGCGCCACCGCACTCGGTTGGCTTAGGCTCGCGGCACTGCTACTGCTCCTCTATGCATCGCATCTGGTGCCGTTCGCCATTGCACTGGCATGGGGTCTTCTCCATTGGGCGGAGGCCTATTCCACTGCCCCGCCTGCCAGTGAGGAACGGCGGGCCCTGCGGCAGATGCTTCCACGGCTCGGCCTCGCGGCTGCGCCGGCCCTTGCCTGCCTGGCCGCCTACCTTGCGCTGAGCCCTGGGCATGGAGCAAATGAGCCCATGCTGGCGCCTCCGGACAACCTGGTGGCCCCGCTGCTGGATGCACTGTGCGCCTCCGACCGGGCCGAGCTGCGCTGCTGGGCGCCCTTTGCCGCGCTGCTGGGTGTGATGGTCTTGCTGAACCGTGTGCGACACGGCACGCAGGGGCGGGCCGCAGCCTCGATCGGGGCCGAGGGCTGGGCAGTGGCGTTCACCGCGCTCCTGTTCGTGATCATGCCCGACCGTGTCGGCAAGGGCAGCGGCCTTTCGATCCGGCTTGCCTTGCTTCTCTACCTCGCCCTGGCCCTTCTGCTCGCGCGCCGTCTCCGTGCGGGACCCGCCCCACTCCTGCTTCCCGCTTCCGTGATCACCCTCCTGCTGTGCCTCTCGCAAGTACGACGCCCGGGCCAGGAGCTCCGCAGCCATCAGCAGCGCCAGGCATATGAGGCCAGTGTACAGGTACCTCGCGGCGCGCGAGTGGTAACCTTGCCCTGCCACTGGATGGTCATGCACCACTTGGAGCTCGGGCTGGCCGACCGTGATGCGCTGCTGCTCTCGAACTACGAGTTCATCAATCCGCATTTCCCGCTGCGCTGGTCGCCCGTTCACGACCCCCTCCTGAACCCGCCGCCACCGGATCCCTTGGACGGTCTCATCCCGCTCACCAACGTCCCCGGGGCCTGGGTGCGCGGAGCCGATGCCATACTCATCACCGGTGACACGCTCAACGCACCGGCCGTGCCGTGGCGCGCCCTGTCCGAGCTGCTCCGCAGCCACTATCGCCTGGCTGCCCGCGTGGCATCCAATGCGGTGTACCTCCGGCTTCGGCCAGAGCCCGCCGGAAGCCCGGATGGCGCCGTCAGAGGCCGTACTTCATGATGCACCAGATGGCCCTGAAGCCATCCCGCCAGCCGATCTTCTTCCCCTCGGCGTAGGTTCGGCCGTAGTAGCTTATGCCCACCTCGTATATCCGGATGCCCTTCACGCGCGCCAGCTTGGCGGTGACCTCAGGCTCGAACCCGAAGCGTTTCTCGCGCAGGTCGAGGCCTTGGGCGATGTCGCTGCGGATGAGCTTGTAGCAGGTCTCCATGTCCGTTAGGTTCAGGTTATTGAACGCATTGGACAGGAAGGTGAGGAACTTGTTGCCGATGCTGTGCCAGAAGAAGAGGATGCGGTGCGGGTGATGGCCCATGAAGCGTGAGCCGTACACCACATCGGCGAAGCCCTCGAGTACCGGACGCAGCAGCAGGTTGTATTCGCGCGGATCGTACTCGAGGTCGGCATCCTGCACGATGAGGTACTCGCCCTTCGCCTCCTGGATGCCGCGGTGGATTGCTGCGCCCTTGCCCATGTTGCGGGGCTGCTCGTAGAACTTGATGCCCATGGAGGGATTGGCGTCCATATAGCGCTTCACCGCCTGCACGGTGCCATCCGTGCTGCCGTCGTTCACGATGATCACCTCCTTGGCGATGCCCTGATCGAGCACGGCATCGCGCACCTTGTCGAGGATGAGATGGATCGTGCGCTCCTCGTTGTAGGCCGGGATGACGATGGAAAGGGTGCGGATGGTCATGCTCAGAAAGTCATCTCGGGCACCTCGCCTTCCGCCACCAGCCGCCCCTCGGTCTTGGCCTTGATCTCCTCCACGCTCACGCCCGGGGCGCGCTCGAGCAGGCGGAAGCCATCAGCTGTGATGTCGAAGACACCCAGGTCGCTCACCACCTTCTTCACGCACCGCACGCCGGTCAGCGGCAGGGTGCACTGCTTGAGCAGCTTGCTCTCACCGGCCTTGTTGGTATGCATCATCACCACGATGATGTTCTCGGCGCTCGCCACCAGGTCCATGGCGCCGCCCATGCCCTTCACCATCTTCCCGGGGATCTTCCAATTGGCGATATCCCCGTTGTCGGCCACCTCCATGGCGCCGAGCACGGTGAGCTGCACGTGCTGGCCGCGGATCATGGCGAAGCTGGTGGCGCTGTCGAAGATGCTGCTGCCGGGCAGCAGGGTCACGGTCTGCTTGCCGGCGTTGATGAGATCGGCGTCTTCCTCGCCCTCGTAGGGGAAGGGACCCATGCCGAGGATGCCGTTCTCGCTCTGCAGCACCACGTTGATGCCCTCCGGGATGTAGTTGGCCACCAGCGTGGGGATGCCGATGCCCAGATTGACGTAGTAGCCGTCGCGCAGCTCGCGAGCGATGCGCTTGGCCATCTGTTCCTTGGTGAGCGCCATGGGCGATTCAGTGTTCGGGGTCGGCCACACGCGAAACACCGATCTGCGCTCGTTGCAGGCGTGCGTGACGGTGGCGAGGTTGCCAAAAGTAGATCGCAGCGCGCGAGGCCCCTGCCTCGCCGGGTATCCGCGCGCGGATGGCGAACGGCCGCGGTGTCCAAACGGGCCGCTGCAGGTCGAGCGGGTACGTGCGGTAGTAGACGTTTGCGCCACTTGCATCATGCAGGTCGACGACCAGGTTGCAGAGCACGGGACGGCCGTCGGAATCCGCTGTGATCAGAAGGTCCACCACGTGATCCCCGTGGCCAAGGGAGTCGGTGCGCCACGCATCGAGGAATTCCCAATCCCCTTCGCTGACCGGCCCCTCGCCCCTCCACACCGGCAGCAGCGAGAGGGGGTGGCGCCGTTCCAGCAAATGGGGCCCGGATGGGCCCGCGCTGGCGAGCAGCGCGAAGGCCATGGTATCGGGCACCTCGCCTATGTCGGTGATGCGCAGCTCCTCTGCCGGCGCGCCGTGTGCATCACTGGCTGTCAACGGTGCATCTAGGCCAAGGCGCCGGATGCCCATGGGCAGCGTCAGCGACCAGCGTGGCGGGCATTGGAGCACAGCGGGGTTCTCCCAAGTGCGGTTCGCCACCGCGCGCAGGAAGGCCTCAGGAAGCGCCTCTTCGGGCCACAGCAGCGTCGTGCTAAGGTTGGCGCCCACCACAGACCGTAGCGGAAGCGCCAGCAGGATCAACGCGGCAAACCGCACCGCCCGGTGGCGGATGGCCCAGCGGTCGAGCCCGTAGGCAATGGCCAACAGGCCCAAGGGGACGAGGTGCAGCGCAGCCCGATCCTTCGGATAGTTCACGTCCATGGCCAGGGCGAGGAAGACACGGAGCGCCACATCAAGCCCTAACAGACCGATGGCGACGAAAGCCGGCACCCTGCCGCCCCTGATGGCCAAGGCAAGGAAGGCCGCAGCTAGCAGCCCGAGCAGGAGCCCCCGCACCACGGGCGTATCCACGCCGAGCACATGGTAGTTGAGCGGGCCCACCGTGATCCGGAAAAGACCATCGGTGCCGCCGTGGTAGAGCAGCCCGCGCTCGCGGAGCTCCATGGCATATGGCACTGCGGCACCGACCGGCAGCCCACCGGCCAGCAGCCAGACGGCCCACTGTGCGGCACGCTGCCGCGCTCCCAGGCGCGGCCACATCCAGCCGATGCCGGCGCCCAGCAGAGCGACCAGGGCCGCCCATGTGGGCAGCAGTGCCAGCACGGAGGCATTCGCCAACAGGAGCGCCAGCAGCGTCAGCAGCAGGTTGCGCGTGCGCCAGCGCTCCAGCAGGCGCACCAGGCCTAGAACGGCAAGCAGCAGGAAGGCCAGCTCAAACGCATAGCCCCGGAAGAGCGCGAAGAAGTCGAGCATGAATGGGCAGGCCGTGAGCGCCAGCAGCAGGCCCCAGCGGATCACCGCCTCACGCACCCGCGCGGCGAGAAGCCAAGCGCACCCCGCGAAGAGCACGAAAGCGAGCAGGCTGCCGACGCGCGACGCGACCAGTGAGAGCCCGAACAACTGATATAGGCCGGTGCCGACGGCCGAGCTGAGCACATGGTTGTTCGCATCCCAGTGAGCACGGTACGGCAGGAACTCCCCTTTCTCCACATAGAAGTGAAGGGAGGCGCACTCATCATTCACCCAGGGCACAGAGGCCGCCCGCAAGGTGAGGTAGGCCAGCACCAGGAGCGCCCAGCACAGGTAGATCCACCGTTCGGCGCTGCGGATGGGCGGTTGCGGGGCCATGGGAAGCGCACGAAGATGCGACGAGGCCTTCGCTCAATGGACCTTCAGCAGCCGGAGGCGCCCCTCATCCAGTCGATAAGCTTCTCCTGCCGGCGACCAGAGAAACACTTCTGCCGACACGGCGCGGGGCAGCCTGGGTACCGGCCGCACCGAACGCCAGGATTCACCGGCCCACACCGCTCGGCGCGTGCTGAGGAAAACGAGATCCCCATGGATGATGGCGCCCTCGTCATCGCGCACTGCGATTCCCAGGCGAAGCTCCGCCGGATTCACCCCAGTGCGCATAGACGCACTGATGTCCACTAGCGCCCCGCCGCTGCGGATCGGCCCTATCGGCAGCCCAAGGGAGGGCGACCGCTCCTGGCCAGCGGCCTCCCAAGAGAACAGGGTGTCATGGACGGGTTCCGTCCGCATCGCTGGCTGGCGCATGAGCAACCACAAGCCCTGGTCCGGTGCACTGTCCGCCACCGCGTACCCATTACCGGCTGCAGCAAGCTGCGCGTGCTGGACGACCCGTGCATCGTTCAGCCCTAGCGGCCAATCCTGCGCCGTGCCATCCCCTTCACCGCCGCGCATCCGCCGCTCCAAGCTCCAAGGAAGCCCAGCCAGGCGATGCATGCCCACCACGGCGGGGCGGCTCAGCACCCTTTCCAATCGCTCCACCCGCTCGGCGAACCGATGCGGCAGTGACTGCTCGGGCCAGAGCACCGTATGCGTCAGGTTGGCCCTGGAGACGGTGCATATTGGCAGGGCCAGCAGCGGCATGGCGGCCAACCCGCCCCAGGCGATGCGCGCCGCAAAGAGGTCAGCGGCAGCAGCAACGGCCAGAAGAGCCGCGAGCAGCAGGTGCAGCGCAGCGCGGTCCTCGGCATGATTGATCCCGAACGCCTCGGCCAGCAGGATGCGCAGCAGGGCCTCCCCCAAGAGCAGCACGGCCGCCAGAAAGCCCGGCGAGGCACTTGACCGTCGCCACCACGCGTGCCAGAGCAGGAGGCCGATGGCCGCGGCTGCGGGTGCGAGGAGTGCGGCACGCGGCAGGGTGCCGTCCATGCCGATGACCCGCAGCGCCAACGACCCGACGGAGACCGGGATGAAGCCTTCGGTGCTGCCGTGGTAGAGCAGCCCCAGGCGGGCGTATTGCAGCGCAAGGGCTCCGGCGAGCAGCAGCGGAAGCCCGCCGAGGACCCCCCATTGCACGAGGGCGGCGCGCGTGCGGCAGCCCATCAGGAGAACGCCGAGCAACAACGCCCAGACGGGCACCAGCGCAAGCAGGAAACCCGTGGCCAGTGCCATGCAGGACAGCGCCCACCGCAGGTGGCGCGCATGGCCCATCACCGTGAATCGGTGCGCCTGATGCATGGCGCACAGGAAAAGCGCCATCGCCGGTCCATACCCGCGGAACAGCGAGAAGAAATCGAGCAGAAAGGGGCAGCCGAGGCAGGCTAACAAATAGCTCCACCGCACCATGGGGTGGGCCAACGACCGGCCCAACCGGAAGACAACCCCAGCGAACAAGCCATAGCTCAGTACGCTGGCCCACCGCAGGGAGAGGGGCTCCAGGCCGAACAGCCGGTAACCGAGATGGCCGGCCGCGCTGTTGAGGAGGTGGTTGTTCGCATCCCACATGGACGCGAACGGCAGGAAACGCCCGGTCTGCGCGTAAGCGAGGAACGAGGTGGCTTCATCGTGCACCAGCGGCACCTTAGCCGCCCGAACCAGCACAAGGGTGAACCCGGCGAGGGCGAATCCCATGAACAGCAGGCGTTCCGCCCGCTCGCGCACCATGGTCGGTCAGCCGCGCTTGCGCACCGTGCGCTGCTCGATGCGCTTCTCGTAGCCGGTGCCTTGGAAGAGGCGCTGCACGAAGATCCCTGGCGTGTGGATCTCATCGGGGTCGAGTTCACCGGGCTCCACCAGCTGCTCCACCTCGGCCACGGTCACCTTGCCGGCCATGGCCATCATGGGGTTGAAATTGCGGGCCGTGCGCTTGTACACCAGATTGCCGAAGCGATCGCCCTTCCAGGCCTTCACCAGCGCGAAGTCGGCGCGCAGCCAGCTCTCCAGCACGTGCATCTTCCCGTTGAACTCGCGCGACTCCTTGCCGTCCCCCACCTCGGTGCCGTAGCCGGCCGGCGTGAAGAAGGCCGGGATGCCGGCCCCCCCTGCCCGGCAGCGCTCGGCCAGCGTGCCCTGCGGGATCAGCTCCACCTCCAGTTCGCCGCTGAGCATCTGCCGCTCGAACTCGGCATTCTCGCCCACGTAGCTGCTGATCATCTTGCGGATCTGACGGGTCTGCAGCAGCAACCCCAGGCCGAAGTCGTCCACCCCGGCGTTGTTGCTGATGCAGGTGAGCCCTTTCACGCCCCGCCGCACGAGCGCAGCGATGCTGTTCTCCGGGATGCCGCACAGCCCGAAGCCGCCCACCATCAGGGTCATGTTGTCCTCGATGCCTTCGAGTGCCGCATCGGCGTTGGCCACCACCTTGTTCATGTCTTTCCGGTCAGTGGCGACGAAGATATCCGCTGCGGGCATGGCACTCCGTCAGTCGCCCCAGTTGGGCTTGCCATTGCCCGGTCCCGCCTTCGCCTTTGCCCGGCAGTCGATCTCCACCCCCAGCTCGCCTTCCGGCCGCTCGAAATCGCCGGTACTGATCTCGATGGCGGGGTCGGCATACACCTTGTTCATGTAGTAGCCGTAGATCGGCAGCGCCATGTTCGCGCCCTGGCCCTTGTCGGTGGTGCTGAAGCGCACGCTGCGATCCTCGGCACCCGTCCATACGCCGGTCACCAGGTCGGGCGTGATACCGATGAACCAGCCGTCGCTGTTGTTCTGCGTGGTGCCCGTCTTGCCCGCCGTGGGGAAGCGGATGTTGGCGTATTTCTGCCGGTTCCCCCAGCTGGTGCGCAGGCGCATGCCCGTACCGACCACCTTGCCCGTGCTGGGGTTGTAGGCACCGTCCACCACGCCCTTCATCATCTTCAGCATGATGTAGGCCGTGCGCTCGTCCAGCGCCTCATAGGTGCTCGGCACCACGTCCAGGATGGTGTTCCCGTTCTTGTCCTCGATGCGTGTATAGAGGATGGGCTCGATGTAGACCCCCTTGTTGGCGAATGAGCTGAACGCCCCGGTCATCTCCATCAGGGTGAGGTCGGCCACGCCCAGGCAGAGCGAGGGCACCGGCTCCAGCGGGCTCTTCACGCCCATGTGGCGGGCCAGCACGGTGACCGATTGCGGGCCGTACTGTTTCATGAGCCAGGCAGTGATGGTGTTGAGCGAGTTGGCCATCGCATACTCCACCGTCACCATGCCGCCGTATTCGCCATCGCTGTTCTCCGGGCACCAATCCGGCTGGCCGGGCGGCATGTCGAAGCACACCTTCTGGTTGGGCAGTTCCCGGCAGGGCTCCATACCCTCGCGGATAGCGGTGGCATAGACGAAGGGCTTGAAGGTGGAGCCTACCTGGCGGCGTGCCTTGTCCACATGGTCGTACTGGAAGTGCTTGAAGTCCGGGCCGCCAACCCATGCCTTCACGAAGCCCGTGTGCGGATCCATGCTCAGGAGACCGCTGCGCAGGAAGCTCTTGTAGTAGCGGATCGAGTCCATCGGGCTCATCACCGTGTCGATCTCCCCCTTCCAGCTGAACACGCGCATCTTCACCGGGGTGTCGAAGACCTTGGGGATGTCCTCCTCGGCCACCACGGGCCACCAGGCGTCGCAGCCGCCCTTGGCCGGATCGCAGTGATAGTGCATCGCGCCATCGTGCATCTCCTTGCGGATGTAGGAGGCGGGTCGCTCGCACACGCCGCACTGCTTGCCGGTGATCACCTTGTAGCGTACGGTGCGCCTCATGGATGCCGCGAGAATGCCCTTGATCTCGTCCTGGCTCACGCGCGCATCGAATGGCCTGTTCTTCTTCCGCGCGAGGTCCTTGAAGAAATCCGCCTGGAGCTCCTGGGCCAGGTGCTCGCGCAGGCCCCACTCGGCATAGGCCTGCATGCGCCGGTCGATGGTGGTGTACACCCTGAGCCCATCGGTATAGAGGTCGTAGGGCTTGCCATCGGGCCTGGGGTAGCGCAGCTCACCATTCTCGTCAGTGCTGCTGAGCAGGGCCTGCAGTCGCTCGCGCAGCACCTCGCGGAAGTAGGGCGCCGGGCCCTCGGTATGGCTTACGCTCTGGAAGCGCAGGCCCAAGGGCAGGGCCTTCAGCGAATCGTACTGCGCCACGCTGAGGAATCCGTTCCTGCGCATCTGGTCCAGCACCACCATGCGCCGGTGCAGGGTGGTGTCGGGGCGCCTGATGGGGTTGAAGAGCGCGGGGTTCTTGCACATGCCCACGAGCATGGCCGCCTCCTCGATGCGGAGCGAATCGGGTGTGGTGCTGAAGTAGATGCGCGCCGCGCTGTGTATGCCCACCGCCTGGTTGATCCAGTCGAAGCGGTTGAGGTACATGGCGATGATCTCGTCCTTGGTATACATGCGCTCGAGCCGGGCGCTGATGATCCACTCCTGGAACTTCTGGAAGATGCGCTTCACCACGTTGCCGCTTCGGTCGGTGAAGAGCATCTTGGCCAGCTGCTGGGTGAGCGTGCTGGCGCCCCCCTTCCTGCCCAGGAAGACAGCGGCGCGCAGGGTGCCCCGCAGGTCCACCCCGCTGTGCTCGCGGAAGCGCTCGTCCTCGGTGGCCACCAGCGCATTCACCACGTTCGGGCTGATGCGCTCATAGTCAACTGGGATCCGGTTCTCGCGGAAGAACTGGCCCATCTGGGTGCCGTCGCTGAAGAGCACGGCCGTGGCCAGGTCGCTGCGCGGATTCTCCAGGTCCTCGATGGTGGGCAGGTCGCTGAGCGAGGCGGCCAGGAGCATCAGGTAGAGGCCCAGCACCGGCGCCAGCACCAGGCCCCACCAGAGCAGGCGGCGCCGGCCCTTCGTCTCGGTCTGCTTCTTCATCGGCGTGCGAAGTTACCCGTGCGGGACGGGGGCGCCGGAGGGGTGCCCGCTGGCTTTCAACAGACGGGCGGTGACCGCCGCCCTAGCGCGCTGCGCTCCGCTCCACGGTCACGCCCACATCGAGTACCCCGGGCAGGGGGTTCTCGCGCATGGCCTGCTCAAGCGTGATGGTGTAGCGCCCGGCGGCGGGGAAGCGGTTGCCCAGGCGATAGAGCACCTTGGCATGGCGGGTGCGGCTGGCGAAGATGAAGCCCGTACCCCGGCCCAGCCAGCGGCCGGTGGGGTCGGCCAGGATGCACTCCACGGTATCGCGCTGCGCGCGGCCGCCGGGCCCCTCGAGGTCCACGAAGAGGTACAGGTCGCTGTAGGCATAGTCGCCGGTATGCCGTACATCGATATACACGTCGTGCTTGCTCACCGTGTCGCTGATGTCGAATGCGAACGCGGGCTTCAGCCCGTTGTCCCACGCCCCGTTGGGGATGGGCGCATCGGCCTGGTGGACGAGGTTGTCGGCGCAGCCCCATAGGGCGAGCAGCGGCACCAAGGCGTACGCGGGCCTCACGCGGCGGGCGGTGTTGGCGGGGCGCTGCCGCCGGGCGGGCGGTCGCTGCGGCGGCCGCGGCCCCGTCGCCGACGATCGCTGCGGCCAGCGGCATCTCCCTCCGGCTTGGGGCCGGCCGCCTGCGCCTGCTGCGGCTTGGGACCCGGCTGCGGGCGAGGGCCCTGGCCGCCTGGCTTCTTGTCACGCCCCTTGCTGCGCGAGCGCTTCTTGCCGCTCTTGATCTTGCTGTCGAAGCGCGTCAGGTCGTCCTGCCCCACCACGTTCTCGTAGTCCGGCTTCTTCACCTCCTCCACGGGCTCATCCGTCATGTTGAGGTCCACCTCCGGCTCCACGCCCTGCTTGTTCTGGGCCAGGATGTCGCGCACCACCTCCACCGGGAAGCCGGCCATGACGAAAGGCTCGCCCGGCTTCTTGAACCCGTACCACATCCTGCCGGCGAAGATGTCCGTCTTCATATGTGTGCCGGTGCCTTGCTGGGTCCTGAGCTTTGCGTTCTGCGAGGGATAGCTCTTGATCGCCTCGATGTACATGTCCAGCTCGTAGTTCAGGCAGCATTTCAGCTTGCCGCACTGGCCGGCGAGCTTCTGCGGGTTGAGCGCCAGCTGCTGGTAACGCGCCGCGCTGGTGGTGACGCTGCGGAAATCCGTGAGCCAGGTGCTGCAGCACAGCTCGCGGCCGCAGCTGCCGATGCCTCCGATGCGGCCGGCCTCCTGCCGCGCGCCGATCTGCTTCATCTCCAGCCGCACCTTGAAGCGGTCGCTCATGGTGCGCACGATGCCGCGGAAGTCGATGCGCTCCTCAGCGGTGTAGTACACGATGGCCTTGGTGCCGTCCCCTTGGAACTCCACATCGGTCACCTTCATGTCCAGCCGGGCATCGCGCACCATCTGGCGGGCCGCGAAGAGGGTGTCGTCCTCGCGCTTGCGGGCTTCGTGCCAGCGGTCGATGTCCTCCTGGGTGCTCTTCCGCAGGATCTTGCGCAGCTCGTAGGTCTCCGCCGCCGCGCCGCGCCGTGCCATCTGGGCGCGCACGAGCTCACCGGCGAGGCTCACCATGCCCACATCATGGCCCGGAGCGGCATCCACCGTCACCAGGTCGCCCGGCATCAGGGTAAGGCCGGAGGTGTTGCGGTAGAAGGCCTTCCGCGTGTTCTTGAAGCGCACCTCCACCCCGTCGAACGGCTGCTGCCCTTGCGGGAGGGGCACCCCTGTGAGCCAATCGAAGACGCCCAGCTTGTTGCAGCCGCTGGTGCTGCAATAGCCGTTGCTCTTGCACCCTGCCGGCTTCCCGTCAGCCCCCGATCCGCAATTGCCGCATGCCATGGGGGCGAAGATAGAAGGGACTCAGGTTGAGGGTTGGAAGGTTGAGGTTTGGCAGGTTGCTGGTGTGCCGAGCCCGGGTACACCCGGGTTGACCCTGCAAACCGGTTGCACACCTCAACCGTGCTGCTACCTTCGGCATACCCTTCAGAACCACCATCCAAACCCTCCACCATGAGAACGAGAAGGCTCTGGCTAGCCGCGCTTGCGGCGGCGTTTATTGCCCCCCCCCCAACGGGGCTATTGCTGATCACTAGTGCATATGCGCAGGTAGAGGGCTGCGGATATTCAGGTTCAGAAGTCCCATTCTACCAACGCGGAGGAGGTGGGGCGGGATGTAATCAATCGAGCACCGAGTTCTACAATAACGGTGGAAACCCAGGATGGAGCACACAAGTCTGGCATGTGCCATTTCCTCCAGGATACTCCGGAGCTGGCTACGGGTCAAACGATGTAGCAGGGTATCACCATCGACCAACCGCGACCAAGCAGATATCTATCAGCCTGCACATATGGTTGCGCGATGAAGGGGACTACAATTGGTTGGACACACCGCTGAATCGTCAACGGATGGCCATGATGATCGACTACATCTCTGAGAATTACTTCGAGTCCGTAGCCCCACCGTCTGATCCCGGCATACCCGACCTGGATTATTACCTGCAGGACACCCGCATTCAATTGAAGCTCGCTGATATTGTGTTCCGGAACAGCACATGGTGGTGGAGCGCTAACAATATTGGATGCACTGACTCGCAAGTCATGGAGGCGTGCTCCAATGCTGCACTGGCCGATCGACCCGACCTGAAGAACACCGTGCTCTGGCACGTTGTGGGCCCCTGGTCCTGCGGCTCGAGTTCGGGCACTGCTTGCAATCCGACACCAGGTAGTTTCTTTTGGGACAATCCCGCCTGGGTTGTGGTGCATGGCTCAGAGAACCCGAATTTCTGGGGACCTACGGATTGGCAATGGGGTGCTGTCGCCCAGCAATGGGCGCATGAATTCATGCATGCCATGGATCTTACGCACGTGTATGACTGGTCCGCGCCGCTCAATAGTGGACAGTTCGATTTCATGCCAGACGTGTTCTCCTGTTACCAGCAAGCACCGTGGTGCACCGTTCAGAATGTTGCGTCGCAATGCGCTTCGGGGCTTCCCTTCATCAACTATTGTCCCATGGGCGGCTTCAATGGTTGCGATGCAACCGCAAACGAATTCGATATCTGTACCAACAATGTCATGGCGCCGAGCGTCGGCTTTCATTCGAGCAACCTGCAGATGGGCCGGATGCACCGCACGCTATCGGTCACTCAAGTGAGCAAAGCCGCAGAAGGCTACAACGCCGACGCCATTCTCAGCTGGCCAACCCAATTCAACGACGGCGCTGTTTGGGCCTGGGACTTTCCGTTGAAGCTCTATCAGAACGTCCACGTGCGGAACAAGCAGATGCTGAAGATCACCTGCCGCACCGAGCTTGTCGGCGAGGCCAAGATCGTGGTGGAGCCCGGTGGCGTCTTGCTAATCGATGGCGGCACCATCACCAACGCCAGTTACAATGCGGAGGCGGGCTACTTCAATGCGCCATTCCGGGGCATCGAGGTATGGGGCAACGCGAATCAGGGTCAACAGGATGGACTGCAATCATGGTGGTGGCCCGGGGTCACCAACCTCGCCCACCAAGGCCTCGTCGTCATCAAGAACGGCGGCATCATCGAGAACGCCGAGACCGGCGTGTACCTCGGCAAGCCCGG
>ERZ761602.3518-NODE-3518-length-22000-cov-16.580406_pt1 | contig 22000 bp, 16 predicted proteins | sample MGYA00512165_ERZ761602 | MGnify/ENA primary metagenome ERZ761602 (study PRJEB28899, sample SAMN02445085) | bioreactor sludge metagenome | biome: EBPR sludge; isolation source: Thorneside wastewater treatment plant | place: Australia: Brisbane, Thorneside...
CGCGATCTTCATCGAGGTGCGCGGCCAGATGTAGTCGGAGCCGACCAGGAAGAAGGTCTTCGCGCCCTTCTCCTGCTTGGCCCAGTCGAGGCCGTAGAGAATCTGCTGGGTGGCCTCCTGGCCGGTGTAGATGACGTTCTTCGACTGCTCCAGGCCTTCGTAGAAGGTGGGGTAGTAGAGCAGGCCGTTCTCGCGTTCGAACACCGGCAGCACCGCCTTGCGCGAGGCCGAGGTCCAGCATCCGAACACCGCGGCGACCTTGTCGTTGACCAGCAGCTTGCGCGACTTCTCGGCGAAGGTCGGCCAGTCGGAGGCGCCGTCTTCCTTGATGACGCGGATGGTGCGGCCGAGGATGCCGCCCATCTGGTTGATCTGGTCGATGGCCAGCTGCTCGGCCTGGATCGAGCCGGTTTCGGAGATCGCCATGGTGCCGGTGGCCGAGTGCAGCTGACCGACCACGACCTCGGTGTCGGTGATCGCGAGCCCGGTGGTGTTGACCTGGGCGGTCGGCAGTGCGGCAGCGTGGCCCATGCGCGACATCGCAAGGGCAAGCGGGAGGGCGGCGGCGCCGAGCATGAACTTGCGGCGCTGGGAGGATTGCAGGTGCTTGTCGGACATGGATCGCTCCTTGGTCGGTAGGCGTATGGGCAGGGGTAGCGGGTCGTGTCGGGCGGGGCTCGACGTTTCGTCTCGCTGCGGTGCACAAGCTAATGAGCCGGGCCCTGCGTGCGAATACGTCAAACGACGTATAGGGATGCGCAGGGCGGAGGAGGAGGATCAGGTGGCGGGTGCTGCGCTGCAGCATCCAGGGGCGCAGGCGGTTTCCATGCACCGTGATGGTGCGCCGCCTGCACGGCCGTGGTGACTGCTGGCGCAGGCGGCGCGCGGCAGCCCTTGTCGCGTCTGTGCATGGCGCGGTCGGGTCCAGTCGGAATGGTCCTTGCTTATAGTCAAGGATGAGCCCTAGCCCCGCCACCGACGCCGCCCCTATCGCGTCCCAGCGCATCATCCACATCCGCCGCGAGTACAACGGCTGGGTGGCCAATGAGACGCTGGAGGACTACGCGTTGCGCTACGCGCCGCAGACCTTCCGCAGGTGGTCGTTCTCGCGCATCTCCAACACCGCGCTCGGGGCGGTGTCCTTCCTGGCGCTCGAGGCCATCGGTGCCACCATCGCGATGAACTGGGGCTTCATCAACATGATGTGGTCGGTCGGGCTGGTCGCGCTGGTGCTCTTCCTCACCGGGCTACCGATTGCCTACTACGCCGCGCGCTACGCGCTCGACATGGACCTGCTGACGCGCGGGGCCGGCTTCGGCTACATCGGTTCGACCGTCACCTCGCTGATCTACGCCTCGTTCACCTTCATCTTCTTCGCCATCGAGGCGGCGATCATGGCGCTCGCGCTCGAGCTCTGGTTCGACATGCCGATCATGTGGGCCTACCTGGTGAGCGCGCTGATCGTGATCCCGTTCGTCACCCACGGCATCACCTGGATCAGCCGCCTGCAGGCGTGGACGCAGCCGGTGTTCGTGGTGCTGTTGCTGGCGCCGTTCTTCTTCGTGCTGGTGTCCGACCCGGCGCTGTATGCGACCTTCACCACCTTCGGCGGGCGCCATGGCAACGACTTCAACCTGCTCGCGGTGGGCGCCGGCTGCGCGGTCGCCTTTGCGCTCATCTGCCAGATCGGCGAGCAGGTGGATTTCCTGCGCTTCCTGCCCCACCCGGTGCCGGGCAACCGGGTGCGCTGGTGGGCCGCGGTGGTGGCCGCCGGGCCAGGCTGGATCATCCCCGGTGCGGTGAAGATGGTGGGCGGCGCCTTCCTGGCCTTCGTCGCCCTGCAGTCGATGATTCCGCCCGAGAAGGCGGTGCAGCCCACCCAGATGTACCTGGCCGGCTTTCAGCACGTGATCGACGACCCGCGCGCGGCGATCATGCTCACCGCGATCTTCGTCATCATCTGCCAGGTCAAGATCAACGTGACCAATGCCTACGCCGGCTCGCTGGCGTGGTCCAACTTCTTCTCGCGCCTCACCCACAGCCATCCGGGGCGGGTGGTGTGGCTGATCTTCAACGTGCTGATCGCGCTCATGTTGATGATGCTGGGCGTGTTCGAGGCGCTCGAGCACGTGCTCAGCGTGTACGCCAACGTCGCCGTGGCCTGGATCGGCGCGGTGGTGGCCGACCTCGTCATCAACAAGCCGCTCGGGCTGTCGCCGCGCGGCATCGAGTTCAAGCGCGCGCACCTGTACGACGTCAATCCGGTGGGGGTGGGGGCAATGCTTGCCGGCTCGGTGCTCGGCATCGTCGCCTTCGGCGGCTCGCTTGGGCCGTTCGCGCAGGCGTTCGCGCCCTTCATATCGCTGCTCACCGCCTTCGCGCTGGCGCCGCTGATCGCCTGGGCCACGCGCGGCCGCTTCTATCTGGCGCGGCCACGCGAGATGCGCTGGCAGGCCGCCCAGCCGCTGCGCTGCGTGGTGTGCGAGAACCACTTCGAGTCCGAGGACATGGCGCAGTGTCCGGCCTACGGCGGCGCCATCTGCTCGCTGTGCTGCACGCTGGATGCGCGCTGCGGCGACCGCTGCAAGCCCGAGCCCGGGCCGCTGGCGCGGCTCGCGCCCTGGCTTGCGGGTTGGATGCCGTCGTCGATGTCGGCGCGGGTGGCGCGCCGGGTCAGCCAGTTTGCGCTGGTGTTCTTCGTGTCCACCCTGGTGATCGCGGCGGTGGTCGCGCTGGTGTACCAGCAGGAGCTGATCGCCGCCGAGGTGGGTGCGACCGACCTCGGCCTGGCCTTCCTGCGCATCTTCGCGGTGCTCGTCCTGCTCGCTGCGGTGGGGGTGTGGTGGCTGGTGCTGGCCAACGAGAGCCGGCGTGTGGCGCAGGAGGAGTCCGAGCGCCAGAACCAGCTGCTGCTGCGCGAGATCGAGGCCCACCGCGACACCGACGCCAAGCTGCAGCGCGCCAAGGAAGATGCCGAGGCCGCCAACGCGGCCAAGAGTCGCTACGTGCGCGGCATCAGCCACGAGCTGCGCACGCCGCTCAATACCATCCTCGGTTACTCCCAGATCATGCTGCGCGACACCGACCTGCCGCGCCGCCGGCGCGAGGCCATCTCCACCATCCAGCGCAGCGGCGAACACCTGTTGGCCTTGATCGACGGCCTGCTCGACATCGCCAGCATCGAGGCCGGACGCCTGCAGTTCAACCGCCAGGAGTTCCGCTTCGCCGAGTTCCTCGCCCATGTCGACAAGACGATCCGCCTCGAGGCCGAGCGCAAGGGGCTGGCGTTCCGTACCGAGTTCGCCGGTCGCATGCCCGAGGTGGTGCAGGGCGACACCAGCCGCCTGCGCCAGGTGCTGATCAACCTGCTGGTCAACGCGGTGCGCTACACCGCGCGCGGCGAGGTGGTGCTGAAGATCACCTACCAGAGCGAGATCGCCGTGTTCGAGATCCGCGACACCGGCTGCGGCATTCCCGAGGCGGACCTGGAGCGTATCTTCGAGCCCTTCGAGCGCGGCACCGGCAACCAGCCGCCGAGCGCGCCAGGCACCGGCCTGGGGCTGACCATCACCCGCCTGCTGGTCGAGCTCGCGGGCGGGCAACTGACCGTCAGCAGCACGCCGGGCCAAGGCAGCGTATTCCGCGTCAAGCTGCATCTGCCGCGGGTGGCGCATCCGCGCGTGGCGACGCGGCCGGAGCGCGAGATCCTGGGTTACTTCGGCCCGCGCCGCAAGCTGCTGGTGGTGGACGACCAGCCTGCGCAAAGCCATCTGATCGCCGACATGCTGCGCCCGCGCGGCTTTCTGGTCGAGGAGTCGGACCACCCCGACGACGCCCGGCGAAAGCTGGCCGACTTTGCCCCCGACCTGGTGTTCCTGGATGTGTCGATGCCGGTGACCGACGGCTGGACGCTGAGCCGCCAGCTGCGCGATGCCGGCCATGCGGGCCCGATCGTCATGGTGTCGGCGAATGCCTACGAGAACCTGCCCGACCGCCGCAAGGCCGCTGGTTGCGACGACTTCATCGTCAAGCCGGTGCTGGAAACCGAGCTGTTCGCGCGCTTGAGCACCTGGCTGGGGCTGGCGTGGATCTACGCCGAAGCGGCCGGCGCGGCGCCTGCGCCCGCGGCGGGCGCTGCGCAGGCGAATGCGCCCGAGGCGGTGTTGCCGCCACCTGCCGGCACTGCAGGCGAGCCCGAGGCGGCGTCGGCGCTGTCCGCCCAGGTGCGGGCCGAGCTGCGCGACCTCGCCGAGCTGGGCCACCTGCAGGGCCTGGTGCGCCGCCTGGACGAGCTCGAGCGCCGCCACCCCGAACTGCATGCCCCGCTGCAGGTGCTGCGCGCGCTCACACTGGCGTTGCGTTTCGACACCCTCATCCAGACCCTCGATGGAGCCGACGATGACTGTCCCGACGCCATCGCGCCCTGAGCGCGAAGTCATCCTGCTGATTGACGATGCGCCCGATACGGTGCGCATGATCGCCGAAGCGCTGGACGAGGCCGGCTACACCGTCCTGGTTGCCACCGACGGCGCCACTGCGCTGAAGCGGCTCGAGCGCATCACCCCCGACGCCGTACTGCTCGATGCCTGCATGCCGGGCATGGACGGTTTCGAGACCTGCCGCCGGCTCAAGCAGGCCGCAGGCATGGCGACCGTGCCGGTGATCTTCATGACCGGCCTGGCAGAGACCGAACGCCTGGTCGAGGGGCTGTCGGCCGGCGGTGTCGATTACCTGGTCAAGCCGGTGGTGCCGGACGAGCTGGTGGCGCGCCTGCAGGCGCACCTGCGCGTGTCACGGCAGATGAATGCCGCGATGCAGGGGCGCGGCGAGACCTCCGTGCCAGCCGCTCCGGCCTTGCCCAACCCGCTCACGCAGCGCGAGATGGACGTGCTCGGATGGGTCGCCCGCGGCAAGACCAACCGCGATGTGGCCGAGATCCTCGGCATGAGCCCGCGCACGGTTAACAAGCATCTCGAGCACATCTACGAGAAGCTGGGGGTGGAGACGCGAACAGCGGCGGTCGCCCAGTTTGCCAGGCTCGCACGGCCCTGAGAGCTCCGCGACTGCCTGTGGCCGCGCGCGTCACTTGTCCGTCAGCGTCATCAGGATGTCGGCGTACCACGCACAGTTCAGGCCGAGGGCCTCGTCAAGCTCGAGATCGCGCGTACCGACGTCGAGGCGGGCCGAATGTACGCCGAGCAACAGCCACGGCAGGTCGCCGTGGCGCGGATCTGCGCTGGTGCAGCGCATCACCACCGGCGCCCCGCTGGTGCCGCGGTGGGTGCGGGCGTCGGTGAGGAAGTAACCCTTGCCCTGAAAGCGCAGTCCGAAGGACGAGGCGATCGCCGCTTGGCGCACCACCGGCATGTGGTGCAGGGTGTCGTGAAAGCCGAGCGGGAAGCCCACGACCAGCAACGAGCTGCCGACCTCGACCTGATCGAAGCGGCCGAGCAGATGAGCCGGCGTGAACGCGCGGTAGGCCGCACCGGCGGGCAGGGCAGCCTGCTCCAGCTCGATCGCGGCGACGTCGATCTCTCCAGCAGAGTCCGTGCCCTGGCGCCAGATGCTGCGTCCGTTGCGGTAGAGCGGGATGGAGAAGCCCGTCGAGTGCGCCAGGTTGTTGGCGTCGTCGTGCAGTTCGATCTCGATGCGGTCGGGGAAGTGCTTGCTCGCCTCATCGTGCAGCACGTGGCGGCTGGTGACCAGAAACAGGCGGTGACCGCGTGCGAAGAAGAAACCGCTCGCGTTGGTCAGTGCCACCTGACCGTCGAAGGTGCATACGCGCGCAGCGGTGAGCAAGATCGATTCGATCACTGCCTGCTTCGCGGTCCTCCCCGCGGCCATTCTGGCTGCAGCGTTCACTCAGCCGCCGCGCATCTTGCGCCGGGCTTCGTGGATCTCCTGCGCCTCGACGCTGAGCGTGGCGGTCGGGCGTGCGAGCAGCCGCGGGATGCCGATCGGCTCGCCGCTGTCCTCGCACCAGCCATAGCTGCCGTTGTCGATGCGTGCCAGCGCCTCGTCGATCTTGTGCAGCATCTTGCGCTCGCGGTCGCGTACGCGCAGTTCGAGCGTGTGGTCTTCCTCCAGCGAGGCGCGGTCGGACGGGTCGGGCGTGCTCTCGAACTCCTGCAGGTGCAGGGTGGTGCGGTGGGCCGAGTCGAGCAGCGCGTCGCGTTCCTGGATCAGCTTGTCGCGGAAGAAGGCCAGCTGCCTGGCGCTCATGTATTCCGTTGCCGGCGCGGCCCGCATCTCGGCTTCGGTCGGCAGGGCTTCGGTGGCGGTGAGCGTTTCGTTCATGGTGATTCCCCTCATTCAGAGGCAGGCCCCGAGGGCCGCCATGGTGCGGCGCATGCGGCAAGACCCTTACCATACACGGCAACGCCCGGGTCGGGTTGATGACATGCTCCGGGCGTGGTGAGCATCGGGTTTGCTTATGCGCACTATAAGTGCGGCTCAGGCTTGTCGACGGATGTCCCCGATACATTGGCGCCGCGAACGCTGCGACGGCACGGACGCCACACCCAGGGAACCATCCGGAGACAGAAAATGACAAGATTCGACACGTGTTTGAAGACCGTGGGCGCAGCCTGCCTGCTTGCGGCGGTGCCGGCTAGCGGCCAGGCGGCGACCTGGAGCGACACCTTCGTCGGCTACCGCTACGGCACGGAGTTCCGCGAGCCGACGAACACCAGGGCGGTCGAGAAGCATGTGCTGCAGCTCACCCACGCCAGCGGCTACTCGGTCGGGCAGAACTTCATCAACGTCGACATGCTGCAGTCGGACAAGGCCGACCCCGCCAGCGGCAGCACCAACGGTGCGACCGAGTTCTACCTGACCTACCGCCATCAGGTCCATCTGGGCAAGCTGCTGGACAAGCGCTTGGCCTTTGGCCCGGTCAAGGAGGTGGCGATCACCGCCGGGTTCGACCTCAACACCAAGAACACGCGCTTTGCGCCGCGCAAGCGCCTGCTGGTGGTCGGGCCGACGCTCAAGTTCGACGTCCCGGGCTTTCTTGACGTGAGCCTGCTCTACGGCAAGGAGTGGAACCACTGCGGATTGGGTGCGCCGGCCTGCCCACGCAGCGACATCAGCTTCGATCCGCAGTGGATCATCAGCGCGGCCTGGGGCATCCCGTTCAGCGCCGGCTCGGTGCCGTTGAAGTTCCAGGGCTTCATCAACGTCAATAGCGACAAGGGGCGCGACTACGCTGGCGTGAAGACGCGCACCGAGACGCTGATGCGTGCCGCGCTGATGGTCGATGTCGGCCAGATGGCCTGGGGCACGAAGAACACCTTCCTGATGGGCGTCGGTTACGAGTACTGGCGCAACAAGTTTGGCAACCATGCCTACGGCAACGGGGTCGAGAAGCCCGGCATCGACACCGATGCGCCCACCTTCCAGCTGGAGTGGCACTTCTGATCCTGCCCGACGACTGGGCCTGACACGAAGCGGGCGGATGCCGATCACGCGCATCCGCCCGCTTGTCGTTCCGCGAGTCGAGGCCTGAGGCGGCTTGCGATTGCGGGATTTCCATCATGGGCAGCACGGCCAGGGCTGGTTAGAATGCCGTCCATGAGTCTGCACGCCCCGGGAGCCGCATTCGGCTGTCCGGTCTGCCTCCACCCCGTTACGCGCCCTTTCATGCATGTGGATGGGCGTGATTACCAGCGCTGTGACGTTTGCGAGGCGACTTTCGTGTTGCCGGCGCAACGCCCCGGTGCAGCGTGCGAGCACGCCGAGTACCTGCTGCATCGTAACGACCCCGCCGACCCAGGCTATGTGCGTTTTCTGGCGCGGCTGGCGCAGCCGCTGATCGCCCGCCTGGATGCAGGCAGCAAGGGGCTCGACTACGGCTGCGGCCCGGGGCCTGCGCTGGCGGCGCTGCTGGAGCGGGCGGGGCATGCAGTGAGCCTGTACGACCCCTTTTTTGCCGCGCACGAGGCTGCGCTGTCCGCGCAGTACGACTTCATCACGTGTACCGAGGTGGTCGAGCACTTCCACCGCCCGGCGGAGGAGTTCGCCCGCCTCGACGCCATGCTGCGCCCGGGCGGTTGGCTCGGCGTCATGACCTGCTTCCAGACCGACGACGCGCGCTTTGCGCGCTGGCACTACCGTCGCGATCCGACCCATGTGGTGTTCTATCGCGAATCCACCTTCCGCCACCTGGCGGAGCGCTTCGGCTGGCAGTGTGAGGTGCCGGGCAAGGACGTCGTCCTCCTGCGCAAGCCTGGCGCCGCGGCTGTACCGGCCCGCGCCACACCCTTTACCCAGAATCGGCCGGCCACCGCCGACCATTCCGCTTCTTCGGCACACCCTGCCGACTCGCTCCCCACCCCAGAGAAGGGCAAGACCACGCCATGAGCTACGAAACCATCCTTTACCACGTCTCCGACGGCATTGCCGAGATCCGGCTGAATCGTCCGCAGCGCCTCAATGCCGTCACCCAGCAGCTCTACGACGAGCTCAACGATGCACTCGACCGCGCCGAGGCCGACGGCGACGCCCGCGTCGTGCTCATCACCGGCGAGGGCCGCGCCTTCTGCGTCGGTGCCGACCTCAAGGCGCACAAGGCGGGACGCACCGCCTTCGATCGCCGCCAGTACCTCAAGGGCGAGCAGGACGTCTGCCACCGCCTGCTGCACATGAAGACGCCGGTGATCGCCGCGGTCAATGGCTACGCGCTGGGTGCGGGTGCCGAGATCGCGATCGCCTCGGACTTCATGCTGATGGCCGAGAGTGCGCAGATCGGCCTGCCCGAGATATCCATCGGCAACTTCCTCGGTGGTGGCGTGACCTGGCTGTTGCCGCGCCTTGTGGGCTTGGCCAAGGCGCGCGAGCTGGTGTTCCTGGGCGAGCGCATCAAGGGCGACGAGGCGGTGCGCATCGGCCTGGCCAACCGCGTGTTCGCCGACGAGGGTTTCCTCGACGCGGCGCGTGCCTTTGCGCTCAAGGTGGCGAGCAAGGCGCCGTTCTCGATGCAACTCGCCAAGGAGCAACTCAACCTGTCGGCCGAGCGCACGCTGGATGCCTGCCTTACCGCCGAGCTCGAAGGCATGATGTTCGTCGGCACCACGAAGGACTGGCAGGAAGGTGTGGACGCTTTCGCCGAGAAACGCGCACCCGTCTTCAAGGGGGAATAACACGATGACCGAGAATACGACCCAGAGCATGCCTGTCCACAAGAGCCCGCTGCACGATTTCCTTGCGCCCGATTCGATCGCCATCGTCGGTGCCTCGGCCGACCCCACCAAGCGCGGCTACAAGGCCATGGTCGGCCTCATCAAGGGCAACTACCGCGGCAGGATCTACCCGCTCAACCCCAAGGTGCCCGAGATCCTCGGTGTCCCCACCTATGCCTCGCTCGACGACATTCCCGGCCCGGTAGACCTGGCGCTGATCTGCACCCCGGCGGCGACCCTGCCTGGGTTGCTGGTGGAGTGCGGGCGCAAGGGCGTGAAGGGCGCGGTGATCCTCGCCAGCGGCTTCCGCGAGACCGGGCCCGAAGGCGCGAAGCTCGAGCAGCAGGTGCTCGATGCCGCCCGCGCCGGCGGCGTACGCATCATCGGCCCCAATACCTCGGGCATGTTCAACCTGCACAAGAACGTGAATCTGCTCGACCTGCGCAACGTCAAGGCGGGCGACATCGGCTTCATCTCGCAGTCGGGCAACATGCTGCTCGCGCTGGTGCTCGAGGCGGAGAACAACGGCCACGTCGGCTTCTCGACCTACGTCGGCCCCGGCAACCAGACCGACATCGGCTTCAACGACTACCTGCGCTACCTCGGCGAGGAGGAGAACACCCGCGTCGCCACCTTGTACGTGGAAGGCTTTCGCGACGGCCAGCGCTTCCTGCAGGCGGCACGCGAGATCACGCCGCTGAAGCCGGTGGTGGTGTACAAGTCCGGCGCCACCGAACTCGGCAAGAAGGCCGCCAGTTCGCACACCGGCGCGCTCGCCGGCAGCTACGAGATGACGGTGGATCTGCTCAAGCAGGTGGGCGTCAGCGTGGTGCGCCACTCCGACCAGATCCTGCCGGTGGCCGAAGGCCTGGCGTTGATGCAGCAGGCGCGCGGACGCCGGGTGGCGGTGATCGCCGACGGCGGCGGCCAGGCCACGATCACCTCCGACCGCCTGTCCGACGCCGGGCTGGAACTCGCCGAACTGTCTGCGGCCACGCGCAAGCGCCTGGCGGACATCCTGTTCCCGCAGGCCTCGCTCGCCAATCCGATCGACGTCGCCGGTACGTCGGACGCCGACCCCGAGGTGCTCGCGCGCTGCATGGAGATCGTCGCCGACGATGACAACGTCGACGCGGTCTTCCTGGTCGGCATGTTCGGCGGCTACCACACCCGCTTTGCCGAGTCCCTGCTCGGCGGCGAGATGCGCGCCGCCGAAGCCATGATCGAGCTCGCCCGCCGCAGCGCCAAACCGCTGGTCATCTACAGCCTGTACGCGCCGGTCAAGCCGCCGGCGCTGCGCCGCCTGCACGAGGCCGGGCTGCCGGTGTACTCCTCCATCGAGCATGCGGTGAAGGTGCTGCAGGCGCTGGCCGAGCGCGGCATCTACCTGCAGCACCAGCACGGCCAGCCGCTGCAGGTGGGCGTCACCCCGCTGGAGAGCATGCAGGCCATGTTCGCGCGCGCCCAGAACGAGGGTCGTGACCTCTACGAATTCGAGGCCAAGACCCTGTTGCGCGAGCACGGCATCGCGGTCGCCGAGGAGTTCGTCGCCCACGGCGCCGACGAGCTTGCCGCCGCGGTGGCGAAGTTCGGCACGCAGCCGCTGGCAATGAAGGTGGTGTCGAAGGACATCCTGCACAAGTCGGATGCCGGCGGCGTCAAGCTCAACCTGGTCGGAGAGGCCGCGCTGCGCGAGGCTTACGACCAGATCATGACGAGCTGCCGCGCCTACGATGCCAACGCCGACATCCGCGGCGTGCTGCTGACGCCGATGGCGAAGAAGGGCACGGAGGTCATCGTTGGCGTGGTGCGTGACCCGATCTTCGGCCCGGTGCTGATGTTCGGCCTGGGCGGCATCTTCGTCGAGATTCTGGAGGACGTCGCCTTCCGTGCCATCCCGCTGTCGCGCCACGACGCCGAGGCCATGGTCGATCAGCTCAAGGGCCGCAAGATTCTCGCCGGCGTTCGTGGCGAGCCGGCGGTGGACAAGGCGGCACTGGTCGACCTGCTGCTCAAGGTATCGAGCATCGTCAGCGCCTATCCGCAGCTGTCCGAGCTGGATCTCAACCCGGTGATCGCCTATCCCGAGGGCTACGCCGTGGTCGATGCGCGCATCATCACCAACCGCTCGGTAGTGAGCGGCTGAGCGCGCACGGCCCCTGCTGCGCTCGCTGCAGGGGCCGCGTGTCCCATCAGGTGCCGGCCGTCTGCTTGTTCGCTCCTTCGGGGGCTGGGGTGAGAACGCTGGCGCGGTGGGCGAGCCGGTTGCGTCCCAGGCGTTTTGCTTCGTACATCGCCCGGTCGGCGTGGTGTACGAGGGCGCTGGGCGTGTGGCCGTCCCGCGGCCAATGGGCGATGCCGATGCTGGCTGAAATCCTGGCGGGATGGCCGTCCAGTTCGTAAGTCTGCTGCAGACGGTCGAGCAGCTTGTGCCCGATGCGGTCGGTGATGCCCAAGTCCTTCAGGTCCGGCAGGATGATCGCGAATTCGTCGCCGCCTAGCCGAGCTACGGTGTCGGTCTCGCGCACGCATTCGCGCAGTCGTCCGGCGACTTGCTGCAACAGGGTGTCGCCGGCGTGGTGGCCAAGGCCGTCATTGACTGCCTTGAAGCCATCGAGATCGATGTACATCAGCGCGATCGGCTGGCCGGAGCGGGCTGCGCGTTGCAGCTCGTGCTCGAGCTGATCCTGGAAGCGATGTCTGTTCGCGACGCCTGTAAGCAGGTCGAAGTTGGCGTGCTGCCATTCGAAATGTTTGTCGTCATGTGCTGCGCCGGCGAGTAGTGCGGTAGCCGCGCTCATCGCCAGCACCAGTTGCAGGTCGAGCACGCTGTCCACCGGGAGACCAAGCAGTCGACTCGCGATGATCTGGATGGCACACACCAGTGCAGCTACCAGGTAACCCGTCAGTACGCCGCGCATGAGGCCGGCGAGGAGCACCGGGAACAACACCAGGATGCCGAGCTTGGCCGTGGTCTGGGTCAACTGCGGCAGCAGCAGGGACAGCAATGACACGCCGAGGGCGAGGCCGATCATGCCCGAGGACGATCGAATGCCACGTAGCGGCGCCGCAGCGGCTTCGCCATGCCGACCGCCCGGTGCGGTGCGACGGTGGATCAGGTTGCTGACCAGCACGATTGCCGGCAGGCCGAGCAGCAGCCCGGCGAAGTCCCCGCCCCAGAAGGATAGGAAGACCGCGCCGAGTTCGCTGCGCGGCAAGCGGTCGAAGGGCGGAATGAACAGTGTTGCGGTGGCCGACAGGCTGGTCGCCGCGAAGGCGAGCAGCACGAAGTGAAGGGCGTCGACCAGCGTCAGGCGTGCCGGCATGGCCCTCCAGCGCCGGCGCAGCAGCAGGCCGGTGCTGCCATAGATCAGCACCTGGCGCAGGGCACCGCCCCAATCGATACCCTCGAGCAGGGGGCCGGGCATGTGGAGCTGGCGCACGATGCAGATCGCGAGGAATGCCGCAGGAAGGTAGCGCCAGCCGCCGATCATGCCGACCGCCGTACTCAGTCCGGCAGACAGGTAGAGCGCGCTGACGTGGGGCTGCACCTCGAACAGGGCCGCAGTTCTCCATGCCAGCCAATAGCACAGGAACAGGGCAGCGGCCTTGGTCAGCGGGCTGCGTGGCAACAGGCGGTGCGGCCCATCCTGACTCATCTCGAGGTCTTGGTTGTGAGAGCGATGGCGGGGGGCGGTCTATGGCCGCATTATGACGAATAAACCCCGAGAGAACATCAGCGGATCGTGCATCGTCCCACGGGCAGTTGCCCGTTTTGGGGTCGAGATGCTGTCCAGGAAAAGGCTCGCGACGCGAGCCTTTCCGGGCGGCTACGACGAGCCCCGTCGCCTTCAGCCCCTCGCGGCTGGCGCCGCTCCTACGACGGGAGCTGCCTCTGTAGGAGCGGCGCCAGCCGCGAGCCTTTCGTCGCCCCGTGTGCTTCAACGTGCATGCCGGCTCACGTTTGATTGCCCGGGGCTGTAACGCTTACACGAACTGTACGACCTGGGCTGCACCGCGGGCCTTGGCGGCCTGCGGGTTGTCGAAGTCGGCCAGCAGTTGCGCCTGCCTGGCCTTGGCGAGCGCGACGTGACGCTCCTTGACGTGGCCGTAGCCGCGCACCTCGTCGGGCATGCTGGCGAGCTTGACCGCGATCGCGAGGTTGTCGCGATTGAGCTTGCTGCACAGCGTGTCGAGCAGGCGGTCGTAGTCCTCGATCGCCTGGCGCTCCATGCGGCGCTCCTCGGTCTTGCCGAAGATGTCCCACTTGCCGCCGCGCAGGTGCTTGAGCTTGGCCAGGTGGCGGAAGGCCTTGAGCACCCACGGGCCGTACTTCTGCTTGACCGGCTCGCCCGTCTCCGGGTCACGCTTGGAGAGCAGCGGCGGGGCGAGGTTGTACTCGATCGTGTAGCCGTGCGGGAACTGCGCATCCAGCTCGGCCAGGAAGGCCGGGTCGGAGTGCAGGCGGGCGACTTCGTACTCGTCCTTGTAGGCCATCAGCTTGTGGAAGTAGCGTGCGGCGGCCTCGGCGAGCGCTGAGCCTTCCGGCGCGATGCGCTGTTCGGCCTCCATCACGCGCTTCACCTTGGCCGCGTAGCGGCGGGCATAGGCGGCGTCCTGGTAGCCGATCAGGTCGGGCACGCGGATCTCGAGCAGGCGGCGCACTTCACCGCTGGCACCGACCGAATCCACGATCTGGCGCGCTTCGGCGGTCAGCGCGGGCAGCTTGGGCGCCTTGGCTTCGTACTTTTGGATCTCGGCGAGGACGTAGTCGAGATCGATCACCGCCATGCGGCCCCACTTGAAGGCGAGCAGGCTCATGTCCACCCCGACGCCGGCCTGGCGGATCGCAGTCTCGAAGGCGGCGGCGCTGATTGGCAGCGCACCGGCCTGGTAGGCCACGCCGACCATGAACATGTTGGTCGCCATGCTGTCGGCAAAGAGGCCCTCGGCCAGCGTCTGCGCGTCGAGATAGACGTTGTCATTGCGACGGCTGACGCGGTCGATGCCCTGGGTCAGGCGGTCGACGTTGGGGAACTGCACCGACTTGTCCGACACCATGTAGCCGGTCGGCGCCTGGCCGGTCGACACGATGGCGATCGTGCGCTCGGGGTGGCACTTGTCCAGGTTCTTGTTGTCGGTGGCGTTGAGGATGTCGAAACCCAGGTACAGGTCGGTGCTGCCGTCGGAGATCTTGTTTGCGCCGTCGAAGGGGGTGGCGGTGACCTTGATGTCCGAGATCACCGCGCCGCCCTTCTGCGCCAGGCCGGTCTGGTCCAGGCCCACCGCCCACTTGCCGTCGATGCGCGCGGCGTTGGCGATGGTCGCCGCCACGGTCACCGAGCCGGTGCCGCCGATGCCCATGACGTGGGCGCCGAAGTTGTCCGGGTCGACCTTGAACACGGGGTCGGGCAGTTCGCGTTCGAGCGCGGGCAGGCGGCCCTTCTTCTTTTTCTTCGCCTCGCCGGCCTTGGGGTCAGCCTTGGGCGTGATGGTGAGGAAGGACGGGCAGAAGCCCTTCACGCAGGAGTAGTCCTTGTTGCACGAGGGCTGGTGGATGCGCGTCTTGCGGCCGAACTCGGTCTGCACCGGCTCGACCGACATGCAGTTGGACTTCTCGCCGCAGTCGCCGCAGCCTTCGCATACGCGCTCGTTGATCACCATGACCGCCTCCGGCTCCCAGGCCTTGCCGCGGCCACGCTGGCGGCGCAGCTCGGCGGCGCACTCCTGGTCGTGGATGAGTACGGTGGTGCCTTCGGTCTCGGCGAGCAGCTTCTGCGCTTCCATGATGCGGTCGCGGTGCCAGACCTCGGTGTTGCCGATGAGACTGACCGCGTTGTAGCGCGACAGGTCCTCGGTGGTGACGATGATGCGCTTGACGCCGTTGGCAACGAGCTCGGCCACCAGGTTGCGCACCGGCTCGGCGCCCATGATCTCCTGGCCGCCGGTCATCGAGGTGTGGCTGTTGACCAGGATCTTGAAGGTGATGTTGGTGTTGGTCGCCGCGCAGTAGCGCACCGCCAGGCTGCCTGAGTGGGCGTAGGTGCCGTCGCCCATGTTCTGGAAGATGTGCTGCGTGTCGGTGAAGGGCTGCATGCCGATCCACTGCGCGCCCTCGGCGCCCATGTGGGTGCCCATGACCACGCCGCGCTTCATCCACATCGCCATCGTGTGGCAGCCGATGCCGGCCGACACGATGCTGCCGTCGGGGGCCTTGGTGGAGGTGTTGTGCGGACAGCCCGAGCAGTACCAGGCCGAGCGCGTCAGCGTGGTCAGCGCGTTGCGGCTGTGGATCTCGTCCAGGCGGCGGATCCAGGCCTCGGCCGATTCCAGCTTGGTCTTGCGCGACAGGCGGGCGTGCAGCGCACGGGCGATGATGTCGGACTCGAACTCGCCGTGGAAGGGCAGCAGGTCGCGGCCTTCCTCGTCGCGCTTGCCGACGATGCGTGGCGCGTTGGCCGTGCCGTAGAGGATTTCCTTGGCGAACAGCTCGATGAAGGGGCGCTTTTCCTCGACGACGAGGATCTCCTCGAGCCCGCGCGCGAAGTCGCGGATGTCGTCCGGCTGCAGCGGGTTGAGCATGCCGATCTTGAGGATGCGCACGCCGGCGCGACGCAGGGCGTCGTCGTCCAGGCCCATCTCCATGAAGGCCTGGCGCAGGTCGTGGTAGGTCTTGCCGGCGGTGATGATGCCCAGCCAGGCGTCGGCGTTGGGGAGCGTGACCTTGTTGAGGCCGTTTTCGCGCGCATACAGGCGGGCGAGCTCCTGGCGCGCGTAGTACAGCGTGCGCTCCATGTCGAGCGCGTCCTTGCGCACGTTCATGCCGAGGTTGACCTCGGGCGTGTAGGGGCGGCCGTCGAGCTCGACCACCGGGGTGACGAACTTCAGGCGGTCGGGGGCGACGATGGCGCTGCCGCTGCCGTCGGCGACGTTGGTGACGATCTTGAGGCCCGCCCACAGGCCCGAGATGCGCGACAGGTAGTAGCCGTGCAGGCCGAAGTCGAGGATGTCCTGCACGTTGCCCGGGTACAGCGAGGGGATGCCGACGTGGTAGAACATGGCCTCCGACTGACTCGGCAGCGAGGACGACTTGCAGCTCGGGTCGTCGCCGAAGATGGCGAGCACGCCACCATTGCGCAGGGTGCCGGTGTAGTTGGCGTGCTTGAGCGCGTCGCCCGAGCGGTCTACGCCCGGCGCCTTGCCGTACCAGGTGCCGACCACGCCGTCGAACTTCTGCTTGCCCACCGTGTGCATCATCTGGGTGCCCCAGACGGCGGTGGCGGCGAGGTCCTCGTTGAGGCCGTCGACGAACTGGATGTTGTGTTGCAGCAGCAGCTTTTGCTGCTTGATGAAGTTGGCGTCCAGCATGCCCACGGGCGAGCCGCGGTAGCCGGAGATGAACATGGCGTTGTTCAGACCGCGGCGGCGGTCGAAGCGGATCTGGTCCATCGTCAGGCGCACCAGCGCCTCGATGCCCCCGATGTGGATGATCCCCTCTTCTGCCGTGAATTGCCGCGTCAGGTCCTGTTTGGACGACATCGGTGTTGCCCCTCTTGAATGTGGTGTGCGCCCCGGATGTGCAACGGGCTGGCGCGCGCTCGAAATGGCGCGCTGCCAGCCCGTGTCAGCAGCGCTTGGATGCGATCAGGCGAAGCGGAACGAGACGTTGCCGAGGTCCTGGAAGCGGACGTTGACGTTGTCGCCCTTCTTGACCGGGATGGCTTCGGTGACGCCGCCGGTCATGATGAAGGTGCCGGCCGGGATCTCCTGGCCGCGCTTGCCGAGCTCGTTGGCCATCATCGCGATCGCCACCAGCGGGTTGCCGAGCACGGCCGCGCCGGCGGCCATGGAGACGATCTCGCCATTGATCTCGAGCACCACGCCCAGCGTCGGCAGGTCGAGTTCGTCGAGGTTGCGCATGTTGCCGCCGATCACGAAGCGGGCCGACGAGGTGTTGTCGGCGATCACGCTCTTGAGGTCGAACTTGAAGTCGCGATAGCGCGAGTCGATCACCTCGACCGCCGGCAGCACGAAGTCGATCGCCGCCATGACGTTGCCGATGTGGCAGCCGGGGCCGCGCAGCGGGGCCTTGGTGACGACGCAGATCTCGGCTTCGACCTTGGGGTGGATCAGCTCGTCGAACTTCACTTCGCCGCCGTCCGGCACCGACATGTAGTCGGCGATGAAGCCGAACACCGGGGTCTCGACGCCCATCTGCTTCATCTTGGCGCGCGAGGTCAGGCCCGCCTTGAGGCCGGCGACCTTGTTGCCGCGGGCGAGCTTGCGGCGCTTGATCTCGTCCTGGATGGCGTAGGCGTCATCCCAGTCCATGTCGGGGTAGTCGTCGGTGATCTTGGTGACATCAAAAGCCTGCAGCTCGGCGTTTTCGAGGTGTTCTGCGAGCTTGGCGATGGTGGCCTGGTCGAGGGTGATTGCCATGGGTGCGGTTTCCTTGTCAGATGAAGCGGACCGACGTGCCACCGAGGCCGCCGACGTTGCAGATGAGGCTGTCGCCGGCGACGACCGGGACGAGCGGGGATTGCGAACCGGAGAGGATGATCTCGCCGGCCTTGAGGCCGATCCCCAGGCGCCCCAGGGTGTTGGCCAGCCAGGCGATGGCGTTGACCGGCGAGCCCTGCACGGCGGCGCCGGTGGAGGTGCTGATGATGTCGCCGTTCTTGGACAGCACCATGCCGGCGAGCGCGAGGTCGAGCTGGCGTGGGCTCTTGCGCACGCCGCCGAGCACCAGCACGCCGCAGGAGGCGTTGTCGGCCACGGTGTCCTGGATCTTGATCTTCCAGTCCTGGATGCGCGAATCGACGATCTCGAAGCAGGCCATCACGCCTTCGGTGGCGGCGAGCACGTCGGCCGCGGTCACGCCCGGGCCCTGCAGGTCCTTCTTGAGCAGGAAGGCGATCTCGCCCTCGGCCTTGGGCTGGATGAGCGTGTCCATGTCGACCGACTCGCCCTCGTTGAAGACCATGCTGTCGAGGAGGTAGCCGAAGTCGGGCTGGTGCACGCCCAGCATGTTCATGACCGCCTTGCTGGTGACGCCGATCTTCTTGCCGATCACGCGGTCGCCCTGCTCGAGGCGGCGGGCGATCATGCGCTGCTGCACGTGGTAGGCGTCCTCGATCGTCATGTCGGGATGCGCGGCGCTCAGCGGTGCGATCGGCGTGCGCGCGACGAGCGCGTCGTAGAGCGAATCGCCCAGGGCTTCGATGGTTTTCTGGTCCATGTACGGTCTTCCTATTACAGCTTGATGCAGACGTTCTTCAGGTCGGTGTAGAACTCGAGCGAGTGCACACCGCCTTCACGGCCGATGCCCGACTGCTTGGAGCCACCGAAGGGGGTGCGCAGGTCGCGCAGGAACCAGCTGTTCACCCAGGAGATGCCCACTTCCATCTTCTGCGCGACGCGGTGCGCGCGCGAGACGTCCTGGGTCCAGATCGCGCAGGCCAGGCCGTACTTGTTGTCGTTGGCCTTCTCCAGCACTTCCTCCTCGGTATCGAAGGGGGCGATGTGGCAGCACGGCCCGAAGATCTCTTCCTTGATCACGCGGGCGGTCTCCGGCAGGCCGGTCCAGATGGTCGGCTGGACCCAGCAGCCCTCGGCGAGCTCGCCCGGCATGTCGGGCACGCCGCCGCCGGTGATCACGGTCGCGCCCTCTTCCACGGCGACCTTGTAGTAGGACAGCACCTTCTCCTGGTGCTTCTTGCTGACCAGCGGGCCGAAGTTGGCGGCCGGATCATCCGGCACGCCGATCTTCATGCCTTCGGCGCCGGCCTTCAGGGCGGCGACGAACTTGTCGAAGATCGGGCGCTCGACGTACACGCGCTCGGTGCCCAGGCAGACCTGGCCGCAGTTCAGGAACACGGAGCGCAGCGTGCCTTCGATGGCCTTGTCGAAGTCGCAGTCGGCGAACACGATGGCGGCGTTCTTGCCGCCCATCTCCAGCGACACCGGGCGCGAGCCGTTGGCCGCCGCCTTCATGATGACCTCGCCGGTGCGCGTCTCGCCGGTGAAGGTGAGCGCGTCGACGTCCGGGTGGGCGGTCAGGAAGGCGCCGGCGGAGTTGGCGCCGAAGCCGTTGACCACGTTGTAGACCCCCTTGGGGATGCCGACCTTGTTCATCACCTCGCCGAGCAGCGCGGCGGTGCGCGGGGTGTCTTCCGAGGGCTTGACGACCACGGTGTTGCCGCAGGCGAGCGCCGGGCCGGCCTTCCAGGTCATCAGCAGCAGCGGCAGGTTCCACGGGCAGATGATCGCGATCACGCCGCGCGGGGTGCGTACGCCGTAGCTGCGTGCGGTCTTGCCGTCCGGGGTGCGCATCTCGAAGGACTCGGTCGACACGTTCTTGATGGTGTCGGTGAAGATCTTGAAGTTGGCTGCACCGCGCGGGATGTCGATGTGCGAGGCGAGGTGGGCGGGCTTGCCGGTGTCGGCGATTTCGGCCTGCAGGAAGTCGTCGAAGCGGCGGTTGATCTCATTGACGACCTCGTCGAGCAGGTTGCAGCGCTCGACCACGGAGAGCTTGCCCCAGGGGCCTTTGAGTGCGGCCTTGGCGGCAGCGACGGCAGCATCGACCTCCGGCTTGCCGGCTTCGTACACCATGCCGATCAGCGCGTTGTCGACCGGGTTGCGGTTCTCGTAGGTCTTGCCGCTGGCGTTGGTGACGTACTCGCCGTTGATGAAGTTCTTGATCTCTTTCATGTTCGAAGGGTCCTCGAGTGATGTGTCGTTCGTTGTGGTCGCGGTGCGGGTGCCGTGGCCTTTTGCGCGACCCTTGAGCATGAGTCGCGAGATAAATTGTGAATCTCGAGATTTTATACGCGAGATTTTCCGTGGCTGCAAGCCCGACAGGAAAAATGAGCGTGTCGCGCTCGCCCGTGCCTCGCGTTCCCCGTGCGCACCTTCATGGTGCGGGCGGAGTCGTGTGCACCGCCGTGGTGCGCGCATGAGGTCGAAAGCCGTGCGGTGACGTCAAGCCGGCCCTGCCTGGCCGTCGTTGCTCGATCGTGAGCCTTGTCCTTTCAATGGCTTGTGGCACTTCGTCGCAAGCTGGTCCGCAGCTTGCTAGGCAGCTGCCATGAATGCGCCCGCCCTCGCCTCGGCCCTTGCTATTGCACCCACGCCTGCTGGCGCAGGCTGGCAGGCCCGGCTGCGTCTTGGTTTCGAGCGCCGTGGGGCACGCACGGTGCTTGTCGCGCGTGAGCACTGCGGGCCGCTGGTGGTGCAACGGCCGCTGTATCCCGAGGGTGAGGCGGTGTGCCACACCATCCTGGTGCATCCGCCGGCCGGGATCGCCGGTGGTGACCGCCTGGCACTTACGCTGGCCCTGGGGGCCGGTGCGCATGTGCTGTTGACGACGCCGGGTGCGGGCAAGTGGTACCGCAGTGCGGGTCTGCATGGCGAGCTGGTGCAGCGCATCGAGATCGCAGAGGGGGGCGTGTGCGAGTTCCTGCCGCAGGAGAGCATCGTCTATGACGGTGCTCTCGGCGCCGTGACGACGGAAGTGGAACTGGGCGGATCGGCAGTGTTCATCGGTGCCGAGATGCTGTGCCTTGGGCGTACGGGTTCGGGCGAACGCTTCGGCCGGGGCGAGCTTGCGCTGCGCACGCGTATCCGCCGCGACGGCAGGCCGGTGTGGCTCGAGCGCGGCGTGCTCGAGGGCGGCGGTGCGCTGCTCGATAGTGCAGTGGGCCTGGGTGGCGAGCCGGTGAGCGCCTGCCTGCTGATTGCGGCACCCGCCTGCGATGCGGCCTTGCTGGAAGCCTGGCGGGCGGTGGAGCCCGTCGCCGGGCAGGGGGCGGTGACCCTGCTGCCCGGCCTGCTCGTCGCGCGCTGGCTGGGCCCGGCTTGCGAGCCCGGTCGGCAATGGCTGACGCGTCTGTGGAGCGTGGCGCGTCCGGCGGTGGCGGGGCGCGCAGCGCAGGTGCCGCGCATCTGGAGAACTTGAGACAAGCGTGCGCCGCCGGCCCAGGTGCCGGCCGGCGCCTGAGGAGGAAGGATGGAACTGACACCCCGCGAGAAGGACAAGCTGCTGATCTTTACCGCCGGCCTGCTGGCCGAGCGCCGGCGCGCGCGCGGCCTGAAGCTGAACTACCCCGAGGCGGTGGCACTGATCACCTGCGCCATCTTCGAAGGCGCGCGCGACGGGCGCACGGTGGCCGAGCTGATGAGCTACGGCGCAACCTTGCTCACCCGCGATGACGTGATGGAAGGCGTGGCCGAGATGATCCCCGATATCCAGGTCGAGGCCACCTTTCCCGACGGGACCAAGCTGGTGACCGTGCACAACCCCATCCTGTGAGGCCCTTGCGATGATTCCGGGTGAATACTTCGTCGCCGATGGCGACATCGAACTCAATGTCGGCCGCACCACCTTGACGCTGGTGGTGACCAACACGGGCGATCGCCCGATCCAGGTCGGTTCGCACTATCACTTTGCCGAAACCAATACCGCGCTCCACTTCGACCGTGCTGCGGCGCGCGGCTTCCGGCTGAACATTGCAGCGGGTACCGCGGTGCGTTTCGAGCCTGGTCAGTCGCGTACCGTGGAACTGGTGGCGCTCGATGGCGAGCGCGAGGTGTATGGATTCAACGGCCTGGTCATGGGAGCACTGTGATGGCGGAGATCTCGCGCCGCGCCTATGCGGAAATGTTTGGCCCGACCGTGGGTGATCGCCTGCGCCTCGCCGACACCGAACTGGTGATCGAAGTCGAGCACGACTTCACGATCTACGGCGAGGAGGTGAAGTTCGGTGGCGGCAAGGTGATCCGCGACGGCATGGGCCAGGGCCAGGGCGTCTCGGCCGACG
>ERZ761602.3519-NODE-3519-length-21998-cov-7.407510_pt1 | contig 21998 bp, 23 predicted proteins | sample MGYA00512165_ERZ761602 | MGnify/ENA primary metagenome ERZ761602 (study PRJEB28899, sample SAMN02445085) | bioreactor sludge metagenome | biome: EBPR sludge; isolation source: Thorneside wastewater treatment plant | place: Australia: Brisbane, Thorneside...
CTACGACACCGCCCGCTCGGTGCAGAGCACGCTGCAACGCTACAAGGAATTGAAGGATATCATCGCCATTCTCGGCATGGACGAATTGTCCGAGGAAGACAAGCTGGTGGTGGCGCGCGCGCGCAAGATCCAGCGTTTCCTGTCGCAGCCGTTCTTCGTGGCCGAGGTGTTCACCGGTTCGCCTGGCAAGTACGTCGCGCTCAAGGACACCATCGCGGCGTTCAAGGGCATCGTCGCCGGCGAATACGATCATTTGCCCGAGCAGGCGTTCTACATGGTCGGCTCGATCGACGAGGCCGTGGAGAAGGGTAGCAAGCTGTAATGGGGCGGCGGTCCCGTTTCCGGGACCGCATTCCATTCGCAACCGACAAGGGGACGCACCATGGCCATGACACTGCATGTCGACATCGTCAGCGCGGAGAAGGAATTGTTCTCTGGCGCCGCCGAAATGGTGACCGCGCCGGGGGAATTGGGCGAGTTGGGTATTTTGCCCCGCCATAGCCAGTTGTTGACGCGGTTGAAACCCGGCCAGGTTCGGGTTCGGCTGCTGGGTGGCGAGGAGCAGTTATTCTATGTGTCGGGAGGGTTGCTGGAAGTCCAGCCCCATGTGGTCACCATCCTGTCCGACACGGCGGAACGAGCCAAGGACTTGGACGAGGCGGCGGCGCAGTCCGCCAAGCAACGCGCCGAGCAAGTGATCGCCGACCATCGCAGCGAGTTCGAATACGCCCGGGCCAAGGCCGAACTGGCCGAGGCGATCGCGCAACTGCAAGCGATTGAAAGATTGCGCAAGCTGCGTAAATCGAGTTAATCCAGGCTAATAATAATAATCATCTCGACCCCGCTAGGCCGTGACCCCGTGTCACGGCCTTTTTGTTTATGCGAGAGCCGGCGGAAACGGAGTTTTGAATCCGCCGCTCGAAGCCCGGATTGGGAAGGTTCGGTATAATGCACAACAGTCTTTATTAGAGAGGCGCACCCGTCATGCAGCAGCTTTCGGTGGTGATCCTTGCCGCTGGCAAAGGTAAAAGGATGACTTCGGATTTGCCCAAGGTATTGCATCCGCTGGGTGGCAGACCGTTACTCGCCCACGTATTGGCGACGGCTGGCGATCTTGAGGCGACAGCGCGACTGGTGGTGCATGGTCACGGCGGCGAGCAGGTCAAAACCCTCTTTATCCACGAGCGAGGCGTGCAATGGGTGGAACAAGCCGAGCAACTGGGAACGGGTCACGCGGTGGCGCAGGCACTGCCGTTGCTCGACGCCGCCGGTGTGACGCTAGTGTTGTATGGCGACGTGCCGCTGATTCGCGCCGAAACCTTGCGGCCGCTGGTGGCCGCGGCCCAACAGGGCAAACTGGCGCTGCTGACGGTCGAACTGGCCGACCCCGGCGGATATGGCCGCATCGTGCGCGACCCACAGGGTCAGATATGTCGCATTGTCGAGGAGAAGGACGCCACCGCCGAGGAGCGGCGTTTGCGTGAGATCAACACCGGGATTCTGGCGGTTGCCACCGCGAAACTGCGTCGCTGGGTCGCCCAACTCAACAACAATAACGCTCAAGGCGAATATTACCTGACCGACGTAGTGACGCTGGCGGTGCGCGACGGCGTGATGATCGAGGCGTTCACGGTGGCGGAGCCGGAGCAAGTGCTTGGAGTCAACGATCGCGGGCAACTGGCGCAACTGGAACGGTTCCACCAGCGCCGCCAGGCCGAACGACTGATGCGCGAGGGCGCGACCTTGCTGGACCCGGCCCGGGTGGACGTGCGCGGTACGTTGACCACCGGGAAGGACGTGGTCATCGATGTCAACGTGGTGTTCGAAGGCACGGTGCGGTTGGGTGACCGGGTACGGATCGGATCGTGCTGTGTGCTGCGCGACGCCATCATTGGCGACGATGTCGAGATTCTGTCACACTGCCGAATCGAAGGCGCGGAGGTGGGAGCCGGATCGCAGATTGGCCCCTTTGCCCGCTTGCGGCCGGGCTCATTGCTGGCGGCCGGCGTGCATATCGGCAACTTTGTCGAGACCAAGAAGACCCGGATCGGGCTGGGTTCCAAGGTCAACCACCTGACCTATCTCGGCGATGCCGAAATCGGCGCGGAGGTCAACGTCGGGGCCGGCACCATCACCTGCAACTACGACGGCGCCAACAAGCACCAGACCGTGATTGGCGATGGCGCTTTCATCGGCTCCAACAGTTCGCTGGTGGCGCCGGTGCGGATCGGCAAGGGCGCCACGGTGGGCGCGGGTTCCTCGGTCAACCGCGATGTGCCGGATGGCGGCCTGTGCCTGACCCGCGCGCCACGCAGGGACATCGCCAACTGGCGGCGACCGGTCAAGCCGAAAAAAGGCTGACCCAGTTTCCTTTTCTCCATCACCCTCCAGGCAAGCCGACATGGTCAAAACCCGTTTCGCTCCCAGTCCCACGGGGTATCTGCATATCGGCGGCGCCCGCACCGCGCTGTTTTCCTGGTTGTATGCCCGCCGCCATGGCGGCCCCTTCGTGCTGCGCATCGAGGACACGGACCTGGAGCGTTCCACCCCGGAAGCGGTGAACGCCATTCTGGAGGGTATGAACTGGCTGGGGCTGGATTACGACGAGGGACCGTTTTACCAGACTCGGCGGTTCGATCGTTATCAGGACGTGCTGCGCCAGTTGTTGCGGGAGGGCAGCGCCTACTACTGCTATTGCACCCGCGAGGAACTGGAAGCGTTGCGCGCCGAGCAGATGGCCCGCAAGGAAAAACCGCGTTACGACGGCCGTTACCGCGACTACCAGGGACCACCGCGCGAAGGGGTCGAGCCGGTGGTGCGATTCAAGAACCCGCTGAACGGTCAGGTCGTCGTCGAGGATTTGATTCGCGGCAACATCGTGTTTCAGAACGCCGAACTGGACGACCTCATCATCGCCCGCGCCGACGGTAGCCCCACCTACAATTTCTGCGTGGTGGTGGACGACATGGACATGAACATCACCCATGTGATCCGGGGCGACGACCATATCAACAACACGCCCCGGCAGATCAACATCCTCAAGGCATTGGGCGCGACGGTTCCCCACTACGCTCATGTGCCGATGATTCTGGGGCCGGACGGTCAGAAACTGTCCAAGCGCCACGGCGCCGCCAGCGTCATGGAGTATCGCGACCAGGGTTATCTGCCGGAAGCGGTGCTCAATTTCCTGGTGCGGCTGGGCTGGTCACACGGCGATCAGGAAATTTTCTCGCTGGACGAGATGGTGGAGCGCTTCGATCTCGATGGGTGCAACAAGGCGGCGTCGGCGATCAACCCCTCCAAGCTGATCTGGTTGAATAAACACTATCTGAAAACCCTGGAGCCGGCGCATGTCGCCCGTCATTTGAGCTGGCACATCGGCCAGTTGGGCATCGATCCCAGCGCGGGACCCGCCCTGCCCGAAGTGGTCAAAGCCTTCGCCGAACGTTCCGACACCCTGAAGGGGATGGCGCAAGCCGCCAGCTTTCTGTACCACGAATTCGAAACCTACGACGCCAAGGCGGCCAGCAAGAATCTGACGGCGGCCGCCGAGATACCCCTGCGGGCCATGGGTCAGGCCCTGTCCGCCTTGGCGGAGTGGCGGGCCGAGTCGATTCATGCGATGGTGAACCGGGTCGCCGAGGAGAACGGATTGGCGCTGGGCAAGGTGGCGCAACCGCTGCGGGTGGCGGTGTGCGGCACGGCGGTATCACCGCCGATCGATATCACGCTGGAACTGCTAGGCCGGCGCAAAACCCTGGCACGAATCGAGCGGGCGCTGGACTTCATCGCCCACCTTCCCGGTGACTCATAACCTGGAAGGTCGAACCAAGGCGTCTTGGGGTAGCGCGAACCTCCGCGCCGATCAAATTTACTGGAATCGTGGCGACTCAGGATAGGCGGATGACTTGTAGCGATCTCGCCGCTACAATCCCTTCCCCTCTTGTCCACCCACCGCGGATGATCCAAGCCATGCAGGAACTCAATCCCTATTTCAATCGGATCAACGACCTGCGGGGGCGCTGTGCGTCCCTCAGGGGGTATCTTTGACTTCGAGACCAGGCGTGAGCGGCTGGACGAGGTCAACCGCGAATTACAGGAACCGGATATCTGGAACAACCCCGAACGGGCGCAGGCGTTGGGCAAGGAACGCGCCCAGTTGGAGATCGTGGTCAACCGCTTGGAAAGCCTCGACCGGGGCCTGAACGAAGTCGCCGAATTGCTGATCCTGGCCGGTGAGGAAGGTGACGAAACGGCGGTCGTCGAGGTGGCGCGGGACCTCGAAACCCACGCTCGCGTGGTGGCGGATCTGGAATTTCAGCGGATGTTTTCCGGCGAACTGGACGCCGGCAATGCTTTTCTGGATATCCAGGCCGGCTCCGGCGGCACCGAGGCGCAGGACTGGGCCGAGATGTTGTTGCGAATGTACTTGCGCTGGGGCGAGCGGCGCGGGTTCAAGACCGAACTGCTCGAAGCTTCGCCGGGCGAGGTGGCCGGTATCAAGAGCGCCAGCGTGCGCTTCGAGGGCGACTATGCGTTTGGCTGGTTGCGAACCGAAACCGGCGTCCATCGCCTGGTGCGCAAGTCGCCGTTCGATTCCGGCAACCGCCGACATACCTCGTTCGCGGCGGTATTCGTGGCCCCGGAAGTGGATGACAGTATCGAGGTGGACATCAACTCGGCGGATTTGCGGGTGGATGTGTACCGCGCTTCCGGGGCGGGCGGCCAGCACGTCAACCGCACCGAATCGGCGATTCGGATCACGCACCTGCCGACCGGCATCGTGGTGCAGTGTCAGAACGACCGCTCCCAGCACAAGAACCGCTCGACCGCCATGAAGCAGCTCAAATCCAAGCTTTATGAACTGGAGTTGCAGAAGCGCAACGCCCAGTCCCAGGCGATCGAGGACAGCAAGGCCGACATCGGCTGGGGCAGCCAGATTCGCTCCTATGTACTGGACCAGTCGCGGATCAAGGATTTGCGCACCGGCGTCGAAACCAGCAACCCGCAACCGGTTCTGGACGGCGATCTGGACGAATTCATCGAGGCCAGCTTGAAGAGCGGGCTGTAAGCGATGCTTGCGGGCGCGGCTCAGGTTTCACGCCCGAGCGCCTCCAACGCTTCCTGCGTTTCCAACCATTCCGTTTCCAGCACGGCCAGTTCCCGATCCACTTCACCTTTGCGCACCAGCCATTCCTTGAGCCGGTTCTTGTTGGCGTCGTCGTAGCTGCCCGGATCGGCAAGGGCGGTTTGCAAATCTCGCTGTTCGGCGTGCAGTGTTTCCATCCGTTGTTCCAGTTGCCTGGCGCGCCGTTCCAGCGGTTTGCGCTGGGCCGCGAGTTGCTGGCGGCGTTCCGCGTCCTGGCGTTTCTGGTCGCGGCGTTCGCCGGCACGGCTGCCGTTGCCAGCAGCGCGCGCGGCCGTGTCGCGATTGGCAGCCCGTTGCCGTTCGTTCAGCCAGTCGCGGTAGTCGTCCAGATCGCCGTCGAACGGCCGCGCCTGCCCATCCGCGACCAGAAGAAACTCGTCGGTGACCGTGCGCAGCAGATGGCGGTCGTGGGAGACCACGATCAGCGCGCCTTGGTAGTCCTGCAAGGCCAGGGTCAGGGCATGGCGCATGTCAAGGTCGAGGTGGTTGGTCGGTTCGTCCAGCAGCAGCAGATTGGGTCGTTGCCAGACCAGTAGCGCCAGCGCCAGCCGTGCTTTCTCGCCACCGGAGAAGGGTTCGACCGGGTCCAGCGCCCGGTCGCCGGCAAAGCCGAAGCCGCCGATGAAGTCTCGCAATGACTGATCGCTGGTCCTTTCGTCCAACTGTTGCAAATGCCGCAGCGCGCTCCAGTCGGGCCGCAATTGTTCCAATTGATGCTGGGCGAAATAACCGATGGCCAGCCCTTGCCCGGTCTCGATCCGACCGGACAGTGGCGACAGCGCGCCGGCCAGCAGCTTGATCAGCGTGGATTTACCGGCCCCGTTCGGTCCCAGCAGGCCAAGCCGGGTGCCGGGGCCGATGACCAGGCTCACGTTGTCCAGCACCCGCCGCCCGTTGTAACCAGCGGCAACTTTTTCGACCGCCAGTAGTGGATTCGGCAGCCGCTCCGGCGCGGCGAAACCGAACGTGAATGGCGAATCGACGTGAGCGGCGGCGATGCGCTCCATCCGTTCCAGCGCCTTGATCCGGCTTTGCGCCTGCCGCGCCTTGGTGGCCTTGGCGCGGAAGCGGGTGATGAAGCTCTCCAGATGGGCGATTTCCCGCTGCTGCTTTTCGTAAGCCGCCTGTTGCAAGGCCAGCCGGGCGGCGCGCTGATCCTCGAAGGCGGCGTAGTTGCCGGGGTACAGCGTAATCCGCCGCTGGTCGATGTGGGCGATATGGCTGGCGACGTTGTCCAGCACGTCGCGGTCGTGGGAGATGAGCAACAGCGTCCCTGGATAGACGCGCAGCCATTGTTCCAGCCACAACACCGCATCGAGGTCGAGATGGTTGGTCGGTTCGTCCAGCAGCAATAGATCGGAGCGGCACATCAGCGCACGCGCCAGATTCAGCCGCACTCGCCAGCCACCGGAGAACTCCGCGACCGGCCGGTCCAATTGATCGGCGGCGAAACCCAGCCCCGCCATCAGCTTGCCGGCGCGGGCGCGAGCGCTGTAACCGTCAATGGCGTCGAAATGGGCGTGCAGCTCCGCTTGGCGCGCGCCGTCGTGGGCGGCTTCGGCGGTTCGCAGATCATGTTCGATCTGGCGCAATTCGGCGTCGCCGTCCAGCACGAAATCCAGCGCGGGCGTCGGCAATGCCGGGGTTTCCTGGGCGACATGGGCGATGACCCAGCGCGGCGGGAGATCAAGGTCGCCGGCATCCGGATGCAGTTCGTCGCGCAGCAGCGCAAACAGGCTGGACTTGCCGCAGCCGTTGGCGCCGATCACCCCGACCTTCCAGCCAGGATGCACGGTCAGTGAGGTATTTTCAAACAACGGCTTGCCGCCGCGTTGCAGGGAGAGCTGGCGAAGGGTAATCAAACGGGGGTTCCTTGAAAGTCAAGGTTGACCAACTCGCGGTATTCTCCATAACGCAGCGTCATTGTGTGCCGCCGCCGAACAGGCAATGGTTCTCGCGCAACAGCGGTCCATTGAGCGCAAACAAAACCTGGGCAAGTTTTTGGTGGCGTGGCCGCTCAAACATGGGTTCAGCCTTTTCCAAAGGCCTGGCGCAGTGCATCGATCAAATGCCGCTCTCCTGGCTCCATGGCGGCAAAATCCAGATGACGCCCGTTGCGCTCATAGATGTTCAGCGCTTCGACCGGCGTTAATTCATCCACGCCGTGGATTTGCCAGGCAAGCTGTTTAAGTTGCGGGTAGTCCGATAGACGAATGCGGTCGGGAATCCAGCCCTTTCCGTGGTCGTCACCAACTTCGGGGACAGGGTTGGACGGCGTGAGAATGCCAAAATCCAGGCCCAGCGCTGCCATGGCGTTGAGGTAAGCACCAATCGTCACCGCCGGCTCGCCGCGTTCGATCCGGTGCAACGTCACCCGCGACATGCCTGCCGCTTCCGCCGCCGTCGTGGCGCTAACGCGCAAGGTTTTGCGGTGTGCGCGAATCTGCCGACCCAGCAATTCGAGCTTTTTAGCCGTGGCGTCGATGATAGCAGGCGGTCGGGCAGGCATAGTGTTTCTCATTCTATTAAAAATAGCTTAATTGTCAAGAATGAGAAACAAATACCGAAAAATTCCCGTCAGCACTCGTTCAACCGGAACTCCACTTCATACGTCATCATCTTGACGTTGGTCAGGGTCGAGATCGCATAAAATGCTTCCTTTTCGATCTGGTGAGCGATGATCAGCGCCTCCACGCTCTGTCCATTCTGGGCCAGATGTTTCTTGACCCAGCCAACGTAGCGCAGCGTTTGGCCGATGGTCTGATCGGTGCTCTGGTTGCGCTTGAGTTCGATGACCAGGAACCGGGATTTTAACCCCGCAACCGCCGCAACCGCCGCAACCGCCGCAACCGCCATAATCCGCGCGACTTTCCCCAACCTCGCGTCGGATCCTGGCCCCCCCATTGTTTCGGAGCACGAGCCATGGGCGACTTCCAGTACTGCATCACTGTCATTCTGGCCGAGGAAGCCAGCTTGGCCTTGGGGAATTCCGACACCAGCGCCCGCATCGTCGCTGAGGCCGCGCCTCGACCCTTGCTATCGCGCGGCTTCGATCAACTCGATATCCTTCTTCAGCAACTCGTTGACGAGTTGGCCGACGTCGATGCCCCTGGCCTTGGCGCGAGCGGCCAGATAGGCTTCCACCTCGGCTTCCAGATACACCGGCAGATTCAAACGAGTCTGGGGCCGGTGGAACTGGCCGCGCCGGCCTTGGGAGAAATCGATCTCGGCGGGGATGTCGTCATGATCTTGATCGGTCTGCTTGCTCATAGCCTTCACCCGATTGCATTGCCTACCGGGGTTCGTTTTCGTACTGCCGGCGTTCGTTCCGGGTGGCTTCGCGCGCCGAGATGATGCGGACCTGGGCGCGGTGCGGTCCCGTGGTCGTGTACGTGTGCGACACCGCCAATAGCTCGCCTTCGCTGGATGGACATGGCGATCCAACAGTCCGATCCAGGACTACAATTAAGTGCCATTCTGACTATCGGAACTCTTACACCGCAATCCCATGACCGACGACGAATTGTTGCGCTACAGCCGGCAAATCCTGCTGCCGGACTTCGATATCGAGGGCCAGGAACGGCTGCGTCAGTCCCATGCGCTGATCGTTGGTCTGGGCGGTCTGGGATCGGCGGTGGCGATGTATCTGGCGGCGGCGGGCGTCGGAAGGTTAACGCTGGTGGATTTCGACCGGGTGGACCTGTCCAACCTGCAACGGCAGATCGTCCATCGCACAGCGGATATTGGCCGGCCCAAGGTCGAATCGGCCCGCGATACCCTGCTGGCACTCAACCCGCTGATTGAAGTAATCCCCATCCCAAGGGCACTGGACGAAGCGGAATTATTGCAACAGGTTGAACAAGCCGATGTCGTGATGGATGCTTGCGATAATCTGCCGGTCCGGCTAGCGATCAACGCCGCCTGCGTTCGAGCGAGAGTGCCGCTGGTGTCCGGGGCGGCGATCCGGCTGGAAGGACAGGTGCTGGTCTGGCGGCCGGGCGGGGAGGGCGCCTGTTACCGCTGCCTGTACCGCGACGCCGGGATGAATCCGGAAACCTGCGCCCAGACCGGCGTGCTCGCTCCCGTGGTTGGGGTGATCGGCAGCTTGCAGGCGGTGGAGGCGATTAAGGTGTTGACTGGACTGGGTGAAACGCTCCACGGTCGGCTGTTGCTGCTGGACGCCGCGCGCATGGAATGGCGGCTTATGAAAGTCCGACGTTGGCCGGGATGTCCAGCGTGCGGCGATAAAATGGCCTGATGGTGCATCCATCCGCCGAATTCAGGTAAACCGTAACGGAGCAACCCGCATGACCTTTTCCATTGTCGCCTTCGATCCGGCTAACGGCGATCTGGGCGTCGCCGTGCAGTCGAAATTCCCCAACGTCGGTGTCTCCATCCCCTTCGCCAAGGCAGGAGTCGGAGCGGTGGCAACCCAATCCTACTGCAACACCAGCTATGGTCCGCGCGGGCTGGCGCTGCTGGAAAATGGCGCTTCGCCCGAACAGACGGTGGCGATTCTGACCGGCACCGACGCGCAGCGCGATTATCGGCAGGTCGGCATCATCGATGCCCAAGGTCGCGCCGCGAGTTTCACCGGCGCGCATTGTTTCGACTGGGCTGGCGGTTCGCGGGGAGAATGCTGCGCGGCCCAAGGCAATACCCTGGCCGGACCGCGCGTGGTGGAGGCGATGGCGCGGACGTTCGAGACCACACGGGGACCGCTGGCGGTGCGGTTGATGGCCGCCTTGCAAGCAGGCCAGACCAACGGCGGCGACCGGCGCGGCCAGCAGTCGGCGGCGCTCAAGGTTGCGCGGGCCGGCGGCGGTTACGGCGGTTTCGACGACCGCTACGTGGACATATCGGTTTACGACCACCTCGCGCCGATTGCCGAATTGGAACGGCTGTACGCCATTCACCGCCTGACCTATTTTCGCAGCGACCCCGATCAATTGGTCAGGATCGATACCGCCCTCGCCAACGAGTTGCAGCAAATCCTCCACGCGCGCGGTTTCTACAAGGGCGTCGCCAGCGGTGTTTGCGATGAGGAGATGTTGCGGGCGCTGCGCGATTTCATGGGTTGGGAAAACTACGACGAGCGCATCCGCGACGACGATCTGATTGATCTGGAAGTGCTGGCCGATATTCGTCAGAAACATGCGATCTGGTTGCGGGCGCACGGTCGCGACGGAGGTAGTCCTGAAATCCGAATGATGTAAATTAATTTTTGGCATGTTAGCCATGGGTTAATGAGCATTTAGCATCCCCACGCACTTAGGGAACACCCGATGGGGCGGAGGCGGAGCCAGGCAGGTCGAGCACAGGACGTGCCCGACATTCGCTCCCCCAAACCCCTGAACCTGTCGGGCAACGCTCCTTGGTTTTGCCCGACCTACCGGAAATTGGCCGATGCGCTACCGTCGTTCGACCATGCCGGCGCGCCTCAACGCGGGCTTTCCGGCGGCAAGGCCGCCAGCCAGGCGGTCAAATCAGCGGCGGTTTGGAAGTCCAGGACCGTCTCGGCCAACGCTTCGGTCCGCTCCAGCGAAAGCTGGCGAATCCGCTGCTCCTGGGCGGCGGGCAGCGGCCCGAGGCGGCGCCGCAGCAGGCGCGGCGCCAGCGCGTGGACACCTGCTTGATTGCCTCCCTGGCAGCCTTCCTCGGTGATTTCCTGATAGAAGCGGCTCCGCTTCAAGTCGGCGTGGGTGAGTCCGAGCATGGCTTGAATCTCCTGATGGGTGAGGCGGGGGATGCGGTAGACCAGGATCGTCCCCAGCAGGTCCAGACAGTCCAGGGGCGGCAGCGGCGGGGGGATGGCACTGGCGTGGACCCGGTCGGCCAGCGCCCGCGCGTGCGGCCCGCCACCGCCGGGGCTTCGACGATCAGGCGCGGCAATTCTAGCCCGAAGCCCGGCTCGGGCCCGGCGACCCTCCTCCAGGTACACCCGCCGCACCGACGGCAGGGCCAGCAGTTCGGCGTGGCGGAGGTCCGGGCGCTCCATACTCCGGCGGGGGTAGAGCATCAGCGCCCGTCCCGGCCGGGGCGGGGCGTGTCGGCGCGGATACAGGAACAGTTCGGCGTAGAACCGTCCATAAAATGCTTCGTCGGGCTGGGCCTGGGCTTCGAGAACCACCAGCGGCGGGGCGGCCGGCGGGCGGCATCAGCAAGCCGTCCAGCCGGAATGCGGTCCGTTTCACCTCCTCGGCCCGGAATGCGTAGCCGGCGCGGCGGGCGGGCGAAATCCCGGCCAACCGCAAGGCCAGTTCCAGCAGGGTCCGAAACAGGCGGTGGAACAGGGTGTCGGTTCTCATCGCGGGCGCGGGGGAGAAGCGGAGCGGGAAGCACGGCGATTGTACCGCCGCGTCTCGGCCGTCTTCACCGGGGCCGGCGGCGGCGACCCCGATGCGACTGAGCAACCCAACGCCGGCACATGGAATGGTCCTGGTCCGTTACCTTGATCGCGCCCGTTCGCCAAAGCGGAAAAAGCCGCGCGGTGGCGATGAGCTACGGCGGGATCGCCACACCGGGGAAGCGATACTTGAAAAATGGGTCGGTATTCGACCGGTAATGTGGATGCTCAAGGATGACCTTGCGCAACCGCGCTTCATCCGCGGCATCGACGATGAAGCCGCCGACGTTGGCGCTGGCGATGTCAAACGCGACCTTCATGATGGCATCGGATGGGGAATCGCCGGTCAGCGGTGCTTCGGGAAAGCGGCGGTAGTGGAAGTAGACAGCCTGCGCGACGAACGCCGCCGCCTCCGCATCCTCCTGCGCCAGAATCAACCGCTGAATATCCTGCATCGCGTGGGTTGCCTCGTGGATCACGTTGGATACGGTGATATGGTGGGCCTCATTCAGCGGGGACTTCACCTGCAACGTCGCCTTCTTGTCGGGGTGCGCCGTGCAAGGATAGTATTCGGCCGCGGTTCCCGTGCCGGAGGGCATCTCGATGACCTGGATTGCCCCCGCCGCGATATACCACGCCACATCCAGGAACTTCGCTTGCGAGACCAGTTGCGTGCCGAAACGGAAGTTGCAGTACGCCGTATTGCCACCTTCGAGGATGTAGCAGACCTGCTTGGCCAAAGGCGAAAGTTTTACTGGAGCGGGCATCTCATGTTCCCTATTTCTGTACGTCGGTTGCTGTTGATCGAAGCGATTGTCGGCGGATTTTGACATATACAAGTCCCATCGTGTTGTTCGGCCCAACGCCCGGCAGGGCACTTACGCCCTGCTGCTGCGGATTGCCATGACGGATAGCGTGCCGGTGGGCCGACGCCACCGACTGGCGCTGACGCCGGGCTGGATGGTCTATGTCGGCAGCGCCTTGGGGCCGGGCGGGGTAGCGGCGCGGCTGGCGCATCACCGCCGGCTCGCCGAACGCCCGCATTGGCATATCGATTTTCTGCGGCGCCACGGCGCGCTCGACGCCGTCTGGCTCAGCCACGATCCGATCCGCCGCGAATGCCTGTGGGCGACGGTATTGGCGGGGGAGTTGGGCGGTGTGCCGCCGCCATTTCGTTTCGGCGCTTCCGATTGCCGCTGTCCCGCTCATTTGTACCGCTTCCGCGACCGACCGGCATTGGCCGTGTTCGTCGCGGCCCTGAAAGGCCGCTGTCCCGACCATGCGGCCGTGGTGGAGTCGAACGCGCCACGCAATGCTGTTACCGCCTGATTGCGGGTCCGGCCGCTCGCCGGTACTCTAGCCGTTGCGGTGATCATCGGGTGTTCGATTCGGATACTCACCATGGCAACCTAAAAAGTTCACTCCAAATTTTCCTCATGTTCGCTTACATCCTCCGTCGCCTGGTGCTGATTCCGTTGACGCTGCTGGGCATCATCGCCATCAATTTCGCCATCGTGCAGATCGCGCCCGGCGGGCCGGTGGAGCAACTGCTGGCGAAACTCAAGGATACCGCCGTGTCCGCCACTGCCCGGGTTGGCGGCGGAGAGGGCGCGGAGGTGGGGCGCGGCGTTGCGGCGACACAAGGCGTCGCCAGTACAAGCGCGTATCGCGGCGCGCAGGGTCTCGATCCGGCTTTCGTCGCCGAACTCAACCGTCAATTTGGCTTCGACCAGCCAGCCTACGTGCGTTTCGGGCGGATGATCCGCGATTACCTGAGCTTCGATCTGGGCAAGAGCTATTTTCGCGACCGGGCGGTGGTGGACCTGGTGCTGGACAAGTTGCCGGTTTCGATCTCGCTGGGGGTGTGGAGCACGTTGCTGATTTACGCGATTTCGATCCCGCTGGGCATCGCCAAGGCAGTGCGCGACGGTTCGCGCTTCGACCTGCTGAGCAGCGCGGCGGTCATTGTCGGCTACGCCATCCCGGCGTTCCTGTTCGCCATCCTGTTGATCATCGTGTTCGCCGGCGGACGCTACCTGGACTGGTTCCCACTGCGGGGGTTGACCTCGGACCACTGGGCGGACCTGAGCTGGCCGGCGCGGATCGCCGACTATTTCTGGCATCTGACCCTGCCGGTGACGGCGATGGTGATCGGCGGCTTCGCCTCGCTGACCATGTTGACCAAGAATGCGTTCCTGGACGAAATCAACAAGCAGTACGTCATGACCGCTCGCGCCAAGGGCCTGAGCGAGCGGCGGGTGTTGTACGGGCATGTGTTTCGCAACGCCATGCTGTTGGTGATCGCCGGCTTTCCCGCGACGCTGGTGGGGATGCTGTTTACCGGTTCGCTGCTGATCGAGGTGATCTTTTCGCTGGATGGGCTGGGGTTGCTGGGTTTCGAGGCGGTGGTGAAACGCGATTATCCGGTCATGTTCGGAACGCTGTACATGTTCAGTCTGATTGGCCTGCTGCTGAACCTGGTCAGCGACCTGACCTATCATTGGGTCGATCCACGCATCGACTTCGCGGCGCGGGGGGGATGAGGGATGTCGACGCGCCTCGGGATTCATTTCACTCCGTTGACCCGGCGTCGGCTGGCGCAATTTCGCGCCAACCGGCGGGGCTGGTGGTCGCTGTGGCTGTTCCTGCTGCTGTTCGGGCTGAGCCTGGGCGCGGAATTCATCGCCAACGACCGGCCCTTGCTGATTGCCCACCAGGGTTCGCTCTACGCCCCGGTATTCAAGGACTACGCCGAAACCGACTTCGGCGGTGTGTTCCCGACCGAGGCCAACTACCGCGATCCCTATCTGGCGCAACTCATCGGCGAACGGGGCTGGATGCTCTGGCCGCCGATCCGCTTTCGCCACGACACGGTCAATTACGATCTGCCGGCTCCAGCGCCGGCGCCGCCTTCCGCCGCTAACTGGCTGGGCACCGACGATCAGGGCCGCGACGTGTTGGCGCGGTTGATCTACGGCTTGCGCCTTTCGGTCTTGTTCGGTTTGTTGCTGACCCTGACTTCCTCGGTGATCGGGGTGGCGGCGGGGGCGGTGCAGGGCTATTTCGGCGGCCGGCTGGACCTGTTATTCCAGCGATTTCTGGAAATCTGGGGCGGGTTGCCGCAGTTGTTCATCCTGATCATCGTCTCCAGCGTGGTGACGCCGGGCTTCTGGACCCTGCTGCTGATTCTGATGCTGTTCGGCTGGACCTCGCTGGTGGGCGTGGTGCGGGCGGAATTCCTGCGCGCTCGCAACTTCGACTACGTCCGCGCCGCCCGCGCCCTGGGGATGAGCGACGGGCGGATCATGTTCAAGCACGTCCTGCCGAATGCGATGGTCGCGACCCTGACGTTCATGCCGTTCATCCTGTCCGGCTCCATCGTCGCGCTGACGGCGCTGGATTTCCTGGGGCTGGGCCTGCCGCCGGGTTCGGCCTCGCTGGGCGATCTGTTGCGCCAGGGCAAGGACAACCTGCAAGCGCCATGGCTGGGTATCTCCGGTTTCGTGGTGGTGGCGCTGATGCTGAGTCTGCTGGTGTTCGTCGGCGAAGCGGTGCGGGACGCCTTCGATCCAAGGAAGACTGTACGCTAAGCTTTTCGCGGTTTCATCCCAGCCCGCCAGGTAAAGGTCGAAATCCACCAGGAGTTGGTATTCGGATCCCATGCTGGATGAACATCTGGGCTACGTCGCCGACCGCATCCGACTGGAACGATTCCAGTCCGCCATCGCCAAGATCATCAGCGTCGGGGACCGCGTCGCCGACCTGGGCTGCGGCTCCGGCATCCTGGGTTTGCTATGCCTGCGAGCCGGCGCGAGCCGGGTGTATGGCATCGATTCCACGACCATGATCGAAGTGGCCCGCGAAACCTTCTCGCGCGCCGGCTGGGGCGAGCGCGCGACCTGCATCCGGGGCCATTCCCATCGGGTCGATCTCCCTGAACCCGTCGATCTGGTCATCTGCGATCATGTCGGCTACTTCGGCTTCGATTACGACATCGTACACACACTCCAGGACGCGCGGCGACGGTTCCTCAAGCCAGAAGGCCGTCTGATTCCCGCCCGACTCCGGCTCCGGCTGGCGGCCGTTGCATCGGAAGCGTGTCGCGCCAAGGCCGAGGGCTGGCGGGCGGCGGGCGTGCCGGCCGAATTTCATTGGCTGCGCCCGCATGCTGTCAACGCCAAGCACGCGGTCGAATTGCCGCCCGAAGCCGTGTTAGGCCCGCCCGGCGGGTTGGGCGACATCGATTTGCGCGCCGACCACCCGGATTTCTTCTCCTGGACCGTGGAATTACCCATCGAACGCGACGGCGTGATGCACGGCTTGGCCGGCTGGTTCGAGTGCGAGCTGGCCGAGGGCGTGTGGATGACCAACTCGCCGCTGGCGGAGCGGCGGATCAACCGCCCGCAGGCTTTTCTGCCCATCGACGAAGCCGTTTCGGTGCGAGCGGGCGATTCGATCCAGGCCAGGATCATGGCCCGACCGGCTGAGCACCTGATCGCCTGGGTCGTGGACTTTCCCGCCTCGGGGCGACGCTTCAGTCATTCCACCTGGCGGGGAATGCTGCTGGCGCCGGAGGATTTAATCCGATCCCAGCCAAACCGCGCGCCGCGGTTGCGCCGCGAAGGACGGGCGCGGCTCACTGTGCTGGAGTATTGCGATGGTCAGCGCACCGCGCGGGAAATCGAACAAGCGGTGTTGCGCAACCATCCGGATTTGTTTCCCTCACCCGACGAAATCTCCCGCTTCGTGGCGCAAACTCTGGGCCGGGATACCGACTAATGGTCGAACTTCGCTTGCAACAGGCCCGACTTCAGCGACCGGTCGCTCATTCCCCGTTCCACACCTGGATGTTCCCGGACGGTGCGCTGTGGACCGAGTTCCATCGCGCCGACGGGGGGTATCTGCTGCGTTTTCCCGACCTGGCGGATTTCCAGGTCTCGGCGGACGCACTCCACGTCACCGGCTTCCCCGCGCCCGAAGTTTCGGACGCCACGATGCAGCATCTCTATCTGAACCAGGTCCTGCCGCTGGTGTTGAGCAAGCTCGGCAAGCTGGTGTTTCACGCCAGCGCGGTCGAGGTCGGCGAGGGCGCGGTCGCCTTCGTCGCCGAATCGGGTCGGGGTAAATCCACGCTGGCGGCGAGTTTCGCGGTCAACGGATTTCGCTTCCTGACCGACGACGGTCTGGTGGTCGAGCCGAGCGTTCGTGGCTTTGAGGCTCTGCCCAGCCATCCCTCCATCCGCTTGTGGGCGGACAGCGAGGCGGCGCTGGTTCCGCCGACCGCCCGACGCGCACCCCCGGTGCATTACACCGCCAAGGCGCGGTTTCTGGCGGACGAGGATCTGGTATTCTGCAAGCAGCCCCGGCCCTTGCGTCGGGTGTATTTTCTCGGCGACGGCAGCGCCGCGACGTTGGAATTTCGACGCCTGAGCGGAGCCGAGGCCCTGGTGGAATGGGTAAGGCATTCGTTCCTGCTGGATATCGAGGAAAAGCCCCGGCTGGCCTCCCATTTCGATCAGGTGGCGGCCTTGGCGAACCAGCCGATCCATTACCGCCTTGACTATCCCAGGCGATTCGAGGATTTGGCGTGTGTTCGGGAGGCTATTTTGGAACACGCGCGGTCCGGGGGTGATAGCGGATGACGGCCATACTGATTTTTAGGAGATTGACATGACGAATTTGGCCGTCCAAACCGCTTTCGATGCCGAGGCCTATCTCGCCTGGGAAGAGCGGCAAGTGGAAAAGCATGAATTTATCGCCGGCGAGGTGTTCGCCATGGCGGGCGCGCGGCGCGAGCATGTGGTGGTGTCCGGCAATCTGTACGCAGCTTTCAAGCAACGATTGCGCGGCGGGCCGTGTCAGGCGTATGTCGCCGATTTGAAAGTGCGGGTGGACGCGGCGGACGCCTTTTTCTACCCCGATGTCGTGGTGTCGTGCGATCCGCGCGATCACGCGGCGGATCAGTTCATCGCCCATCCGACGCTGATTGTGGAGGTGTTGTCGGAGTCCACCGCCGCCTTTGATCGGGGCAACAAGTTCGCGGCCTACCGCGCGCTGCCGTCGCTGCGGGAATACGTGCTGGTGGACATCGAAGCGCGCCGCCTGGAAACGTTCCAGCGCACTCCGGAAAATGACTGGTTGTTTCACGAATCTCTTCCTGGTTGCGGGGAATGCTTTTTCCCGGCCTTGAACGTTTCGATTCCATTCGACGAGATCTTTGAGAATGTCGTCCCTCAAGCAGGCTAACTTGAAAATTCCCGATCAAGTGGTCACTCGCCAGGTCGGTGACGAAACCGTCCTCCTCAACCTTGAATCCGGGACCTACTTCGGCCTCGATCCAGTCGGTAGCCGTTTTCTCGAATTGCTCCAGGCGGAAGACGCGCTGGCGGCGGTCATCGCCCGGATGCTGGAAGAGTTCGACGTGTCCGAAACGCAACTGGAAACCGATCTCCTACGGCTGGCGGAAGAAATGCTCGCCAGCGGCTTGCTCGAACCGGCGTAGTGGTCGGGAATGAAGGGTGGCTGGCTGACGCTTGGCGCGGAGTGCGAATGACGGTTGCGAACCTGGAAGCCCTCGCGCTCCATCGGCTGGCTCTGGCGCCTTTCCGCGCCGACGCCGACGCCGACGTTGTCCGCGAATCCCTGGGGCGGGGGTTGAAGGCGGGCGAGGATCGTTTTCTGGAATTTCTTGGAAAAAACGGGTTGGATGCTCCATGGCACGAGGTCTTGAAACGGCATGGTCTTGCGGCGACGACGCCGGAGCGCGTTTTGATCGCGCTCAAACGGGCCCGCCAGGTCGCCGCCGTCAGATATCTGGCCCAAAGATATGCCCTGGAACGGATCGATGCGGCCTTTGGGGCGGCGTCGGTGCGGTACGCGGTGTTTAAGGGCGTCCATGTGCGTGAGCTGGTGTACGACGATCCTTCCCTCCGGCCGGCGGGCGACGTGGACATCCTGATTGCTCGAAGCCAGCGCGATCTCGCCGCGCGAACGCTGGTTCGCCAGGGCTTCGCATTACATCCTGACGCCGACATCGTCAGTCACGAAGCTACTTTTCACGATCGGGACGTTTCCATTGATCTTCACTGGCATATCCTGCGTCCAGGCCGAACCCGCGTCGATATGACGGACGCTTTTTTGGCAAGGCGCCACCGGGAAAGCTTTTTCTGGGGACTGGATTCCGCCGATACGCTGTTCACCCTGCTGGTCCATCCGGCATTCGCGAAATACGTTACGTCCCCTTATGCCCTTTTGTGTCGGCTGCTGGATCTGAGCCGCTGGTTGCAAAGCCGCAACGTGGATTGGGATAAGACGCTGGCCCTGCTGGATCAGGCCGGGTTGAAGACAGCGGCCTGGGCGGTGTTGTTCTGGGCTTCCTGGCTCATGGGGTCCGTGGCGCCTCCTAACGTTTTGGAGCGGTTGGAACCGGGTCGGTTGCGAACGCGCTATCTTCGCTACTGGCTGGAACGAAACCTACCGTCCCGTTGGCTCCATTATCCGCTTCTCATTCAAATCGCCTTCACCTTGCCCTTGCACGACCGTCCAAGTGATGCCTTGGCAGCTATCCAGGGATGGTTGCGCCATCGATGGAAGATGCGGAACGAACAGGAAACCCTGTTGGCTGCTCTACAAGGCCAGGGCGGTTTCGGCGACTGAACGGATGCCCACCCGCACCGCCTACCTGACCGAGCGATTCCGCAAGGCGCTGGCGCAGTTGCCGTACCTGCCGTGGGCGCTGGGATTGATCTGGCGCGCGACCCGAGGTTGGACGCTGGCCTGGGCGGCGCTGGTGATCGTTCAGGGTCTACTACCCGTTGCCGTCGTGTTGCTGACCCGCACCCTGGTGGATAGCCTGGTCGTCGCCGTGCAAGCGCCGGACGGCGGGTCGACGCTGCGGCAAACCTTGCTGTGGGTGGCGCTGATGGCGGGATTGCTGCTGCTTGGCGAATGCTTGCGCGGCATTGCCGCCTGGGTGCGCGCCGCCCAGGCGGAGTGGCTGCGGGATCATCTCGATGATTTGATCCACGCTCAGGCCATCCATCTGGACCTGAGCTATTACGAAACCGCCGAATACTACGATCAGTTGCACCGGGCCCGGGTGGACGCGCTCAGTCGCCCGCTGGCGCTGCTGGAGAATCTCGGTCATCTGGCCCAGAACGGCCTGACTCTGCTGGCCATGGCCGGGGTCCTGTGGAGCTACGCGCCCTGGCTGCCGCTGGTGCTGATCGGTGGCGCGCTGCCGGCGTTATGGGTGGCGGCGCGGTGCATCGTGCGCTTCCATCGCTGGCGAATCCGCAATACCGGCAACGAGCGCCGTGCCGGCTACTACGACTGGATGCTGACCTGGGACCGGGCGGCGGCGGAACTGCGGCTGTTCGATCTTGGCGACTCGTTTCGAATCGCCTATCGCGCCGTGCGCGGCCAACTGCGCGGCGAGCGCCTGCAACTCGCCCGCCAGCAGATGCTGGCCGAGCTGGGCGCGGACGCCGTCGCCCTGCTGACCATGGGACTGACCATCGCCTGGATGGTGGGACGGCTGGCGCAAGGCGCAGCCAGCCTGGGCGATTTGGCGTTGTTCTATCAGGTGTTCAGCCAGGGACAGCGACTGATGCGCACCGCGCTGGGCAGCGTCGGCGAGATGTACAGCAACCTGCTGTTCCTGGAAAACCTGCATGAATTCCTGGCCCTGCGCCCCAAGGTCACCGACCCACCCCGGCCCGTGCGCCCACCGCTGGATGGGCCGGGAACGATCCGGCTGGAAAACGTCCGCTTCCGCTATCCCGGTAGCCAGCGGCTGGCGCTGGACGACTTCGATCTGACTCTCTCCGCCGGCCGGATCGTGGCCATCGTCGGCGAGAACGGCGCGGGCAAGAGCACGCTGATCAAGTTGCTCTGCCGGTTTTACGACCCGGAGGCGGGTCGGGTGAGTCTGGATGGGATAGACCTGCGCGAGTTGGCGCTGGCCGACTGGCGCCGGCGGATCACGGTGCTGTTTCAGGAATCAGTGCACTATCACGACACCGTCGCCTATAACATCGCCTGTGGTGACTTGGTCGCCGCGCCGGACGCGGAGAGTATCGCCGCCGCCGCCCACGCCGCCGGGGCCGAGGGGCCGATCCAGCGGCTGCCGCAAGGCTATGAGACGGTGTTGGGCAAGTGGTTCGGCGGGGCGGAATTGAGCGTGGGCGAATGGCAACGGCTGGCATTGGCCCGCGCCTTTCTGCGCCGGTCCGCGCTGCTGATTCTGGACGAGCCGACCAGCGCCATGGATTCCTGGGCGGAGGTCGACTGGCTGGCGCGGTTCCGCACCCTGGCCGCCGGCCGCACCGCCGTCGTGATCACCCACCGCTTCACCACCGCCCTGCACGCCGATGTCATTCACGTCATGGGGCAGGGCCGCATCCTCGAGTCCGGCAGTCACGCCGAATTGCTGGCGTGGGGCGGGCGCTATGCCCAATCGTGGGCGCGACAATGGCGGGATAGCCGAGGCGGGGCAGGAGGCTGATAGCGTCCGGTGAGGGAAAGAATTGGCCCCCGAAGAAAAGCCCCGCCGGGGCGGGGCCTTGAAGTGAAGGTAAATCCAGTTTCAGGCGACGGTCACACTGGCGTCGACCATGCCGAGCACGCCGAAGGTCGAGGCCACTGCGTTGCAGCCGCCCTCGCCGGCCAGCCTGACGATGTTCTCCGGGTCGAAGTAGATCGGATTCTTGGCGAAACTGGCGCCGCCGGAATGCTCGATGCCCTGGTCCACCGGCAGGATGCTCAAGAAGCCGGTTCCCGCCAGCCGGCCATGGCCGAACATCCGTTGCAGATTGCCCAGCACCCGGTTGTTGCGGTCGGGAGCGGCGAAAATCCGGTCCACGAAATCCGATCCAGGCAGGTGCAGGGAGTCCTTGGGGATGGTCTTGCAGACGTGGCTCATCAGATAGTCGGCGTTGGCGCCCAGGATTTCAGCGGTTTTACTCATGGCGCGAAAACCTCCTTCGGTTGGGTGAACGACCATCTTGTTGTTATGAGATTGTTTTGGACCAGCGCCTACCAACGTTCAATCCACGGTAAAACTCGTGCGGTGTTTTGCACCACCGGTCAGCCATCCACGCTCACAGCGGCTTTCCCTGTCGCGGTTCGCGGGTTTTCGCCGGGTACCATGAAGGCTGTCGATTCCACACATCTTGATTGAGGGTGTCGCCGCCCCCATCGGGTGGAGTGGGTACAGACGATAGCGGAGCAGAAGATGACGGAGACGGCGGCGGTGAGTTGGGCGGCGGCGGAATTGGGCGGGGCGAACCTGGGGGATACCCGACTGAACCGACGGTTGGTCCGCGTGGCGGAACGGCTGGGCGCGCCACCGGGGGCGAGCATCCCGGTCGCCCGCGGGGGCTGGGCGGAGACCCAGGCGGCGTGTCGGTTGCTGGCCCATGAGGCGGTGGCGTGGGAGCAAGTGCTCGCCAGGTTTTTTTCAGAACCTTGAAAACCGGCCGCCGGGTGGGGGCCTTGCAGCTC
>ERZ761602.3520-NODE-3520-length-21998-cov-5.611174_pt1 | contig 21998 bp, 21 predicted proteins | sample MGYA00512165_ERZ761602 | MGnify/ENA primary metagenome ERZ761602 (study PRJEB28899, sample SAMN02445085) | bioreactor sludge metagenome | biome: EBPR sludge; isolation source: Thorneside wastewater treatment plant | place: Australia: Brisbane, Thorneside...
GTCTCGGTCTCCGTCTCGGTCTCCGTCTCCGTCCCCGCCGAGGTCTCCGTCTCCGTCCCCGCCGAGGTCTCCGTCTAACTCTCAGCCGAGGTCGAGGTCTCCGTCACCGTCGCACCATCCGCTACCTTCCTCCCCCATGACCGAACCGACGCCCCCGCACGATCCCAAGGTCTTGAACGTCGACGACGCCCCCGAGGAGTCCCACTTCGACGGCGAGCACTGGGGCCACGCGTGGAAGGTGCTGACGCCCGGCATGGGTCACCTGGGGCGCCTCGGCGTGAGCCAGACCCGGCTGCCTCCGGGGCGCGTCGCGGTGCCCTTCCATTCACACGCGCGCGAGGACGAAGCGTTCTTCGTGCTCTCGGGCCGCGGCGTCCTGCGCTACGGCGACGCGCTGCGCGAGCTGCGACCGGGCGACTGCGTCTCGTGCCCAGCCGGCACCGGGATCGCCCATCAGATCGCGAACCCGTTCGACGAAGATCTCGTCTACCTCGCGATCGGGCTGAACGATCCGCACGAGGTCTGCGAGTACCCCGACACCGGCAAGGTGATGGTGCGCAGCCTGAAGCGCGTCGGGGTCTTCACGAAGACTGACTACATGGAGGGCGAGCCGGCGCGTCCGCGCATGTTGGAGCTCTTGGAAGTGCCGAAGTCGGGCTGAGCCGGTGACGCGGCTCGTGAGCGTCGAGGCAGCGAGTCGATCGTCGAGAGCGTTCACGTCGCCGTTCACGTTCACGACCACGGCCACGAGCGTGCTCGCCACGCGTTCGTCAGCGTTCGCAGTCGCGCGCGCGCCGCGTGTCGCGTGGGTCGTCGCAGTGCGGATCGCCCAGCGTGCACGGGTCGCAGCTCCACGTGCCGTCGATGCAGCTCGCATCGAAGCGGGGGCCTTCGCAACCTTCGTCGCCCTCGAAGAGGCAGCTCGGCGCGTCACCCACGCAGTCGGGCACGTGCGCGTCCGGATGTTCGTCGACGTGACCCGCGTCCACGTCCGCGAGCGACGCAGGATCGCACGCGAGCGTGAAGAGCAGGAGGGCCACCGAGCGACGCATCGGGCGGGAAGGTAGCAGGAAGATCGACGGAGCGTTCGTCGGTACGCTCAGCGACAGCCCGCGCCCGACCCGCTCCACGTGCCGACACACTCGCTCGCGGGCACCAGCTCGCCCGGACAACGCGCGCCTTCGGCTCCTTCGCAGCCGAACGCACCGAGGTCGCCACAGCAGCCGGGACCCGCGAGCTCTTCCGGCACGAGATCGCGGCAGAAGACCTGCGACTCCTCCGCCGAACAGACGAGGTTGCCGCCGTCGACGCCGTTGCCGGCGTCGGTGTCCTCGGTCGAAGAGCCGCCGCACGCGAGAAGAAAGATTCCCAAGAGAGTGAGTCGAACCATCGAAACAACGTAGACTGATTCTCGACGATGCGCTCGCGCGGAGACTCGACGTGACGACCGTGCTGCTCGCCGAAGGCGGCGGCGTGCACGTCGCGGCGCGCGCGCGAACGAGCCGACACGCGCACCACGCGGCGAAGCTGCTCGTGCCGCTCGAGGGTTTCGTCGAGGTCGGTCCGAGCGAGGGCGCGCTCCACCGCACGCGCGCCCCGTATTGGATCGTGCCGGACGAGCCGAACGTCGCGGGGTGCGAGGGGCTGTGCGCGACCTTCTTCTTCGATCCACGTCTGCTCGAGGGTCGGCTCGTCGCGAGCCTGCCGCGAAGCGGGCCCATCGAAGGTCGGGTGGCGGAGGCGCTCCAGGCGATTGCGCGCGGAGCGCTCGACGGCCTGCGACGTGACGCGCGTGACGCTCAGCGCGCGCTCGCACGAGCGTTGGTGGATGCGGACGCGCCGCCCCGTTCGGAGGACCGAAGGGTGCGCGCGATGCGCGAACGGCTCGACGACGATCCTCGCTTCGAGCTCGCGGCCCTCGCGGCCGACGTCGGGCTCTCGCCTTGGCATGCGTCGCGTGTGTTCGCGGAGACCACTGGCCTCCCGCCCCAGGCATACGCGTTGTGGCGCAAGCTCCTCGCCGGGTACGCGGCGCAGAGCGAAGGCGCCTCGATCGCGACCGCCGCCGCGCGCGCGGGGTTCGCCGATCAAGCGCACTACGCGCGCACCGCGCGCCGCTTCATGGGTCAGCCGCCGACGTACTTCCGGCGGGCCGACGGCGTGGTGTTGCTTCGGTGAGCCGGAGGGGCTCGAGGGCGCCATCGCACCGCTCGCGAAGCGCACCTCCCACGACGACGCGCCCGCGAAGGCGCACCCGCGAAGACGCGAACACGCGAAGGCGCGAACTCCCGCCCACGACGACACCGCGTCGATCACCGCAAACGCGTTCAAGACCGACTCGCCCCACCGCGCCAAGGTCGCGGCGAGGTGATCATGTCCCCCTTCGAAGCCTTCGGTCTCGTCGTCGTCGCGCTCTTCCTCAAGCTCTTCGCCACCACCGCGGTGCAAGGTGTGGTGCGCATCCGTCATCGCGCGTTCGTGCGCCCGGAGGACGCCGCGTTCTTCGGTCGCGGCGCGACGCCGCTCGAACGCGAGCACGTCCTCGTCGAGCGCGCGCAGAACGTGCTGCGCAACGACGGCGAGAACGTGCCGCTCTTTCTCGCCCTCCTGCTCGCGTTCGCGCACGCGGACGGCCGCGCGACCCACGTGCTCGCGTACGGGCTCGTGTTCGTCGCCGCCCGCGTCGTGCACACCCTCGCGTACCTCCGCCCGACCCAGCCGCTCCGCAATCGCGCCTACGTCGTCGGGCTGGGGGTGTGCGTCGTGCTCGCCGCGCAGCTCGCGGTCGCGGCGGCGAGCTGATCGCGGTCGTCTCAGATCAGCGGATTGATCATCGTGAGGTTCGAGCCGCCCGCGTACCCGTAGCTGCCGACGTTGTGGTAGCCGTAGACCATCACGCCGACGGGGCGCGAGCTCTCGATGCGGTGCACGCCGCCGCTCACCGGGCACGTGACGGCAGTGTAGGCCTGACCCTCGATGGTCCCCGCATCCTCGTAGGCGCAGATGCGCATGAACTCGTCCGCGTCGAGCTCGCGTCCGTCGAGGAAGACCGTGGTCCCCGTGGGCGCGCTGATGACCACGTAGTTCGAGGAGAAGGTCTCCGGCGCGAGCACGAGGTAGTTGTCGCGGTACTGCTGGAAGGGCGGGTAGAGAATCATCGAAGGATCGCCGCCGTGGCCCGGCTTCCAATCCACGACCCAGTCTTGGGAGACGAGGATCTGCTGGATCGACACCGCGGCCGACGCGTTGAGCACGAACGAACGATCCGCGTAGAAGGTGCGGAACTCGTTGCTGTTCAGCGTGAAGCTGTCGTTCGGCGGCGGCAGGTTCGTGGTGATGGCCGTCCCGTCGCGATCCGCGAGGACGCGGTAGATGTCGGGCTCGCGCCAGGTCGGATGATCGGCGCGCTTCGGGCTCGCCGTGACCACGAAGTCGCGGCCCCACGCCACCGTCGGGAAGACCTGCTCTTCGAGGTGCTCGGTGCAGCACCAATCGTCGGGCGCGCCGCTCGGATGCGCGGGCGCGTCGCGATCGATCGGCGCGATGCCGCGCTCGCCGCCCGAGAAGACCGCCACCGGCGCGCTCGAGGTGACGAGGGTGCCCGTCATGTCGCCGGGGATGCCGTCGCTCTCGAGGTTGAGCACGTCGAACGGTCCGATCGTGTACTCGATCGTCTGCCCGGCCGACGCCGCCGCGACGGTGCCGCCGCCCTGCACGGTGCCGCCCACGATCGGGCCACCGAGGGTGACGCGCACCGTGGTGCCGGGCTGGGTACCGACGATCGTGACGTAGGAGTGATCGGGGATGCCGGGCAGGTTGCCCACCGGCTCGATCGGGTTGGCGGTCGGCCAGCCGATCACGCGGTAGTGCGTGTCGAGCGCGGGCACCGGAATCAGCAGAGAAGCGTCGTTGGAGGCGCTCTCGATGATCGGATTGAACTGGTACGCGACGACGGGGAAGTTCGTCTCGATTCGGTACGCGTGGTTCGACAGGTGCGTGCCCGGACCTTCGGTGTCGCCGACCGTTCCGTCGACCTCGCGGGCCGGCAAGTCGATGCGCACGAGCCCCTGCGGCGGCACCAAGGTGGAGGTCGTGAGCGTCTGCGCGGGCGAGTTGGGGCGGCCGTTGCTCTGGTAGACGAACGCCTGGACCGTGACGTCGCTCGGGTTCGCGAGCACGACCGCGAACTGCTCGTTGCGCGGCGCGGTGCCGATGAAGCTCGAGAACTCGTTGTCGAGATCGACGGCCATGTAGACGCAGCCGACGTTGCTGCGCTCGGCCGCCGCGAGCGCGCAAGCGTCGACGCACACCCCGCCGCGACAGGCTTCGTTGCTCGGGCACTCGCGCTGCAGCTCGGAGCTCATGCCGTCGGCGGAGCACTGACGGATCTCTTGGCCGTCGCAGAAGAGCAGGTTGGGCACACACGCGGTGCAGCCGATGCCGGTCGCGCAGGCTTCTTCGCAGAGGCCCTGCGACACGGGGGTGCCGCTCTCGCAGACGAAGCGCTCCCGGCCGATGCAGCTGATCGCGCCTTCCGCGCAGGGACCGGAGCCGGTGTCGGCGCCGCCGCCGTCGACGCGTGGACCGATCGGTCGCGCGTCGTCCCCACACGCGAGGAAGAGAAAGCACGACGAAACAACGAGCTTGCGAAGCATCCGAGCTCCCGAGGGGCGCGCCACGCGCGAAGAACCAAGTCGACGACCGCTGCTCCCGACGCAGCGAACGCGAGGCATCCTCGCGAGCGAAGGGGCCTCGCGGACATGCGCAGACTCACTGGTTTCAGGTCGGCGGCTCGGCTTCTCGGCAAGACCCCCAAGAACGCGCGGAGTCGACGGACATCGGCGCGTACGACGTCGCCTTACGTCTCCTTCGCGGGAGGGCCGCGGGAGCTCGTCGACGCGCGGTGCCTTCTCATCCAAGGGCGCATTTGACGTTTTTGGAGCCGGCCGACAGGCCGAGCGACCCGACGTCACGTGAGCGTCGCCGTCAGGCGACCGAACCATCGAATTGTGGGAGCGCGGTTCGCTGGTGTAACGTCTCGTCCGTGAGTCGCGCCGTGACGTCGATGGTGGAGGACGTGCTTCGTCCGCTCCTGCGCGCCGACGGCGGCGACATCGAGCTCGTCGAGGCCACGAACAAACGTGTCGTGGTGCGGCTGCACGGCGAGGCGGCGTTCGGTTCGGGCGCACCGCACGTGCGCGCGCGCGTGGTCGAGCCCGCGCTGCGCAAGGCCGCGGGCAAGGGCGTGGAGCTCGTGATCGAGAAAGCGGTGCCGAAGGCGATGCGCCGCAGCGATCCGGGCGCGAAGCGTCCCGAGGCTTGAGCGCATCGAGCGCCCGCGAGGAACGGCACATCCGACGAGCGGCCTCGACGTCTCCGCGTGCTACCCACGAGGCGTGCTCGTCGTCCGCTCGCTCGACGTGAGTCTCCCCGCACGCCCGCTGCTGCGCGGCGTCTCGTTCGACCTCGCGCCGGGTGACGCGCTGACGCTTCGTGGTCGAAGCGGGCTCGGGAAGAGCACGCTGCTGCGCACGATCGCGGCGCTGCACGCCGATCCCGGCGACGCCGTGGCCCTCGACGGCTCGACCGCACGCGCGCTCGGCTTCCCGACGTGGCGCCGTCGTGTCGCGTACCTCGCGCAAGCGCCCACGATGCTCGAAGGCTCGGTGCGCGAGAACCTCGCGCGGCCCTTCGGCTACCGGAGCGCGACGGGAGCGTTCGACGCGGAGCTCGCGGAGACGTGGCTGCGCGCGCTCGATCTTCCGAACGTGCTCGACCAGGACGCGACCACGCTGTCCGGTGGCGAGAAACAACGCGTGCACCTCGTGCGCGCGTTGCTCGGGCGGCCGCGGGTGTTGCTCGCGGACGAGCCGACTGCGAGCCTCGACCCGGAGACGCGTCGTCGGGTGCTCGAGCTCCTCGACGCGCGACGCGACGAGGGTCTCGCGCTGCTCTTCGTCCGACACGACGCGCCCGAAGACGCGGCGACGCTCGATCTCGAGAGCTTTCGCGCGACGGCGACGCCGGAAGCCGAGGTGCGCGATGGCTGAGCTCGCCACGATCCTCTCGAGCTTCGCGTTCCCGAGCTTCGGGTCGAGCCTGCTCCCATTCGCCGACGCCACCGTCGCCACCGCGCCCGACGTGATCGCCCTCTCCACCCTCGATCTCGTGGGCGCCGCCGCGCTCGTGCTCCTCGCGGGCGCCACGAGCCTCGCGCTCCGCTTGAAGCTCGAAGGTCAGCTCGCGCTCGGCATGGTGCGCGCGACCGTGCAGCTCCTCCTCGTCGGTCTCGCGCTGCGCTGGATCTTCGCGCACGTGCACTGGGGGCTCACCTTCGGGGCCGCCGCGATCATGATCGTGCTCGCCACGCGCGCCGCGCTCCAGCGTTCGAGCCACACCCTGGTCGGCGCCTTCGTCGGCACCTTCGCGACCCTCGTGCTCACCGCGGGCGTGTTCGCGATCGCGGGCGCCGCGCTCTTCGTCGGCGCCGAGCCTTGGTACCACCCGCGCTATCTGCTGCCGCTGCTTGGCATGCTGCTCGGCAACGGCCTCACCGGCATCTCGCTCTGCCTCGACACCTTGCTCGCGACGTTCGCGGAAGATCGCGAACGCGTGGAGCTCGAGCTCGCCCTCGGCGCGACGCGTTGGGAAGCCGCGCGCGATCCGATCCGCCGCGCGGTGCGACGCGGCATCGTTCCGATCGTCAACGCGATGATGGTCGCGGGCGTGGTGTCGCTTCCCGGGATGATGACGGGGCAGATCTTGTCGGGCACCGAGCCGGTGGAGGCGGTGAAGTACCAGCTCCTGATCCTCTTCTTGATCACCGGGGCGACCACGCTCGGCTGCGTCGGTGTGGCGGCGTTCGCGGCACATCGCGCGATCGACGAGGACCACCGCTTGCGACGGGACCGCTTGATCAAACGCTGAGCACGAGCTCACCCGAACGCGCACGCCCGCGCCAGCTCGCCCGAACGAGCACTCCCAGGCGAGCAGGCCCAGACGCGAATGCCTGCGCGTTCATCGCCGATGTTCACGCCCGAGCGACCACCGCGCGATCACCACCGCGCGATCTCCACCGTACGCTCACGGGTGCGACGACGCGACGCTCACGGCGACTCGAGCGCACCGAGCGCGGGCGGCTCCGCGTAGCAACGCCCACGATAATCGGGCGGCAAGGCGCGACCGATCGAGACACCGGCGCCGCGCGCCGGGCTACCCGCGCCGAGCTCGAAGTCGTCCCCGACGAGCGGATCCACCTGCACGAGCTCGTCGATCCCGTTCGGGATCCCGGTGCCGCCGTAGCTCGGTCCCGCCCAGCCCGCGCCTTGGTCCTCCGCGAACCAGAGGTTTCGTTCGAAGCGGAAGGTCTCCGGCGCGGTGCCGCCACCGACGTTGAAGAAGGTCCGCAGATCGGCGGCGCGCAGCACGATCACGTTGTTGGCGAAGAGCCCGTTGCGCGAAGGCACGAAGCGCTCGCCCGTCGTCTCTTGGAGGATGCGCGCGATCCACGTCTGCGGATGGATCACGGTGTTGTGCGCGAAGACGCAGGCGTCGCAGCCGACGAACGCGATCGCGGCGCCGCTCTCCGCGCCGCCGTCGCGGATCACGTTGGCGATCACCACGATGCGCGCGGCCTCGTGCGGCGCGTCGATCGGGCGGAAGAACTCGAGCCCGGTGGAGCCGCCCGCGTTCACCGAACGCCCGGGGATCGCGTCGAAGAGGTTGCCGGTGATCAGCACGTCGCTCGAGCCGCCCTTGGCCTGCACGCCGTTGCCGACCGGACGCGCGAAGCGGTTGTTCGCGATCACGCCGCGGTGGCAGCCGACCATGTCGACGATCTCGCCGCGGTCGCACTCCGCCACGTCGCTGTCGAGGATCCAGAAGTCGTCGACGCCCGACATCTTGATGCAGTCGTTGTTGCCGCCCGAGCCCGCGCTCGGGATCGTGACGTTCCGCAGCACCAGGTGGTGCGCGGGCGTCTCGAACGAGCCGCCGTCGTCGAGGTTCATCCCGTGGATGCCGGCGTTCCGGATCGTGAAGCCCTCGATCACCACGTACCGCGCGTCGTTCATCGTCCAGCCGGTGTTGCCGGCGCCCGCGTCGATCACGACCTCGCCGTCGGCGAGGAACTTGATGGGCCGACCTTCTTCGCCCTGCGGGCTGATCGCGCGCACGAAGTCGTAGGTGCCGGCGGCCACGCGAATCAACGTGTCGGGCGTCGCGGCCGCTGCGGCGTCTTCGATGTCGCCGAAGGGAATCGCCTCGGAGCCATCCCCGCTCGCGCCCGCCCGGACGTAGAGCGTGCGCGCGAAGGTGTGCCCCTCGTCGATCGGCGCCGGCCACGCGCACGCTTCGCTGCTCCCAGCGTCCGTTCCGCCGCCGCCGTCGCGATCGCCCGCGTCGACGTCTTCGCCCCCGTCGATCCCGCTCGCGTCGATCCCGTTCGCGTCGGGCCGACTCGCGTCGCGACCTCCGCCGTCGGTGGCGCCGCCGTCGTCGTCGCCGCAGCCGAGCAGACCGAACACCACGAGCGCGACGAGCGCGCGCGAGCCCCGAACCAGACGTGAACGCATCCCCCGAGAATCGACGATTTCGGAGGACCGGTCACCTCGTGAAAGATCGCGCACCTCACGCCAACGTCATTGCGTCGCGCACCAGCTCGCTCTGCGCGAGCGGGCTCAGCCGATCGAAGCTCGCGGGCTCCTTCGTCTCCGTGGCGAGGGTCAGCGCGCCGAGGGTTTGTTCGGGGCGGCCCTTGGCGCCGCCGAAGAGGAGGCCCGGGGAGATCGCGAGGCGCGCGATCAGCGGGGTTCCGTCGGTCGCGACAAGCTCGCGCGCGATCGCGTCGATGCCGCGCTCGCCGGGTGCGACGGGTTTCCAGCCCATGCCCAGCGTGAGGCCGAGGACGGCGAGGTAGCTGGCGGTGCGGCCGCTCGCGCCTTCGTAGGTGCTCGTGCGCGCGGAGGCGTCGTCGAGGCGGAAGACCTCGCGGCCGACCTGCGCGAAGGGTTGAATGACCTCGTAGTCCGCGAGCCAGCGCTCGAACTTCGAGACGTCGGGCGCGAGCAGCGGATGCGCGAGCACCACGCGGGCGTCGTCGGGTGGATACGGCAACGCGTCGTCGTTGGCGTCCGCGAGCGTGAGGTCTTCCGCGACGCGGAAGAGCGCCCTCGTGTCCACGACCTGCCAGACGAGGCGGCGCGCGAGGTGTCGCACGAGCGGCTGCGGCAGCACGTTCTGCCGAAGCTCCGCGACGCTCCAGCTCCGCTGATCGCGGAGCGCACGCTCGAAGCGGAGGATCTGGCCTTTGCCCACCGAATCCGAGGCTTCCTCCAGCGCCGCGAACTTCGCCTTCGCGGCGTCGTACTTCGTGGGGTCGTCCTTCTTCGACTTGCGCGGGAAGCTCGCGATCGTGGTGCCCGCTTCGTCGACGAGCACCGGCTCGAGGTGATCGCCGAGGCGCACCGAGAGGGTGCGTGTGCCGAGGTCGAGCGTGACCGCGCCTTCTTCGAGACCGAGCTCGGGCACGAGGAGGTCTTCGAGGGTCTCGTACGAGAGGCCGCGCGCGCGCGCGACGTCGTCGAGGATGTCGCGCACCTTGTCGCGCGTGTCGTCGTAGCGGCTGCGTTGGCCCGCGTCGTAGACCACGACGAGCGCGTCGTCGGTGCCGATCGCGGCGAGCGTCTCGAGCGAGCGGTGGAGCAGCGGCACCTTTCCGTCCGCCGCCCAGAGGCGCATCTGGGGCTTCAGCGACGCGATCGCGATCTTGGGTGCGAGCAGCGCGATCGCGGCGATGACCCAATCGTGCGAGGGCGGTGAGCCCGCGAGGAGGTACTCGGAGAAGAGCGCCTTCGCGAGCGCCTCGCGCGAATCGTCGGTGGCGAGCGCGAGGGTCTGCGTGACGCCCACGTAGGGATCGCCGAGCGGCGAGAACTGGAGCATCTGCACGAACGCGGTGCCCTGCGCTTCGGTGAGGCGAGTGCCGTCCGTGAGCTCGAGGGTGCCCACGCGATCGGGGAGCGCCCACTTCGCTTTCGGCGGGAGCTTCGCGGGAAAACGTTCTTCGGGCGGGCGCGTGAGGAGCGCGTCGATCGCCTGCTTCGCGGCGTCTCCGTAGCGAGCGGCAGCCTGCGAGACGAGCTCGCCGTGGCCCGCGTGCGCGAGCGCGCGCAGGGTCTGTTCGGCGACGTCGGCCGCGCCGTCGTCGTCTCCGAGCGCGGCAGGGATCAGCCCGAGCGCCGCGAGCTCGGGGTTCTCGAAGAGCCACGCGCGGGTCGCGATCCGCTCGGCGCCGCCGCTGCGTTTGGCGGCAAGCCGGGCACAGGGGAGCGCGAGGCGGGTCGAGCGCGCGCGGGGTAGGAACAGGTAGGCATTCGCGAGGCGGATCGCGATCGTGCGAATGGCGAGCGGAACGAGCGCGGGGCCGAGCCAATGCACGAAGCTGTCGAGGTACCAAGCTCCCAGCAGCGCCTCGCGATCGCGCAACGAAGCGAGCGCGGTCTCGTCGGTGAGGTTGAAGACCGCCATCTCGTAGACCTTCTCGGGGGGACCGCCACGAAGGAACGTGGCGTCCTTCTCCGGCGATCGGTCGTCGACCGGCCGTTTGAGGTGTGGCGACACCTGCGGCGTGAACGACTCGTTCTCGACGATCAGCTCGAGCACGAGCTTCGGGCGCGACGACGCATGCTTCTTCGCCCACGGCGGCGAGACGAGCACCTCGGGTAGCGTCACCGAGCCGCTCGTGGGCTTCGACTTCTTCGAAGAGACGGCGTCGTTCGTGGAGGTCGCCGGCTTCGCGCCCTTCTTCCGCGGAGGCTCTGCTTCGCTCGCGACCTTCGCGCTCGCCTTCGTCTTCTTGGTCGCGGCCCCGGCCGCCTTCGACTTCTTCGTGGGCTTCTCGTCGGCGGCATCTTCCGACCCGTCTTCCGACTCGCCCGACCCGTCCTCCGCCGACACCCCCGGCGCGCGCGCGAGCGATTCCAGCAGCGCCTTGGCGATCGGGCCCGCCTTGCCCTTCCGCTTCGCGACCGGAAGGAGCGCCGCGTCCGCGAGCTCCGGGTGCGCGCGGAAGTAGTCCGTCGCGACCTTCGCCACGCTCTTCTCGCCGATCCACGCCGCGAGCACCCGCGCGACCTCCGGGCTCTTCACGTGGAAGAGCGCCTTCGCGTAGGGCTCGACGTTCGAGCTCTTCCATTTGTCCTTCAGACCGTGATCGAGCAGCCCGACGAAGACCCGCTCGACCACCTCGGCCGGCAGCCGACCCACGAGCCGCCCGAGGCGCGCGCTGCCGCCGATGTACTGCATTTGATCGCCGATCGCGGCGACGAAGCGCTCGAAGCGCTCGGGATCGTCGATCAATCCGAGAATCCAACACGCATCCCAGGCATCGCTCTGGCTGACTCCCTGCGTGATCCATTCGTCGGCGAGCTCACCCGCCCACCCGGCGTCGTCGAACAGACTCGCCAGGCGCGTTCGATCGGCGAGCGGCAGCTTCGCGGCCCGCGCGGGCCCCGCGAGGTCGAGCTTCGGCGCGTGTTTTCGCAGGAACATCACCGTGTAGTAGAGCCCCCAATGGGTCTTCGGTTGGCTCTCTCGCGTGAAGGATTGCCGCGCGACATCCCAAGAGTAGCGACCGCCTTCGAGCGAGTGAGTGAGGAGCCACTCCGGCCCGCCCCACTCGAAGAAGAGCGAGAGCGTCGAGCTGTGGTCCATCGTGCTCGCGTAGCAGGCCCACAGCGCCTCGAGGCCGTCCTCGTCCGGCTTGTCCTTGCGGGCCTCCGGATCGGTGTAGAAACGCTCGAGGAATGCGAGGATGTGACGCGCATCGTCGGAGGCTCCTAACGCCGTCCGACGCTGAACCCGCGTGACGAAGAGCGTCTCCATCGCCTGGTCGAGGGGCACCCGCTTCGGCGGCGTCGTCGGATCGTCGCTCTGTGCCTTCTTCTTCTTCGGATCGATGACCCAGGTCGCAACCATGGCGCGGACGATACTCCGACGAAGTCGCGGTCCGGCAGGGGATCGTCCACAGCTGATCCCGCGGACCCGCGACGATCCTCCGCGGCTGACCCCGCGGACCCACGACGATCCTCCGCGGCGGACCCCGTGGACCCGCGACGATCGTTGCCGCCCCCGACCCCGCGCGGCACCCTCGCGCGGTGATCGCGATCGTCGGCGCAGGCAGCAACCTCGGCACCCGCGTCGCGCTCCTGCGGGGGGCGGCGCGGCGGCTCGACGGGCTCGGCGCGCGGGTCGAGCGAGTCGCGCGTTTCGTCGCTACGCCGGCGCTGGTCTTGCCCGGTGCGCCGCCCGGACCCGACTTCGTGAACACCGCCTTCCGCGTGCGCTTCGACGGTGCGCCCGAAGCGCTCCTCGATCGTCTGCTCCGCGTGGAGCGCGAGCTCGGCCGCGTACGCACCGAGCGCTGGGGCGCGCGCACCCTCGATCTCGATCTGCTCTGGACCGCGCGGCCGTTTCGCAGCGCGCGGCTCGTCGTGCCCCACCCCGCGCTCGAGCTCCGCGACTTCGCGCTCGCGCCGCTGCTCGACGTCGCGCCCGAGCTCGAAGCGCGCTACCGCCGCTTCCTGCGTCGTCCGCCGAGGCGCGCCGAGCTCAACGCGCTCGATCGCCGCATGCTGCCGCCGAAGCGCGCGATCCGTCGCGTCGAGACCCACGACGCCGCCACGCTCGACGACGCGCTCGCGGTGCTCTCGAAGAACTCCGGCGCGCTGCTCGCGCGCGAACCCGTGCGCTACGTGCTCTTCGGCGCGTGAACGTGCACGCGCGCCTGCCGCGAGAGCACCCGCGAGGGCGCGATCCCGAGGAAACGTCGGAACGCGTGGCTCAGGTGCGCGGAGTCGACGAAGCCCGCCTCGAGTGCGGCGCGGGTCAGGTCGTCGCCTTCGCTCACGCGGCGAGCGACGGTCCGTAGGCGCTGCCACGCGCGGAGCTGACGCGGCGTGATGCCGAGCTCGGCGCGAAAGAGGTGTTGAAGCCGCGACGCCGAGAGCCCCACCCCCGCCGCGAGCTCGTCGAGCGGCTCGATCTCCTGCGCGCTCGTGAGGCGCTGCACGACGTCCTCGACGCGACGATCGCGCGCGTGACGGCGCGCCGTGGGCCCCACCCGCGTGTCCATCCACGCCGCGAGCTCCGCGCCGCCGAGCTCGCCTTCGAAGATCGCCTCGAGCTCCTCGCGCCGCGTGGGGGACGCGAGGCGGTGATGCGAGGCCTTCGGATCGAGGCCGAGGTGATCGCAGAGGCGCGCGTGCGCGAGCGCGCCGGGCGCGAGGTGCACGACAGCCACGCGACCGTCGCCGCAGTCGAGCTCGTGGCGGCAGCCCGCGGACACCACGACGTGCTCCACCGCCTCGAAGCGGCCACCCGCCACCCGCAGCGCGAAGGGTCCGTCGACCGCGAAGAGCACCGCGGTCGCGGCGTGCGCGTGGAGACCGACGCGGCCGAGGCGCGCGACGGAGAGCACGCGGTCGGTCCAGAGGTGGATGCGAGCCACGCGACACGATAGCAGTGGGCGGAACGAGTGAACGAGCGATCGCCGCGTTGGCAGCCGGTTCGTACAAGCCACGACCTCACGCCGCGCACACACTCCGCCGATGCCGTTCGCCGAACGATTCGCTGCCTTCTCCTCGGGCGTCTTCTTTCTCGCGGGCCTCGTCTTCGGCGTCTGGAAGTACGTCGCCCTCGCGCGCAGCTCGGACGCTCGCGCCCCCGTCTACGTCGACGTCGCGCACCGCGCCGCGCTCCTCTACGCGTTCGCGTGCCTCGTGGTGGAGCGCTTCGCCGCGCTCAGCGCGCTCGCGCCGGAGCTCGAGGTCGCGGCGGTCGTCGCACAGATCGCGTTCTTCGCGCTCGGCCTCTCCACCTACGTCATCCACGGCGTGCTGCGAGACACCGACAATCAATTCGAGAAACCGCACCGCCTCGGGAAGCGCACCGTGCCTCCCGCGCTCGTCGTCGCGTTCATGGTCGCGCTCGTCGCGGCCGAGCTCGGCGGCTTCGCGGTGTTGTTCTTCGGTGCGTGCACGGCGCCCGCCTGATGGAGCGCCGAGCGAGCGTCCCGGGCGAGCGCCCATCGAAGCGCCCGTCCGAGCGAGCGGCCGCGACACGTCCGAGCGCCGTTTCGTTCGCTTCGAGTGACCCTCGCGTGCGCGCGATCTACCCTCGCCCGCGATGAGCGCAGACGCGTCGTTGGAGATCGTGCTCGAAGTGCTCGGGCAAGCCGCGGTTCGGCGCGCCCTCGACAAGCGGGTGCTCGCGGTGGGCTCGGATCCGCGCGCGGATCTGCGGACTCCGTCGTTGCCGCGGCAGTGGGCGCTGCTCAAGCGGCGCGACGACGGGCGCGTCGAGGCGCGCTTCCTCGAGAGCGGCGACGTGGTGGTGCTCGCAGCAGGCGAGCGCATCGTGCGGGAAGGCGCCGCGCTCGCGGTGCAGGTATCCGGCACGGACGTCTCCGTCGACGCGCTCGACGAGGCGACGCGGCTGCCGGTCGAGCGCATCGCCCTCGCGCTCGGTGACGCGGACGGTCCGGTGGCCGCCCTGCGCGCGCTCTTGCGCGAGCTGCTCGCCGCGACCGACGCCGACAGCGGCGCGCTCGTGCTCGAAGAGCGCGGCGACTACACGGTGCCGGTCGCGGAACATCGCGACGGGCGCGCGCTCGACGACGGCGCGGCGCTGCTCTCCGACACCCTCGTGCGCGACGTGCTCACGCGCGGCGAGCCGGTGCTCCTCGTCGACGCCGCCGCGCACGGTCGTTACGGCGACGTGCCGAGCGTGGCGGCGCTGCGGCTTCGGTCGGTGCTCTGTGTGCCGATGAAGCTCGGCGCCACCGTGCTCGGCGCGATCTTCCTCGGAAAACAAGGCGCCCGCGCGCGCTTCGCGGCTCATCACGTCGACGAGCTGCGCCTCGTCGGCTCGTTGGTGCTTCCGCTCCTCGCGCAGCTCCGACGCGCGGCGGGCACGAGCGCGGACGCGGACTACCTCTTGGTCGGCGAGCACCCCTCGATGCACGAGCTGCGTCGGCTCGTGCAGAAGGTCGGGCCGAGCGAGCTCTCGGTGCTCGTGCTCGGCGACACCGGCACCGGCAAAGAGATGGTCGCGCGCGCGCTGCACCACGCGAGCGCACGACGTGGGCGCGCGATGGTCGCGCTCAACTGCTCCGCGGTGCCGGAGTCGCTCCTCGCGAGCGAGCTCTTCGGGGCCAAGCGCGGCGCGTACACGGGCGCGGTCGCCGATCGGATGGGCGTGATCGAACGCGCGCACGGCTCGACGCTCTTCCTCGACGAGCTCGGCGACATGCCGCAGCCGATGCAGGCCGCGCTGCTGCGCGCGCTCGAAGAACGCCGCGTGACGCGGGTCGGCGACACCGAGCCGCGCGCAGTCGACTTCCGCCTCGTGGCCGCGACGCACAAGGATCTCGAAGCGGAGGTCGCGGCGGGTCGCTTCCGGCGCGATCTGCTCTTCCGGCTGCAAGAGATCACGCTGCATCTGCCTTCGCTCTCCGAGCGCGGCGACGACGTCACCCTGCTCGCGGGGCTCTTCCTGCGGCACGCAGAGAAGGAGCTCGGCCTGCCCGCGCGTCGTCTCTCGCCCGCGGCGGAGCGCGTGATCCGTCGGCATCCGTGGCCCGGCAACGTGCGCGAGCTGCGCTCCGCGATGCGGCGCGCGTCGCTCTTGTGCGAAAGCGACGAGATCACGCCCGAGGATCTGCAGCTCGCGACGCGGTCGTCCCCGTCGAGCCCACCCAACGCGCCGCTCTTGCCGCTGACCGAAGCGCGCGATCGTTTCGTGGTCGACTATGTGAAGGCCGCCCTCGAGAGGCACGACGGCAATCGAGAAGCCGCGGCGGCGGAGCTCGGGATCAGCGTGAGGTCGCTCTACCGCTACCTCGGCGGGTGATCGCGTCTTCGCGACGTGTTTGCCGACCGAGCTCGCGACCGTAGAGACCTGCGGGAGCCGGCATCGAGCGGTGGACGACCGCGAGCACGCGCACGCGACGCGCTACGCTGCCCCGTCATGGACACGATCACGACGATCTACGAGACCGTGCACGGGAGCCAGGCGTACGGGCTCGCACGCGAAGGCTCCGACCTCGACGTGAAGGGTGTGATCGTGGGCCCGAAGGTTTGGTACTTCGGGTTTCGCGGAGGGCCGGAGCAGATCGAGCTCGGCACCGGAGTCCTCGGTCACGCGCATAGCACTGTAGAGAGTCCGATTTCCTGCGAGGCAAGCCGCCCTACCGGACGGCGCGCAGCGGTTCGAAGTGGAATCGTGCGAAGCGAAGTGGACGCAGTCCGCGTAGCCGCACGATTCAACGAGACTATCGGGCCACGCGTGAGCGTGGAGCCGATGAACGAAGTGAGCGAAGGCTCGCGGGAGGGGGCCCCATCGGGGCTTCACGCCCCGTGGGGGAGGGGCTGGCGACAGCCCCTCGAGGAAACCGACGCGAAGGACCACGTCGCGTTCGAGCTGCGGAAGCTGCTGCGGCTGCTCGTGAACGCGAACCCCACCGTGCTGGAGCTGCTCTTCGTCGACGCCTCGCTCCATCGCGTGCTCACCCCCGAGGGCGCGCGATTGCTCGATTTTCGCGGACGATTCTTGACCCGCAAGGTCGGCGAGACCTTCGGCGGCTACGCGCTCGGGCAGCTCCGACGGATCCAGACGCACCGCAAGTGGCTGCTCGATCCGCCGAAGGAACCGCCGACGCGCGTGGCGTTCGGACTGCCGGAGCGACCCGCGATCCCGAAGGATCAGCTCGGGGCGGCGGAGACCCTGCTCGCGCGTGGTGCGCTCGGGGCGACGAGCGACACGCACGACACGAGCACGACGGCGAACGACCCGAGCGAGGTGCTCCGCGGCGCGACGAGCTTCCTCGAGCTGCTCGCGCGCGAGAAACGTTTCGAGGCCGCGAAGAAGCATTGGCAGCAGTACCAACAGTGGAAGCGCGAACGAAACGAAGCGCGCGCGGCGCTGGAAGCGCGGCACGGGTACGACACCAAACACGCGATGCACCTCGTGCGGCTGCAGCGCATGGGGCTCGAGATCCTCACGCGCGGGGAGGTGATCGTGACGCGGCCCGATCGCGACGAGCTGCTCGCGATCCGCGACGGCGCGTGGCCCTTCGAGCGCCTGCTGGAAGAGGCGGAGCGGATGGACCGCGCGATCCGCGACGCGGTGAGCAGGAGCGCGCTGCCGACGGGCGTCGACGAGGACGCGGTGGAGGCGCTCGGGGTCGAGATCGTGGAGCGGGTGCTGTCGGGTCGGACGTGAGCCCGAGGTTCGTGGGCGAGTCTCCGGGCCTCGGGTCCGCGGCGGATGAGCCGCTGCGCCAGGAAGATCGCTCCCCGCTCGCACTTCTGGCGGGCTGTACTAGGCTCCGCCGCCCATGCGTTCCGTTCTGCTCGCTTTCGCCTTCGGGGCGCTCTTCGTCGGCTGCGCGCCGGAGATCGGCGACTCCTGCAAGAGCTCCGTCGACTGCTCCGTCCAGGGCGACCGCATCTGCGACGAGACCTTGCCGAACGGCTACTGCACCGTCCTCAACTGCGACCCTGACTCGTGCCCGAACGGCGCGCGCTGCGTGGAGTGGCGCGGAGGCTTCGACCGCACCGCGATCCGCGTGTGCATGAAGCGCTGCAACGGCGAAGGCGGCTGCCGCGAGGGCTACGAGTGCATCGGCGAAGCGGACGTGCCGCTCGAGAACGGGGTGCCGGTCGCGCGCGTGGTGGATCTCGATCTGAAGACCGACACGCCGCGCTTCTGCTCCTTCCCGCCGAGCGGCTCGAGCGCAGACGGGCTCTCGACGGATTCGCCCGCGCCCGCCGACGGCGACGCGAGCGTGGAGCCCGACGCGGGGCGCTGATCGCCGCACGACCGCTTGATCTCGATCGTTCCTGCCGACGACCCAGCGCACCGATGGCCGAGAGCTCCCGCGACCCGAACGAAGCACGCCAGGCGATCGCCGAGGCGGAGCGTGCGTTCGAGGCGGGAGACTTCGCGACCGCGCGCTCGCTCGCGAAGCCGCTCGTGTCGAACGCCGACCCGGAGATCGCCAAGCGCGCTTCGGAGCTCAGCGGTCGGCTCGCGATCGATCCAGTGCAGCTCGGCGTGCTCGTCGCGTGCACGCTCTTCTTCGGGTGGGTGGTCGTGCGTTACGTGCTCTGATCCCTCGAACGACCCCAACGACCGCCGAAGCCCGACCTGCGCACGTCACGACCGATCCCGACGGAACGAATCGCGAACCCCGAGCAACGAGAGCCTCCATGAAGAAGTGCCAACTCCCCTTCGCTCTCGTCGGACTCGTGCTCACGCTCGCATGCGGTGGCGCGCAACGCCCCGTCGATCGTGGGCCGATCACGCCCGACCGCCTCTACCCGATGACCGAAGGCAGCGTGTGGACCTACGACGTCGAGACGGGCGTGGGGCCGAACGTGCTCGCCATCAGCCGCGTGGTCGCGGTGCGCGGGACGAGCGTGGAGATCCGCAACGACGGCGGGCAATCGCTGACCTACGAGCGGCGCGCGGAGGGGCTCTGGGAGCCGGGCTCGTCGACGTGGCTGCTGCGCGCGCCGATCGAGGTGGGCGCGTCGTGGGACACCGGCAGCGGGCGCACCGCGCGCATCACCGCGATCGACGAGCGCGTCGAGGTGATGGCGGGTGTGTTCGAGGACTGCGTGCGCGTCGAAGAGACGGGCGGCGACGACGGGCGGCTGATCGTCACGGTGTATTGCCCGGACGTCGGGCCCACGATCATCGAGTCGCGCATGACCGCGCAGCTCACCGGCATGGAGGCCGCCGTGCGAGGCACCCTGCGCGCGTTCGCGCTCGGTGACGAAGCCGCGAGCTACGCGGGCGCGGACGGAGTGGACGTCGAGGAGCCGTGATCGTCGCGGAGAACGTCAGCAAGTGGTTCGGTGCGCACGCCGCCGTGCGCGAGCTGACGTTCGAGGCTCCGAAAGGCGCATTGATCGGGCTGCTCGGGCTCAACGGCGCGGGCAAGACGACCACGCTGCGCATGCTCGCGGGATTGACCGCGCCGACCTCGGGGCGGCTCACGCTCGCGGGGCACGAGGCGGCGTCGATCGCGGCGCGTGCGGTCGTGGGTTATCTGCCGGATCGCGCGCCGCTCTGGCCGGACATGCGCGTGCGCGGTTTCGTGACGCACGCGGCGAAGCTGCGGGGGCTCGCGAAGGAAGCGGCGACGAAAGCGATGGAGCGCGCGCTCGAGACGTGTGGGCTGCGCGAGGTGGCGGACGAGCCGCTCGCGACGCTCTCGCACGGCTACCGACAGCGTGTGGGCCTCGCGCAGGCGCTGGTCCACGATCCGGCGGTGCTGGTGCTCGACGAGCCGATCCAAGGGCTCGATCCGGAGCAGATCGGCGAGATGCGCGCGACGCTGGAGCGGCTGCGCGGCGAGCGGACGATCGTGCTCAGCACCCACATCCTCGGGGAAGTAGCGCGGAGCTGCGATCACCTGCTGGTGCTGCACGAGGGGCGCGTGGCGGTGAGCGGCGCGAAGGACGAGGTGCTCGGCGAGGAGCGCGTGCTGGAGCTCGAGGTGCGCGGAGAGGAGCGCGCGCTGCGGGAGGCGCTCGCAGGGGTGCCGGGAGCGAGCGTGTCGTCGTTCGATGCGGGTCGAGCACGGGTCGAGGTGTTGGACGGAGCGTCGATCGACGACGTGGCGGAGCAGATCGCGGCGGCGTTGGTGGGCGCGGGGCTCGGGCTTCGTTCGATGGCGCGGCCACGCACCGGCGATCTCGAGGCGCTCTTCGCGCGGCTCAAGCGCGACGCTGAACCTTCGAAGGAGGCCGCGTCTTGAAGGTCGTGCTGCACCTCGCGGCGCGCGATCTCGGATCGTGGCTCCGTACGCCGACCGGCTGGTGGCTCGCGGCGCTCGTGCTCGCGCTCCAAGCGCTGCAGCTCCACGCGGTCGCGATCGGGACCGAACGCCGTCCGTCCGCCGCGGTGCTCGAGCTCTTCTTGCTCAACGCCGCCGTGCTCACCGAGGTGCTCGTCGCATTCGTCGCGCTGCGTCTGCCGATCGACGAACGCCACGACGCGGGCGCGCTCCTGCTCACGGCGCCGGTGTCCGAGGGCGCGCTCGTGCTCGGGCGTTTCCTCGGCGCGTTCGGCTACGTCGCGCTCGTCACGTTGCTCTCGTTGCACCTGCCCGCGCTCATCCTCGTGCACGGGAAGATCTCCTTCGGCCACGTCGCGACCGGCTACCTCGGCTTGCTGCTCCTCGGCGCGGCCAGCCTCGCGATCGCGAGCGCCGCCGCGGCGATCGCACGACGACCCTTCGGCACGGCGCTGCTCACCGCCGCCATCCTCGGGCTGCTCGAGCTCACGCACCGCGTGGCCGGCATCGCGGAGCTCGAGGCGCGCCCGTGGATGCGCGCGATCGCGCCGGTGTTCGGGCGCTTCACGTCGTTCCGCCAAGGCCTCTTCCAGCTCTCGGACCTCGTGTTCTTCGGGTGTGTGATCTACTTCGGGCTGCTGGTCGCGACACGCGAGCTCGCGGGGAGGCGGCAGGCGTGACGCCGGCGGTCCTGAGCACGATCGGGCTCTTGCTCGTGCTGATCGGCGAGCGTGTGCTCTCCGCCTCGTGGCTCACGTACTTCGGGGTCGCGCTCTGCGTCGTCGCGGCGGCGCTCCGCTGGGTCCGGACGCGTAGTGTCCTCTCGCTCGGCCACCTCGGGTTGCTCCTCGCGCTCGGGCTCTACGGCTTGCGCACCGAGCACGGCCTCGATCTGCTCGGCCTTCCCCCCGGACACCTCGGGGAGCGCACGCTCGCGATCCTCGCGCCGGCCGCGCTGCTCCTCGCGATCGTGGCGCTCGGTTTCGGAGAGCGCACCGCGTTCGTGCTGCGCTCGGTCGACGCGCGCGACGCTTCTCGGTCGGCCGGGTCACCGGCCGACGATGCGTCGGTGCGCCGGCGCGTGCGGGACGCGATGTTGCGTGGGCTCGCGCTCGGGCTCGCGGTGGTCTTCGTGGTCTCGCTCGACGTCGCCGCGCGCGCGCGCGACGTCCGGGTCGATCTCTCGTTCTTGCGGGTGACGGAGCCGAGCGAGACCTCGCGACGCCTCGTGCGCGCGCTCGAAGACGACGTGCGCGTGATGCTCTTCTACCCGGAAGGGCACGAGGTCGCGGGGCGCGTGCGCCCGTACTTCGACGCGCTCGCGACGGAGAGCGTGCGCCTCTCGATCGAACGTCTCGATCACGCGCTCGCGCCGGAGCTCGCGGAGCGCCTGCGGATCACGGGCAACGGCACAGTGGTGCTGCTCCTCGGCGAAGGCGACGCGATGCAGTCGGAGAGCGTGGAGCTCGGCCTCGATCTCGCGAGCGCGCGCCCTCGGCTGCGCACGCTCGACGGTCGGTTCCAGGAAGCCTTCGCGCGTCTCACCCAGCCGCGCCGCGAGGTCGCGCTCACGGTCGGACACTCCGAGCGAAGCCACGGCGGCAGCGAGGCCGATCCGGCGGAGCGGCTCGATCGATTCGTGGTCGCGTTGCGACGCGCGAACATCCACGTGACGACCCTCGGCCTCGCGCAGGGGCTCGCGCAGGAGGTGCCGCGCGGGACGCCGCTCGTCGCGGTGCTCGGGCCACGCGAGCCCTTCGCGCCGGAGGAGATCGAGACGCTGCTCCGCTTCGTACGCGGCGGTGGGCGTCTGCTCGTGCTCGTGGATCACGAAGCGGATGGCGGCGCGGACGGTCTGCTCGCGGGGCTCGGCCTGCGGCTTCGTCCCGGCATCCTCGCGAGCGAGACCAGCCTCGTGGCGCGCGATCGCGAGCGCTCCGATCGGGCGCGGGTGTTCGCGAGCCGCTTCTCGGATCATCCGCTCGTGATCAGCGCGCGCGCGGACTCCGGGCGCAGCGCGGTGGTCTTCCATCGCGGCGCTGCGCTCGAAGAGATCGCGACGGTGGGCGTCGAGGTCGTGTTTCCCGCGCGCACCGCGGAAGACGTGTGGCGCGACCTCGACGGAGACCTCGAA